>Ga0070675_100001587_pt1 | contig 16785 bp, 10 predicted proteins | sample KBSM43metaG_FD_65343 | JGI IMG/M metagenome (GOLD analysis project Ga0070675, IMG submission 65343) | Miscanthus rhizosphere microbial communities from Kellogg Biological Station, Michigan, USA - KBS M4-3 metaG | ecosystem: Host-associated > Plants > Roots > Rhizosphere > Soil ...
ATACGCGCTCGCCGTTTCCTCAACGGTGTTGCCGAAAGGCGCAGCCTCAATTACCGCCAGGGCGAGTTCGGGCTGCCATTGCAGCTTCCAGATTTCGCGGAACGTTCCCTTTCCGCCGCGTGCGTGCGTTACGACGCCCCATGGGATGCGCAGGAGCTGGAGCCGGTGCAGGAGACGACTCCGGGCGAGGTCGTTCTCCTTGCGGAGATCGAGTTCCAGCGTCTCTTCTGTCGCACTGACCTTGAGTCGAAGTGATTTCTGGCTCTTTTCGAGATCGCGCTGCAACGGCACCGTCGGAACGCCTTCCGCCACGCGACCCAGCCTGCGTCCGATGATGAGGTCGCGCCGGATGATACGCAGTGGCGCTTCCTCACCCATTGTCAGAACGGTGGTTGCCGCTTCCATCATCTCGTGAAGACCGGGCAGCGGTCGATCGCGAACAGCGGCAATCGCTTCGGACAATCGAACGCATTCGATGACGTGGGCAGAGGAACAATCCATGTCGGCTTCGCGAAGGAGTTTTGCCACGCGAGCAAACCATGCTGCGCAATGGATGTTCCCGGAGTGCCGCCACAGATGTTCGTACCAGGCCGGCGAGTCAACGCCTGCTCCATAGCCGCTTTCGGCGGCGAGGCGATCGTATGTCCACGGGACCCATGTGGCCTCGACCTTGAGCTTGGGAAGGCTTTTGAGTATTTCATTGTCGGCATTCGCGGATGAAACGTCCGTGAGCGCCGGAACATGCCACGCTCCGCAAATCACGGCAATGCGTTCCCGACCTTCTTTCTGAGCACTGCGGATTGCTCTTCTCATGTGCGCCTCGCGCAGCGCTTCTCGTCGGGCTTCGAAGGAGTCGGCGTGTGGTGGAGATTCCGACCGGACTGCTGTCATCGCCTCGGCGATGGCGCCGAACAATTCCTTGCCATCCTGGCGTTGCTCGACCATGTGCTCCCACCACTCTTCACCGCCGCCGTAGCCCGCAGCCTGCCCCAGCCATCCCAGAGGGTCATGACGCAGAGCGCGCTCACCGTTCTCCGAAAGGTTCTCAGTTGATGCCTCATTCTCGCGTTCCTTTTGCAGCGCGAACTGAAAGGACTGCGGCAAGTCGATAAAGCGCGGGCTAACACCATTCTTCAGGGCAAACAGGAGAGCCTGCCATTCCGGAGAGAATTCTGCGAAAGGGTAGAACGCCGCCCGTTTCGATTCTTCCGGGACGTAGAGGAGAACGGCCACAGGAGGTTCCATTCCCTCGGCGGCAGCCATTGACAGTAGTTCCTCTGCTTCGGGTGGGCCTTCGATCAGAACGCAGTCCGGCTGTAATTCTTCGAGAGCTCGCACAAGACTGCGTGCGCAGCCGGGCCCATGATGTCGAATCCCAAAGAGGTGAATCGCGGAGGAGGCCAAGTTAGAAATCCCTGCAGGCTCGATACAGATCGCGCCAGTCGTCACGTTCTTTGACGACGGTTTCGAGATATTCCTTCCAGACGATCACATCCTGTACTGGATCCTTCACGATGGCGCCGAGCAACCCATTGGCGAGTTCTCCGGCCTTGACCTGTCCATCGCCGAAGTGTCCGGCAAGGGCCATCCCGCTATTGATCACCGATATGGCTTCCGCTGTACTCAACGTTCCACTGGGAGACTTCAGTTTTGTTTTGCCGTCTGTCGTTAATCCGCCACGCAGTTCACGGAAGATCTGCACGACGCGCCGTACCTCCTTAAGGGCAGGAGGCTCTGCCGGGAGTTCGAGAGCCCGGCCGAGTTCGAGGATGCGTTTCTGGACAATCGCTACCTCCTCTTCTTCAGTAGCCGGCAAAGGCAGAATCACCGTATTAAACCGCCGCTTCAGCGCGCTCGACAGTTCGTTTACTCCCTTGTCACGATTGTTCGCCGTAGCGATGACATTGAACCCGCGATTGGCAAGCACCTCTGTGTTCAGTTCGGGAATCGGCAGGGTCTTCTCCGACAGAATGGTGATCAGCGTGTCCTGCACGTCCGTCGGTAATCGCGTCAGTTCTTCGATGCGCGCTGTCTTTCCATCTTCCATTGCACGCATCAGCGGGCTGGGCACCAGGGCCTTACGCGAAGGGCCTTCGGCCAGGAGGAGCGCATAGTTCCAGCCGTAGCGCAGTTGCTCTTCGCTGCTGCCGGCTGTGCCCTGGATCAGCATCGTCGAATCTCCGGAAACCGCGGCAGCAAGGTGTTCACTGACCCACGACTTCGCCGTGCCGGGCACGCCATAGAGCAGAAGCGCACGGTCCGTCGCCAGGGTGGCAACAGCAATCTCGATCAGCCGTCGGTTGCCGATATATTTAGGCGTCACCTCGAATCCATTGTCGAGCTTGCCTCCCAACAAATAGGTCGAGACCGCCCAGGGGCTGAGCATCCAGTTTGTGGGACGCTGTCGCGTATCGATCTTCCGGAGTTCTTCCAGTTCACTTTTGAACTGGACTTCAGCGTGTTGACGGAGAATCTGACTCATTGGCTAAGTACCCGGTAAAGTGTTTTACGTTGGTCGGTTATGCGGTAAAACTCATCTAAAGCTTCAGCAAAGAAAGGGATGTCGGGCCAGTCCAGGCTTTCATGCAGGAACTGGCGGGGGATTCGGCATGCCAGCACCGGCAAAGCACTTCGGAATCTCCAGTCCTGCTGGACCAGCCAGTGCGGCAGTTGTTTTTTCGCGGCATGCCACGAGGAAGGGCTCCACTTGAAGTTCGCCGACTCGATCACCTGGGCCGCGAGCCAGGAATCGCCTGAGGTAGAGAGTATTTCTTCAAATACAGAGTGTGCGTCTGTTGGTGGGAGCGTCAGCGCAAGACGGAGTGCGTCCTGATGCTCAAGACCGCCTTGCTTCAGAAATGCGAGAGTCCATTTCACATTGTCCTGCTGGCTCAGGATCGCAGCACGAAAGCCGGCCATGAGGGGCTCTTTCCATTCGGACTTCGCAGCTTGCGAGAGTACATCCGCGGGATCGAGCTCGAGGAGTTCCCACCAGACCAGCGGAGTGAGACTGACCAACTGTTGCAGCCACCATCCTCTGTCACCAAGCTTGAGTCCGGCAGGCGCCTTCTCTTCGAGAGCATCATCGCTCCAGCCTGCGCCAAAGGCTTGCGGAGGTTCGATGGCCAGTCTGGCTTGAGCATGGCTTACAGACGATTGCAGCCGGCCTGTCATCCTCCGCGCGAACTCACTGTCGGGCAACCGCGATAGCAGCCGCGATGCGATTTGCCGCACTTCCTTGCTTCTGTCCGCGGAAAGTACGGACGCAATAAACGGTTCATCATCCGGCTCGAGACTCCTGGCGAGTGCAGGCAAAAGGATGGCACGAGCGCGCGCAGTCTCGCCCGGGAACGCTTGTTCTAGAAGAGTTCGCGCACCACTGGGATCGGTCTGGCGAAGCTCGTAGAGAAAGGCTGCGCGCTGCATGGAGTCACCCTCATCCCACCATCGTCGATCCGCTGCTTCGGTTCCTGCCAGAAGAGCAAATTTCCACGCTGGATTCTGCGCGGCGATCCACGCGCCGCGTTTGCCCAGCACAGGGCGAAGAGCTGCACGCAGCGAACTCGTGTTGCGGCCAAGCTCGAGCGCGCGAGGGATCAGGCGCGATGGTAAACACAAGGACGCGTTTGCCAGCAGTTCACACGCTTCTTCAATAAGGAGCGGCCGGCCCTCTTCGAAAAGTCGTGCTAACAGCGGTGTCAGTTCCGAGGCAGAGGTAATTTGCAACGGATCGGAAGGGCAGGGCGCGAGCATCGGGGAGGATGAAATTGGCGGTTGTTGCGCTGCGGCCTCTACGACCTCAGAAATTCCTGCGGCCCTGAGGAGGCGAAATTCAGCGTCGGTTCCTGCGAGCAGCGGATCGAGCAATCTGCTTAGCGAGACGGGCGCAGCGTTGCGCGCGGTACCCAATAACGCAGTCGAAACCATGTCATTCCAGGGATTCATGATGTTGCAACAAAGGCCGGCGAGCCCTGCTCCCAGGAACTCAATACCCGCAATTCACGCCCGTTGAATTCACCGAAGACCCGCACCGGGCGGCCGCTGGATTCTGCAAGCAATTGCCACTTTTCGAGATCGCCTTGCTGCAATCGCAACTCTGTTCCCGTGAGATCGCGAAGTAACCAGAATTCGTCACGCAATAACGGCGTGACACCATCGAGCGCAACAGGAAGAGTCCGCAGCCATGGATTGCCGGAGAGCGCATCCGCGAATGCGTTCAGACAGGAATCGAAGTCTGGATATGCGGGAAACGGTTCACTCAACGGGCTTGCCCCGATCGCTTCGTCGGCAAGCAACGCGCGCAAGGGAAACACTGACGGAAAGTAGGCCAGTGAAGCCTTAATGCGCATTCCGACGGCAAGCGTAATGGCGAAGCTTCGATTGCCGTACGCGAACTCCAGCAGGAGCGCCATCTTCCTCGTTGTTTGCCCCCACAGCCACGTACGACGTTCCCACAGTTTGTCGCGCTCGGCATAAGTCTGGCCCAGCACAGTCCAGTTGTCCTGCACCAAAGGCTGAGTTGCCAGCACCTCCTCCCTGTCGAGGGGCCAGCCCAACTCCGCACGGAGGTCTGCCTGCAGCGGCACGGGCAACGATTCGAATCGTCGCAATGCTTCAATGAGGAGATAGATCCGCCCAAGCTGGCCAAGCACGTGCCGGGGCCAGCCATCGCCGGTGTGGATCATGGACTCCAGACGCGAGATTTCGTTGCCCAATCCGGGCGTTTGAGCATCGACCATACGTGCGGCAATTGCAGTGAAGAAAGAAGAAGGCTTTCGAGGATAGTCGGCAATGCCGCCGCGGACCTGATCCGCAAGCCAGCGGGCGAGTTCCTCTCCACCCTCTTTCATGCGAGCAAGGCGTTTCGCCGTGCGTTTGGCCGCAGCTTCCGGGTCCGCTGTCTCTCGATTCTGGCTGGCCGCAGCAACCTTCTTTTCACTCTTCTGTCGTCGCGAGGTCAGCCAGTCGGTGACCCACGGCGGAGGGTCGCTCTGGTGCACCGAGGCAGGCTTTTCGGCTGCAATCAAGAGGAGTCCCAGGGCGTGCTTGCAGGGAAACTTTCGGCTGGGACAGGTGCACTTCGACCCGGGCGACGTAAGATCGACGGAAACCTGATAAGGTTTGCTTCCACTGCCCTGGCATTCACCCCACAGCGCATCGCTGGATTGTCCCAATAGTGGCCATTTGGCCGGACTCGTCAGACTGCGAGCGGCCTTCAGTGAAGCATCGTCGGGCGCCATCGCCACGATTTGGTCCGTCGTGAGGTTCATTACCACCTGAGCAGATCAGTCTGCCGCCGGGTAATCTAACTCAAAACCGAGTGGACGTTTCATTACTAAATCGGAAATTCGCGGGCGGAATTTTGCTTCTTTTGCTTTCGGTCTGAGCAATACTTCGCGCCATGGACCGCCGGGTCTTTCTGAAAACTGCGGGAGTGATTTCTGCTGGCACGGTCGTTCGTATCCAGTCCGCCGCTCCTATCCAGGCTGCGCTTCCGAAACGCGTCGTACAGCCGTTTCGACTGAATCAGGTGATTCTCGGAAATGGGCTGTTTCGCGAGAAGCGCGACCGAATGCTCAACTACGCCCGCAACTACGGGAGCGCGACGGATATCTTTGCCGGCCCTGACCGAATGTTGAGCAACTTCCGCGCAACCGCCGGTCTCGATACGAAAGGAGCTCAGCCGCCGGGAAGCTGGGACAACGCGACCGGCTATTTGCGTGGGCACTACAGCGGTCATTTTATGAGCCTGCTCGCACAGGCGTATGCCGGAACCGGCGACGATCTTTTTAAACGCAAGCTGGATTACATGGTTGCCGCGCTCGGTGAGTGTCAGAGTGCTCTCGCCGATGCAGCACGAAAACCGACGTCTCGCGTATCCGGCAAATTCGGCAATGCCTTGCGTTTGACCGGCTCTCCGATTGGATTGGCGGAGCATGTTGCGTTGCCTCACGGCATTGTCAGCGGGCTGAATGACTTCACAGTCGCGCTTTGGATCAACCCTGCTGTTTACGACCGGAGAGATCTCTCCGATCCCAATCCCAACACCGATCCTGCGGTACTCAACAATGCGGCCGCGGTGTTCGATTTCGGAAATCCTAATCCAGAGTTCGGTGCGCCACCTCTGGCGCAAATGTCTTTGACTGCAAGGGTGTCGAACAATAGCCCTGTGCCCCGCTTTGCGATTACGACAAGTGGCGCGAGTGGGGAGCAGCGCATTGACGGCACGTCGCCGCTGCCCACGGGAGAGTGGACGCACATCGCAGTAACGCGTTCAGGCAATACAGGAACTCTCTACGTCAATGGTGCCGCGGTTGGCTCGAATGCCGGTATGAGCCTGCGTCCCTCGGACCTCGGCGTCACGACAGGTAACTGGATTGGTCGGCGGCAATTTCCGCAGCTGAACGTCTCCTATCTCAACGCGTCGATTGATGAGTTCCATATTTACGACAGGGCATTGAGCGCAACCGAACTTCGATCCCTGATGACTTCACCGGATGGCGCGACAGGCGGAGGCAATGTTGCATGCTACCGCTTCGACGAGGCCGATGGGCGCGAGGCAGTGGATTCGTCAGGGCGGGGACGTCACGCAACCATCATCGCTCCGACAGATGGGCGTCGTCATCCGGGTTTCCTTTCCGCGTACCCCGAAACGCCGTTCATCCGACTGGAGGAGTTCGCGACCTATGGAGGCAATCAGGGGATCTGGGCGCCGTACTACACGCTTCATAAAATTGTCGCCGGCCTCCTCGACGCGCATGTTCTTGCCGGTAATGCTCAGGCACTCGACATCGCCTCGAAGATCGGCGACTGGGTGCATAGTCGCTTGATGCCGCTGCGCCAGGAACAACTCAACCGCATGTGGAATACCTACATCGCGGGCGAATACGGAGGCATGAACGAGAGCCTGGCTCAACTTCAGGCTTTGCGCCCGGACAGGGCTGAGTATGTCGCTGCCGCACGACGGTTCGACAACACCGTCGTGTATGAGGCGATGCTTCGCGATGAGGACATTCTTGACGGCCGGCACGCGAATCAGCATGTGCCGCAGTTCACGGGGTATCTCAGGGTTTTTGAGCAGAACGGAATGGCTGGCTATCACACGGTCGCCAAGAACTTCTGGAACATGGTCGTGCCGCACCGCGTCTACAGTCATGGCGGCATGGGCGTTGGAGAGATCTTTCGAAAGCGCGACGTGATTGCGGGATCGCTATACCAGATGCCGAATGACAATAACTCGGCGGAAACCTGTCCGCTCTACAACATGCTCAAGCTGAGCCGGAACCTCTTCTTCCATGATCCGGATCCGCGCTACATGAACTTCTACGAGCAGGGTCTGTACAACCAGATCCTGGGTTCGCGGCGAGACATTGACAGCTCGGATAGCCCGCAGGTGACCTACTTTGTTCCCGCTCGTCCCGGCCAGCGGCGAACCTATGGAAATGTCGGGACGTGCTGCGGCGGTACCGGCATGGAAAACCATACCAAGTATCAGGACTCGATTTACTTTCGCACTGCGGACGATTCCACGCTGTACGTGAATCTCTACATCGACTCCACATTGCGATGGGAAGAGAAGGGCTTCACCGTGGTCCAGGCAACGAGGTATCCCCTCGATGGCGCGAGTAAGCTGACAGTCAACAGCGCCGGCAGCGGTGTGTTGCAAATCAAGCTTCGTGTCCCCTTGTGGGTGGGTAAGGGTTTCGGTGTTCGAGTGAACGGCACGCTGCAGAACATCAATGCTGTTCCCGGCACGTATGTCACCCTCAGGCGGCAATGGCGCCGGGGAGATACGATCGATGTTGCGATGCCGCTACGCTTTCGAGTGGAACGAAGTATCGATAATCCGGCAATCCAATCGATCTTCTATGGCCCGACGTTGTTGGCGGTTCAGGCGCCGCCTCTTGGCAACAACCTCGAGTCCGGGCTGATTTCTTTCTCTTTCTTTAAATCGCTCAAGCTGGATGGGGATCTCGCGCGTGCGATGGCACCCGCGGGAAAGCCGATGCACTTCATGACGAATGGACAAACGCTGGCGCCGTTTTACATCGCGGATCCGGAATCAGGTATGACGAGTCCGTATCATCTCTACTTGAGGCGGCACGAGCCTTCGATTGTGTTCGGATCCGTGGATTCCGGTGTGGCGAATGCTGCACGCGGAGACGGGTTTACGTTTTTGGATGTCGTTTGGGATAAGGCGCCGTTTGCGAGTCATAGCCAGTTTGTAAGGGCGGTGGAGAGCGTCTCGGCGGAATGGGCGAACCGCGGATTGTTGACGGATGCAGAGCGGGCATCGATTCGTCAGGCTGCAGAGAAAGCGCGGGCGGATCTTCGGGTGTGAGTTCCCGTTTGAGTCCTTCAACCTGCTTGACGCATCAAGGGGAAATCGCTTCACGCCACGTACCCCTTCGCTTCAAGGAACAGCATCACAGTCTGCGCCGTGTCGCCTGGCGAAAACGCCGACGTATCGATCGTGATATCCGCGTCTGCCGGCACTTCATAAGGATCCGATATGCCGGTAAATCCCGGCAGCGCTCCCGCCCTGGCCTTTGCATACAGCCCCTTCGGGTCCCGTGATTCGCAAACTTCGAGCGGCGTCGCGACATGAACGAGCACAAACCCGCCGTACTTTTCGACCATAGCCCGCGCCTCGCTGCGAGCGGCTGCATACGGTGCGATGCTCGCGCAGATGCAGACTCCTCCATGTCGTGTGATTTCGGATGCCACAAAACCGATCCGGCGGATGTTGAGGTCGCGATGCTCCTTTGAGAAACCAAGTTCAGAAGAGAGGTGCTTTCGCACGGCATCGCCGTCCAGCAGCGTGACTTTGCGCCCGGATTCGGTGAGTCTCTTCATCAGGGCCACGGCCGTTGTGGATTTGCCGGCGCCGGACAAGCCCGTAAGGAAGATCGTAAATCCCTTCACTTTGTGGCCGAACCTGGCGGGGTCTTCTGCACGACGCCTTTTTCCTGAACGAGCCTCTCAATCTCGGCAAGCTCGGACGGTAGAAAATTCGTGAAGTTCTCCACGCCGGTTTCGGTGACCACCACCGTGTCCTCGTAACGGAGGTAAAGGTTTTCTTCGGGAACCCGAAGTTGAGGATCGATCGAAAAGACCTGTCCCGGTTTCAGCGGGCCGCGATAGTTACCCACGTCATGGACGGCCATCCCCACAGTGTGTGAGAAGACGCCGCCACCATTCTCGACAAGCCGGCGCGCCGCTCTCTCGTAGATTTCTTTCGAGAATTTCGTTCGTGCGAAGACAGGCTCCATTGCCTGTCGTGCTTCCTGCATGATCTGCTCTGTCGTTACGCCGGGACGAATGCGAGTCATGATCGCATTGCGGTAGTCGAGCACGAACTGCAGCAACTCTTTCTGCCAGGGTGCATAGGTGCCATTGACGGGCCAGACTCGCCCGATGTCGCTGACGTAGTAACGGTAGTCGGGTGCGTAATCCATCAATACGAGGTCACCGGCATTCAGGTCGCCCGTGTTCCGGTAGTAGTGCATGTTGTTAATGTTCTCGGTGCCGGCGGCGGTGATGGAGCGGTACGCTTCCATCCGGGCGCCATTAATGAGAAAGATGTATCGCGCCGCTGCATCGAGCTGATATTCGGTGACACCGGGCTCCGTGCTTCGCATCGCTTCCATTACTCCGAGCCCCGCGATCTGCGACGCCCGTCGGATCAACGCGATTTCGCGCGGGCTCTTGATGCTTCGAAGCTCATCAAGAATGGGGTTCAGGTCTCTGACTTCCATCCGGGGATTTCGCACCCGCAGAAGCTCGACGAAGCGACGCTGGCGAGAGACTCCGCCATCCCAGTAGTCCGTTGCTCGCGCCGTCTCAGCGCTGACGAGTTCACCGCGGCTTTGCTCTGCGCCTTCCGACGGTGAAAACTCGACGTAGGCGGTCGCGACGTTGCGTGGGCCGGAAGTGACAGGTACTGACGGCCAGTTCGCCGCGGCCATTGCTTCAAGCGGCTGAACGTCATCCACACCAGTCAGGCGCTTGACCATCTCGGCATCCGAGGCCGAAAGTATTCGACCTTCTGCCTGTTCGAGCGCCGCATTGCGAGGGGGCAGATATAGCGTCACCTTCTTCGTACGCCCATCCAGCAGGAGATACGAGCCCGGTGTCTCAATGCCGCTGAGGTAATAGAAGCTGTTGTATTGCCTTGGGAAAATAAACCCATCGATCTTGGGCATGCCCTGCAGAACCGCGACGGCATTAGTACCGATCTTCTCGAAGACCTTTTGCCATCTTGCCCGGAATTCTTCCGGGGGGAAGTCTGTCTGGTAATACTGAGCAAAGGCAGGATGAGACCACGCCAGCAGGGCGACGAGAATTAAGAACTTCCGAACTCGCGGATAGCGCATCACGACCTCTTCAGTTTCGATTGGCTACAGAACGGCTCGCTTCAGTGCGATCGATCCTGTTCCAGTCCGGTGGCTCAACACCCAAAAGGTGATGGACGAAAAAGTCCTGGAGCAGGCGTTGATAGTACGCTCCGCCGGCGCCGTGCCCGCCACCGGGGACAGCGAGCAGATCGAACTTCTTGTTCGCCTTGATCAGCGCGTTGGCAACCTGCAGTGTCGATGATGGATCGACGTTGGTGTCCAGCTCCCCATACACAAGAAGGAGTCGTCCTTGAAGTTTGTCAGCGTTATCCACGTTCGATGACGCCGCGTATTCAGGACCGATGGGCCAGCTCATCCATTGTTCGTTCCACCAGATCTTGTCCATGCGGTTGTCGTGGCAACCCGAATTGGAAACGGCAACCTTGTAAAACTCGGGATGAAAGAGCAGTGCGCCGAGTGCATTCTGTCCTCCGGCCGAAGTTCCGAAAACACCCACGCGGGTGATGTCGTAGTACGGGTATTTCGCGGCAACGGCTTTGTGCCACAGAATGCGATCTGCGAATCCTGCATCTCCGAGGTTCTTGAAGGAGACGTCATGAAATGCTTTGGAGCGGTTGTTTGTGCCCATCCCGTCGATCTGAACTACGATGAAGCCTAATTCCGTCAACGCCTGCGCGGCGACGCTGAATCGTTTGGGAACGAAAGAACCCTGCGGGCCTGCATAGATGCTTTCGACGACGGGATACTTCTTCGACGCATCGAAGTTTGCGGGGCGATAAATATTCCCCCAGATATCGGTCTTGCCATCACGTCCGATGGCCATAAACGACTCCGGTGCACGCCAACCCGCTGCAAGGAGTGCCGAAATATCTCCGCGCTCCAGATCCAAGAGCGGCCGGCTGTCGCCCGTGCGGCGAAGCTGGGACACAGGCGCGAGATCCACGCGCGACCACGTATCGACGTAGTACTGCATGTCGGAAGAGAATGTCAGGACATGATCGCCGTCGGCTTCGGTAAGCGCGGTCAGGCCGGTCCCGTCGAAATTAATCCGATAATAGTGAACGTAGTAGGGATCCTTGCCGGGATACATGCCGCTTGCCTGGAACCAGATCTGCCGTCTTTCCTCATCGACTTTATCAACCGCGCGGACCAGCCAGTTTCCCCTGGTTACCTGGTTCTTAACCTTACCCGTGGAACCATCGTACAGATACAGGTGAGCCCATCCATCGCGCTCCGACATCCAGAGGACTTCCTGGCCGTCCTTCATGTCATAGCGATACTTCCGTCCCGTGTCTCGAGGGTCTGTCGTGAGCGCGCGATAGGCGACAAACGTGGGGCTCTCTTCACTGATGACGGCACGCGTCTTGCCGCTGACGCCGTCCACTTCAACAACCCGGTAGGCTTGATGGCCGCGCTGATTGTATTCGAAGGTGAACGCCCGGCCGTCCTTTCGCCAGACAGGATTTGAAAGGCTGTAGGGATTCGAAAACAGGGCATTATCGATAGCGATCAGCTGCTTCGTTCCAACTTCAATCAATACGGGCTGGGCCGTATCCAGCGCATCACCGGGTTTAGCATAGTCGCGCACCCAGTGTTTGGGCTGAACCTGGTCCGACGGTGAAGACTCAACATAATGAACCTGGCGACGATAGCCGGGGCGCACGCGATAGGCGACCAGCCGCTTCGAGTCCGGACTCCACGCGATCGATGCCAGCGTGTAGTAGTTTCCTTCTGAACCATCGAAGCTCAGCGCGACCGGACTTGCGGCGGTTGTCGTGCCTTTGGGCCGGATATAGACGTTGTAATTGAGAACGACTGCTTCCCACTTTCCATCCGGAGACGCTTTAGGATTCTGATTGCCGCGCTGAGGTTCCTGACCTGGCGCCTGAAGACCCTGTGGCGGTGTCTGCGACTGCGGAGTCAAATCGATCATTCCATCGTAGACGTCGTTCCCGTATTCGGCAGGGTTCTCGTCTGCGACGTCCTCGGGCGGCCGGGCATTCTGATTGCCCTGTCCCTGTGGCGTCGCGCTGGACCGCCTGCAGGCATAGCTCCGAAGTTCGCACTGCCAGATGTTGCCGCTTACTGTGAATTCGATGGAGCTCTCATTGTCTACAAAGCGGATTGTCGAAAAGGGAAGTGTTCGGGCGGTGTACCTGCCTCCGGTGATAGCGGAATTCAGCGACGTTGCCAGCTTCTCGTGATCGAACGCAGGTCCCTTTGTCAGCTTTTCAGCATCGACCAGGACGAATTCGTTTCCGCCTTTGACGGACTTCCGGTACCAGAACCGGCTGGTATTCGGAATGGCGTTCGCGCTTTCGGGCACATTGACCGTCAGGTCCTGATATCGCGTCCTCAATCTCGCCGCGCGGTCATAGTCCTCGGGCGTGATCTGTGCGGAGGCAGACAGGATCGTGAAAAGCAGGGCACAGAATGCTACGGGCGCCCACGAGCGAAGGTGATGTCGCTTCACATGCTCTCCCTATCGATAGAATTTCCAGTTGGAAGTGAAATCTTTAGTCAGTTTCTGACCCGTCAGACTCGCACGAACCATCTCAATCGGAATTCGGTTCTCCTTCAGGATGGCGTCATGGAACGCGCGGTTCGTCATCTTGCCTGAGTCCACGAGTTCCTGATGCAGCGAGCGCAGTTGCAGGCCTCCGAGCATATAGGCCGCCTGATATAGCGGGCCGTCCTGGCCGCTGAACGAGCGCCGGACTTCGGCCGTTGCGTTGTCCACTTCGTGCCCCACTCGCTTGACGAGAAAGTCGATGCTTTCCTGCACCGACATTTTTCCCAGATGAAAATTCAGCGAGAAGATAATTCGCGCCGCACGATGCATGCGCCAGAACAACATTCCGACTTTGTTTTCGGGCGTGCCGGCGAAGTCCAGGTCCCACAACAGCATCTCCCAGTACAACGACCACCCTTCGACGGCGAACGGCGTACTGAACGTCGAGCGATACGTGCGGTACCGCGAATTCATGAAACCCTGAAGATGATGGCCGGGAATCAATTCGTGAAAGACAGTTGCGCGGGCGAACGGAATATTGTTTCCGCGCATGCTCATCATCTTTTGTTCGTGCGCCATTCCGACGGTCGGATACGAGACACTGATCACTTCGCCGCCGGTAAAGAAGGGATTCACGAGCTGGCGTTCGGGAGACATCATCTGTATCCGCCACGACTCGATCGCCAGTGGAGGCACCGTCACAAGATCGCGCTTCTGGACGAAGTCGATGGCCTCGAGCGCGAGATCCCGAATAAGGTCGGTCTGCTTGCCCGGATCGACATGCATGTCCTTCACTTTTTCGACCGCCTTCAGCCAGTCGTCTCCGAAGCCCATGGCGCGCGAAGCCTTCTTCATTTCGGCCTCGCACCATGCGTACTCTTTGTCGGCCAGGTCGAGGAGTTCCTCAGGTGTGTACGGGATCATTTCCCGTTTCAGTTCTGTGAGGAGCCCCTCGCGGCCAATCGGATCGCCGACGATATCGGATGAGTCGCCGGGTTTCAGGCCTACGATCTTCTCTCGCAGGAACGTGACATAGCCCTGTAGCGCGCGGTCGGTCGCCTTGTAGGGAGCATCCGTCCACCAGGTAAACAGAGGGTCATAGCCGTTGTAATAGTTGAACCAGTTTCGGAGAGAGTTTCTCAGACCATCCGCGGTTGTTGCTGCTCGGTTGGCGACGGTCTTCCTGACGTTGCGTGCGCCGTCAGCCTCGACGGCTTTTCGAGCCTGGTCGATCTGCTTCTCCAGCCGCGACAGTGTCGCCGCAGCCTTCGCGGAGTCCATGGATTCCATCCGGCGGCGGGATTCTTCCAGATCAATGATGGTTTGTGCGAACGGAAGGAACGGAGCAGTCTCCGCGACGTTCTTCGCGCGCGTCTCGAGCTGGCGCAGTTCGTAGTCGAGTTGATTCCTGAAAAGGAGGTAATCGATGCGCCCGTCCTGGCCCATGGAATCGAAGTTGATACGATCCAGCGATGAGACGGTCTCGGTGTAGAACTGCTTCATCCGGGCATTGTGCGCGGCTGAGAAGTCGATCGGAGCAGAGCGATTCAGGATAGCGCGGTCGGCAGAGTACCTCTCGATGGCTGCACGCATCTCGCTGCGGGATGTATCCACGTCCTGCGCGTTGAGAACCAGGCTGCAGCCGATGAGTGCCGAAGTTGTAAAAAACGATAGAGTGAAGCGATGCACGGCGCCTCCTGAACGGAAAAGTCCTGGCATCAAGGATTTGGGCAATGACGGTATACAACACCCTTGCGGATGTTGACAACAACTGGGCGGACACCGACTGGGCGCCCGAAGGGGTGCGTTGATTCTCAATCACAAACCACAGTGCCTTCTCGTGCCGTCAGCTCCTTGAAAACTGAGGTCAGTCGTTCCGTCATCGGCCCACGAACACCGCTGCCTATAACCCGCCCGTCCACCTTAATGACTGGAACCAGCTCTCCGAGAGTGCCCGTGCAGAAGGCTTCCTCGGCTCGATACACTTCCGTCAACGACAGATCCTTCTCCTCATGCGTTATCCCATGGACCCGACACAGATCCAGCACCGTCGCCCGTGTTATGCCCTCCGGACACGCCGTCACCCGGCTCGTCATCACCACTCCTTGGTGCACGATGAACACGTGCGTCGCATTTGTTTCCGCCACGAAGCCCTGCACGTCGAGCATCAGCGCATCATCGGCGCCTGCGGCATTCGCCTCAATCTTTGCGAGTATTGACTGGATCAGGTTGGCATGGTGAATCTTCGGGTCCAGGCAATCGGGTGGAAATCTACGGACCGAACTCGTCACAAGCGTGATACCGCCCCTGTCGTAGACGGGCGGTTTGAATTCGGCGAGCACGATCAGGGTCGGCCCCGAAACGTTCAACCGTGGATCCATTCCCGAGGTGTACTTCACACCACGGGTCAGCGTCAGGCGGATATGCACGCCGTCGGTCATCTTGTTCGCAGCCAGCGTTCGCTTGACCTCCTGAACAATTGCGGCATGCGTTGGGATCTCCGCGAAGGCCAAAGCCAGAGCCGAGCTTCGCAACCGGTCCAGGTGTTCGGTGAGCTTGAAAATGCGTCCGTTATAGAGCCGCAATCCTTCCCAAACGGCATCGCCACCCTGCACGGCCGAATCGAACGGGCTCACACCTGCCTGATCCCGATGAACGAGTTTGCCGTTGATGTTGACGATCAGGTCCTTGTTCTTTCCATCGAATCGCTGGAGCATAACCCTCACTGAATCCGGTGCTCGTAAAGCTGAGCGTAGATCTGTTCGGCCTCGCGGAGCAGTGCCTGAAGTTGCGGAGGCACAGGATCGTCCTTCGGCTTGTACGGCTGAAAGGTTGTGGACTTGAGTAACGCGTCGTACCAGTACTTCGCCCACACACCGTCGGTGTCGCGCGGGCCCGGAGGCCAGGTGAGCATCGAATCCGTGAACGGAACATCGAGAGCGGTGCAGAGAAGCCGGAGCAATCTTTCGGGGCTGTTCAGCAAATCGCGCGAGTCGATCACCGGGGGAACTTGTCCGGTCCGCCCTCGCACCCAGTGGAAGATCTCGAGCTGCTGAGGATAACCGGTGTCTTCGAGCCGCACCGTTCCCGCGACCTTGATGAACGACGTCACGACTTCCTGCGGCTCTCGTATCAGGAACGCATGCGTCAGCCCATCCAGCCAGCTGCGATCGATTTCCGGCAGCAGGTGATGCGTCATGTGCTTTTGGTAAAAGACCGTCTTGCCGGGCGGTTCAAACTCCGTGAGCCACTGAACGACTTTGCGCCAGTCGTTTTCCTGCGAGCGGATGACTTCGTCGGCTCCTGGATGCGGCGTTCCTGTCTTCAGGAGATAGTGCGCGTAGAGCGGTTCGTCGCAGACCCATGCGTCCGGGCGGTTGCCCCACGAGCGCATCATCGCGGATGAGATATTTCGAGGCCCGGACCACATGGCGATGCGTCGCATTGTGGTGTGAACCCTACCACCTTCTTAAATGTGGGGACAAGAATTTGGGTCTTTGAAGGTTCGTCAACGCGGAGGAGTTGTGCCGGTCTGTGCCCGCCGTTTGGCCATCTCCTCCTGGAGCTGCCTTCGAAATTCCTCCTGCGAGGCGGGAATCTCGCGTTGCGGCTGATTCTTGCGTTCCTCGAACGCCTCCTGGGCGGACTTTCCATTCACGCGAAAGACAAGGTGCGGGACGTCCATCGGCTTCGACTTCGCATCGGGCTGATAATTTGCGGTGAAAATGCCTCCGCTCGTGCCGAAGTGAATCGAGAGCTTGTAGCCCCCGGCCCCGTAATAGTCCCATTGTTGCTCCGAGGCGGGTCTATCGCTGGGGAACACGCTGTTGGGAGGACCGAGAATTGCCTTTACCTGGTCCGGTCCCATGGTGCGATCAAGCTGACCCACTCTAGTGGGATCCACCGGACGGTGAT
>Ga0070675_100001590_pt1 | contig 16777 bp, 9 predicted proteins | sample KBSM43metaG_FD_65343 | JGI IMG/M metagenome (GOLD analysis project Ga0070675, IMG submission 65343) | Miscanthus rhizosphere microbial communities from Kellogg Biological Station, Michigan, USA - KBS M4-3 metaG | ecosystem: Host-associated > Plants > Roots > Rhizosphere > Soil ...
TTGGCCATTGGCAAGATCATTGGATGGTTCCCCCAAACATCCGATGTGACGCTCGCATTGGTTACATAACATGCCGAAGATCTTATCGACAATCTCTGCGTCTGGCCGCCTCGCCTTTGCCCAACACCCTAGAAGTTCAGTCTCGCAGTGAACGTAAATCGACGTCCGGCAATAGTGTTGTCCGCCTGATTCGCGCCGGTAGGATCCGCAGCGGTCAGGCGGCCGAAGTTGACGTTGTTGATGTCGGTTCCACCGTTGACGAAGTTCCACCGTGGATTGTTCATTACGCTGACTGCGTCCACACGAATTTCAAGTTCCTTGCTTTCTGCCAAACGAATCCGCTTCACCAGGTTCACATCGAAGTTTGCGTGTGCGGGAGCTTCGATCCACTGGCGGCCCAGCGTCCCGACGACACCGGGAGCGGGGCTGGAAAGAACCGTGTTGCCGTTGGCGTCCTGCAGAATCTGATTCGTAAAGGCGCTGCGCAGCGTTTGCGACGCCGTGACATCACTGCCGGCCGGATCAGCGATCTGCTTCAGGTCGGGAAAGTACGTGGCCCCATTGGACGTGTACGTCAGTTTTCCGCTGCTCTTGGGGAAAGCGCCGAGGATATTCGGCGTGTTTGGCGTGCGGGTGAGCGCAAGCGTAACCGGGATCTGAGTCCACGTGAGTTCGGAGTTCGACGCCGTGAGGGTCGTAGGAGCGCCGGAGCTCCAGCTGAAGATGCCGCCTAGCTGCCACCTTTCAACGATCCTCGAAACAAACGACGGCGCTCCGCTGAGGAACTTGCGGTTAGGGCCGAAGGGCAATTCGACGGTCCCGTTGCTGCGGATGTCGTGCGTGCGATGGAAGCTCAAAAGAGTCTTGTTCAGCCGCCAGTTTCTTGGATCGACATATTCCATATTCCCGTCACCGGCCTGTTCGCCAATGGCGCGGCTCCATGTGTAGCCGAAGGAGTACGTGAATCCATGCGTCAAGCGCTTCGTGAGCTGAAGAGTCATTGCGTGATACGTTGAACTACCCGGATTCGACGTCATGACAACGGCCGCGTACTGAGGATTTGCAACGATGAAGTTGTCAGGGAATCCGTTTTTGGCGAGCAAACCACCGGCCTTGCCCGTAACTATCGTCGAGGAATTCAAGGCACTCGCAAACTGGCCAACGTTCCCGTTAGCAAGGAAGCTGCGGAATGTAGTGTTGGCTCGCAGCGCAGCTGAGCCGGTAAGCGTTGTTCCGTTCACCGTACCCTGTCCAAGGGCAGGGTTTGGGTTTGTGGCTGCGTTCAACGTAATCCCGTTCAGGATCTGGTTGAACAGCGGTGCGTCGCCTCCGGCACGCGTGATATTGAAGGCTTCGAGAATTCCGTTCTCATAGATATTCACATCATTGATTGAAATTCCTCCCAGAAGGTGCGTGCCCTTGCTTCCTACGTAACGCACTTCAAAGGTGAAGTTCCTGGCGATCTCGCGTTGGATTTCAAGGTTCCAGTTTTGCATGTAAGGGTTGACGCGATCGTCGTCGTAGCCGGCAAGGGCATTCGTCCGAACGTCAAAAGGTTCGCGGGTGAGCGGCGCAACGCCGGTCGGGACGGGCACAGGCACGGGGAGGTTGGGCGAAGAGAAATTCAGGTATGTTGCGCCGAGTCCCAATGTTGTCAGGTTCTGGGTGTACGACAGTCCCTGATTGTTTCCTGTCAGGAGACTCAGTCCGGCGTTGTAAGACGCCGCGCCCTGATAGTTGATCCCGTAACCTGCGCGGAGGACGGTCTTACCCTTCCCAAACCAGGGCAGCGTCCAGCTGATTCCCAATGCCGGAGCGAAGTTGTTCCAGTCGTTGTTGTAGAACGGCGTATCGGGATTCGGCGAATTCTTCCCCGCAAGTTGCAGGTCGGTGGGTTTGCCGGCCATGCGACCCGGTTGCCAGAGATCGGCGAGGCTGGATCCGGAAATGCCAAACAAACCCGCAGAACCCCCGACGGGCACGGCATTCAGTCCACTATGTTCGTAAGGCACACCGTAGTAGTCGTATCGAATGCCGACGTTAATCGTGAGGTCATTTCGGAATTTCCAATCGTCTTTGAAAAAGACGCCCCACTCGTTTTGGTGGAAGTCTTTAATCCTTGCCTGGGGCTTGAAGGTCATGTCGTCAGAACTGACTACGTTGAAGGCATTGCTCAATGTGACGTTGGATACCGAGCCCGCAAGATCCGTAAGAATATTTTGAGCCAGCGTCTGGTTTCCGCCGATTCCGGGAATTGTCGAGATGCCACTAACTGGAACGCCCGAGGCACCCACGGCGACGAGCGGCATCGCATACAATGACGGATCCTCGCTGCCGTTGAATCCACGCGAGGACGTGAGGCGCAATTCGAAACCACCCTTGAAAGCGTGCTTGCCTTTAGTCCAGGAGAGCGTATCCGAAAAGTTGTACAGAGGACTGGTCTGGCCGCGTGTGGATGCTCCGCCGAATCCGGTAATGATGTTGTTCGTAAGAACATTATGCTGCGGAATGAAAGGAATGCCGTTTTGCTGCGGCAGGATCGCGCGAGCGGCATCCCCTTCTGCATCCGGCCGCAGGAACGAAGCCCAGACATAGGTCCAGTTCTTGCGGGCTCCCATCCTGAATTCATTTAGCAGATTAGGCGATAAAGTCGATACCACCGAGGCGGTGAGAACATGCGGCTTCCTCGAAATTGTTCCGTTGTACCCGCCGGGCCAGTTCGTCAATCCGGCCTGTGCGGACTGCGCCGAATTGCGCTCCCATGATCCGCTGAAGCTCGCCTTGTGCTTTGCATTGAAGTTGTGGTCGATGCGGACGTTGTACTGATCGCGATTTGTATCGTTGCCATCGCCATTCGTGGAATCCTCTCCCTCCACCCGGCGCAACCATCGAATTCCTGCGGTGTTCATTCCATCGCCGATCGTGTAATCGTTGGGAAGCGGCATGCGGCCGAACAAATACGGAACCCATCCGGAAGGATCGAACCCTGCCCGGTTCGGATCCCAGGGCGTGAACACTCCATTTACGTTCCTCCCGAAAAGGCTCACTGTTGTAAGATCGCCTGTTGCGGTTGATGGCTTCACCGGATTGCCGGAGCGATCCACGGTCGGGACGTTCGACAGAGCGTTGCCGTTCTGTACTCCGGGGAAGTAGCGGAAGTTGCCCTGGCGCGCCTGCTCAGTAAGAACGAGACCATTAAAGTAACTCTTCGTTACGAATCGCTGGCCGTCGTAAAGGAAAAAGAAGAACGTCTTGTTCTTGATGATCGGCCCGCCGACTCGTCCGCCAAATTGGTTCCCGTTGTAATAGTTCTTGGGGACGCCCTGGAAGTTGTTGTTCCAGGAATTCGCAGACAACTTCGAGTTGCGGTTCGCCCAGAAGAGGCTGCCGTGAAAATCGTTTGTACCGGAACGCGTGGACATCTGAATCTGGCCGGATCCGCGACCTGTTTCCGCATCCGCCGGCGCCACGATAACTTTGATCTCGTCAATCAGGTCGGGGCTGACGTAAGTCGTCGTGGAAGCACCGATGTCGTAGCGGCCGTCGCTGACGGGAATGCCGTCGCGGGTGGTGTTCAACTGGGTGAGACGCCCGCCGGCAAAGTTGCTGCCCTGTGTCCCCGCCGTCGTTCCGACGAGATCCAGAGCATTGCGGGAAGCCGTCGGTAGATCGCGAACCTTGTATTCCGGAAGCACCGCACCGATCGATGAGGACGTTGTGGCGATAAGCGTGTCCGGAGAAACGTTGATATCGACGGTCTGCGCTTGCGTCCCAACTTCCAAAGAGAAGTTCAGACGTACCTGTTGCGACACTCCCAAAACGACATCGTTATAGGTCTGTGTCTGAAAGCCGGGCAGAGTTGCCGAGACCTTGTAGGTACCGGACTGCAGCGACGGAAAGTTATACGAACCGCTTTCATTGGTGATTCCCGTCGAGACAATGCCTGTTTGCGTGTTAGTCGCGGTAATCGTCACCCCCGGGATCAGCGCCTTCGTCGGATCTGTTACGGTTCCGCCCAGGGTCGCATTTGTAGTCTGCGGAGCAGCGTTGGAACAAATGGCGAGAAGAATTGCGCAAGCGAGAAAAATTCTTTTCATAGCCCCCCCAAATGAGTCGAAGCAGACATCTGAGAATCGGTTTATTTCCCGTCAGAATTTTCACGAATCGTACTACAGCGATGTGCCGTCACTTAAGAAGATTCAAGCAGCCGCAACAGCTTGATCAGGCCTGGCACCGGCCGCGGGAGAGGAATTCCCCCACTGCTAAATTCTTCACACGAAATTCGAACGGAGGTCCGAACCTCTCACGACGGTGTTTGCGTGACTTATGTCCCGCGCACAGAATGCGGAAATGGCACCCTATGCATTTCTTACCTGGCGACATCCCAGGGACCTTTCACGGCGGATCGGTGCGCTGGCAGCCGCTATTTGCATCGGGTTGGTCCTTGCTGTGACGGGTCACTCCGCAGAGAAAGTCGTAGACCATCCTCACGTACTCAAGACTGAGATCGGCGACGCGACGATATATGCATCTCACTTTGAGGGTCGGAAGACCGCGAGCGGCATCACATTCAGTGGCGACAAACCCATGGCCGCGCACCGCACCTACCCCTTTGGTACGGTGGTGCGCGTAACGTATCTGCAGAACAAACGATCCGTGAATGTCGTTGTCGTGGACCGCGGGCCGTACGGCAAGAATCATGAAGAAGGAGCGATCATCGACCTATCGCCGTCAGCCGCGAAAAAACTGGGCATCGTCAGAGTCGGGCAGGCGCGTGTAAAAATAGAGGTGCTCAACTGGGGCAAAGGCGAATATCGAAACTGAGTTCGCCGATTGCCATCCTCCAGTCTCAACTTCTGCTATTATTGCGGCCGCGGTGCAAGCCGCATCCGGGTCCGCGGAAAGGGTTGAACCCACTTGCCTCCTGATTGCATATGTTCCGAACCTTTATGCAGCCGGAATTGCGGACCTTCGGCACTAACGCATGGAGGTTTCGATGCCACAACTACCTGCCAACCCGGATTTTGATCATCTAAAGAAACAAGCGAAGGACCTACTGCGCCAGCTCGAGGCGAACGATGCGGAAGCTTTCGAAAAACTGCGCCGCTTCCTGCCTGCGGCCGAGGGAAAAACCGATGCCGAAATTGCGGCGCTAGGTTTGAAACTGCATGACATGCAGTCCTGTATCGCACGTTCGTATGGCCTGCCCGCCTGGAAGAACCTGCGCAACTACGTCGATTGGTCTAAGAGCAAACTTTCGACAGCACGTAAAGACATCATCCCCCTCTGGGTGCACAAGGCCTACGGTCACGATACAGAACACGCGGATCCGATATTCGCAGCGAATCGATTGAAGGAGATTCCCGACTTTGTTCAAGGTGATCTCTTCCTCGCCTGCGCTATCGGCGACGAGGAAACCGTACGACGGGCGATCGCTGCTGATCCTGCATGTGTGAACCGCATCAATAATTCCTGGAATTGCCCTGGCTGTAAGCACGACCTCAGCATGCCTCCATTGTTTGCAGTAACGCACTCGACGCTGACACGCCTGCCCGACTTTCGCGATCGTCTGAGACAGTGCGCCCGGCTTCTGCTCGACGCGGGCGCTAATCCAAATCAATCCTGGGAAGACAAGAATTGGGGACATCCCGTCAGCGCGCTCTACGGCGCTGCCGGTAAAAATCACGATGCCACGCTGACGAAGATGCTGCTGGAAGCCGGCGCAAATCCGAACGACACCGAGTCGCTGTACCACGCGGTGGAAGGCTTCAACGCCGACTGCTTACGACTGCTGCTCGAGGCGGGCGCTCGAGTGGAAGGTTCAAACGCGCTGCATCACCAACTCGACATGGAGAACCTCGAACGGCTGCAGTTGATGCTGGCGCACACAAAAGACGCAAACGACACAGGCAGCGCGCTGGGGAGTCCTTTGATTTGGGCCATTCGACGCCGGCGATCACTTTCTCACATCGAAGCGCTTGTGAATGCCGGTGCCGATCCACGCGCGAAAACGAAAGACGGCATCAGCGCGTATGTCTTCGCTCTTCAATCGGGACTTCGAGACGTTGCAGCGTTTCTGTTGAGGAGCGGTGCCTCCGAAACACTCTCAGTGGAAGATCAGTTCGTGATCGCCTGTGCAGCTGCTGACAGGACCGAAGCCCAACGGCTTTTCGCTACCCATCCGGATATGTTCAGCCGACTTTCAGACACACAACTCCGACAGCTTCCCAACCTGACAGAGTCGCGGGATCTCGACGCCGTACGACTGATGGTGGAACTCGGTTGGCCGATCGCTGTAACTGGTGGCGACTGGCAAGCGTCGGCTCTGAATCTCGCGGTCTTTCAGGGCGACCCCGAACTTACCCGTTTTCTTCTCGAACACGGCGCAAGCTGGACGGAACGGCACGGATTTGGGGATAACGTGAACGGCATCCTGGGCTGGGCTTCTCGAAATGAGCCAGCGGCATACCCGTACTATGAGATCTCTGGCAATCAGCGCAAGCTCGCGATCTTGCAACGCGACTGGGTTGGTTGCGCCCAGGCGCTTGTTGCGCATGGCATGCCGTTACCGGAGTCGTTGCAGAACTATTCTGAAGCTGTCGCCGCTTTTTTCGTGGAGGAAAGATCTAAACGCTGACTCGTACTAGTAGTCAGCTCCCATCTCATCAACTTTTCTCCAAGACCTTTTCAAACTTGTTTGACATCGTTCCGTGAAATTGGCTATATCCACAGCGCGACTGTAACTACAAATTTGTCAGTTCCTTGTTTACGCCGCAAATTCCCTCGGTTGGCTTGCGCAAGAGGGTGCGTGTGCCAAGGCTCCTCTTACGTTTTTCACCGCGGGACTTGTGTCCAATGGGGGTGAAAAATGCGATTCAAATCGATAGTTTTGCTGTTGGGGCTCGTCTACTTGTCGGGCAACGCATTCGGGCAGTCGATCGGGTCGATTACCGGACTGGTACAGGATGCAAGCGAGGCGCGAATTCCGGGCGTCAGCGTGGCCGCAACCAACACGGCCACGGGAGTCAAGTCAACGACGGTTAGCAATGAGTCGGGAGCTTACAACTTCTCGAATCTCGCGGTCGGCCCGTATGTGCTGGAAGCAACTCTACCGGGCTTTCAGAGTGCGCGCGTTACCAACATCGAACTGCGGAACAACGAGACGCTGCGCTTCAACTTGACGCTGCAGGTCGCAAACGTGAACACACAGGTCGAGGTCACTGTCGATGCACAGCAGATCCTTGCCCTCTCGTCGTCGAGCGTCGGCGATGTTCTTTCGCAAACGCAGGTGGCGTCACTGCCTTTGATCGGCGGTGATGTGCTCGACCTGATCAACACACTTCCAGGTTTTCGTGCAGGCACCGGAATCCCCGGAGCCAACAACGACACCATGGCCGGCGCCTCTTCCAGTACGATCAACACGACGCGCGATGGCGTGAGCGTTACCGACGGGCGTTTCCCCAACGGCGCCTTCGCGACGACCGTGCTCAATCCAGATATGGTCGGTGAGATAAAGCTGATCCTGACGCCGGTCGATGCAGAATTGGGAAGGGGCAACGGGCAGGTTGAGATTACCACTCGCTCCGGAACCAATCGTTTCACTGGTTCCGCGGTCTGGAGCATCCGCAACAGCGCGCTGAACTCCAACACCTGGGACAGGAACAATGATGTCGACCCGAAAACGGGTGCCTGGAAACCCACAGTGGCGGATTGGCAAAATCAGAACCAGATTACGCTGAGTTATGGCGGACCGATCATCCGCAATAAGACGTTTTTCTTCGCTCTCTTTGACAAAAATTTAGTCAAAACGCGGTCCATTGTCGATGGTTTGGTTCTGACGGACACGGCACGCCAGGGCATCTTCCGTTACTTCGATGGATGGACGCCCGACGACGCTGATGCCACCCCAGGCACTACCTCTCGCCCTGCCGTTGATTTTTCGGGGAGTCCTTTGGGCCCGACTCAGGATCCCATGTTGTACAACGGGAAAGGCCTTATCTGTTTCAGCGTTTTCGGCACGCAGAAAATGAACCCCGACACCTTTCAGCTGACGCCGTTTTCACAGTCGGATTGTCCCGGAGGAACTGCATATTTTCCAAATGGCGGAAACCCCTACTGGGATGCAGGCCGGCAGACGCCGGACTCCACGGGATTCATGAAGAACTTCGTCGCACTTATGCCGCATGCCAACCGATTCCAGGGCGGCGACGGCCTCAATACGGCTCAAGTCCGATGGACACGCACCGAATTGAATCAGGGAATCAACTCCGCTTCGGCTTATGGAGGAGACCAGAATATTGAACGCACACAGTTCAATTTTAAGGTCGACCATAACTTCAATCAGAACCACAAGGCGAGTGTCGGCTATTCCGTCGAACGCGATAACGAAGGGACCAACTTTTCCGACTGGCCCGATAACCCCCACGGACTGACACGCCGAGCGCCGTGGGTCCTGACGTCGAGCTTCACCTCCACGTTGTCCGCGACGATGATCAATGAAGCGCGGTTTGGCGTCCGTTATAACGTTCTGAACGAGTACAACCCCTGGGAAAATCCGAATGGAGATAACGCCGAAAGAGCGAAAAAGTTTCTCCTCCAGGTCAACGGCTATCCCGTCGTTTACAACGCTAATCCCGGAATACTGGGAACAGGCGCAGCCAGCTCTCCTGTCAATAACGGCGATTACAACGGCAACCGTACACCGCTTTACAGTTATGGCGACACCCTGAGCTGGACACGAGGAGCGCATGCGTTCAAATTCGGCGGCGAAATCCGCCAGACAAAATCGATTGCCTACAACGCGGTTGGAGGAACGCCAATCCCGACGTTAACAGGAGGCGCTGGAGCGAATATCGCGACCAACATTTCGTCCACCAGCGGCGGCCTGCCCGGACTGATCTCCGGAGGCACCGCCCCCGCTCAGGACCAGGCGCGCAATCTTTTGTATCTTTTGAACGGATCGATCAATCAGGGCTCCCAACTCTACTGGATCGATGACTCCAGCGACGTCCAGAATGGGAAATGGGAAACGTATTTGACGCTGGAACGGAAGTACCGGGACCAGGTACTCAACGAGGCTGATGCCTTCGTCAAGGACGACTGGAAGATCAGCCAGTCGCTCACTCTCAACCTTGGCGTGCGATGGGAATACTACGGCGTGCCCTACATCGGCTCGGGCTTTACGACTGCAACACCCGGGCTGGGGCTCGGACTTTTTGGCGTTGGACGGACAGTGCTCGGGAGTACGACTCCCTTCGACAAATGGCTATTCACACCTGGCAATACCTACCTCAGCGGTTATGGTCCCCAGGGCTTGCTGGAATGCAAGATGGGACAGGCGAGTGGCGTGGCCGGAATTCCCACGTCGAACTGCGATCCCAGCATGATTACTACCGTGGAGTTTGTGGGACCGAACAGCCCGAATCCAAAGAAGACCGTGTATCCAAACGACTACAACAATTTTGGACCGGCTATCGGGTTCGCCTGGCAGCCGCCCTTCGGACGAAAAGGTCAGACCACCATTCGCGGTGGGTATCAAATGACCTTCGGAGGCGCCGGCCGTGGCGGTTCGGGCGCCGAAAGTTACCTCGGCGGGGCGCCTGGAGCGATCAGCAACGCGACGATCGATTACGTCGCTTTGGGGAACCCGTACCTCAACCTCACCCACCTAGGGTCAATCGTCCCGCTGAAACCGACCAATCCTGCTTTACCCGGAGGCACGTTGGGCGCGCCTTACAGCAGGGCGCTCACCTACACGGCGTTCGACCCGAACTACACGACGCCCTACGTTCAGAATTTCACTCTCTCGCTGACGCATCAGCTTCGCCGCAACATAACTGTGGACGTGCGGTACGCGGGAACGCAGGCGAAGAAGCAGATCGGTCTTGGGTTCTTTGGCCAAAACGCGATCAACCTCAACACGACAAATGTCTTCTACAATCCCGAGCTGTTCAATGCGCTTGAAACTGTACGAAAAGGCGGAGAGTCATCGCTCTTCGATCAGTTGTTCGCCGGCATGAATCTGAACAGCACGACGACAGGCTATGGAGCCATTGGGACGTGCGTAAATCAGCCGTCCGGATCGACCGCTCCGGGGCTTGGTCAAAATGGATGCGCCGCGAATCAGGTGCTTCAAACAGGCTCAGCGCACCTTCGCCGGCGATTCGCCACTCAGCTCGCGCAAGGCGATTACAACAACATCGCCACCTTTATCAACTCGAACACGGGCGGTAGTCCGACCGCGGGCCTCCTCTCGTCCAATCCGGCGCTCACCAATGTTGGCGGAAAGATTCTGCGCAATGGCTGCGATCGGCTGGCAAACAGCCAGGCTACCGTGGGGACGGCGAACTCCACGCCACTTCGATGCTTCCCGGAGGATTACCTTGTCGCCAACCCGCAATTCTCCACTGCGAACTACAACACGAACTCTGGCGCTTCCAACTACCATTCCGTGCAGTTCCAGGTCAGCCTGCGGCCCACTCACGGCACAAGCCTCCAGGCAACCTACACCTGGGCCAGATCCATGGAACTGCCGGGAACCGGCTGGACCGACCCGCTAAACCGCGACGCCGACTATCGGCTCGCGTCGAACCATCGCGGCGGGGAATTCCGGATGAACGGGCAGTTCGAATTGCCTTTTGGCCCGAACAAGTTGCTCTTCGGGAATAGTTCGGGAGTTCTGGCCCGCTCCATTGAGGGCTGGAAACTCAGTTGGACTTACAACCTCTTCAGCGGAGCTCCGGCGTCGGTAGGCGCGCAGAGTATGCTCTACGGCAACGGCACTCCGGATGTGGTAGGTCCCTGGGATGTCGGTGGCGGCCAGGTACAGTGGGGTCAAAACATCGGAGGCCAGAACCTCGGAGGAACGTACTTCGGTCCAGTGGGAACCTATCAAGTCGTGGCCGATCCTGCATGCGCTCCGGGCGGACTTCTGGATACGACCGACCGGATGGGATTCAACATCCGAACCGGGATTACGAACGGATGCCCGCTGCGGGCCATTGCGAACTCATCGGGCCAGATCGTCCTGCAGAACCCGACGCCCGGCAAACGCGGAACGCTGGGCCAGCAGACGATTATTGGCCCCGGCAGCTGGACCCTGGATAGCAGTCTGGGCAAGCAATTCCAGATCACCGAGACGAAGCAGATTCAAATTCGGTTTGACGCTACCAATGTCCTGAACCATCCGCAGCCTAACAATCCGCAGTACAGCATCAACAACTCGGCTTTTGGAACAATTGCTTCGAAGGGAAATCAGACCCGGCAATTCCAGGGGCAGTTGCGGTTTACTTTCTGAGGAGGATCGCGCAGGGAACGGGCCGGCTGCGGCTTACGAGCTCTCGCAGCTCGTGTGCTAAAAATCGGCCCGCTGCACCCACTTCAGGGCCTCGCAGACTACTTCTTCGCCGCGGCGTCTTGCAGTATCGCGCGAATCTCAGCTGCAGCCGCAGGGCTGACGGCCCCAGCCCCACCCCCAGCGGCGCCACGACCTCCGGCTCCCGCAGCGGGAGCAGCACCGGCTCCACGCCCCGCATTGCCCGCAGCAGCAGGCGCCGGAGCTCCGCCTCGGCCCCGTGCTCCGCCGTTGCTACCGGCGTCGAGCAGATCGATCGGCTTCTTGCCGCTGGCGTCAGCGAGCTCGGGATTGGCTCCCTTCTCCAGAAGGTAGCGAACCAGGTCCGCGCGGCCCGCCTGTACCGCTCCGTGTAGAGCAGACACGCCTTCTTTATCCGGAGGAGTGTTGTAGGAGATCCGCATGGAATAGGTCCTCGTACCCGTGACCTGAGCGTTCACATCAGCGCCATGTTGGATCATCAGATCCAGGAGCGCGGTGTTGGGCGTACCCCCGCCGCCTCCCCTGCCACCGGGAGTAACGCCTGCTGCCACCAGGAATGGCGTGAACCCCATGTCGTTGACGTTGGGATTCGCGCCCTTCGCCAGAAGAGCTCGAACGACTTCCATGTCGCCAGCCTCAGTTGAAAGATACAAAGGCGTGCATCCCGTGTTCTTTTGTTCTTCCCCAAAACGCCCGCTATTACCGCCCCGGCTGGGTCGATGCATATTCAGCTCGGGATCGGGATCGACATCCGCGGCAAGCAGCCTGTTGACGATGTCCATGCTGGAGACAGTCGGACGCGAGCCGCGAGGAGTTGCGGCAACCCCGCGTCCGCCAGCAGCGCCGCCTGCTGCTCCGGCGCCTCTCCCTCCACCTCGCCCTCCCCCGCCGGATTCCTTTCTTTCGATGGCGATGTAGAGGGCCGTACGTCCCCACCAATCCGTGACATGCGGACTCGCTCCACGATCCAACAACAGGTTGGCGACATCGTTATGTTCATTGTCGAGGGCGATCATCAGCGGGGTAACGCCTTCGGGCGTCGGCACATTGACATCGGCGCCGGCCCCAAGCAGCGCCTCGACGCAGTCGTAGCAGCCGTCGCGGGAGGCATACAGCAAGGCGGTAAGTCCGCCGACGGGACGATACTGACCGCGGGGTTCCGAGGAAATCTGGTTCGGCCAGTCGGTATATCGCGCGCGAGGCTTGACGTCGGCGCTTTTGGAAAGAAGTAGCTTTACCATCTCGGCGGCATTTTTTGGCGCGGCGGCAGCCCACATCAAAGGCGTTTGGTCTTGAAACTTCTCAACCGTGCTCACGTTCGCGCCGGCTTTGATCAGCATTTCGACGATCGGCAGTTCGGCCGTTTTAATGGCCAGCATTAACGCGGTCTGGCCGTCCTCATTCGCGCTCTCGACTCCCGCTCCGGCATCGAGCAGCATCTTCACCATTCGGGCATCGGCCAGTTTGACAGCTTCGGCGAGCGGGGCGGAGCCGAACTCATTGGTGACGTCCACTTTCGCTTTCTTCGCGATCAACGCTTCGATCAGTTCATAGTCGACCTTATAAACTGCCCAGTGGATTGGGCGGGTGCCGTCCGGCTGCGCTTGATTTACATCCGCGCCGCCGGTGCGAATACTATCGAGCGCCGCTTTGCGGTTTCCGGCTTGAATGAGATCGGCGAGAGATGCCTTCTGAGCCTGCGCCAGCAGCGGCGCAGCCAGCAATACAATCACAGCGATGATTAAACGCCTCACTCGTTACTCCTGAACTACAGGCGCGCAGTCACAGACCGCGCTACAGTGTTCCTAAACAACATTTGGTCCCAGTTTGTCATGGTGCGCCCAGAGACCCTTGGCTGCGTCATACAGGAACTTGTACGGATCTTTCCATGTTCGAGGCAGCCCTTTCAGAACGCCTGCCTCCAGCATGTCCTTGGGGCCATCGCCTTCACGAACCTGTTTGAACAGGCGGTCTCGAACCTCTTCCATCACGTCGCGCTCGGCCTTGAATTCCGCTTTCGACATAACAGGTCCGTACGAGGGCACTATTCGCGTTTGTTCATTCGCGAGCTTTAGAAGACTATCCATCGAATCCACGCGCCCTCCGATCCACGCTCCGGTTAAATAATCGAGCGCTGGATCGCGCAGCGGCGAGGCAACGTCGCCTACTGCAAGAACATTCGCATTCCTGAAGAAGACGTAGATGTCGCCGTTCGTGTGCGCCAGGGTCAGATATCCGTAATCGATTTGCTCGCCGCCAGTTTTGAGGGAACCGGTGGTGAGGAACGTCTCAGTGGGACGGGCGGCTTTCGGCCGGGCTTTCTCATAACGCTCTTCGGACGGAACCCAATGGTCGGACGACATCCACTCCTGGGCGCGCTTGTGCGCGATGATTTTCGCGCCCGCCGCCGAGAACATTTCATTGTTGCCGGTCTGATCCGTGTGATGGTGGGTGTTGAAGAGCGTTTGCACTTTGGCGTTCGGTGCAAGGCCTTTGAGCGCCGCGTTCACCTGGTCACCGGACTTCGGAGCGCCGCCGTCGACGAGGACAAGACCGTCCCCGGTGGACCATGCCAACACATTGCTTCCGCCTCCATCCAGCACCGCCATCTTGTCCGTCAGGCGGCGAACATCGCCAGATGCCTGTTGCGCGCTGAGAACGCGGCAGGAAGCCCACAAGGGTAACGCTGCCGAAGCAACGGTTTTTAAAAACTGTCTGCGATCGCTCATGGACGATGATGCCCGAAGAATAAAAGATACCCGTCAGAGTCCTTGACTTCGAACCCGCGCAAGCCATCGTCGGCGTAACCTTCTTTGAGCGGCAAGAAAAATTCGACATCGCGCGACGAGAATTCCGCCGCCAGTGCATCAGGATCCGGCACATGAAGAAAGGCGTCCCAGCGGGCAATGCCTTTCTTGATATCGCGCGTGTAATTAGGCAGTGGATCGACGCCGATATCCTTTAGGATGATCGTCGCCCCATCCCGCTGCACAATGCCGAAGAAGATGTCGTCTTCACTGGGGCCTTGAAACGCGATGTCGAAACCAAAGCGGTCGCGATAAAACGACAATGCTGTGGGGACATGCCTTGAAATGAAGAACGGTGCAATCCCGGAGATTTCTGGTCTAGTCATGAATGTCCGCTTTCCGAACTTTTGCTATGGCCGTTAGATCCCCTCGATTGTGCCGGTGCTGTCGCCAAACTTGTCTCGCTCCACTCCGACCTTCTGAAGCAGCGTCAGGTGGAGATTCGCAATCGGGGTGCGCTCCGGCAGCACGATATGCTGGCCGACGAGCTTCATCTTGCCGTTGCCACCACCGACCAATATGTTCGGCTCCGGGTAATTGTCGTGCCGATCGCTGTTGCTCATGTTCGATCCGTACATGAAGATCGAGTGATCGAGCAACGATCCCTGGCCGTCGGGAGTTTCCGCCATCTTCTTAACGAATGCCGCGAACTGCTCGAGGTGCCAGGTTTGGATCTTGACCAGCTTGTCGATCCTCTGTAGATCGTTGGCGTGGTGCGAGACGGGATGGAAGGAATCCGGAACACCGATGTGGTTGTAAGTCCGGATTGTGCCTTCCGCAACCATGATGTAGGAAGCCACGCGCGTAAGGTCAGCCTGGTAAGCGAGCGTGATCAGGTCGAACATCAACTTCACCTGTTCGGGGAAGGAATCCAGTTCTCCCACGGGAGCTTCGGGAATTTTGAGCGCCGAAAGATCCTTCGCGCCCGCCTTCTCCGTGCGCCGCTCGATCTCCCGAACGCTTTCGAGATATCCGTCTAGAACGGCCTTGTCCCTGCTGCCAAGGTCGCCTTTCAGGCTCTTTGTTCCATCCAGGATCAGATCCAGCAAACTGTTCGTGCGGTTGCTGATTGTCGCGCGCTCCTGCGGCGTGTCGCCCTCGCCGAACAACTGTAGAAACACCTTTCGCGGATTCGGCTCCATCGGCAACGGCGATTCCGCGTCGCGGAAAGACAAGGTGGAATAGTATCCGCCGCCACCCGCTGCAGACTGCAAGGTGGTTTCAGAAGCGACTTCGAGCGATGGCAGAGGCGTCTCCTGGCCAATGACTTTCGCGATCACTTGATCGAGAGTCGTGGCCATATGCGCACGAGGTGCTCCGGTGTCCGGACGGGTGGCGCTGAGCCATGTGGCGGGAGTAAACGAATGAACCGAGCCCGCCGTGGCGGCATTCTGTAGATTCCCGAACGACGAAACGTACTTTTTGTACGGCTCCAGCGATGCCAGAATCGGGCTAAGCTTGAAATCAGCGCCAGAGCCGGACGGCGTCCACTTATCTAATGTCGGACCATGCGACGTGTTCCCCATGATCGCGCCGTGAGGAATATAGAAAAATCCCGTCCGTAGCCTGGGAACCGCCGCGGTTTGGGCAAGAGCCGTGCCGGCAGGCACCATTGCATCCAGGAACGGCAGTCCTAACGTGACTCCGGCGGCCTTTAGTACCGTTCTTCGCGAGATATGTTTTCTTGTGATGAACATCATTTTTCGGCCCCCTGCCTGCGGAAAGCGTCGCTATTGACGATTCCCAATACGATCGAAGACAGCTTGTAGTTGTCTTTCGCGGCTGCGCGAACGATGGCACGAACCTGCGGCATATCGAAATATTCGAGCTGGCGGTTGACGGCGTACATCAGCAGTCTCTCCGTCACGGTCCGCGCGAACACGTCCGGGCGCGCTACCAGTTGAGTCCGGAGTTCCACAACACCGTTGATCGCGACTCCCGTCGGTAGCACCGTGCTGGCATCGATCGGGACGTTGGCTTCGCTGTCCATCGTTCGCCATTGCCCGATCGCGTCGAAGTTTTCCAAAGCTAATCCGGTTGGATCGATCACGCCATGGCACATCCGGCAGCTCGCCTTGTCACGATGCTGCTCAAGCCTCGCGCGGACGGTCTTGGGCTGCTCGCCAGCCTTTTGTGAGAGGTCTGTCGCGGTATCGGGCGGAGGAGGAGTCGGAGGAGTACCCATCAATTTGTCGAGTACCCACGCTCCGCGCAAAACGGGAGATGTGCGATCGCCATAGGAAGTTCGCAGTTGCACCGCAGCCTTGCCCAGCAGGCCGAAACGTTCCTTATTGGTAAGTGCGACCTTGCGGAACTGCGCGCCGGTGACGCCGGAAATTCCGTAATGGCGAGCCAGCCGGTCATTCAAGAACGTATAATCGGCGGTCAAGAGTTCTACAACGCTGCGATCCTCCGAGAAGAGGCTGCCGATGAAAGCTTCCGTTTCCGTCGCAAAATCGCGCCGCAGCTGCTCGTTGAATTCGCGGAATAGCTTCGGGTCAGGAACGACTTGATCGAGAGTCGTGAGATTCAGCCACTTCATGGCGAAACTGGAGACCAGGCTGGAAGCCCGGGGATCGGCGAGCATGCGTCTGACCTGCTTCTCCATAACTCCCGGACGGGTTAGCCCATTCGC
>Ga0070675_100001591_pt1 | contig 16764 bp, 10 predicted proteins | sample KBSM43metaG_FD_65343 | JGI IMG/M metagenome (GOLD analysis project Ga0070675, IMG submission 65343) | Miscanthus rhizosphere microbial communities from Kellogg Biological Station, Michigan, USA - KBS M4-3 metaG | ecosystem: Host-associated > Plants > Roots > Rhizosphere > Soil ...
CAGCTCAATCCCCATCATCCCGGATGGTACTGGTGGGTCGACTTTTGCAACGCCTACCGGCAGGGCGACTACCGTGGCGCGCTGAACTTCGCGCTCAAGATGAATCTGCCGGGGCACTGGTTCATGCACGCGGCGGTGAGTGCCGCCCATGGGCAGCTCGGGGATCGTGTTGCGGCGAGCAAGGCCCTTCAGAATCTGCTCGAGATCCGTCCCGACTTCGCCGCCACCGTCCGCATGAATATCGAGAAATGGTGGGAGCCCGATTTCGTAGACCACCTGATGGACGGCTGGCGCAAGGCAGGGTTGGAGATGGCTGCGGCGCCGGCGTCTTCTTCCCCCTCCGACTCGGGAGGGGTCCGCACCGAGGAGGGCTTCTGGATCGCCGTTCTTCCCTTCAAGTACACGGGCACGGACGCGCTGCTCACGGCCCTCGCCGAAGGGCTGACCGAGGAGATCGTGACCGGGCTTTCGCGGTTTTCCTATTTGAAGGTGATCGCGCGCAGCGCGACAGCCAGCAGCCGTTCCGGCACTCAGCTCGGCGCTCGGTACGTGATGGAAGGGACTCTGCGGCAGGCGGGAGGGAAGCTCCGCCTGGCTGTGCAGCTCGTGGACACGATGTCCGGCGCTCATCTCTGGGCCGAGAACTACGAGCGCGCCTTCGACCCGGATGCGGTGTTCGAGCTCCAGGACGAGCTGGTTCCGAGGATTGTTTCGATGGTCGCGGGCATGAACGGAGTTCTGACCCGGAGCATGGGTGAGGCAGTCCGCGGGCGCGCCCCGGAACAGTTGAGCCCCTACGAGGCGGTGCTGCGCAGCTTCAGCTACCTGGAGCGGGTCACCCCCGAGGAGCTCGCGGTGTCGCGGTCCGCCCTGGAACTGGCGGTGGGCAGGGCGCCGGAGTATGCCGATGCATGGGCGATGCTGGCGTTGCTGTGCCTCCAGGACTACGGGCAGGGTTTTGGTCTTCAACCGGATTCTCTGGCAAGCGGGGGGATCGCCGCGCGGCGCGCCGCCGAGGCCGCGCCTTCCAGTCCGCTGGCGCTCTTCAGCCTGGCCCAGGCGCTCTACTTTCAGAAGGAATTCGAGACCTTCCGAAGCGTGGCAGAGCGGGCGGCCGCGCTCAATCCCATGGACGGCAACTCCATGGCATTTCTGGGGGAGCTGCTGACATATGCGGGCGATTCCGAGCGCGGCCTCGCGCTGGCCGCGCGCGCCAAGCAGCTCAATCCCAATCATCCCGGATGGTACTGGTACGCCAATTACTACGACGCATACCGCCGCGGCGACGACCACGGCGCGCTCGATTTCGCGCGCAAGGTCAATCTGTCGGGCCACTGGGGTGCGCACGTGGCGACGGCCGCCGCCTGCGGACAGCTCGGACAGCGTGATGCGGCCGGAAAGGCTCTCCGAGAGTTGCTCAAGCTGCGGCCGCACTTCGCGACCACCGCGCGCAGCAACTTGGAGAAGTGGTGGGGGCCGGAGTACGTGGACCGTCTGATCGACGGGTTGCGAAAGGCGGGACTGGAGATTCCTCTGGAGCAGGGAACTGCCTCTGTGCTCGCGCCGGCCCGACCCTCTGCGCAAAATGCGTCGGGGGCCGGGCGCGCTGCGGAGGAGTTCTGGGTGGCAGTGCTTCCGTTCAAGTACGGCGGCCCCGACATCTCACTCACGGCGCTGGCCGACGGGATGACCGAGGAGATTGTGACGGGGCTCTCGCGTTTCTCCTACCTGCGCGTCGTCTCGAAGGCTTCGACGTCGCGGTACGCCGGCGAGTCCGCGGACGCGATAGCGGCCGGCAAGGGGCTCGGCGCGCGGTACGTCCTGGACGGGAGCCTGCGCCAGGCCGGCTCCACCGTCCGGGTCTCGGTCCAGCTCGTCGAAGCCGAGACCGGCGCCCACCTGTGGGCGGAGACCTACAACCGAACCTTCCGCCCGGACGCGATCTTCGAGCTCCAGGACGATCTCGTACCCCGCATCGTCTCGACCGCCGCCGACCTGAACGGCATCCTGCCCCGCTCCATGAGCGCCGTGCTCCGCCACCGCGACCCCCGAACGCTCAACCCCTACGAGGCGGTGCTCTATGCCTTCGGATACCTCGAGCGCCTGAGCGCCGAGGACCACGCGCAGGCGCGGGAGATCCTGGAGCGCGCCGTCCGATCGGCGCCCGACAACGCCGACTGCTGGGCGATGCTCTCGATGATGTACATGGAGGAACACAAGCACGGATGGAATCCGCAGCCCGATCCGCTGGGCCGCGCGCTCGAGGCCGCGCGGCGGGCGGTCCAGGCGGCGCCCTCCAATCACGTCGCCCACCATGCCCTGGCCCAGGTGCTCTTCTTCCAGCGGGAGCTCCGGGGCTTTCGCGGCGCGGCGGAGCGGGCCGTAGCCTTGAATCCCATGGACGGGTGCACCGCCGGCTACATGGGCATCCTGATGGCTTACGCGGGGGACTGGGAGCACGGCATCGCTCTCGCCGAGAGCGCCATGCAGCTCAACCCGACCTTCCCCGGCTGGTACCGGTTCGGCGCCTTGAACGACGCGATGCGCCGGAGGGATTTCCGCGGGGCGCTCGACGTCGCGTTGAAGATGAATCTGCCGAGCTACTACCACACGCACGTCGCGCTCGCGACGGCGTACGGCCACCTCGGCGATCGCGAATCGGCGGGATCCGCCCTGCGGGATCTCCTGGCCTTGAAGCCCGGCTACGGCCGGATGGCGCGTGAGGACCTCGGCAAGTGGATGGGCGAGAGCGAGCTCCTCGAAATCTACATGGACGGTCTGCGGCGGGCGGGCCTCGACGTCGGCGCGGCGGCGGTGCCGGGCCCGAGGACAACAGCGGACGGCACGGTCGCGATCGCGGTCCTCTCCTTCTCGGACATGAGCGAGGCCAAGGATCAGGAGTACCTCTGCGAAGGGATGGCCGAGGAGATCATGAATGCGCTCGTGCGGATCCCCGGCATTCGCGTCGCTTCGAGGACTTCGGCCTTTCGGGCGCGGCAGGAGGGCAAGGATCTGGCGGCGATTGCACGCGCCCTCTCCGTGGGCCACGTCCTCGAGGGGAGCGTGCGGACCTCAGGCAGCCGGCTGCGCGTGACGGCCCAACTCACCGACGTCGCGAGCGGCTACCAGCTCTGGTCGGAGCGATTCGACCGGGAGGCCGCGGACGTCTTCGCGGTCCAGGACGAGATCGCGGCCGGCGCCGTCGAGGCAGTGAAGGCGCGCCTCGCCCCGGGGGAGCATACGGTTTCACCCCGGCCGCAGCCTGCCAACCTCGAGGCCTATCGCAGTTATCTGATGGGACGGTACCTTCGGGGCAAGGAGCACCACGTCGAGGCTCTCCAGGCATTCGAGGAGGCCGTCCGCCTCGATCCGTCCTATGCGCCGTCGTGGACCGGCCTCGCGGAGACGACCGTTCTGGCGTCGGTCTTCGGTCTGATACCGGCACGCGAGGCCTGCGCCGCGGCGAGGAAGGCGCTGGCCACCGCCGCGCGGCTGCAGGGGGAGTCGGCGGAGGGCCTCCACGTCGAGGCGTTCGTGGCCTGGATCGAGAGAAGGTGGGCGGCGATGGAAACCGCATGGCGCCGGGCGATCGAGCTCCAGCCCACCCACGTCCTGGCCCTGGCGTCATTTGGCATCGCGCTCTGCACACGGCAGAAGCTCGACGAAGCGCTGCCGTTCCTGGAGCGAGCTCGCCAGGCGGACCCCCTCGCGTCCTTTCCATACACCCTGACCGGCGGCGGCTTGCTGAACTGTGGCCGGCTTGAGGAAGCGTTGAGGTACCTCGACGACGGGCTGTCCTTCGAAAAGGAGGACGCCACCGCGCTGGACAATTCGGGCATGGCTCTCGTCGCCCTTTGTCGCTTCGAGGAAGGCATCGCCAGGCTCGAGCAGGTGGTCGCGCTGTCGCACCGTGCGCCGCATTTCCTCGGCACGCTGGGTTGGGCGCTCGCCACCGCTGGCCGAAAGGAAGAGGCCCGGTCAATCCTCGAGGAGCTGCGCGCGCGGCCGGCGGGGACACCCGCCGTGGTCTCCGAGGCCTGGCTGCTCGGCGCGCTCGGAGAGATCGACGCGGCCTTTGAGGTCGTCGTGCGCGCCGAAGAAGAATGCCTGGCCTACCTCTACTTCACCGGGGCGCCCGCGTTCGATTCTCTCCGCTCAGATCCGAGATTCGCAGCGTTGCTGGAGAGACTCGAGCTTCCGCGCGAACCGGGTTCCGCCCCGTCGTAGCCGCTGAGCGGAAGCGCCTCGGCTCGCACGGGACGCTTTTCTTTCCCGCCAACTCCGAGATTCCGGTCGAGAACGACGCGAAGCTCCGTTCGCCACAGTGAGCTCGGAATCGCTCATCGACGAAGGAGGCTTCGCCCCGCCTCGGAGTTTCCTGCGTGTTTGCGGCACTTCGCAGTGGCACAGGCGTTGCCCTGGGATTCGGTCCGCATGAAGCCGTCGGATCCGGTTACGCAGGGACTTCGGAAGGAGAGCTCTTATGCACGATATCGATCGAACGCAGCTCGAGGCAGGAGGGTATGAGGTTGGGGAGTTCGGCGAGCTCGGTGAGACCGCTGAGTTCGGCGAGTTCGGTGAGGTCGGGGAAACTGGCGAGTTCGGGGAGACGCAGCCCGAGGGCCTCGAGCTTCCGCTGAACGAGTCGCAGGAGATCGAGCTCGCGACCGAGTTTCTCGAGGTCTCGAACGAAGCCGAGCTGCAGCAGTTTCTCGGAAACGTCTTCAAGACGGTCGGAAGTGCCGCGGGCCGTTTCGTGCGATCCGATACGGGCCAGGCGCTGGGGGGCGTTCTCAAGGACGCGGCCAAGCAGGCGCTTCCCATCGTGGGAAGCGGAATCGGGAAATGGATCTCTCCGGAGCGGGGCGGTCCGATCGGCGCGGACGCCGGGGCGCTCGTGGGCCGAATCTTCGGGCTCGAGCTCGAGGGGCTCAGCGGCGAGGACCGGGAATTCGAGGTGGCTCGCCAGTTCGTGCGATTTGCCGGTACGGCGGTCAAGCGGGCTGCGATGACTCCGCCGACCGTATCGCCGGTCGCGGCCGCCCAGTCGGCGGCAGCCTCTGCGGCCCGCACCTTCGCGCCCGGACTGCTTTCGCGGCTGCGAGGCCGCTCGACGCGGCTGTGGCCGCACAGCGGGCGCTGGGTCCGCCGCGGCGCCACGATCGTGCTGCACGGAGATTGAGGGCCGAGAGACGAACGACGACTCGAAACGCGGTGCCCTGCAGTCACGCACGGCACGAGGTGCAAGGAGGATGTGATGAACGGCCATGAGATGAGTGAGTTTGGCGAGCTTGGCGAGTTTGGTGAAGTCGGCGAGTTCGGGGAGTTCGGCGAGACCGCCGAGTTCGGCGAATTCGGTGAGACCGGCGAGTTCGGAGAGACGGGGGAGTTCGGAGAGTTCGGAGAGGCCTCGGAGGCCCAGGAGCAGCAGTTCCTGGGGGGCATTCTGGGATCTGTGCTCGGCGGCGAGGCCAGCCCGCTGAGCGAAGCGCAGGAGGTCGAGCTGGCCTCCGAACTGCTCGAGATCTCGAACGAGCAGGAGCTGGAACAGTTCCTGGGGAACGTCTTCAAGAAGGTCGCTCGAGGCGTCGGAGGCTTCATCAAGTCTCCCGTGGGCAGGGCACTCGGCGGCGTGCTGAAAACCGTCGCCAAGAAAGCCCTGCCCGTCGTCGGCGGTGCGCTCGGGTCGATGGTCGCTCCGGGCATCGGCACGGCGATCGGGAGCAAGCTCGGCTCGATGGCGGGAGGGCTGTTCGAAGTCGAGCTGGAGGGCCTGCCGCTGGAACAGGCGGAGATGGAAGTCGCCCGTCGCTACGTCAATCTGGCGGCGGCGTCGGCGCGCAATGCGGCCCTCGCGCGGCCGCGTCCCTCCGTGAATCCGCGCACGGTGGCGCGGGCGGCCGTGGCTCGCGCCGCGCGCACCTACGCTCCCGGTGTCTACCGCACTCTGGCGCCTTCCCTGAAGGCCGCGGCCTCCGCCGCTCGGCGTGGGATGGCGACGGCCCGGCGGCGCCCGACCGGTCTCCGGCGTCCCGGCATCCCCGGCATTCCGGGTATTCCGATCCGGCCGACGCCTCAGCGCCCGTACGGCGGAGGAGGTGTCTACTCGGGACCCGGCTCTTCGGGACCGGGTTCCTACGCTGCACCGGACCCCTACGGCGAGCCCGCCTTCGGTCAACCGGCGAGCACGGGATTCGGCTACGGCCTGGGCGATGGCGATGGCGTCCCGCTCACCGGTCGTTGGGTCCGTCGCGGCCGCAAGCTCATCGTGCTGGGGGCGTGACGAGTGAGCGCCGCTGTTCCGCCCCTCCTGGCTCCCGTGACTCGCTTCGAGCCGCGTGCCTCCTGGCTGCTCGAGCAGGAAGCTCGGGCACTGCTGACGCGCCTCGATCGGGTCAAACCCTTCGTGCTGCAGGAGCCCATGGTGCCCGCGGCGTCGCTCATGCCGGTCTCTCAGGTCGCCATCGAGCGCCACCTCATCAAAGGAAGACGCGAGCTCCGGAGGCAGGTCACGGCGTACATTCACTGGCTCCGGGGCGCCGGCAGCTCCGTATCTCCCATCAAGATGCAGCGGCGCTTCAGCGTGCTGCGGCTTCGCTTCAACGCGGCGCTCTCTCAGCTCGATCTGTTCGCCGAGGCGATCGGCCAGCGGAGCGAGCACCAGACGGGCGTCTGGCTTTCGGGGCTGGACGTGGCCGCGCAGGACGCGCTCAAGGTTTCAGAACCCTATTTCGAGACTCCGCCCATCATCTGCCATCTCCACCGAGGGCTCGGCGGAGCGATTCGGCGGGCTCGTACCCGGCTGCCCGGAGGAGGGCAGAACCCCGTGGCCGTCATTCGCATCCCGCGAGAGCGGATGATCGGCCACGGGATCGCGTCATCCCTGGTCCACGAAGTGGGGCATCAGGCCGCCGCGCTGCTCGGTCTCGTCGAATCGCTCCGACCCGCGCTCCAGGAAGTCCAGAAGCAGGTTCCGCCCGGGGTGCGAGGCGCATGGAAACTCTGGGAGCGCTGGATCTCGGAGATCGTCGCCGACCTGTGGGCCATCGCCCGGGTCGGGATCGCCTCGACCCTGGGCCTGATCGGCATCGTCAGTCTGCCTCGCCGATTCGTCTTTCGCATCAACGTCGACGATCCGCATCCCTTCCCGTGGATTCGGGTCAAGCTCAGTTGCGTCATTGGAAACGCGCTCTATCCCCACGTCCAGTGGAAGCAGCTCGCGAGGGTGTGGGAGTCGTTCTATCCGCTTGCGGGCCTCGATTCCACGGCGGCGGGAACGATCGCGTCGCTCCAGGGAACGATGCCGGATTTCGTGCGTCTCCTGATTCGCCACCGTCCCGCTTCTCTCCGCGGCAAGACTCTCCAGGAAGTGGCCGTGATTCCGGACCGCACGCCGGCGGACCTGCTCGAGCACTACAAGAGGTGGGTCGAGACGCCGCAAGTCATGAAGGAGGCCGCGCCGACGCTCGTCTTCGCGGTGTTCGGCCGGGCGCGGATCACGGGCCGCATGACGCCGGAAGAGGAGGATCGTCTGCTCGGGAATCTGATCACCCACTGGGCCGTACGGAGCACGCTGGATCTGGCGGCGATCTGCGCCGATCAGCCCTGGCGGATCCGCCGGTTCCCACCGTCGCGCGGTCCGCAATTCGCGGTCGCTGCAACCGGCTCTTGAGGAGGATGCTATGCCAAAGAAGTTCAGTGTCAGGATGAAGTCGAAGGCGCTGGAAGCGTCAGCGGGTGAGCTCGTCGATTTGACCGCGACGGTGACGCCGTTTCAAGGCACGACTCAGGACGGCTATTTCGCAACCTGGTACGCGTCGGGGCAAGGGGAGTTCAAGACGTTCTCCGGCACCCCTGCAAAAATCGCGACCTTCGTGGACACGACGGGGACGGAGCTGGTCGCCACGGAGAGCTCCACGCCGAAGCTCGACATCGTCTGGTCCACGGCGGGGGTTCCCGTGGGCTCGCACACCGTCAGCGTCTGGGTCTACGAGAAAAAGGTCAAGACGCTCAAAGAATTCATCAAGGCCCACGGATCGACCGGAGCCCCGCTGGACGCCGAGGCCGAGGACAAAGCGAAAGTCCAAATCGATGTCGTCCCTGCCGAGGCTCAGCCGCTTCGCGTCACCATGCGACGCGCCGACGTCCCCCGAACAAGCGATCAGGCGCTCTGGACCGTGATCCGCAACAGCACCAAATCGCTCGGATACCAGAAGTACTCGGACTTCATGGACTACGTGCTCTGCGGCGACACTCGGATTCTCTCCGAGCAGTCACACCAGAAGATCGACGATAAGAAACGGCTTTCGAGGCTCCGGCTGCCCTTTCCGGATGTCGACGCGTACCGACAGCTGAAAGCGGCGACCGAAGTCTTCATGATGCTGAACTGCGGCGTCGGTTCCGGCGGCTCGGGCCTCGACGACGCCGACTTCGGGGCCATCGGCCGTGAGGAGCTGGAGGCGGAGGGTCGCCGCTACTACCGCGCGATCAGCCCGGGCGGCATCGAGCGGTACTGGAACCAGTACCTGGAGGACTCGGCCGGCTCGACGGGAAGCTTTCCGACCCTTCCTTATCTGGCCCTGATCCGGCGGAAGCTGAAGGACGTGTCCGTCGTGAGCAAGGACGACACCGTGGACGGGGCGGCCGTCGCCTGCATGGAAATCCTGATGCGGAAACTGACCATGCCCTGCTTCCTGGAGCTCATCTGGTCTTACTGGCACGAGGAGGGCATGCTCGTGCAGACCATGAACGCGATCACCTGGCGATTCCAGAATCGGAGGGGCCCGACTGACCGCGATCCGCTGGCGCTCCTCGAGATCGACCCCCTGCGGTCGCTCAACAACTTCATCTGGGGCTACATCCAGGACGAGCAGCATCGGCTGACCGTGCCCCGGAGAGCGTACGAGTACGATCACCATTACGGGTTCACGCTTCTCGGCAAGGCGGTTCCGCAGGTTCGCGGCGCCGACAGCCGAACGCGATTCCTGGAGGCGTTCCACCATCTGCTCTTCGTCTGTTCCGTCTTCCTGAAGGAGGACGACGACACGACGGTCGTTGCGGACGGGTTCCCGGTCCTGAACGCGCTCAAAGAAGTGCACCTCCTGCTGACGCAGGGAGCGCACAACCAGTACGGCGATCTGCCCTGGACGGCGCGCCAGGAAATGTTGATGCAGGAGTGGATGCTGGGACGGCCCGAGTTCCGGGAGTTCCTGCCGCGGCGGATCATGGTCGACTACCCCGAGGACTGGATGGACTCCGTCGAGACGATGAAGTCTCTCCAGGGATGGACGGACACGTCGGTCATGCACTTCCGCGACCTGGGAGTGTTCGGAGAGCAGATCCTCCTGGGCATCCGATTCGGCGCGTGGCCCGGCGTGATCGAGTCGGAACAGGCGGCGAACTGGGTTCGCTACTGGCGCCCCGAGATCCAGGGCTACATCCATGCGTACCGTGCGGTGACGGGTGCCGATCTGACGGATCGTGTCGACACCACGATGCCGGCTGTGCTCCTGAAGCGTCGGGCGGCCCCCCAGGCGCTGCCCGAAGGGGCACGCGCGGCGCTGCCCGAGCCGCGGCGCGGTCTGCCCGACTATGCGCGCGGGCTTCCCGAAGCGCGGCGCGGTCTTCCGTCGAAGACGACCCGGTGAAAGACCGGGGAAGTGCTCGACTTCACTTCCTCGCTCTATCTGGGCCTGCGGCACTCGAGCTCGCGCTTGAGGCCGTGGGCCCGGATGACTCCGGGGGTTCCCGCGGCGCTGGAATCCCCGCCCATCGCCGGCGCGATCGCAGGAGCGCTCGCGGCGCTGACCGGGACGCAACGCGCGCTGCTCTTCCGTTCGACGCTGCACGCGTTCTGGGATCTCTTCGGGAGCCTGGCTCGCGACACCCGCACGATCCACATCGATGCCGGGGCGTACCCGATCGCACGATGGGGGGCCGTGCGCGCCGCCGCGCGAGGCGTCCCGGTGCGGATCTTTGCGCATCGCGATCCGGCGGCGCTGCGAAGACACCTTCGCCTGAGCACGTCCGATTGCACACGCCGACCTCTGGTGGTCGCCGATGGCTTGTGTCCGGGCTGCGGCGGCGTGGCTCCGATTGGCGAGCTGCTGGAGAGTCTGCGTCCGCTCGGAGGCCGGCTCGTTCTCGACGACACGCAAGGCCTGGGGATTCTGGGAGAGTCCGCGAAAACCGGCGCGCCGTATGGAACCGGCGGTGGGGGATCGTTGCGGTGGGCGGGCGTGGCCAATCCGGCCGTCGTTCTCGTCAGCTCGCTCGCCAAGGGTTTCGGAGCCCCGCTCGCGATGATTGGCGGATCGGGCTCCATCGTGGCCCGGCTCGAGGCGGAGAGCGAGACACGCGCGCACTGCAGCCCGCCCTCCTTCGCGGACTTGCACGCCGCGGAACGGGCCGTGAGGCTCAATCGCGCCGAGGGCGACCGACACCGCTGGCGTCTGGCCGCCCTCATCCGGCGATTTCGCCTCGGCCTGGCCCGCCTCGGTCTGTCTGCGGGACGCTCACTCTTCCCCGTCCAGAGTCTGGACCCGGTTGCCGGCCTTTCGCCGGCAGCACTCTTCGAGGCGCTGAATGCGCGCGGGATCCGAGCCGTTCTCCACAAGCCCGAATGCCGCCGCGGCGTCGTCGTCAGCTTCGTCCTCACCGCATCCCACTCGCCGGCCGCGATCGACAGTGCGCTCGAAGCCCTGGGCCGCAGCGTCGCCGCCGCCGGGACACCCGATCCGCGCCGAACGAGGCGAGCGATCTGAGTTCCATGATGGACGTCCGCTCGCCTCTCGCCTACGCTTCCGCCTCACGCTCACGGTTTCTTTCGGAGCTCATGGACTTCGTTCGCTTTCCGACCGTGAGCGCCTCGCCGAGCCGCTCCGACGATCTTCGCCGCTGCGCGCACTGGCTCGCGAGTCATCTCCGTGGAATCGGCCTGGAGCGAGTCGCGGCGCTGGAGACCTCCGGCCACCCCGTGGTTTACGGCGAATGGATGCGTGCGCCGGGGCGCCCGACCGTGCTCGTCTACGGACACTACGACGTGCAGCCCGCGGATCCCGTGGCCGCCTGGCACGTCCCCCCTTTTGAACCCGCGGTCGTGGGAGCGGATCTCTTCGGGCGAGGCGCCTCCGATGACAAGGGTCAGGTCTTCGCTCACGTCAAGGCGCTCGAGGCCTATCTGGGCACACTCGGGCGCCTTCCCGTCAACGTGAAGTGTCTGGTGGAAGGGGAGGAAGAAATCGGAAGCCCGAGTCTGGCCGGGTTTCTCGCCGGCCATGAGCGCCTCCTGACGGCCGACGTGCTCCTCGCTTCGGACACGCGCTTCCTGGCCAGGGGCAGGCCCGCGATCACGTACGCGCTTCGGGGCTCGCTGTCTCTGGAGCTCGGGGTGGCCGGGCCCGGGCGCGATCTGCACTCCGGTGTTTACGGCGGGGCTGTTCACAATCCGCTGCAGGCGTTGTGCGAAATCGTGTGCGGTCTGCATGACGCCGCCGGGCGAATCGCCGTTCCGGGGTTCTATGACGCCGTGCGCCCCGTCGTCCCGAGCGAGCGGGCTTACATGACGCGGGTCGGCCCCGGGGATGCGCAGATGTTGAGAGACGCGATGATCCGACGCGGGTGGGGAGAAGCGGGCTACTCGCTCTACGAGCGGACCACGATCCGGCCCTCCCTGACCGTCACGGGCCTTCCGGGCGGTTACCCGGGGCCCGGGCTCAAGGCCGTGATCCCCTCGGTCGCGACGGCCAAGATCGACGTTCGGCTGGTGCCCGACCAGCGTCCCGCCGAAATCGAACGGTTGATGCGCCGGCACGTCGCCCGCGTCGCACCCGCGACGGTTCGAACCGCGATCCGGACTCTCTCCTCGTCCCGGCCCGTCACCGTGGATCGGAGAGACCCCGTCCTGCGCTCTGCGGCGAAAGCGTATCGGCGGGGCTTCGGCGCTTCTCCGGTTCTGCTCCGCCTGGGCGGATCGATTCCCGCGGTCGGTCTTCTTCAGGGGCGGCCCGGAGGATCGACCGTCCTGATGGGCTTCGGGCTCCCGGACGACGGAATCCATTCCCACAACGAGAAGTTTCACCTTCCGAACTTCTACGGGGGCATCGCGACGTCGATCTGGTTCCTATCCGACGTGGGGCGATGCCACGCGCCCCGAGGGGGAGCATCGTCATGATCATCGACAGCCATTGCCATGCGGGGAAAGGCGACGGGCTCACCGGCCCGTGGGACACGGCGGCGCCTCTCGATGCTTACCTGCGCCGCGCCCGCCGAGCCGGTATTTCAAAAACCGTCCTGCTCCCGGCCTTCCACTCGAACTATCGCGAGGCAAACCGCGAAGTCGGGGGGATCGTCGCCTCGCGTCCCGAACGATTCTTCGGCTTCGCGATGGTGCACCCCTCGCGCGATGCGGGACGGATCGGCGAAATGGTTCGCGAGGCCGTGGAACGGTTCGGCTTCCGCGGCATCAAGGTCCATCGCCACGACGCGCGGATCACCCGTGAGATCTGCGAGACGGCCAGACTCTTCGCCGTGCCCGTGCTCTACGACGTGATGGGAGAGGCCTCGGGTATCGATCTCATCGCCCCGGAGTACCCGGACGTTGCTTTCATCGTGCCGCATCTCGGCAGCTTTTCCGACGATTGGCGCGCGCAGCGCACCGTCGTGGAGCAGCTCGCGCGTCATCCCAATGTCCATGCCGACACGTCGGGCGTGCGCCGCTTCGACCTCCTCGTGGAGGCGGTCTCCGCCGGCGGTCCCGAGAAGATCCTGTTTGGCACCGACGGTCCCTGGCTCCATCCCGGTGTCGAGCTCTCCAAGGTCTACGCTCTCGGTCTGCCGCCGGCGCAGGAGGCGCTCGTGCTCGGCGGGAATCTCCTGCGGCTCATCTCCCGAGCTCGTGTCTCTCCCGTTCGCCCACACCCCATCGCGGCGCCGACTCGGGAGGTGGGGCAAGCGGAGGAGGTCATGGATCCCTGGGCCGGATCTCCGTTTTCCGTGGGGTGAGCGGTGCCTCAATGAACCTCCTCGCGCCGCGCCGCGCGACGCATCTGCAGCGCGCGATTCGTGATCCCCAGCCGGCGAGCGGCCTGCTGCAGATTCCCTTTCTCCTCGGCGAACGCGATTCTCACCGCGATCTCGCCGGCGGCGTTACGGATCTCTCGAAGGGTGACCCCTCGGGTGAGAGCGCCACGAATGCATTGTTCGAATCCCTGCTCGTCCCAGGTTCCTTCCTCATGGGCCGCGCACGGGCGCTCCTCAGGAGGGATGTCTCCGACGGTGATCGGGCCCGGACCGACATGTCGGCTGCGGATTCGAAAGACCAGGTTCTTGAGATCCCGCACGTTGCCGGGGTACGCACGCTCGGCAAGAAACCTGGCGACGGGCTCGTCGAGCTCCATCTCTTCTTCGCCTGGCGACGCCAGCCTCAGGAAATGCCGGGAAAGGATGGGGATGTCGTCGACGCGGTCGCGCAGGGTCGGGAGGTGGCAGGTCCAGGCCGCGATGCGGTGATAGAGGTCCCTTCGAAAGAGGCTCTCCGAGTCTGGATCGAGCAGGCTCCGGTTGGTCGCGCACAGAAGCCGGAAGTTCGTCCGGCGCCAGACGTTGCTTCCGACGCGCTTGTACATCCCCTCCTGGATCACGCGAAGCAGCTCGGCCTGAAGCGGCGGAGGCAGTTCCCCGACTTCGTCGAGAAAGAGTGTTCCGCCGTCGGCCATCGCGAACGCGCCTTCCCGCGCCGCCACGGCGCCGGTGAAGGCTCCCTTCTCGTGTCCGAAGAATTCCGATCCGGACAGCGAGGGAACGACAGCCGCGCAATCCACGACGAAGAGCTCGCCCTTCCGCGGCCGGGGGTCGAGGGCATGAATCAGCCGGGCCACGCCTTCTTTTCCGGTTCCGCTCTCGCCCGTGATCAGCACGAACGAGTCGGTGAAGCGGGCGACTTCGACGACGTCGCGCAGGACGGAGCGCCAGGCGCTGTTTTCGCCGACGAGGTGCTCGGAGACGCTCAGAGAGCGCGTCAGCTCCTCGATCGCCTCCCAACGCTCGAACCGCGCCGCGATCTTCGGGGCGGCCTGGGCGCCGTCCGTCCAGGCAAAGGCATCGGCCGCTCCGGCCTCCAGCAATCGCCAGTATTCGGAATCGCTCAACGGAGCGGCGCCGAGAGAGACGGCGAGCAGGCAGTCCTGGCCGAGGCGGCTGGCTTCGGAGATCTCGGCGCACAATCCGGGAGAGGGGGAGTCAAAGAAGAGGGCGCCGCAGCGCGCGCGCGGACGGGCATTCTCCAGCCGGGGCTCGATGCCGGCGGCCTCGAGCGCCGCTTGCACAGACTCGCGGCTTGCGCCGTCACCGGTGTTCAGGAATTGGACCCAGGCTCTCGTGGCGGTGCCTCCTGTTGTTTCTCCTCCCTGGATCCCGGGCGTGCTCCGAGCGGATCCCTCGACACTCGGCCGAGTGCGAGACGCGTCCGGATGGAATTCGAATTCCCAAACGTCAAAGACTCACGGCCCTCGTGCTGTCGTGGGGCAGAGGAGAAGCCGTCCTCAACTCTTCAGTCGACGCCGGGGGGTCGTCTGGGTCGAAGAAGTTTTCGCGGTTGGCAGGTTTCTTCGGGAGCCGGGTCACCGCGGGGGAACAGGAAAACGATTTTCGGGTCGTTTCCGGATTTCGAGGCGAACGTCCGGATGCTCTGGGGGAACTCTGCGAGGAAATCGGACGGTTTCTCGCGTGCGCCGGAACGGCTCGGAGCAAATTCTTTCCCGAGGCTGAGAAGGTGTTGACTGGGAGAGGGCGGGGAGGTATGACCTTTGGCGGCGGCCCGTCCAAAGTGGAGTTCGTCCGCGACCGCAACGAAGTAGCGCAGCGGGCAGAGCTCCATCCTGTCGCGTCCTTACTCGGATCTCACCTCGGACTCCGACCGAGACCCAGGTGCCGGACGCGTCACTTTCGCTGGGGGTTCGGATTGCGTCGAGCGAGGACCCATGGCGGATAGCTCGGTGGAAGATGGAAAAGACGGAGAAGTTCGCCGGCGCGGATCCAGTCTCGGTCGGGTGTATTCGCGGTTAACCTCTCCCACGGATGTCCTGAGGATCGGCGAGTGGCTCGAATCGCCGTACCTGGGGCGAGTCGCCGCGCGGGTCGCTCAGCGATACGGCCTGGCTTATCAGGACGTCCCGGATCTTCTCCAAGAGCTCCGGTTGGCGCTATGGAAGTCCGGGTCGAGTCAGCTTGTGAGCATCGGGTGGGTCTTCCAAACCGCCAACCACAAGGCGATCGACTGGCTGAAGCGCAAACGCCGACGCGGCGAAGTCGGACTGGACGGTCACACGCTTCCCGAACGCGTCTGCTCGCCGGATCCCGCGCTCCGATGCCTGCTGCATTCGCAGGCTTCGCGCCTTCCGTTCACGCTCCGGCGTTTCTATGCCCTTCGATACGAGCAGGGTCTGAGTCAGCGGGAGGTGGCACGGGCCCTCGGCCTGGGACGCAGCTCGGTGCGCTCCCTGGATCGCAGATGCCTTCGCCTCATCGGGGTCGGGCGGCCGTACGCTCGACGGTGCGAAGAAAGAGACGGAACGCGCGTGCCTTCTCGAGAACAGCGTCCGACCGGAAGCGAGCCTTCCGGTGTCGAGCCCCTTCCCGTGGATTCCGCTCGCAACGGGTCGGAACCAGACGCCGGGCGTACGAGTACACGAACTGGGGGATCGCGCCGGATCTAGGGCAGCCGGATCCGGCCGACGCCCGCGTCGATGTCAATTCGGGTGCCGTAGAGCTTCGAGATGCGCTGGAGCCGCTCGAGGATGCTCTGCGCCATCTCGGGGGAAGCCAGTCGCGGCGTGCCGCTCGACGTCAGCTTGCGGCCGTAACCCAGATCGACCGGGTAGAGGAGCACCTCGGCGACCCGCCCCCCCTGCCAGCGGCTCACGGCGATGACGGTTTCGAAAACTCTAGGGTCGTCGAAGCTCCCGGCGTTCCAGACGGCGAGCAGGTCGGCATCGGTCGGCCGGCCGGCTTCGCCGAAGGACTTCGCGAGAAGGTCGCGGTTCTGCTCGTACGTCTCGGACGGGATGGGCTCGAGGATGTCGCTCCAGAAGAAGTTGGCGAGGCTGTAGAAGATGGGCCTTCCCTTGTAGATCTCGATCGGCATCAGGCGGTGCTCCCCGTGCGCGATGAAGACGCCGGCGCCGGCGTCGATCGCCGCGTGCGCCAGGATGGGCAGGAAGTCGCCGGGCTCTTCGCAGCCGAGCCCGGTGTCGTGGGAATGGATGGTCGCGATGAGCAGGTCCGAATGCTGCTTGCCCTGGCGAATCGCCTGGCGGACTTCGGCGAGATCGCCGGGATCCATCTCGTAGTGGACGGCCGCCTGCGTTCCCACGCGGAACTCCGTATCCAGAAAACGGACGTTCTCGGAGGCTTCGCGCTCGGCCTTCTTGCGACTCTCGAGCGTCGAGGGGCTGGAAACCTCGCATGTCTTTCCGGGAGCCGCGAGCAGCGCCTTGACCGACTGGAGCTGCCGCAGCGTTTCCGGCGGCAGCGCGAAGCTCCGCGTGACCCGCAGCGGGGAAAGTCCCGGCCGTCCGGGAGCGCGGCCGCGCGGCGCCATTGCCGGCGCATGCTCGCTGAACGTCGACGCCATCGAGACGAGAGCGACGCGACCCGAAGCCGTTTCGAGGTAGCGAGCGGCCCGAGCCTCGCCCCGATTTTCCCCGACGCCCGCGTGGACGAGCCCGGCTTCGTCGAGGACGCGCGTGGTCTCGCGCATGCCTTCGA
>Ga0070675_100001595_pt1 | contig 16735 bp, 25 predicted proteins | sample KBSM43metaG_FD_65343 | JGI IMG/M metagenome (GOLD analysis project Ga0070675, IMG submission 65343) | Miscanthus rhizosphere microbial communities from Kellogg Biological Station, Michigan, USA - KBS M4-3 metaG | ecosystem: Host-associated > Plants > Roots > Rhizosphere > Soil ...
CTGCCATTCAGAGCCACCGCGTCAGATTCATCAAGACGATGTCGGCGTGATGACGCAGTCGATCGAACACGATCCGCTTGCCGTCGGGCGAGATGTCGACGTTCTGAACCACCGATCCGCTCTTCAGGTCGAAGCTGGTGAGCTGACGTTGCTCGCCGGTCTCGAGATCCAAGCGGAAAAAGTTCTGGTTGGGAGCCGTGCCCTGAAGGATGATGAGCGTCTTGCCGCCCGACATGAAACGATACGAAGCCAGTCGCGATCGACAGCATGGCGTGGCTCTAACAAAGGATGACTTGTCGCCTTCAAGACGTGCCGCTCCAGCTTTGCAGCGTGCGTATGTAATTGGCCCGCTCTAAGAGAGTCGCGTCGGCGGTTCGCCCGTCCACGCGCCCGCGCACGTCACTGATCGCGGACAACTGCTTCGACTCCATCCAGCGTGCTAATCCATCGCGCATCGCCGTGAAGTAGGCCGGTCCGTGCCGGAGAATTGCCGAAACCATCTGTACGGCATGTGCACCGGCGAGGATCGCCTTGATGCCATCGGTCGGCGTCGCGACGCCTCCGGTAACTGCCAGTGAGCACCGCAGCCGCGACTGCAGGATCGCTACCCAGCGCAGTCGGAGCAGCAGTTCGGCGCTGGTCGACAACTCGAGATGCGGCACCGCCGTCATCGTGCTCACGTCGATGTCCGGCTGATAGAACCGGTTGAAGAGGATCAGGCCGTCGGCCAGTGCCCGATCGAGCTGGTGCGCCACTTCGCCGAATGCGGTGAAAAACGGCGACAATTTCACGGCGATCGGGATCGTGAGACAGCGTTTGAGCTCGACGACCACATTCCGGATCCGTCGCTCGATGACCGCTCCAGATTGTTCCGGCTCCGTGACCACCTCGTACATGTTCAATTCCAGAGCGTCCGCGCCCGCTTGCTGGATGCTGGTCGCGAACTTCAGCCACGCTTCCGCGCTCATGCCATTCAAAGAGGCGATCACCGGAATGTGGACCGCCGACTTCACCCGGCGCAGGTGTTCGAGATATTCGTCTGGCGAAAGTGCGTATCGCTCTGGCAGCGGAAAGCCGGACAGCGCATCGGCAAACTGTTTCTCGAACGGATCCATCTGGTGGATCCGTCCAGACTCCGCCAGAGAAATCTGTTCTTCGAACAGCGAGTGCAGGACGATCGCCGCTGACCCGCCATCCTCGAGCCGTTTCACGGTGTCGAGATGGTCGGCGAGCGGAGAGGCGCCGACCATGAACGGGTGGGCCAGCGTCAATCCCAAGTAGCTGGTTGAGAGATTCATGTTGTCGTTCACCGCCGCACGATGCCGTCGAGCGTTTCGGGCAGCGCCGCCGCTCTGAACCGAAGGATGGTCTTGGTGCCGTCGGCAGATTCGATACCCAGTGCAGCGTCGGCACCGGCGTCGGTTCGCTCTATCCAGATACGGCGCGGCGCCTGAATCGGGTGCCTGACATGATCGTCTGCGGATCGGCCTGCGGCCACCGTCAGGGTCGCGCCATCGGGCGCATCCAGCGTGGCTCCGATCAGTGCCAGATCGCTGACTTCCGGCTGGGCTCCGATGTCGGGCGACAGAATGTCGAGCGAGATCAGCCAGCCCTCGTGGATTTTACTGAATTCCTCCAGTGCCTCGGACCAGTCTGAGCGTGCGATTTCAACGGTGCGCATCGGCATGGGATTCTCCTGACAGCTCATTGTGACTGTGATGGGTCGACGCAAGTCCGATACCGCCGCCGATCTTTGCGGGTACCGCCCGACTTGACGGGAATCTGACAGTCTTCGCCGGATTGGCGACAGTCGGCGACGCTGCCCATTCGGACTCGCAATGTTCATGCGACAACATTTTCGCGCGCGTTTGTGCAACATCGACACGAACGCGCGTCCCAGCACAGCGGTCACGAGAAGGTGGGCAGCGCCATGATCCGCTCATGCTCCGTCAATATGCGACGGTCGAGCGTAAATCCCGAGATGTACCCTGCGCCCTCTGCCATGTCGATCAACTCGTCGTCATAGATGCCGAACGGCCACGCGACCAGATCGGCGTCGGCGGACGACCGGCAGCCTTGAAGATCGACTCATAGCCGTCGTCGGCAGTGATGACCACGCTACGAGGCGGCGGGGGCGGCCCTTGGTCGAGCAGATACGACACGACCGTCTTGAGGGGAACAATCGGATGGCCGTGCTGCCTCAAGTAGTCCAGCTGCGGTCGAAGCGTCGCCGTTCGCACGGTCATCGCGTCCTTGGCGATCGGACCGAAGCGGTGGTAGACGAGAATCGAAACCTTCAACCCGAGGATGGGGTTCGTGAAGAAGCGAGTCCCCGCGAAACCAGGGACGCCGCTGCCGCTGCAGCACCTGCAGCCAGGACGATGTTGGCGACGACCGATCCTATGACCTGGCGAAAACGCGATCGTCGATGCGTGGCCCTGGCCAGGCGGGATGGAGGCATGGGTCTGCTTGGAGCATATCCGCAAACTTGGCACCGACGCTGTCCTCGCAGGACTCTTGCAAGGAGTGATCATTCGGAAGAATCACTGCCGGAGATCCGGCAGGAGGTTGAGACATGCCGACTGCAGCACCGTCTCGATTTGGTCTCGGTTCGACGACGTGGGTCGTCATCGTCGCCGTCTTGCTCGTGGTTTTGGCGGCGATCGTGATGTACCTCCGGTGAGCGATTGCTCGACCGATCAACTACGCGAGGCGGGCGGTCGAGGCCGCCTGACGAGTTAGAGCAGACATATGAATGTCGGCGCTTCATCGACTCGAACGCAGTCTGTTCATCTTTTTCCTATTCCCGCTCATGCGTGCCGCGTTGCGCACTTGCCGTCGACGAAGTTCGATCGATGGGCGCTCGCGCGGATTCAGCGGACCGTGGTGTCGGCGCCGATTCGGTTCGAGCTGTGGGACGGATTTGCGCTGGACTCCGGAGCTGGCCCTCGCGTCGGGACCATCCGATTCAGGAACCGCCGAACCTTACTCGGCTGGGTGTGGGATCCCGACCTCAATTTTGGCGAAGCCTACATGTCAGGCGCAGTCGAAACGAGTGGCGATCTCGTTTCGATCCTCGAGGCGATTTACCACGCCCTGGAGTCGTCCAAACCCCGCGCGTGGTGGTTGTGGCAGCCATCGAACAACGGGCATGCTGCGAAACACAACGTCCACCATCACTACGATCTAGGCAACGATTTCTATCGGCTCTGGCTCGATCGCGAGATGGTGTACACCTGTGCGTACTTTCCGACGCCCGACGCGACGCTTGAGGACGCGCAAGTCGCCAAGATGGCTCTGGCGTGCCGCAAGCTGCGACTCAAACCGGGAGACCGAGTGATCGAAGCCGGTTGCGGTTGGGGCTCGTTCGCGCTGTTCATGGCGCGGCACTACGGCGTCTCGGTGCGCGCGTTCAACATCTCGTCCGAACAAATCGCTTACGCGCGCTCTCGCGCGAAAGTTGAAGGCCTCACCGACCGCATCGAATTCGTCGAGGACGACTACCGGAACATTCGTGGCACGTGCGACGCGTTCGTGTCGGTGGGCATGCTCGAGCACGTCGGCGCACCTGATTTTCCGACGTTTGGCCGCGTCATCGATCGTTCGCTGAGCGAAAACGGGCGCGGCCTGTTGCATTTCATCGGCCGAAACCAACCCGCGCCGCTGAACCCGTGGATTCGAAAGCGCATCTTTCCCGGAGCGTACCCACCGACGCTGCGCGAGGTCTTCGAGCACGTCCTCGAGCCCCACGCCTTCTCGGTGCTCGATGTCGAGAACCTGCGACTGCACTACGCGAAGACGCTCGCGCACTGGCGGCAACGCTTCAGCCGGTCGGCCCCGCTCGTGTCCGAAATGTTCGACGAGACCTTTGTGCGCGCGTGGGAACTCTATCTCGCCGGCTCGGAGGCCGCGTTCGGCACAGGGTCGATGCAACTATTCCAGGTCCTGTTCGCGAGAGGTGCCAGCAACGCGGTCCCTTGGACGCGTGTGACCGGTTGAGCCCGCGGGGAGAACCCGTCCGTGCAAACGAGCGATGTCGTGATCGCCAGCGTGATCGGAGCATTCGTCGGCGCAGGGCTGCTTCAGTCGTTGGTGTTCTCTCAGACGACCGGTCCACAGAAGCCGTCGTTAGCGATTTCGTCGATGTATGGACGCGATCTGTTCGAGTTCTACTGCGCAAGCTGCCACGGCCGCGACGGCCGCGGCCGCGGTCCTGTGGTCCCGGCCCTGAGAGTCGTATCTCCCGATCTCATCACGATCGCGACTCGCAACGGCGGAACCTTTCCGCACGCTCGCGTCGAGTCTTTCGTGACAGGAGACCAGGTTGAACCGACACCCGCCCACGGCTCGAGAGGGATGCCGGTATGGGGGCCAATCTTCCGGGGGCTGGACGCCAACGACGCCGTGAACAAGGTTCGCGTCGCCAACATCGTCGGGTACGTCGAGTCGATCCAGGTGAAATAGTCGGCTGCGTACGCCGGTTTTCCGGCGGTCGCGAATCATCAAGGCACCGAACGCGCTGGTACCGCGATTGCGTTCATCGTATTAACAGAACAAGGGAGAGGCCGCCATGGGAGTGAGTGGAGATCCATAATGCAATTCCGCAACCGTACCGATGCCGGACGGCAGCTGGCCGACAAGCTGACAAAGTACGCGGGCCGCTCGGACGTCCTCGTGCTGGGCCTTCCACGAGGAGGGATTCCGGTGGCGTACGAAGTCGCGACCGGACTGAAAGCGCCGCTGGACGTCTTCCTCGTCCGCAAACTCGGCGTCCCGGCTCATCCCGAGCTCGCGATGGGCGCGATCGCGGCCGGTGGAATTCAGGTCCTGAGCGCTGACCTGATTCGCGATCTGGGGATTCCTCACACGCTGGTCGAACAGGTCGCCGTCCGGGAGCGTCTCGAGCTGGACCGTCGCGACGCGTTGTATCGGGGTGCTCGACGTCCAGCTCTCGTTCGCGATCGCACGGTCATCCTCGTCGACGATGGATTGGCGACCGGATCGACCATGCAGGCGGCGATTCTCGCCCTTCGGCAGCAGGTGCCAGCGCGTATCGTGGTCGCGGTGCCGGTCGGCGCGCGCGACACCTGCGAGCGGATGGCGCGAATCGCCGACGAAGTCGTCTGCGTGTCGATGCCGGAACCGTTCAACGCCGTCGGTCTCTGGTACGAAGACTTCTCGCAGACTACCGACGAAGACGTGAAATTCCTGCTGTCCCTCGGCGGGTCATCGACCGGCTCAGCGCAGAACACGGTGCCGCGCAAGGCGGATGCGGTAGGCGTGGTGCGCGATCGGGCGCGGCCGTTGAAAGGAGACCCGGCGCAGTACGACGCGCTGCTCGACGGGATTGGTGATGCGCGAGTGGTATTGATTGGCGAGGCGACGCACGGCACCCACGAGTTCTACCGAGAGCGCGCGTTCATCACGAGGCGCCTGATTGCGGAGAAGGGATTTGCCGCGGTCGCCGTCGAAGCCGACTGGCCCGACGCCTATCGCATCAATCGCTACGTCCGGGGCATGAGCGCTGATGAGGAAGCGGTTCAAGCGCTCGCCGACTTCGGCCGCTTTCCGACGTGGATGTGGCGCAACGCCGACGTGCTCGACTTCGTCGGCTGGTTGCGCACGCATAACGAGACGCAACCAGCGGACAAGCGCGCGGGCTTTTACGGCCTCGATCTGTACAGTCTCAGAGCCTCGATGGCGGCGGTGCTGGGCTATCTCGATAAGGTCGATCCCGAGGGTGCTCGCCGCGCGCGCCGTCGCTATGGATGCTTCGATCAGTTCGGCGAGGAAATGCAGCAGTATGGCTACGCCGCGAGTGCGGGTTTGCATCCATCGTGCGAACGCGAGGTCGTCACGCAACTCCTCGATCTGCACCGGCAGCGCGCCGAATACGCGAGCCGCGACGGCCGCGTGGCAGCCGACGAGTTCTTCTATGCCGAACAAAACGCGCGTCTGGTCAGGAACGCGGAAGAGTATTACCGCACCATGTTCGGGGGCCGTGCCGACTCGTGGAACCTTCGCGATCGCCACATGGTGGACACGCTGCAGGAGCTCCTGCGATTTCTCGACCGCACGCAGCCGGGCGTGCGCCTCGTGGTGTGGGCGCACAACTCCCATCTCGGCGACGCCCGCGCCACCGAGATGAGCCAGCGCGGCGAGCTGAATGTCGGCCAACTGGTCCGCTCGCAGTACGGCGCGAAGGCCGTGCTCGTGGGCCTGACCACCTACACCGGCACCGTCACCGCCGCGTCGGAGTGGGATGGTCCCGCGCATCGCAAACACGTGCGTCCGGCCCTCGCCGGGAGCTACGAACGGCTCTTTCATGACGCACACGTGCCGCGCTTTCTGCTGCCGCTGCGCACCGATCTCGAGCTTGCGTCGGTGCTGGCCGCGCCGCGTCTAGAGCGCGCGATTGGAGTCCTGTATTTGCCGGAGACCGAGCGCGCCAGCCACTACTTTCACGCGCGCCTGCCGGAGCAGTTCGACTTCGTGCTGCATTTCGACGAGACGCGCGCCGTGGAGCCACTGGAAAGGAACGCCTTGTGGGAGGCTGGCGAAGTCGCGGAGACGTTTCCGTCCGGCCTTTAGATCGCGCTCTCAGCAAGCTTTCCTATGACCGCGAGACAGATTTGGAACAGCGAAGTCAACGTGCAAAGGAAGGGAAGGTAGCAACACCATGACTGACAAGGATCTTAAACAACATGTCCAAAGCGCCCTCGATTGGGAGCCCAGCCTCGACGCCATCGACATCGGCGTCTCGGCGGACGAAGGCGTTGTCACGCTGCGAGGTAACGTCGCCTCGTATGCGGAGAAGGTAACCGCCGAGCGGGTCACGCTGCGCGTCTACGGCGTCAAGGGCGTGGCCAACGATCTCGCGGTCCATCTCGCCAGTCTGTTCGAGCGGACCGACACAGAAGTCGCGCAGGCGGCGGTCGGTGCGCTCAAGTGGAACACGATGGTTCCAGCCGATCGCGTCACCGTCACCGTGAAGAACGGATGGCTGTCCCTGAACGGTACGCTCGACTGGCAGTACCAGAAGGATGCTGCCGGACGCGCCGTTCGCGATCTCACAGGCGTGAAGGGTGTGATGAACAACGTCACCGTTCAGCCTCGCGTCAAGACCATCGATGTCCGGGACAAGATTGAAGCGGCGTTCAAGCGCAGCGCCGAGATTGATGCACGGCGCGTCAACGTCAACGCGACTGATGGGAAGGTGATTCTGAGTGGCAACGTCCGCTCGTGGGCCGAGCGGCAGGAAGCTGAGCGAGCGGCGTGGGCGGCACCCGGTGTCACGCAGGTTGAGGATCACCTGGCGATCGTTCCGTAATCTGAGGCGCAATCACGTGGACGCCGGACCGGTTCGTTGTCCGGCGTTTCGCGTGCCGGTGTGAAGAGCGAGGTGCAGCATGACGCGGGCGAAGCCATCACAGACGACGAAGACGTCCGTGGCGGTGCCGATCGACGGCCAATCGTTGCCTGGCGACCTCGCGATGCCTGCGGATCCGCACGGGATTGTGCTGTTCGCGCATGGCAGCGGCAGCAGCCGACACAGTCGGCGCAATCAGTACGTCGCCTCGATGTTGGAGCAACGCCATCTCGCAACGCTGCTGATCGATCTGTTGACACCGCAGGAGGAAGTCGTCGACGACCGAACCGGCGAGTACCGGTTCGACATTCCGATGCTCGCCGATCGGCTGGTCACGATTGTCGACTGGCTGCGGCGCCGGACGGACACGGCGTCGCTGCCGATTGGCCTGTTCGGTGCCAGCACCGGCGGTGGCGCGGCACTGATTGCGGCGTCGGCTCGACCGCGTGAGATCGCGGCGGTGGTGTCACGGGGTGGACGACCGGATCTGGCCGGCGCGGCGCTCGCGAAGGTTACCAGTCCGACGCTGCTGATCGTGGGCGGTTTTGATGCGCCAGTGATTGGAATGAACCGCGGTGCGATGAAGCAGATGCGCGGGCAGGTCAAGCTCGAGATCGTGCCGGGCGCGACCCACCTGTTCGAAGAGCCCGGCACGCTCGAACAGGTCGCTGACCTTGCAGGTGCTTGGTTCGCAAGTCATCTCCAGCTTGTGGCGGCCGGGCGTTCCAACGCTGAAAAATGTTCCTGAGGCGTACTCTATACGCGCTGGCTGGCGGAGTACTCGGGCTCGGCGCACCGTCAGGCCTTCTCTTGATTCGTCTGATGAGGCGCGGGCTCTCGCTAGGTGCGGCGATTCAAGAGATCAGGACCGATCGCGAGATCTACATCTACACCGCCACATCGACGACCATGGCGTTCGCGCTGTTCGGCGGCGTGCTTGGCCATTATGCGGATCGACTTGCGCAGCTCGCCACGACCGACTCCCTGACGCGGCTCTTCAACGCCCGCGCCTTCAATGAACGGTTGCACGAGGAGCTGCGCCGCGCGGCTCGATATCAGGAACCGTTGTCGGTCTTGACGATTGACCTCGACGGCCTGAAGCGGGTGAACGACCAGTATGGGCACGAAGCGGGCAATGCGGCCCTCCGCTCGGTCGCAGCTGCTATTCGAAGCGGATTGCGTGAGATCGATGTCGGCGCCCGGCTCGGCGGCGATGAGTTTGCGGTGCTGGCGCCCCGTACGAACGAGGAATCCGCCCTGGTGCTGGCCGAGCGGCTGCGAGCCCTTATGGCGACACGCGCCAACGGTGCCGAGGGTCGACGTACCACGATGTCGATCGGCGTCGCGTCGCGGGTACCGCCGAGCGGCGCGCCACCGACGCCGGCCGCGCTGATGGCGGCTGCTGACAAGGCCCTGTATCGGGCGAAGCGTGAGGGTGGTGACCGAGTGGTTGGCGACGCTCAGGCTAATCGGGTCGACCTATAACACCACCGTCAAGAGTCGCGAAGCGGATGGCTTTCGAACGACACCCACTTGACAAGAAACAACACAACTGCTCGTTGAGGACTGCCGGACTTCCGGCAGCGTGTAACGTCTCTGTTTCGCGGTGAAAACCGCGTTGATCTTGTCTCGCAGCTCCCTTACAGTGGTTGTTGTCGCCGCTCGCGACCCATCCAGACCGACGAGGCTCTTTCTCGCCAAGCGGACGAGCCGCGCTCGACGACAGTCGTGACTCCGACGTTGAGAATCGCCATGCCGCACAACCTACTGCTGCAACGTATCCGCGCCGAGTATCTGGAAATGCCGGGTCTGCGCTTGAAAGTGGAGCAGGCGCAGCGCCTGTGCGGTGTCGAGCGTGCTGCATGTCAACGAGTCCTGGAGACGCTCGTTGAGCGGAAGTTCTTGTGCGTCAAACCGGACGGAGCCTATGCGCGGCTGACCGACGGAGCCGACCATCCACGGACCCACACTGCGAAGGCAGACCTCAGAACCGAAACGCGGTCTCTGAAAGCTTCGTAACGCGTCCGTCGGCGGGCTTTCAAAGCAGCGAGTGGCCCGTCGTCGCGATCACTCCATTTGCGCTCCTAAGACGCTGCGAGAAATCGTTCGTCGGCGGATCTTCATGGCGGGTTTCCGGCCGAAGGCTCCAACCTGTTGTCTCGTGGCCACAGTTGAGGCAACGCAGCGATAGCCGGTGCCGCTCGAAATGCATCACCGCATCATGGCCTCGCAGGCTGCACATCATGCGCTGCACGCGTTGAACGGTCGAAGTCATTTCGCCACTTCCTGCTGCCGCACGTCAACCAGAAGCAAGCGCTGCGCCGCAGTGCGTTACCACTAGGGCCTGCCGGGAATTCGGCGGCAATAGCTCCGAATACAACCTGTGTAGTCAGATCCTCCGCTTTTTGGCGGTTCACCGCCTTGGTACGCCACATGCGTTCTTCTCCGTCGGAAATCTCTAACAGGGTGCTGAAGAACGCCACCTGAATTCAAATGTCAATCATCTACATTCTGCATTCAGGCTGCGTTCTTCAGCCGCCTGTTCGCGTCTGTGACGCGACAGCCAGGGGATCGCAGCGCGGCCGATCTCGCGCAGTCCCAGGTCGCCGACTTGATGACCCGGTCGGCGGTGGCAATCGGACCGAACGACACGGTTCGGGCCGCGGCGAACCTGATGCGCGGACGGACCGCCGGATGCCTGCCGGTCGTCGAGCGCGGACGCCTGGTCGGAATTGTGACCGTGACCGACCTGCTCGAACTGCTCGGGCGCGGAGTCGATCGCTCCGAACGGCCGGCCCGGGCGACCCTGCACTACCGCGTGCCGCACCGCAAACAAAGCCGCGTTCGCGCGGCTTGGTGACCGAAAGGGAGACCGTATGCGCCAAATCAGTCATGTGCTGTGCGCCATCGACTTCTCGGACGAATCGCGCCACGCGCTCGATCACGCCGTCGTTCTGGCGAAGTGGTACAACGCGGCGCTGACCGGCGTATTCGCCTACCAACCGCTGCTGTCGGCCGTCCCGGACGGTGGGTTTACCTATCCCAGCGTGGTGCCTCTCGAGGAGGTCGATCGCAAGGCACTCGAGGCACGACTCGATTCGTTTCTGGACGCGGCGAATTCGGCCGACCTTCAAAGAAACGTGCGCGTCGTGGTCAACAGCCCGGCGGAGGGGATACTCGAAGCGGCGAAAGCCACCGGCACGGATCTGATCGTTATGGGGACGCACGGCGCCGGCGGTTTTCAGCATCTCATCCTCGGTTCGAATGCCGAGCGAGTGCTGCGACGAGCCGCCTGTCCGGTGCTGACCGTGCCGCCGCGCGCGCGCAACACTTCAACCTTGCCATTCAAACGCATCCTCTGTCCGGTCGATTTCGGCGACGCGTCGAAGGCGGCGCTCGAATTGGCGGCGTCTATCGCGTCCGAAGGGGACGCCGACCTGACGCTGCTGCACGTGCTGGAGCCCGGCGTCGACGCTGATCCGCTGCCGTCGCGTTCGTTCACGACCCCCGAATACCACTTGGCCCGCCACGAACAGGCGTGCGCGCAACTGAAAGCGCTGCTCGACGGGGACATGCGCGAGTGGTGCCGGCCGACGACACGGATTGTCCGTGGCAAAACCTACCGCGAGATCCTCGGCGTTGCGACTGAGGATGCCGCCGACCTGATCGTGATGGGCGTGCATGGACGCAATCCGGTCGATCTGGCGCTGTTCGGCTCGACGACCAATCAGGTCGTGCGAGCGGCGACCTGCCCGGTGCTTACGCTACGAGCGTAAGACGCGGCGCACGGCCGCGAGAAAAGAGGCCCTATGAATCTCAGTTGAACATCCATCTTCCGAAGGCGGCGGTCGCCAAGCCGAAGGCGATTGAAGTGAAGGTGGCGTAACGCTTCGCCGTGGCGGAGGGTGTGGCGGCCGGCCCCTCCGCACGCTGGTACTCGTGTTGGCTCTCTGGGTAGCGTCTATTGACGTGACGCGGCTGTGATGCCTGCCGTTACTTTGGTGCGAAGCACTTGGTCCACGAACTCTTATCGCGCTCGGCCGGTGGGCACAGCATCAGCGAACAGCCATAAGCGCAGGCTATACACGCCGACGAGCCATAAGACGCGCCAGCACCATTTGAACCTCATGGACTTTCGGTCTCATTAGAAGCGAAGCAATGCGTGAGCCATCAGCGCGTCGCCGGATGGAACGCGCTTGACGCGGATGCCCGTTCGCGATCGACGGAGTTTCGGCAGGGGGCGGTGATGCCGGGAGATTCCGAACGTGGCGGCCGCTGGTGGAGTGGTACGCAAGCAATTCCAGTCAGTGTTGAGCGCGTCGCGAGGAGAATGACGTGACACCTGGGGACGTCAACCGACGAAGTCGCCCACGCTGCCGGGAAACCGGCGGAACTTCTGGCAGTGCTCTTGCGATTGAGCGATCGAGGCGTCGCTGAAGCCACAACAGCCACACAGCAATTCCCTCGCCGATACGAAGTAGTGGCCGTCGGCGACACGCTTGATGACATCGAACTCGCATCCGGGGCGTTGCCTGTGTTGCGGTCGGCGCCGCCCGTAGAATTCGACGCCCCTAATCCAGCGATACAGCCGTCGGCGGTTGCTGAGGCTGGCTCCTAGACTGGGTCTGGTCGTGTGAATGGCGACCGAGTGAAGCAAGCAATGCCCACCATCAAACGGATCCTGTGTCCTGTCGACTTTTCTGACGCATCACGACACGCGGTCGACCATGCCATCGCGATCGCGCGTTGGTACAACGCGTCGATCACGGCTTTTCACGTGTACCACCCCATCGTGACGGCGGTCCCCGGATTACCGCCGCTGGACCGTGTACCGGAAGCCGACCTGAGGCGCGTGTATGCCGAAACCGCAGCCTGTTTCGAAGGCGCAAGCGCGCACGGCGTCTGTGTCGACGTCATTGTCGACGTCGGTCACCCTGCAGCCCAGATTCTGGTTCGCTCGCAGGCGGCCGATAGCGACTTGATTGTCATGGGCACGCATGGAGCAAGTGGCTTCGAACACCTTCTCCTCGGTTCGGTAACCGAGAAGGTGCTGCGGCGCGCGCTATGCCCCGTGCTTACGGTGCCGCCCCAGACCCACGCCACCTCGACGCTGCCGTTCAAACGCCTGCTGTGTGCCGTGGATTTTTCAGACTCCTCGTTGCGCGGCCTGGAACTCGCGTGTTCGCTGGCGAAGGAATCCGATGCGATGCTCACGCTGCTGCATGTCATCGAGTGGCCGTGGCGCGAGCCGCCCGCACCGATTCTCGAGGACTTGCCGTCGGATCAAGCAGCGGCACTGGCTGAATTTCGCCGCTATGTCGAGAAGAGCGCGGTCGAGCGTCTGAGAGGGTTGACGACAGAATCCGACCGCGGTCATTGCGTCATTGAGCCACGGGTCGCTCACGGAAAGGCGTACACCGAGATCTTGCGGACGGCGGCGATCGAGAGAGCTGATTTGATCGTGATTGGAGTTCATGGGCGGAACGCGGCAGAGGTGATGCTGTTTGGTTCGACGACCAACCAGGTTGTCCGACGCGCCACCTGTCCGGTCTTGACGCTGCGTGATCAACCGGCTGATACGTAAATTGACGGCAGGCGTCCGGGGACGCCGAGAGTCTTTATGAACACGAAGTGGCACGGCGTTGTCGCCCTTTCGGTCTTCCTTGGCCTTGCGGCCAGTCCGGGCCAGGGTCCGGCGTTGAATCGCGTGATGCGCCAAAAACTCGCGCACGCGCAGAAGATTCTCGAGGCGGTCGTGACGAGCGACTGGATCGGGTTGGAAACTCACAGCCGAGAATTGGAGCGCCTCACTGACGATCCCGCGTGGATGGTGTTGAAATACCCTGAGTACGCCCGGCACAGTGCCGCGTTTGTCCGGACGATTCAGGGCCTTCACCGGGCGGCGGCGCAGCGCGACTTGGAACAGACCCCAAAAGCTTATGTCGCCGTCACACTCCAGTGCGTCGAATGCCATCGGTATCTAGCGCGAGCACGTCTTGCGAGTCAGAGGGAGTGACGTGCACGGGCATCAGGCCGATGAAGTCGTTCGCGGCGTCGGCTCGGAATCTCAGCGCGCTTTCTTGTTGGGAGTGTCCGCGGATTTCGCGCTGGTCGTAGCCGGATTGGCGCTGGCGGTGCACGCCTGGCCGTTGCGGTCGTCGACGGTCGTCGACGGTCGCCTGAGGGCGGACCGGGCGGCGGATCCAGGCCGGACGATCTACTCGGTGCCTTGCTGGCGCGTTGAGTCAAGGAGACGGACATGAAAACGCCGACATTCTGGGAATCGTTCAAAGCGGAAGGTGAGAACGCCGCCGAGAAAGTGAAACAGCTCGTTCACGAAGGCAATGTTCGCCGCGTGGTGGTGAAACACGGCGCTCGGACGGTCGCGGAATTTCCACTAAACGCCGGCGTCGTCGGTGCTCTGCTTGCGCCGGTGCTCGCGGCGATCGGGGCGCTCGTTGCCCTCATGAAGGACTGCACGATTGAACTCGAACGGACGCTGCCGGCTCCGAGCAAAGAACAGCCTGCGATCGCGGGCGCATCGGTCGACGACCAGTGCTGACCCCGGTCAGTGATCTTTGACATGAGGAGACGCTGTGACCGCCACAGCCACCATTTCGCTCCGGCATCAGCTTCCCGCCCAACATGATCGCGGAAATCCACGGCTGACAATCAGACAGCCCGGATAAATCGATGACGTTGACCGGCCGTGTGGTGCTCATTACTGGTGCGGCCTCTGGGATCGGAGCGGCACTCGCCGTCGAGTGCGCTCGCCACGGCGCCGATGTCGTGCTCTTCGATCGTCGTCGCCAGCCACTTCGCCAGGTTGCAGCCAGCGTCCGCCGTCTCGGTCGTCACGTGGTGGTCGCCTGCGGTGATGTGACGACCGCGGCAGACCTCCCGCACGCGGTCGCGCACGCTCGCCGACAGATCGGTCGTGTCGACGTCGTCATTGCCAATGCCGGATTCGAGGTGACGGGTCGCGTCGAGAATCTGAAACTGGCCGACTTTCGCCGGCAGTTCGAGACGAATGTCTTCGGCGTGCTGCGGACAGTCTATGCGACGCTCGATGATCTCAAAGAGACGCGTGGCTCGCTGGTGCTCGTCGGCAGTCTACTCGGTCATCTGGCGCTTCCCGGTACCGCTGCATATGCGATGAGCAAGTTTGCGGTGACGGCGCTTGCCCAGGCACTCCGGTTCGAGCTGGCGCCCGTCGGCGTCAGCGTGACACTGGTGAGTCCCGGTAACGTGACGACCAACATCAGGCGCGTCGATAACCGCAACCTTCTGCATCCCCGAGCGAAAGACCCGATTCCGCGCTGGTTGCGAATCACCGCCGACCAAGCCGCGCAACGCATCGTCAAAGCGGTTCTTCGTCGGCGCCCCGAGGTGGTGTTGACGCGGATCGCCAAGATCGCGGTATTGATGGAGCGGATGGCACCCCTTGTTGTCGGCGAGGCGATTAAGCTCGGACACGTCCGCGGTCACCGTGAACCACGGCAGCGAAGGTCCGGCGCTAGCGGTCGGTCCCTTTGACGACGTCGATCGGCAAGTTGACGATGTAATGGGTGCCCGCGTGATTGAACCAGATCCGCAGGTACTCTCCCTCCTTCAACACATCCACGCGCGCCGAACCAGACTTCGGCAGCGAACCCTTGGCAATCGCCGCGATCGCCTCGGGACGACGGTGGCGATTTCTCGCCCTACCATGACGTCGTCGAGAACGAACTCGCCCCAGCACGCACCCGCGGCGACTGCCCGGTCGGCATCGACGTGAGCAGGTTCGTGAGAGCCACAACCTACTCGCCGGCGCCCAGCGGGTTTCCATCGGCGGTGACCCGCCGTGGAATCAACACCGTCCCGAGTTGCTCGGTCTCGGGGATCTCGCAACGCCTGATCCCGAACGGCGGCAGCGTGGTCTGGACGGCGTGAATTGGCGAGGAAAGTAGAAGTAGAAGCGCAGCGCACATATCGGTTCCTACGCATTCATCGACGCAAAGCAAATACCGTGTCGATTTACGCCCCTTCTCAGGCAGTGGGCTTGCAGTTGACCGTAAAAGCCAATGGGAACGACGGTTTCTCGGCAGCTGCCGCAGTCACGCGGCGTCGAATCGTAAGCAGGAGGTCCGGTATGGCGATCACGACAACGCGCTGTCCGGTTTTGCGGGGGCCCGTGACGCTGATCACGGATCTCGAGGGCGGGGTGTTGCGGATGATTTGTCCGGAATTCCGCGAGCCCGGCCGCACCTGCCGGCTCAAGCAAGAGGCGATGGCCGGCGGACGCCTGTCGCAGCTACTGACGCGGTTGTCGGAAGAGACACTTGGGGACCGCGGTGTCGAGTGTCAAATGCTATGAATGTGGGATGGGCATGCGACACGCCGTTCGAATGATTGCCGCGGCGGCAGGGCGCGCTTACCCCCTGCGGTTTGCCAGGCAGGAACCCCTGGAACTCGGGCTTGCTCGAATTGGCCGAGTACGACGCGGCGCCAGTCCGTCTCACGAACATCGTCACACAGTCCACGCCGTGACTGAGGACGACGTCGAATCGATGCCAACTCGCGATCAGCGGATGGTGTTTCTGCGATGACGACCTATTCCCGCATCCTCGTAGCCTTGGACCTCGGCGATCACACCGGCCGAATTCTGCAACACGCCAGGGCGATTGCCGAGCGCTTCGGCGGATCCTTGGAACTGCTGTATTGCGTTGCGAATCCGATGTTCCCCGATGCCACTGGCTTACTCAATCCGTATGAACCGGCTCTGATCGAAGAAGCGCGCGGTGACGCGCAGCGAACGCTGAGCGGCCTGTTGACCGATGACGAGCGCACGGCACTCAACGTGAAAGCGACCGCTCTGATTGGCGATCCTCTGCGGACGATTGTCGAGCATGCGACGCGACAGAACAGCGATCTGATCGTGATGGGGACCCACGGCCGAACCGGACTCACGCACATGTTTCTCGGCAGCGTCGCAGAACGGGTCGTTCGCGAAGCGCCGTGTCCAGTGCTGACCGTCAGGTGACGGTGATCGACATTCATCCGGCCACGCTCTTTGCACCGCCAGGAGAACGAGCCAGATATCCGTGAATGGAGGGCGCGATGAGAGTTTTTGAACTGATGACCAAGCGAGTCGAAACGATTTCTCCAGACGCGACCGTTGCCGACGCCGCCGCGCAGATGCGACGGAAGCGCATCCGGCATGTCGTTGTCGTCGATGGAAGCCGGGTAGTGGGTGTCGTGTCCGATCGCGATGTCCGCACGCCGGCGCTCCACGGCGAATCGGTGACTGAAGTCATGGGAGAACCGCCGATTGTCGTCCGGCCCAACGATACGGTGCGCACCGCGGCGAATCGCATGCGCCGCCAC
>Ga0070675_100001599_pt1 | contig 16703 bp, 13 predicted proteins | sample KBSM43metaG_FD_65343 | JGI IMG/M metagenome (GOLD analysis project Ga0070675, IMG submission 65343) | Miscanthus rhizosphere microbial communities from Kellogg Biological Station, Michigan, USA - KBS M4-3 metaG | ecosystem: Host-associated > Plants > Roots > Rhizosphere > Soil ...
GCGTGGCAGCCGCCGGACCGGCTGAAACGCCTTTCCCGGGCCGCACTATTCGTCGGGCGCATATGCACTATGGAACTTGAATCCCCCGGTGGTTCGTGCGACTCTCGCCGCGGGTCGACCCATGAACCCTGGACGAGTCGGGCTCTCCTGGATTGCGGCCGTGCTGGCCGCGGTGTGCGCTGTTCCCGCCGGCGCCCAGCCGGCGCCGGCGTCTGCCGGCACGCAGCGCGCGCTGCTCGACAAGTACTGCGTCACCTGCCACAACGATCGGCTCAAGACGGCCAACCTCTCGCTGCAGGGGCTGGACCTGACGCAGCTGCCGGCGCACGCCGACTTGTGGGAGAAGGTCATCCGCAAACTGCGCGCGGGAGTCATGCCTCCACCCGATGTGCCGCGCCCTCCGCTCGCGGAGTACGAGGGGCTTCGCGACTGGCTCGAGGCGGAGGTCGATCGCGCCGCGGTGGGGCGCAGCGAACCGGGATCGGTGGTGCTGCATCGGCTCAATCGCACCGAGTACGCCAACGCCATCCGCGACCTGCTCGACCTGCGCGTCGACGTCGCCGCGCTGCTGCCGCCGGATGATTCGGCCAACGGCTTCGACAACATCGCTGGCTCGCTGACGATTTCGCCGACGCTGCTCGAGTCGTACGCCACCGCGGCGGCGCGCATCTCCCGCATGGCGGTCGGCTACTGGAAATCGCCGACGGAAGCCACCTACCTGTCCTCGGGCGACGCCTCACAGAACCTGCGCCTCGAGGGGATGCCGTTCGGCACCCGCGGCGGCATCGTGGCGCGCCACGACTTTCCGGCCGACGGCGAGTACAAGTTCTCGATTCAGAACCTCGGCATCGGCAGCTTCATTCCCGGCGAGCAGCTGGCGCTCATCATCGACGGCGAGCGTGCCCACGTGTGGCCGTATCGGGGCGTCGGCGTGAACGTCGGCATGACGGCGGACGCCGACGGAACACTGGAAGTCACCGTGCCGGTCCGCGCCGGTTCGCGCCTCGTGGGCGCGACGTTCCTTGCCACCAACTACCGGCCCAGCCTCGACATCATCCGCCAGTACGATCGCAAGTCGCTCGAGAACAACCAGATCCCGCAGCTGCAGTACTACCCGGCGATCGGGTTCGTCCGCATTCAGGGGCCGTTCAACGCGCAGCGCCCCACCGACTCGGCGAGCCGGCGGAAGGTGTTGACGTGCCATCCGCCGGGAAATGCCGGCGGGTCCACGGAGATTGCCGAAAGGGGATGCGCCCGCCAGATTGTGACGTCGCTCGCGCGGCGCGCGTACCGCCGTCCTCCGACCACGGCGGAGGTGACGAAGCTGCTGGCGTTCTACGACCAGGGTCGCGCGTCGGGCGATTTCGACGACGGCATCGAGCTGGCGCTGAGGCTGGTGCTGGCGAGCCCGCAGTTCCTGGTGCGGGCCGAACGCGAGCCAGCCTCCGTCAACGCCTCCGGCGAGGCCCGGCGTCCCTATCGCATCACCGATCTCGAGCTCGCGTCGCGGCTCTCGTTTTTCCTCTGGAGTAGCATCCCCGACGAGACGCTCATCGGGCTGGCGGCGCAGGGCCGTTTGAGCCAGCCGCGCGTGCTGGAGCAGCAGGTGCGCCGCATGCTCGCGGATCCGCGGGCGGACGCCCTGGTGTCGAACTTCGCCCAGCAGCTGCTGTACCTGCGCAACCTGCCGGCCACGTCGCCAGACGGCGTCTTCTATCCGAATTGGGACGACGAACTGCGGCAGAGCCTCAAACGCGAGTCGGAGCTGTTCTTCGAGAGCATCGTCCGGGAGGACCGCAACATCGTCGATCTGCTGACCGCCGACTACACGTTCCTCAACGAGCGGCTGGCGCGTCACTACGGCATTCCCAACGTCTACGGGTCGCGCTTCCGGCGGGTGACCCTGCCGCCCACGATGGATTACCGTCGCGGCCTGCTCGGGAAGGGCAGCTTCCTGGCCGTCACCTGGACGCAGAACTTCCGCTCGTCACCGGTCAAGCGCGGCGTGTGGGTACTCGAGAACATTCTCGGGACGCCCCCGCCCGAACCGCCGCCGAACGTGCCTGCGCTCGAAGACACCAAGGGCGACAGCGGCAAGGTGCTCACGCTGCGGGAGCAGATGACGCTGCACCGCGCCAATCCCACGTGCGCGAGCTGTCACAAGATCATGGATCCCATCGGGTTCGCGCTCGAACACTTCGATGCCGACGCCAGCTGGCGCGCCCGGCAGGGCGGCGAGGGCGGCACGCCGATCGACGCGAAGGTGAAGCTGTTCGACGGCCAGGAGGTGGATGGTCCGGCGGGGCTGCGCACGGCGCTCCTGCGCTACGCCCCCCAGTTCGAGCGGATGTTCGTCGAGAAGATGATGACCTACGCCCTCGGGCGCGGGCTGGAGTACACCGACATGCCGACCGTGCGGAGCATCGCTCGCGAGGCCGCCAAGGACGATCACCGCTTCTCGGCGATCGTGCTCGGCGTCGTCCGCAGCTCGCAGTTCCAGATGCGGGTGAAAACACCGGACGCGGTGCTGAGCACGAGGTAGCGACCATGTATCTGACGAAGAAACACCTTCCGCGGCGGACGTTCCTGCGCGGCGCCGGCGTCACCCTGGCGCTGCCGCTGCTCGAGTCGATGGTGCCGGCCCTGACACCGGCGCGCCTCACCGCGGCCACCTCGGCCCGGCGCTTCGTCGGCATCTGGCATCCGCACGGGGCCGCCCCCGGCTACTGGAGCCCGCTGCAGGAAGGGAAGAACTTCGACTTCTCCTTCATCACCAAGCCGCTGGAGCCCTATCGAAACCGCGTCGTCCTCATCTCCGGGCTCGACATGCCCGAGGCGATGGCCACCACCGAGGAACCGGGCGGCGACCACGCGCGCGGCGCCGTGCTGCTCTCGGGTGCGCGGCCCCGGCGCAACGCCGTCAGCCCGTTTCTCGGCACGACGGTCGACCAGCTGATTGCGCGAAAGTACGGGCAGGACACCATCCTGTCGTCGCTGCAACTGGGCGTCGAGGACACCGGCAACTTCGGCAACTGCAACTGGGGATACAGCTGCGCCTACACGAACTCGATCTCGTGGGCGTCGCCCACCGAGCCGCTGCCGACGCAGATCAACCCGCGCGTCGTGTTCGAGCGGCTGTTCGGTGACGGTAGCAGCGCCGAGGAACGGCGGCGGGATCGGCAGCGCAACGCCAGCATTCTCGACGCGGTGGTCGAAGAGCTGGGGTCGTTCAAGGCCCATCTCGGGGCCGGTGACAAGGCCCGCGTCGACACCTACGTGGACAACATCCGCGAGCTCGAGCGCCGCATCAAGATCGCGATGGACAACTCGGTGAAGGAGCCGTCGGCCGACGTGCCGTTCGGGCTGCCCGAGAGCCGGCACGCGCACTTCCGCTTGATGTACGACCTGATGGCGCTGGCCTTCGAGGGTGACATCACGCGGTCGATCACGTTCATGCTGGGCCGCGACCTGAGCGGCGCCAGCTTCCCCGAGTCGGGCTTCACCGGCGGCTGGCACGGCACGTCGCACCACGGCGACAAGCCGGAGAACGTCGCCAACTACGCCAAGGTCAACCGGTACCACCTCCAGAACCTCGCGTACTTCTGCGAGAAGCTGCGTAACGTGCCCGATGGCGACGGGACGCTGCTCGATCACGTGCTGATCTACAAGGGCAGCAACATGGGCAATTCGCATCGGCACGCGCACGAAAAGGTGCCGGTCGTCCTGGTGGGCGGCATCGACGGCACGTTCAAGGGCAACCGCCACCTCGTGTTCCCCGACAACACGCAGCGGACGTCGAACATGCTGCTCAGCCTCCTGCACCTGTTCGACGTCGAGATCGACCGCATCGGCACGAGCACGGGCCGGATGCAGCCGCTCGAGATGGCGTAGCGATGGTGCGCCGATCCCGCCTGGCCGTGCCGGCACTCGGCGCCATCTGGCTGCTGGTGTCGGCCGTCTCGCTGTCGGCGCAGCTCGCCGGCCGGCCGACCCGCCCGCAGGTGGTGCCGCCGCAAGGCGCCGCGCGCCAGGTGATTTTCAGGTCGTGCACGAGCTGCCACGGCATCGACGACTACGCCTACAACGCACTCGATCGCGCGGGCTGGGACAACCATCTGACGGTCAAGCACCAGGGCCTCGACGTGCCGCTGCCGGCCGCCGACCGCGTGGTGCTGCTCGACTGGCTGGTCATGCGGTTCGGCCCCGCGACGAAACCCTTTCCTCGCACCTACGTGCCGGCGGAAATCAGCACGTTCCTGACCGATGGCGACGCGGAAACGCTCATCCGCCGCGCGTGCTCGACCTGTCACGGCGCCGATCGGGTGAACGACGCGCGCAAGACGGCCGAAGGCTGGCGCGTAGTGGCCGTGGACATGCGCGAGCGGGGCGCACGGATCACCGACGCGGAGCTCGAGCGGCTGGTGGAGTGGCTCGGGCGCGTGAAGGGGACGAACGACAGCCAATGAAGGCCATCGCCATCGCGCTTGCGCTCGTGGCGGCCAACGCCGCACCGGCGCTCAGCCTGCGGGCGACGATCGGCGGCACGTCGGCCGGGTTGACCATCACGCTCTTTCGCTGGTCGACCGAGGCGGAGCGGACGCCGGTGATGAGCGCGCTGTCAGCGCCCGTGCCGGCGCCGGCGCCGGCGGCCGTACCCGGGCGCGGACGGGGAGGGCGTGGGGGGGCGCCGGCTGCTCCGCTCAGCCCCGCCGCCAGATTGTCGGCGTCGATCAAGGCGGCGCCGACGCTCGGCTACATCTGGAGCGATGGCGTCACGGGGTACTCCATCAAGTATGCCTGGCACTCCTCGGGGGCAGGGGCAGCGGACCGCGTCGTGCTCATCACCGAGCGCCGTCTCGCCGTGCGGGTAGCGGAGCCGCTCGCCGCGGGTGTGGAAGCCGAGGGGGACTTCACGGTGATCGAGATGCGGCTCGACGCCACGGGCAAAGGAGAAGGCAAGACCTCGCTGACTGCTAGTGTGGGCGTGGATCCGGCCACGAAGACCGTTGCGCTCGACGGCTACGCCGCGGCGCCGGCGCTGCTCAGGATCACCCGATGACTCGCATCGCATCGTTCTGTGTGGGGCTTCTGCTGTTGGGCGCCGCGACCGCCCATGCCGCGACCGCGGAGGTCGCCGACGCGGCGATGCGCGGCGATCGGCCGGCGCTTCGGGCGGCGCTCGCCCGCGGCGCCAACGTCAACCTGCCGCAGGTGGACGGCACCACCGCGCTGCACTGGGCCGTCGAGCGGGACGACCTGGAGATGGTGGACGCGCTTCTGCGTGCGGGAGCGCAGGTGTCCGCCCGCACCCGGGAGGGGGTGCTGCCGCTCCAGCTGGCGGCCATCAACGGCAGCGCCGCCGCGCTCGACCGCTTGATCAAAGCGGGCGCCGACGCGAACGCGGCGTTGACGCCGGCGGGCGATACCGCGGTGATGATGGCGGCGCGGACGGGAGCGGCCGCGGGCCTGCGCGTGCTGGTGGAATCCGGCGCAGACGTCAACGCGAAGGAGAGCTGGGGCGGCACGACCGCGCTGATGTGGGCGGTATCGGAGGGGCATGCCGAGGCGGCGCGGCTGCTCGTCGCGGCGGGCGCCGACGTCAACGCCCGTTCGAACTACGTGGCTGCCGCGAACGGCCGCGGGTTCGAGGGGCGCATCCCCGTGGCCAACCGGACAGACCCCAAGGTCGAGGAGTTCGCCAGCGGCTGGCTGACGCCGCTGATGTTCGCCGCGCGGGAAGGCGACGTCGATCTGGCACGTGTCCTCCTCGACGCCGGGGCGGAGATCGATGCGGCTGCCGGCGACGGCAAGACCGCGCTGGCGGTTGCCATCTTCAACGGCAACTATGCGGTCGCGTCGCTGCTCGTGGACCGCAAGGCCGACGTCAACCAGGCCGACGCGCAGCGGTTCACCCCGCTCTTCTGGGCGGTCGATCGCCGCAACATGGAGACGGCGCCAAACTTCCCGTGGATGGTCACCGCCGACCCATTGCCGCTCATCCGCCAGCTCTTGGACGCCGGCGCCAACCCGAACGCGCTGGTCAACAACACGCCCCGCGCACGCATGCGCGAGGGCTCGCCCCGCATCGTCTTCGCCACGGCACTGATGCGCGCGGCGTTCGCGGCCGATCTCGAGCTGGTGACGCTGCTCCTCGATCGCGGCGCCAACCCATCGGTCGTCTCGCGCGACAGCGAGACCATGGTGTCGGCCGCTGCAGGCCTCGCCTTCATCCACGGCTATCACCGTGGCAAGACGCCAGCCGAGCGCCTGCAGGTGGTGAAGCTCTTCGTCGCCTTGGGCAACGACGTCAACCAGGCCGACGACTACGGCATCACGCCGCTGATGGCGGCGGCCAACGGCGGCGACGTGTCGCTGATTCAGTACCTGGTCGACGCGGGCGCCGATCTCGGCGCGCACGATCTGGGCAAGAAGAACGACGGCCAGTTCGGGTCCAGCGTCGAGCCGTTGATGCCGATCGACTACGCGATCGGTGTCGGGACGTTCGTGCCCAATAACGCCGTCATCATTCACGACGAGGCCGTGGCGCTGATGGCAAAGCTCATGAAAGAGCGCGGTCTCGCCCACACCACGTCCGAGTGCACGCTGCGCGGCTTCACCTGCGCCCAGGCCAAGGTGGATCCCAAGGTCGCCACCCCGGCCGAGATCATGCGCGCGCGCAAGGCCGCCATCGGCCACCAGATCGAAGGAGTCACCGGGGGGCTGGAGGCTAGGTAGCTGGCCAAGAAGAAGGCAGTCCGGCGGAAGAAGCAGGCCGCCGCGTCGATCGGCCTGTCGCCGGCAGAGACGCACACGACCACCAGTGCTGCCGACACGCTGGCGCCGCTCGTCGAGCGCGACGGCGGCGCGGTGCTGGGCAGCTATCGCGATCCGTTCGGCGGCAAGCCGGTCCTGATCGTGTCGCTGCCGATCGATCGCGTCGAGCCAACGCCGTTTCAGCGCGACCCGTCCGACCCGCACGTGAAGCGGCTGATGACGGTGATCGAAACGCTCGACCGCTTTCTCGATCCGATCATTGTCGTCCGCCGCGACGACCTCTACTGGACGCCCAACGGCAACCACCGGCTGCAGGCGATGAAACGTCTGGGCGCCAAGGCGGTGGTGGCGCTGCTCATTCCGGAGGCCGAGGTCGCGTACCAGATTCTGGCGCTCAACACCGAGAAGGCGCACAACCTCCGCGAGAAGTCGCTCGAGACAATCCGGATGGCGCGCGCGCTCGCGGAGGAGTCGCGCGAGCCGGAGGAGGCGTTCGCGTTTCAGTTCGAGCAGCCGTCCTATCTGACTCTGGGCGCGGCCTACGAATCGCGCCCGCGGCTGAGTGGTGCGGTCTATCAGTCGGTGCTGCGCCGCATCGACGAGTTCCTCGACAAGCCGCTGCCCAAGGCCGTGTCCGAGCGCGAGAGGCGGGCGAAAGTCGTGCTGGCGATCGACGACCGCGTTACCGCGATCGTGGAAAAGCTGAAAGCGCGTGGCCTGACCAGCCCCTACCTGCGCCCCTTCGTCGTCGCTCGGGTCAACCCGATCCGCTTCTCCAAGGCGACGAGTTTCGACTTCGACGAAGTGATGGACAAGATGTCCGCGTCGGTCGCTAAGTTCAACATCGACAAGGTGAAGCCCGAAGAGGTGACGCGGGCGTCCGGTCCACCCGAAGACGAGGACTGAAAGCCTTTGCGAGAGGCTAAAGGCTGAAGGCCAGCGGCCGATCTATCCAGGACATGCCGTGGAGTGTCGCGACCGGGTTCTTGGGGGCGATTCTGTGCGTGCTGGCGTTTGCCGCCTGGCACGCGCGTCGGGGGTTGCGGCTCGCCGAGGCGTCGCGACGCGACCTGGAACGCTCGCTCAAGGTGCTCGAAGAGGAGCGGCACGTTCTCGAGCTGATTGCCGGCGGCGCCACGCTGAAACAGGTCCTCGAGCAGCTCACGCTGTCGGTCGAAGCCATCGTGCCCGAAGCCATCTGCTCGGTGCTGCTGGTGGATCGAGAGGCGGGGTGTCTGAGGCAGGGCGCCGCGCCACACCTTCCGGCCGGCTACTGGGCCGCGTGCGATGGACTGCCCATCGCCGACTTCGGCTCCTGCCCCTCGGCGGTGCTGCACAACCGGATTTCCATCAGCGAGGATCTGCTGACCGACCCGAAGTGGGCGTCGGCCCGCGACGTCGTCGCGCAGCTGGGCATGCGGTCCTGCTGGTCGGTGCCGATCCAGGATTCCCACAGCCGTGAGGCCCTCGGCACGTTTGCGATGTATCGGGCCATGCCCGCCAGCCCGACGCCGGAAGATCTCCGGGTGGTGACCGCCGCGGCGCGGCTCGCGGGAAACGCGATCGAGCGCCTGCGCTCGGCGCAGCACGCCCGCGACTTCGAGGAGCGGTTCGCGCTCGCCGAGCGTGCCGCGGAGTTCGGGATCTGGGAATGGGACCCGGCCAGCAACCTGTTCCACCTGTCCGAAGGTGCGGCACGATGCCTCGGCACTGGCCTCCACGCTGGTCGCGTGACCACCGAGCAGCTGTATGCCGGCGTGCATCCAGATGACCGTGAGCTTCCGCGGCGGGCGCGCGAAGGCGCGCTCGAACGCGGCGGCAGCTACGAACACGAGTTCCGGAAGATCTCGCCCGCGGATGGAACCGTCCGCTGGTTCCGCAACAGCGGCCGAGTGGAGCTGGTCGACGGGAAGGCGTCCAAAGTCATCGGCGCCATCATGGACATCACCCGCCAGAAGGAGCTGATGCTCAGTCTGGAACAGGCCAAGTCGATGGCGGAGGCGGGCGCGCAGGCCAAGAGCGAGTTCCTGGCCAACATGAGCCACGAGATCCGCACGCCCATGAACGGCGTGATCGGGATGACGGGGCTGCTGATCGAGACCGACCTCACGTCCGAGCAGCGAGATTTCGTGGACACGATTCGCAGCTCGGGCGAGGCCCTGCTGACGATCATCAATGACATCCTCGACTTCTCGAAGATCGAAGCCGGCAAGCTGGCCCTCGAAACCTACCCCTTCGAACTGGACCGGCTCCTCGAAGAGGTGGTCGAAATGCTCGGTCCGACCGCGAGCGAGAAGAACATCGATCTCGTGCTCAACTACCCGCCGTCGAGCCCGAGGCAGTTCCAGGGCGACGCCGATCGCGTTCGTCAGCTGCTGGTGAACCTGGCGGCCAACGCCGTGAAGTTCACCCACGAGGGGCAGGTGGTCATCTCGGTGGAGCCCGCCGACACCGTCACCTCCGGCGTCAAGATCAGCGTCGCCGATACGGGCATCGGCATCGCTTGCGAACAGCTCGGGTCGCTGTTCGAAAAGTTCACCCAGGCCGATCCCTCGACCACGCGCCGCTATGGCGGCACGGGGCTGGGCTTGTCGATCACCAGAAGTCTCGTGGAACTGATGGGGGGACGCATCACCGCCGACAGCGCTGTCGGGGCCGGTTCGACGTTCACGGTGACGCTGCCGCTGCCGTTCAGCGACGAGCCGATCGAGCGTCCGGCCATCCCCTCGTCGCTCGAGGGGCTCCGCGTCCTGATCGTCGACGACAACCGCGTCAACCGCCGCGTGATCCATCAGCACATCTGCAGCTGGGGCATGCGGAACGGCAGCTACGCCTCGGCCGAAGAAGCGCTCGCCGCCGTGCTCGAAGCGCGGGCGGCCGGCGACCCGTACCAGATCGTGATCGCCGACTACCACATGCCGGGCATCGACGGCGTCATGCTCGCGCAGCAGTTGCGCCAGCAGCCGGAACGGCTCGTCTACGTGTTGCTGACGTCGGTGGGGCACTGGAAGGAGCACGCGTCGCTGCCCGACGGGTTGATCGACGCCTGCCTCAACAAGCCGGTGCGCCACCGGAAGTTGATGGACACGCTGGCCGCCGCCTGGGCGCGTCAGCACGGGCGGGGCTTTGTCGCTGCGCCTGACGCCGCCATCGCCGCGGCGCCCGCCAGCGGGCGGGCCGACGTCCGGTCGCCCGAGACGCGCGGCCCTCGAATCCTGGTCGTCGAAGACAATCCCACCAACCAGAAAGTCGCCCTGCACCAGCTCGAGGCGTTGCACCTGCAGGCCGACGTGGTCGGCAGCGGCAAGGAAGCGCTCGAGATGCTCCAGCTTGCCGACTACGACCTGGTGCTGATGGACTGCTCGATGCCGGAGATGAACGGGTACGATGCGACGCGAGCGATACGGCAGATGGAGGGCCCGGTGGCCCACGTGCCGATCATCGCCATGACGGCCGATGCCATCACCGGCGCTCGCGAGCGCTGCCTCGAGGCCGGCATGAACGACTACGTGAGCAAGCCGGTCAAGCTCGAGCACCTCGAACGGACCCTCGCGCGCTTCGTGGACCTGGGAGTCGGCGTCCGCTCCTGACGTCCTGGCGGCGGTATCATTCGCCGCATGAGGCCTCGCTGGACACCCTTCTCGTCGATAGTCATCTTCGCGGTCGTGCTTTCCGTGCACGCGACCGGTCAGGCGCCGTCTGCCGGCGTTTCGCCCGCCGACGCACCGCCGCGACGCGCTGACGGCCGCCCCGATCTCACCGGCGTCTGGATGCCGCCCTACGTGCCGGACATGACGGTGAACCGCCGCGATCAGCGCGGCTACGCCGAGGGGCCCTTTTCGCCCGACGACACACCGCAGGCCCGCCAGGCCCTGGCCGCGAAAGGCAACAAGGCGGAATTGCCGTTCACCGCCTGGGGGTTGGCCAACTGGTCGTCGTACGACGCCGCCAGCGGCGACTACACTGGCAGCTGCTTTCCCTTCGGGTTGCAGCGCTCCGTCAATGCGCCGTATCCGTTCCAGATCATGCAGGACGAGCGGCACGTCGCCCTGATGTTCGAGATCAACACCTGGCACCACGTCATCCCGATCGCGCGCGAGTTCCCCCAGCAGGCGGCCGACAATCCTACGTGGTATGGCTACTCGATCGGCCGGTGGGACGGCGACACGTTCGTGGTCGAGACGCGCGGCTTCAACGGGTTCACGCGCCTCGACACCGTCGGCCATCCGCACAGCGACGGGCTGCACTTGACCCAGACGTTCAGGCGCCTCGATCGCGCTCGCATCGCCTATACGGTGACGGTGGACGATCCCAAGGCCTATACCAAGGCGTGGACCAACGAGCGCACGTTCCGGCTGATGGACGGGCCGTTGCTGGAGTACTCGTGCGAAGAGAACAACCGCGGCCTGTGGGAGGGCCGCATCAAAGGGTGGACGCCGCCCTGGTCGCAGAAGTAGGGGCCGCCTTCAGGCGGCCCGTTATGGCTGGCGGTCGTAGATGCGGACGGCGGTCTGGCCCTCGATGGTGATGGTCAGCGTCTGCCCATCCGTCGAGACGATCTTCCGCCCCTGCGCGGTGATCTTGCCGTCCACCTTGTCGATCCACGCGGTGGTGTGGTCGTCGATCTTCGTCTCGGAGTACGTGCGCGGCGTCGGTTTGCCGGTGGCGATCATGTCGGCGACGATCTGATCCGAGTGCTCCGGGTAGTCCTTGCCGTCGCTCTTCGCGGTGAACTGCAGGTAGCGCAGGCCGCGCGTATCGCCGTTGAAGAGCAGCCCCACGAGATAGCCGTCCGGACGCAGCCGATACTGCCTGATTTCCACGTAGTCGGGCGGCACCTGGACGCCGGACTTCTGGGGGTTCAGCTTCCACGTGCCGGCGATGGGCGGCTGCGTGACCGCGGGCGCTTGCGCCTGCGCGAAGACGGGCGCGAGGCCGGCCGTGAGCAGGCCGGCCACCGTCAGCCAGAGGGCGGGTCTGAAGACCCGCAACCACGAACCGTGCAGCCGCATCTACTTCAAGCGCGCGGCGACGGCCGCCAGGCCGGCGTTGGCGCACGCCTCGTCCTTGTCCTGTCCTGGCGCGCCGCTGACGCCGATGGCGCCCACCACCTGATCGCCGGCGCGAATCGGGAAGCCGCCGCCGAGCGCGATCGTGCCCTCGATCGACGGGGGCGGCACCTGCGTCGCCCACGCCTTGGCGGTGTCCATCGACGGCCGCCGATAGATAAGCGCCGTGTAGGCTTTCTTGCGCGCCACTTCGACGGTGTGCGGGCTCGTGCCGTCATCGCGCGCCGAGAGCTTCAGGTTGCCGGCGGCGTCGATGATGGCCACGGTGGTCCGATAGCCGTCGGCGCGGCACTTGTCGATGGCGCCGCGGGCGATGTCCACCGCCATGTCGAGCGGCAACACCCGCTCGGTGATCAGCCCAGTGGCGGGTTTGGCGCCCTGCTGCGCCAGCGCGACGGCCGGCACCAGGAGCAGAATCGCGAGCACGCGCATAAGTTGACTCCTCTATCGGCGATGACGCCGTGTGGCCTCGCCGGGCGTCAGGATACACTGCCGCGCGATGTCCACGGCCTCGACGCTCGTCCACCTGCAGTGCTCCAGACCCACGTGCGGCGACGTGCTCGACGCGGCGCAGCGCCAGCACCTGTGCCCGCGGTGCCAGGCCCCGCTGCTTGCCCGCTACGACCTGGACCGGGCCCGGCGCAGCTTCACGCGCCAGGCGCTCGGCGGCCGCGTGCACTCGATGTGGCGCTACGAGGAAGTGCTGCCGCCGGCCGAGCCCGTCTCATTGGGCGAAGGCATGACGCCGCTGATTCCGGCGCGGCGGCTGGGACCGCATCTGGGGCTGAACCGCCTGTTCATCAAGGAGGAAGGGCAGAATCCCACCAACTCCTTCAAGGCGCGCGGCCTGTCGGCGGCCGTCAGCGTCGCCCGGTCGCTCGGCGTCGAGACGATTGCGCTGCCGACGGCGGGCAACGCTGGCGGCGCCGCTGCGGCCTACGCCGCCCAGGCCGGTCTGCGCTGCGTGGTGGCCATGCCGTCCGACACGCCGGAGGCGATCGTGCTCGAGGCGCGCGCCTGCGGCGCCGACGTACACCTGATCGACGGCCTGATCTCCGACTGCGGCGCGTTCATCGCCGAGCGCGCGGCGGCGCACGGCTGGTACGAGGTGTCCACGCTCAAGGAGCCGTATCGCATCGAGGGCAAGAAGACGATGGGATACGAGCTGTGGGAGGAGATGGGCGGCGCGCTCCCGGACGTCATCGTGTACCCCACCGGCGGCGGCGTCGGCCTCATCGGCATGTGGAAGGCGTTCGAAGAGCTCGCGGCGATGGGCCTCATCGGCCCCGAGCGTCCGCGGATGATCGCCGCGCAGGCCGAAGGATGCGCGCCCATCGTCCGCGCTTTCGAGCGGCGCGCCGCGGCCTCGGACAAGTGGGAGCATGCCGAGACGGTTGCGGCCGGACTGCGAGTGCCCAAGGCGCTCGGCGACTTCCTCATCCTCGCCGACATCTATGCCAGCGGCGGCGAGGCCGTGGCCACGAGCGACGCGGCCCTGATGGCGGCGTGCCGGGACATGGCGCGCCTCGAGGGCATCTTTGCGGCGCCCGAAGGCGGCGCCGGCCTGGCCGCGATCCAGGCCCTCGTCGCCGAGAAGAAGATCGCGCGCGACGACTCGGTGGTGCTGTTCAACACCGGCAGCGGCTACAAGTACCTCGAAGCGTGGCGGGCGGCGCTTCCGGCGTGACACGGTGACGGGCCGCCGTCCGCTCGTACACGCGCTCGGCGGACCAGCGGCCTTCCTTCTGCTGGCGTTCGCGCCGCTCGCGTCGATGCCGTACCCCGTGCGGGCGAGCCTTGGCCTGCTGATCTGGATGTCGTGGTGGTGGGTGACCGAGCCCGTGCACCTCGCGGTCACGGCGTTCCTGCCGGTCGTCGTGCTGGCGCTCTTCAACTTCCTGCCCGTCGCGACGATCCTGCCGGCCTACTCGGAGCCGCTCGTGATGCTGCTGATCGGCGCCAACATCCTCGCCACGCTGTGGCGGCGATGCGGCCTGGACCGGCGCATCGCGCTGGTGTCGCTGCTCGGCATCGGCACCGGCACGCGGCAGCAGATCGTGTCGTGGTTCCTCATCGCCAGCACCCTGAGCGCGTTCCTGCCCAACGCGGTCGTGGCGGCCACCATGATGCCGATCGTCATCGCGATGCTGCGCTTTCTCGGCATAGCCGACCCAGGCAAGAACGCCTTCGGCTCGGCGCTGTTGATCGCGGTGGCCTGGGGCACGAGCATCGGTGGCGCCGGCACGCCGCTCGGCGGCGCGCACAACCTGCTCGCGATCCAGTTCCTCGAGCGGCTCGCCGGCCACGAGTACCTCTTCACTACGTGGCTCTGGCGCGTGCTCCCGCTGACGGTGCTGTTGACGGCGGCCTCGGCCGTTTTCATGCGCCGGGCCTTCAGCCTCGAGACCGAGCGCCTCGAGGGCTCGAAGGCGTTCTTTGCGCAGGAGCTTCGCGCGCTCGGTCCGATGTCGCGGCCCGAGCGTTGGGGGCTGGCGCTCTTCGGCGCGGCGACGCTGCTCGCCTTCACCCGTCAGCTCTACGCGGCGTTGGTGCCCGGCCTGGCGCCGGCCTTCGTGTTCCTCGCCTTCGGCGTGCTGGCGTTTGCGATTCGCCATCGCGGCGAACCGCTGCTCGAGTGGAACTACGCCGAGAAGCACATGGTCTGGGGCCTGATCTATCTGTTCGCCGGCGGATCGGCGCTGGGGCAGGTGCTGAGCGACACCGGGACGGCGAAATTCGTGGCCGAGCGCCTGACCCCGCTCGCGGGCGGCGGCGGGCTGCTGGCCGTGGCGGTCTTCACCCTGTTGGCCGTCGTCGTCACGCAAATCACGAGCAATACCGCGGCGGTGGCCATCGTCGTGCCGATCACGATCAGCACGTTCCAGGGGCTGGGCCTCAACCCGGTCCCCTTCGTGTACATCGTGACGAGCGCGGCCAACTGCGGGCTGATGCTGCCGTCGTCTTCGGCCGGACCGGCGATTGCGGCAGGCTACGGCGTGAACCTGCGGACGATGTTCCGCGTCGGCGCCGCGTTGACCGTGGTCATCTGGGTGCTGCTCGTCGTCGCGGGCTACCTCGCGGCGAGATTCTGGCCCGGCTTCGGCGTGGCGTAAACGCGCGGACCCAGGGCACTGGTCTTATACTCGGCCGACGTTCTGCAACGATGCGAGGTGCCAGTGGCTCGAAGAATGAATGCCGGTCGCGCGCTTTTGACCACCGGGTGTGCCGTCCTGCTGGCGGCGGCGGCGCGTATGGCGGCCGGCGCGCAAGCGGTGCCGCCGCAGCCGCTGACCATCACGTTGACCGGTCAGTCGATGCTCCGCTCCGACCTGCGGGCCACCGCGCCCAAGGCCGTGCCGGTGATCACCGGGCTCCTCAAGGGCGACGTGGTGTTCACGAACTTCGAAGGCGCGGTGGCGCTTCCGGGCCAGGCCGTCAGCGAAGGGCGTGGGTTCCTCGCGCCGCCCGAGGCGCTCGACGCGCTCAAGGCCGTCGGCTTCAACCTGCTGTCGCTCTCCAACAACCACGCGTTCGATCTGCAGGCCACCGGGATTCGCAACACGATCACGGAGACCAACCGGCGGCAGATCGTGCACGCCGGTATCGGCAACACTCTTGGCGAGGCCTCGGCGCCCGCCTACCTGAAAACGTCAAAGGGCACCGTCGCCCTGGTCTCGAGCGCCTCCGGCCTCATCGTGCCCGGCGGGATGGCGACGGCCGATCGCCCAGGTGTCAACGAGCTGCGGATCCGGGCGGGCGACAAGGACAACGAGGCCAGGGACGATCTGCCGGGCGCCGGGCCCAACACGCCGCACCCTGAGGATGCCGAGCGCATCCTGCAGAACATTCGAGAGGCGAAGTCGCGAGCCGATCTCGTCATCGTGTACCAGCACAACCACGTCTTCAGCAACCGCTCGTTTGCGACGATCTTCACCTACGGCATGGCCGAGCGGCTGGCGCCCAACGCCTGGCTGAAGAAGTGGGTACGTGCCGAGATCGATGCCGGCGCGGACATCGTGGTGATGCACGGTGCGCCGCTACTGCACGGCGTGGAGTTCTATCGTGGCCGTCCGATCTTCTACGACCTCGGCAACTTCATCTACAACGTGCCGCCGACGCTCACCTACATTCACGAGCCGATGAACTTCCAGAGCGTGGTGGCGCATCTGGAGTACCAAGGCAAGACGCTGCGATCGATCTCCCTCCGGCCGATCGTCATGAACGTGCTGGGCCAGGGGCAGCCCGACGTGCAGGATCCGCGCGCGACCAATCCGTTCCTGTTCACGCGGGGGCTGCCGGCGCCCGCCACGGGGGCCGAGGCCGGCTACATCCTCGAACGCCTGGCCGAGTACTCGCGGCCGTTCGGCACCCGGATCGCGATCACCGGCGAGACCGCGGAGATCCGACTCAAGCGCTAACGGGGGCTTGGCGGCTCGGCTGGCGGCGTGTCCACGCGCCGGTGGTCGACCGTTCGCCCGTGGCTTTCGCACGATCCTTCCAGCAGCTCGGAATCCGCGACCAGCCGGAAGGGCACGGTGACGGTCCACGGTTTCTGGAACGCCTTCGGATCGTCGATCGTGATGGTCATATTCATACGTCCGATCGTCGACCGCCGCAGCCGCTCGGTCACGCGGAGTGCGTTGCTGTGCGGACGTCCGCGCTGCGTGTCGAGCCACCCTCCGTCACGGAATCCGGCCGTCGTCACCACCAAATCGTCGCCCTCCCAGCGGCCGATCGAGTATCCCAGCCACGTCGGCTCGGGATCGGTGGGCAGCGGGCGGCCGTCGGTGTGGACCTGCCGGAAGGTGGGGTTGGTATCGAGGTCGTAGAGCAGCGCCATCAGATTTGGCGTCTGGACGA
>Ga0070675_100001601_pt1 | contig 16700 bp, 12 predicted proteins | sample KBSM43metaG_FD_65343 | JGI IMG/M metagenome (GOLD analysis project Ga0070675, IMG submission 65343) | Miscanthus rhizosphere microbial communities from Kellogg Biological Station, Michigan, USA - KBS M4-3 metaG | ecosystem: Host-associated > Plants > Roots > Rhizosphere > Soil ...
TCGGGAAACGTCGTCCCCTGGGCATAAAAGAGCCTCAGCGTGCAGAAGCGGGCGTTGCACGCGTTCAGCACACGCAGTCGGTACCTTCGCTGCTCGACGTGTGCGGTCGGATAAACCAGGCCGTTCACGAGCATCGTGTCGCCGAAGAACTCAGGGACGCACGACGGGTACGGCAGCAACTCCGTCGTGGGGCCGAGATCTGCCGGATCGTATTCGCTCGGATACCAGAGATCGCCGGGCGAACCCCACTCATCTGCAACCGACTTGAAGATCTTGTCCTGAATGACAATCGGGATCTCATGCGACGGGATCGCTCCGGATGCGATCAACGCCGCCTCGCTGAGATCGCGGATGATGTAGGCGGACGCCAGACCTGCATAGGCGTTCAATCGCGTAATCCCCAGCGCGTGATCGTGGTACCAGACCATCCGGGCGCTCTGGTCGTTCGGATAGTAGTAATTGAAGCTGCCCGCTGGCGGCACTCCCATATCGGGCACGGAGATCGCGCTCGGTCCGTACGAACCATCTGCACCGAACCACGAGAAGGGTCCCCCGTCACTGAGCCAGGGCGTAAGGCCGCCGTGCAGGTGAAGCGCGATTCGGTTCTGCGCCAACTCCGCCCCGGGAAGCGACGCGTCAACGGGCAGCGGGTGCACGGGTGGCAGGAAGTTCGTCAACGTCAGCCGAACCGGCGTCCCGCGCTGCGCGACAATCACCGGACCGAGATGGCGATGCACCCCGGTCGTCGCATCCGCGTAGCCCCACAACCTGGTCGCCGTGGGTAGATCAGGATGCAGTTGCTGGGTGTACTGTCCGGCGTTCAGCTGGTAGTAATCCGCTCCCATGAAGGGGACGGAGGTGGCGACGGGGATCTCCTGACCTAGCCTGGGCAACGGTTGAATGAATTTCTTGAGTGAGGAACTCTGGACAGCCAACAGGCGCTGCCAGGGGACCATGGCTGCGATGCCGGTCGCAGCGGCGTAGCGGAGAAATTCCCGTCGGGTGGCGGTCATACATCCCTCCCAATCCGTTGTGACCTTGCGTCAACGGCGCGCCATCAGCACTGACTGTCGGAGACACGGGCCGTGCTGCTTCGCGGCGCTCAGGCGGGAAGACTTGCATGATGTGGGGAGCTTCCCGTCGATTGTTCGGCGAGCAGGCATAGCAAACTGCAGGCCACCGATCACGTCACTTTCACGCTATTTGTGCTTCGGACCGGCTCCCTTGCGTCGCCGGTAGTTCGCGAGCTTTTCGATGACGGCGCAGACCGCGCCCGTGTCTTCCATCGGATCGTTGGCCGTCGCAGAGAGATAGAGCGGCGCGGTCGCGGCGAACAGCGGCGTCGGACAGCCGTTTGCCTTCGCGAAATCCGCAATCACGTTCATGTCCTTCTGCCACACGCCGAGCTTCATCGTGACGTCCGACGAATAGTCGCCCTTGACCATCATGGGGCCTCGCACCTGGAACATGCGCGAGTTGCCCGCGCCGTCGGTGAGCACTTTGTACGACAATGCCGGGTCGAGTCCCGACTTCATCGCGAGCACCATCGCCTCCGCCGCCGCGACGTTGTGAATCGCGACGAGCAGGTTGGCCGCGAACTTCATCTTCGAGCCGTTGCCGAATGGCCCGACGTAGTAGTTGACGCGGGCAAACCCTTCGAGGACGGCGACGACGGAGCGACACACGCCGGCATCACCGCTCGCATAGACCGCGATGTCCCTGGTGCGTGCCTGCGAGCCAGTGCCACTCAGCGGGCAGTCGAGGAGGATGGCACCGCGCCGTGTCAGCGCGATTCTCGCCTGCTCCTTCACCTCGATCGGCAGCGTGCTCGTCTCGATGACCACCACCTTGCGGCCGAATTGCGCGAGTTCGGTGGCCACCTGAATGAGCGCGTTCGCCGACGGCAGCGAGGTGATGATCGTCGTTGCGACATCCGCCACGCCGCGGACGTCGTTGACCGGTTCACCGCCATCGCGCCGCAGACGGCGGCCGGCTTCTGGGAGCACGTCAAAGCCGACGACACGATATCCAGCGCGGACGAGATTGGCCGCCATCGCTGACCCCATGATGCCGAGGCCAATGACCCCGACGGCCTCGCGCCGGCTCTTCTTACTTTTTCGCGGCGATCGTTGGGCGTGCGTAGAAGTAGCCATCGTCTTCCTCGAGCACGATTGGCGCATCGAACAGATCGCTGATGCGCGGGGACGTCAGGACTTCTTTCTTCGGACCGGCAGCGGCAATCCGGCCGTGGTTCACCAGCACGATCCGCTGAATCTCCGGAACGATCTCCTCGATGTGATGCGTGATCAGGATGATCGTGGTTCCGGCGCGTGCCACCTGTCTCACGCGCTCGGTGAAATCGTGACGCGCCACCATGTCGAGTCCAGTGGTGGGCTCGTCGAGAATCAACGCGCGCGGAGCGGTGACGAGGGCGCGCGCGAGGAGCACACGCCGCGCTTCGCCGGTCGACATCTCGTCGAGGCGGCGCTTCGCCAGATGCGCCACACCCATGCGCGTCAGTGCGTCGGTGGCGCGGCTTCGCATCTCCGACGTCACGGCGCCGTAGCGAAGAATCCCCTGCGTCGCCAGAAAACCTGACACCACGGCCGCTTCCCCGGTGACACGCCCCTCGTTGTTCCCCAGTACGAATCGATGATGCAGGTCGGCTGAAATGATCCCGAGCTGAGCCCGGAGGTCGAAGACGTTCCACCGGCTTTCGCCGAATACGAGCACCGACGGCGAGTCGTCTTCGTGCCGCAGCGGCCGATCGTCGTGTGTCAGAAGGCTGACGAGCGCAGACTTGCCTGCGCCGTTCGGGCCGATGATGGCCGTGTGCTCTCCCTCGGCGATGGTGAGCGTCAGGCGGTCGAGGATGCGCCGGTCGTTCTTGACGACGCTCGCGTCGCGCAGCTCGAGAACGGGGATCACGCCGGGAGCGGCTCGCCCTTTGTTTCCGTCGCCGCCGGCAGCACGAGCAGACCGATGACGAACGCTGCGGCCGTGAGGGCTACCGGAATGCCGAGCGACCCATAGCGCTGGATGCCGGCGCCGACGAGGAACACCATCGCCACGCCGAGGAACCGTCCGACAGAGCTGGTGAAACCGATCGCGCTGCCGCGGCATTCGGTCGTGTACTGCTCGGGAATCCAGAGCGTGTAGAGCGCGAAGTTGGCGCCGCCGAGCCCGAGGACGAAGATCAGGAAGAAGAACGGCATCAACGCGTTCTGCAGGTAGAACACACGACCGAAGCCAATCCCGATGCCGATGAACATCAGCACGAAGTAGATCGCCATCGCCGGACGACGACCGACGCGTTCTGCCAGCACGGGGGCAAGCAGGCACCCGATGATCGTGCCGATTGAGAGGACGGCCCCGGCATACGACGCAAACCGCGCCGCCTCGGCGGCGGTATTGCCCTCGCGCAACGCGATTTGGGTGACCGCAGTCGGCACGTAGATCGAACCGGCCCACAAGCCGATGATCGACACCGTGAAGAGCAGCGACATCGTGATCGTCCGTTTCGAGAACCGCGTGCTGAAAAGCGCCGCAAACGAATCGCGCATGCGCGGACGCGCCGCGGGGTTTTCGAACTTCGCCTTCCAGGCGGCGGACTCGTGCACGCCGCTCTGAATCCACCCGACCAGCAGCGCTGGCGTCCCGCCGAGGATGAACATCCACCGCCATCCGAAGTTCGCGCCAATGAAGTAATTGGCCAGTGCGGCAAGGAAGAACCCGAAGTAGTACCCGGTGTGCATGTACCCCGCGCCCATCTTGCGACGGTCCTCCGGCCACTCCTCCGCGATGAAGGTGCCGCCGATCGGCTGCTCGCCGCCGAGCCCGATGCCGCAAAATACGCGAAGCACGGCGAGCTGCCACACGTTCTGCACGATGCCGCAGGCGAAGGTGAAAAAGGAGTACATCAGGATCGTCAACATCAGCGCCTTCACGCGTCCGAAGCGATCCGCGATCGGCCCCCACACCATCGACATGCCCCATCCGGCGAGGAACAGCGCGAACAGGACGCTGCCGTAAAACCCGATATTGCCCGGCGTCGCGGTGATGCCGGATTTCGGCAGCAGCTCCGTCAACGCGGGCACGAGCACCAGCGAGTAGATGAAGGCGTCCATCCCGTCGAGACACCATCCGCCCCACGCCGCCCAGAAGCCTTTGATCTGGTTCGAATTCAGTTTGGTCCGGGTCGCTAGACGCGGCGCAGCCGTCGCGGTCGCGGGGGTGGCAGCCATGCAGGTCCTTTGCTGTGAGGTCGAGAAGCCGAGGAATCTTACTGGGGAAAATCCCAAACCCCAAATCCCAAAACCCAAATGTTTGCGCTTGGGATTTCTTGGGATTTGGGATTTGGGATTTGGGATTTGCTAGAAAGTCAGCCTGAATCCCAACTGCACCGTGCGCGGCGCGTATGCGAGGTTCGAGTTGTACTCCGGCTCGCCGTAGAGCGGGCTGAGCTCGTCGGTGACAAACGAGCCGTAGTTGGCCCGATTGAAGACGTTGAACAGTTCCAGGATGCCGTCTATCGACCTGCGGCCGCCAAGGGCGATCCGCTCCTGCAGGCGGACGTCGAGGCGGTGCACGGGATCGCCGACAAAGCCGTTGCGCGGCACAATGGAACCATCCGGGCGGAGGCGCTGCGAGATCGCCTCGAATCCCTCCCCGAGGCCTCGCAGGTCTTCGCCGTAAATGGTCGACAGCCTCTCGCCGGAGCCATAGAAGTAGGTCCCGCTCAACTGGAAGCCACCGCCCACCTGCCAGATGCCGTTGAACACGGCGCGGTGCCGCTGGTCGGTCACCGCGAACGAGTAGTCACGGCCGAGATCCTTCGGGACCGGGAACGTCACCTCTTTCAGGCCGCTGAAGGGCGCCGGATCGCCATTCCAGAATCCTGACAGCGTGTAGGTGGCTGACGCCTGCCACCGGCTGCTGAACCGCTTGGTGAAGGCGGCCTGGAGACCGTGGTAGTTCGACCACCCGGTCTTCGGGTCCATTCCGATGACGCCCCAGAGCGGATCGTAGCGGTGCGCGACATCGTCGAACGGGTAGTTGACACCGGTCGCCGCATTGAAGGTCTGATTGATGTTCGGCAGCAGGATGTTCTCGTCACCGCCGTGGAAGTAGACGTAATCGGCCGTGAGGGCAGCGCTGTCAGTGAGCTGCCGCTGGAACCCGATCGAGCTTTGCCACATGTATGGGACGCCGGCGTACTCCGGCGGCGGCGGCAGCTCGCCGAGGTCGCGGTAGAGACAACCGGGCACGTTCTTCACGTAGCAGAAGCGCTGCAGCGCCTGGTCGTAGGTCGGCCGCGGTCCGTTGAACGGGTTGACCGTGAAGTCGGCCCGGCCGTCCGCATCGACACCGATGAAAGCAACCTTCTGTGGCAGCTGGGCCCAGTTGAGGGCCGCCGCGGGAATGTCGGCGTAGTAAAGACCCGCGCCCCCGCGCACGACGGTCCGGTCATTCACCGCATAGGCAAACCCGAGCCGCGGCTGCAGGTTGTCGGCATCCTGTGGCCGGTTGGCGGCCATCCATCTGTCGAACGACCGATGCTGTGCGAAGGCATTCCAGATCAGGTCGTAGCGCACCCCGAGATTCAGCGTCAGCCGGTTGGTGACGTGCCAGTCGTCCTGAACCCACGCGCCGTATTTGGGCAGCACGTCCGGGCGATAGAAATCGCCGACGGCAATCTCGTAGCGCTGCACGAGCGGATTGAGGGGCGCCAGGTTCCATGTGTCGACGTTGAAGGGATCGGGGAACATCTGCTGCATCGCCGCGGCCGACGGCAGCGGTCCGCCGCGCGCCGTGATGATGCCCATACAGTTGTTGCAATTGGTGCTGAGACTCTGGGAATACAGGTACTCGGCGCCGAGCTTCATATCGTGACTGCCGCCCGCGACGTACGAGAATGAAAAATCGTCGCGCACCGTCGTGATTTTCTGCTCCCAGATACGTGGCTGGAGTGCGCTGCCGGCGATTTGGAAGCCGCGCATGCGGATGAGCGGGTTCCCCACAGTGATGCCCGCAGCTGCCTGCGGGTGGTTCGACCAGTGGCTCAGCGGCTGCTGGTTCCACCACGCGGAGGAGTAGCCGACCTTCAGGTCGTTGAGCGCCCGCGTGGACAGCACTTTCGTGAGGTCACCGAGCACACGCCACTCTTTTTCGTCGGTTGTCGCGGCGCCGGCAAGGTGGTTCGCCCCGAGCGTGCCGAACGGCGTTGAGCGCTTCGCGCCGTCGGCCTTGAACATCAGGCGGGTGCTCGGCGAGAACTCGTTGTCGAGGCGGCCGCCCATCAAGTGGATGGTCTCCTTGCCGCTCAGCGAGATGTTGAACTGGGGAAAGGGCGTTCTCGCGAACGACGTCAGCGGCGTACGGGAGAACTCGTAGTTGCCGAAATAGTGCACGCGGTCGCGCACGATCGGTCCGCCCCCCGTGGCGCTGATCTGCTGGTTCTTGAACGGCACCTTGCGCTGCAGCGCATGGTCCTCGGCATTCCAGTCCGAGTCGCGGAAATACCCTCCAAACGATCCGATGAAGTTGTTGGTGCCCGACTTGGTGACGGCGTTGACCATGGCCGCGGGCGAGCGCCCCTGCGTGGCGTCGAAGCGATTCGATACGAACTCGAATTCGGCGATGGTGTCGCGGCTGTAGCGCGGCTGGTTCATCGCCCCGATGGTGTTACCCACCTGCTGGCCGTCGAGGTTGAGCGCGAACGCGGGATTATCCTCGCGCGGCACGGTAACCGGCTCGTCGCCGATGGTCGTCGTGCGATTGCCCGGCGCCAGCAGCGCCAGCGACATCCATTCGCGACCCTGCACGGGCAGCTCGGACATCTGCAGGGGATCGATGTTGCCGCCGACGCTCGACTGCGTGGTCTCGATGAGCGGCGCTTCCGCCGTCACCGTCACGGTCTCCTGTAGGTTCGACGGTGACATCTGCAGGTTCAGCTGCACGGCTTGACCGACCAGCAGCTGAATCCCCATGCGCTCGAGGCGCGTGAAGCCGGCCAGCTCCGCTGTGATCCGATACGTCCCGACGCGGACGGGGAGGCGAAACGCGCCGCGCTGGTCCGTGACCGCCTCGAACTGGTTGCCCGCGGCTTCGTGCACGGCGACGATCGTGACGCCCGGGAGTACGGCGCCGGTCGCGTCAGTGACGAGACCGGTGATGGTGGCCTCCTGTGCCGAGGCCGTCAGGGGGAGCAACAGGACCAAACACGCAAGAACCACGAACCGGCCGAGGTCGACTCTCATAGAACCTCCTGAGTTTCGCCGAGGAAAACGCGAACTTGCAGAGTCCGAGAATGAAGCCAGGAGCCGATGCGATCTGGATCGTTGCGTGCGCGGCGCCAGCGTACGGCGGATTGGAAGCTACTCCTCGCGAGTAGGGCGAGGCCATCCGGGCGAACCGTTATTCTGCGATTGTCAAATCCTGTATCCGATACGTCCAGGCACGTGGCAATGCGGCCGTAGCTCTAGGAGAGTGCGGATGCGCGTGGAGCGCCGTTTTCGAGCAAGACACGCGCGCGCCGAGCCAGCTGAGGCGAAATCGCGTCAGCAAGCACGTCATTGGGGTACGTCATGAACTCTGACCGCGTAGATCCCGTGTTCACAGGATGGACGGCGATTCGAATGGTGCACAGACTCGCAATAAGCCGCACGCGAGACGGTTTTGTGAGGTGCGACGATGCGAACGTACATCTTGCGAGTGTTCTTGTTCTCCCTAATCACTGTTGCGGCGGCGGCCGCTCCTGCTCAACGCTCGAACAGATCTCTCGGCTCGGACACGCGGTCGGCTGCGTTGATTCCACCACTGCCGCTCGACAAACTTGCCATTTTCGATATCGCCGCGATTGCCACGGAAACACCTGATTCACTACTCGGAGCTGAAGTCGTGGCCGCGCGGGTTCGAGTCAACGAAATAGTTGGCCGCGGTTTCTGGGCTTCCGCGGTTGATGGCGACGAACGCGTGCTCGTTGTTCCGGCGGAAGGCAACCTCATTACGGTTCGCCCCGGAGAGTTCGTACGCGTGCATGGTGAGGTCCGCCTGAGGGCAAGTCCGCTGGTCGGACAACAGAGTCCCGGAACATTTCGCTCGGTGATTCCCTATGTGTACGCGTACACCATTCGGCCCGCGTGGCCCAAGGAGAGGCGACCCGTCGCAGAGGATGACGCATGGGTGAGCACTCAGACGCGTGCGGCGACCTATTGAGGAGTGCCGCGAAGGAGACCCATATGCGCCGAACATTTCTCATTCTCCTGGCTGCCTCGACCGCGATGTTGAAGGTCCCGCTCTCTGCCAGAACGGGAATCTGGACGGGCATCATCAGCGATTCGTCGTGTGGCGCATCGCATGACGCGATGACTGAGCACGGCACGAAGGCCACCGACAAGCAGTGCACACAAATGTGTGTGCTGAGAGGCGCGAAATATGTGTTCGTGAACGAGGGCAGAGTGTTGATGGTGAAGAATCAGGACCTTGCCGACCTGAAGACGTTTGCGGGCGATCGCGTCATGGTGAGCGGAGATCTGACAGGCGATACGATCACCTTGACGAAGATCGTCGCGCCAAAGTAGGCGTCGGAAAGCACGACGATGCGCGCAGCCCTGAGAGGCGGCTGCGCGCACCAACAACCGCGACGGACGCCACGTTGCCCACCCTGCGTCGTGGACGTCAGAACCCGCAGCTCCGACAGGTTGTCAGCGCTCACCGTAACCGTGACACATCTCGCCTGCCATCCCGCCCTACCTGTATTGATTGCTCCACGGATCACGGACACAGCGACGGATCCCTCCGGTGCCACAGGCCGCGTATTTAGAGTGTGTGACGGCGTTTTCGCTATCAGCTCGCTTTGTCAGAATCGAACCAGCGAAACAGTCCCTGATGCCAGATTCGACGGATCCAGCTCAACGAGCGATCGCGCCGCGATCGTTCGTGATCGCTCTGATCATCTCTCGAAGCGGACGGCCGGTGTGATGATGCGCCACCCTCGACAACAATGGGCACCGCGATATAACGAGTCATCCATACGTGACCGCAGACGCGGCATCGCAGAATGCTTGTCGCATTCTTAACCGACGACTGCCCCATTTCATCGAGCTGGCGGCTGCCGCATCGGGGACATGAGCGAGCCGTCGCATCGGCACGCGTGATGGCAGCGCCCATTGCGTTACCGCGTGGACATCACGCTTGGCGTCAAGCGAACCATTGTGCGTTTCACGGCGATGAGTTAAGGAACCGTGATTGCACAGAGATGTGCGTACTGACCGGTGGCAGTCTTGTCACGAAGCCGGCAATCCGTCACTGCTCGTACCTCTTGGAGCGACGGTCGAACCAGTGGCGCTGCTCGAGCGTCAGGACCTCGCGCATCTTGTACAGCATCATCGTGCGTGCGACGTTCCGACGTGCATGCGCGTCCTCGACGCGTTTGATCAATGCCTCTGCGTCGCGGTCCTCGGCGGCAGCGTTATCGAGTAACGCGTCCAGTTGCCGATCGAGCGTATCGAGTTCCCGCCGTTGCGCACGACGCGCCGGCAATGTCGCTTCGTAAGTCTCGTCAATTTTCCTCACCTGTTCCGACGTGAGGTGCAATTCATTTTGAATGTCGTGCGAGCGCCACCATTTGTACCGCGTCGATTGCGGCTCGGCAGACATCGCCACCGAGAGACACAGCATCACAAACGCACATACACGGAAGGCGAACGAACAGCTGTGCCGCGTATCCGTTCGGCTATCCAAAACACAGATCGCCCTTTGCGCTCCAGGCGACACGACGCAGACGCTACCGCGTCAAAGCACGCGGACCCTATCCGGTCACCAAGGTATTGGCGACGGACGGCAGACCCTATTTCACGAGCGCGCAATGGCGTCCCCTTCTCCATCCGGTCAATCCTGTATTCGGCCGGCTCGAACGGCTCGATTGGCAGTGCATGCCAAAAGACGGAACATCATCCACGTACCGTCACCTGCGAAAACACCATGACGTCCATGAGTCCTCCAGCCCCGCCTGCGCGGTTCACATCACGTCACGAACGTGACGCAGGCAGCATCCGCGGTGCCCTCCTCGCGGGTTTTGCCGTTGTGTTCGCGCTGTGGCTGCTCTGGGGTTATCAATTAGTGCGCAGCCTGGAACAGATCGAGCAGAACGTTGCTGTCGTACACGAAGCGTATGTGCGAGGCGAGCAGACGCTGTCGAAAATCCGAACCAATGTCCTCCTTGGCTCCATTTATCTCCGGGATGCGTTGATTGACGGCGCCACCGCTCGCCGGGAGACGTACCGCGGCGAGTTGATTCGTTTGCGCACGGAAGCGGAGCAACTGCTCGGCGCCTATCTTCAGGACGTGTCGTCGGAGGACGAGCGCGGGCATTGGGCGCGTCTGCAGGGCGAGCTCGGGGATTACTGGACGTCGCGTGACGTCGCGCTGGGCGACCGCGCGAAGACACCTGACGAAGCCGCCGCCTTGCTGCGCAGTCGCGTCGTGCCGAAGCGTGAAGCGGTGCTGCAAATCCTCGATCAACTGGGCGCTTTACAGGCCGCTGCGAACCAGCGACATCAGACGGAAATCGACGTGTTGTATCGTCAGGTGCGCATGCGTCTTCTCTCCATGGGCGCAGCGACGCTCATCGTGGCGCTGCTGGTTGCCGTGATGGCGTCGCGTCACGTCAATCGGCTGCAGAGCGAGATCGAACGTCAACGCCGCAACGAGCAACACAACCGTGAGGATCTTGAGCGGCTGTCCGCACGGCTCGTGGATGTGCAGGAGCAGGAGCGTCGCAGGCTCGCGCGTGAACTGCATGACGAAGTCGGTCAAGCCCTCACCGCGGTGAAGATGGACATCGGCATCGGTCTTCGGGGCGAAATCGACAGGCGCACGCGCAACGCCCTGGAAGAAGCCCGCGACCTCAGCGAAACCATCCTGCGCAGCGTCCGTGACATGTCGCAGCTGCTGCACCCGTCTGCCCTCGACGATTTCGGCCTGCCCGCGACGCTGACCGCGTATCTCAGAAACTTCTCTCATCGCACGGGCATCCGCGCGCAGCTCGCAGAGACGATGGACATGCGGCTGGCGGCCGCGATTGAGTTATGCGTCTACCGCATCGTGCAGGAGGCGCTGAACAACGTCGCGCAACACAGTGGCGCCAGCGCATGCACCGTGTCGCTCAGCGGGGGTCGCGACATGCTGCGGCTGGTCATCGAAGACAACGGCTGCGGTCCAGGCGGCGGCCGCTTTGGCTCCGGCCGCGGGCTCGGCGTGATCGGCATGCGCGAGCGTGCGCAGTCGCTGGGAGGGACGTTTGCGATCAAAGAACGAGAAGGCGGCGGAACATCCCTCGTCGTCACGCTGCCACTCGAGACAGGTTCGGTGACCGACAATGCCGACGCCAAGTCGATCCGACGCGCCGGTTGACCTTGTCGCGCGAACAGCCGGCTACCATTTGACGACCCGTGAACGCGTGGTAACGCGGTGCGCGTAGCCTAATCGACGGCGGCGCGCACCGTCACCCCGCGACGGGCACTCGACGCCGCAAGGTAAAACGACCGAGCCCGCAGTTACGGCGTTGGCTTCGACATATCCATCACCACCGCTCCGGAGGCGAGAGCGAGATTCTTGGCGAAGGCGCCGCGATAGGTTTCGTACATCTGTTGACTCTCGGACGGAAACTCTTCGTAAATCGTCTTCAACAGCGTGTAGTCGGCATTCGCGACCGGCGTAATGATGTGAATGTACGCAATCGAGCCGTCGGGGAGCGGTTTGTCAACCTTCAGCACACGCCACCCCGCCGCCTGCTGCTTCCGTTCCGGCTTTGCGGATTTCTGGAGCGCATCGCGCACGCGAGCGAGCACCTTCTCGAAATCGGCTGTCTTGTCGGGTTTGATCGCGACCGTCCAGAGCGCGACGTCGCCAGTCAGCACGAGGCCGCTGTTCTGATGTTCGTCAGCGGCCGTCTGCGCCGCCTCCCCTAAACGATACGCGCCCCCTATCGCAACGACAATCGCGATAGCTCCGATAGTCCTGTATTTGCGGCTCATAGACCCGACAACGTACACGCCCTGCGTCGATGCCCGGTATCCGGCGTGTCCTGTATTCGCCGCTGAATTCCCGGGGGATGGCGTGCGAATCAGAACAGGTGGTCAGCGTTGGCCCGCCGCATTGCGAGTGGATCGCTCCGCGGAAAGTGGAGCCACAATCGCGGGAGTGAACCGGGTGTTGTCGGGCGCTGCAATCGTGCCGAGATAACCGGCCATCTGGGTCTTGTCTTCATTGGACACAGCGGCACCCCAACCCTGCATCTTTTCGATTTCCACCATCCACTGTTGCGCGGTCAACCGTTGTTGCCGCAGCATCGCCGGCTCGTGGCACGCCACGCATCGGGAACGCACCGTTTCCATACCGGCACCGGGAGGCAACGACGCTGTCACGGTGCCGGGTTGTGGAAGCGACTCAGTTGACAACGGAGGTGTGCTGCGGACGTTGAGGTCCGGACTCTCGATCACTGCCGCGGATCGGCACCCGCCCTCGATCGATGCAACGACACAAACGATGAGCACCCACGCCAGGCGGAACACACGTGACCCGATCACGCCACCTCCACCATCACCGTGTGCCACCCGTTGTACAGATACCCAGATGGGTTCCAATCCGGAATTTTCGGTTGCTCTCGGCCCCGGCTGTCCCTGGCGCGTACCGCAATCTGATGAATGCCGCGAACCGTGGGTGCCCATTCATACGACCACAGGCGCCACGCATATGGATGGTGTTGATCATTCAACCTGGCCTGTCGCCACGTCACGCCGTCGTTGTCACTGACTTCGACGCGAGCAATATCCGGCGCACCGGAAAACGCAAATCCTCTGAGAGACGTTCGCTCACCGACGCGGATGCGCGACGGCGCCGACGTGATGTTCGACTTGACGAACATCTCGGTAATGGGCCGCATGTCACCTGAGGCAACAGCGACACCGGGACCGCGGGGACGAATCGGGTACTTGTACGCGGTTTCCATGTAGAAGCCGACTTGCGGCTCACGAGAGATGGAAAGCCTCGACAACCACTTCATCCAGTGGTCGCCGGCCCACCCGGGAACAACCAGCCTGGCCGGCCCGCCATGCTCGTGCGGCAACGGATCACCGTTCATCTCGTACGCAATGATCGCGTCGGCGAGTGCCTTTTCGAGTTCGAGGCTCCGATTGAACGGCGGAACCCGCCCCGGCGGCGCATTCCCACCGAACGTGTGAAGGTGTTGCGCGACGTTTTTCAGCCCCGCTCGCGAGAGCACATCTCGAACTCGCACGCCAGACCATCGTGCATTGCCGACCGCGCCATACCGCCACTGCACACCCGGGACGGGGGGATCGAACCAGTTTCGTCCGTTGCCGGAACATTGCAGAACACACGTCACGTCGGTTCGAGGCAATGCTTTGACATCTGCGAGCGAAAGCTTCAACGGTCGGGACACTTCGCCGTCCACCGTCAGCGACCACATCGCCGAATCAACCCGTGTAGGGGTCCAATGGGTTCGAACGAAAAACAGATCGTTAGGCGTGAGATAGGAAGTAAGCGCCTTGAGGGGTGTTTCCAGATCGAGAGGATATCCGCTCAGCTGAAGCAGGTGACGCGCTTCGGATTGCGCGCCATCGAGTGTGCTCGAGCCCGCGCACATCGCGGCTGCAGCAGCCAGCACGTCGAAGAATTCCCGGCGATTGATCCGCGCGCCGAATCGCATTGCGGTCGATTCCGTCAGAAGCCCGGTGCCTTGACTTGGTATCACAACGAACGCCCGCCATTCAATCGAGCGAAGAATGTAGCGTTGGTCGAAAAAGGTGTGGAAGACGCCGTCGGGGCCGACCCAAGCCCGTAGGGGCCGACCTTAAGGTCGGCCCCCAACTTGGTAGGGTAGATGCTTGCTAATACGTCAGTCGGAATCCGAACTGTGCGCTGCGGAAGGTACCGTTGACGTTCTGCAGGAACTGCGCGGTGGTCGCTTCGTTCTCGCCGACCGTCCAGTTCGGCCGATTGAACACGTTGATCACATCGGCGATCACGTCGAACGAACGTCGACCGCCTATGGGCAGCTTCTGCTGAAAACGGACGTCGGTGCGATTCTGCGCCGGTGCAATGAAGCCGGCCTTCGGGATGATCGTTCCGTCCGGCCTCAGCCGCTGATCGAAGCAGGCGCATCCGACGCCGCGAAGATCGCCGCCATAGGTGATCTGGTCGCGGATGCCAGCGCCCAGGTAGTGGAGGCCGCTCACCAGGAACCCTTTATAGACGTCCCAGACGCCATTCAGAACAACCCGGTGCCGCTGATCGTCAGGCGACAGTCCCCACTCGCCGCCTAGGTCAATCGGTGTCGCAAACGACGGCTGGCTCAGACCGCTGAACGGCTTCGTGTTCGAGTTGTACAGCCACGACAGCGTGTACGTGGCCGAAGCCTGCCAGTGATTGCTGAACCGCTTCGTCAGCGACGACTGCAGGCCGCGGTACTCGGACTTGCCGAGGTGTGCGTTCATGGACACGATGCCCCAATCGGGGAACGGTCGGTTGGCGCGGTTGGAAAACGGGCGCGGCAGACCGGTTGCCGGATCGAACGTGATGTTGACGTTGTCGACGACGTCCTTTTCGTGGTCACCCTTAAACCAGATGAAATCCGACGCGACAGCCGTCGTCTGACCGATCTGATGCTGGAAGCCAATCGACGTCTGGAAGGTGCGCGGAAGGTGCACGTACTGCGGTGGCCCGACGAACTCTTGCAGATCGCGGATCAAGCAGCCTGGCGCGTTGCCGTTCGCGTAACAAAAACGCTGCAGCGCCTGCTCGTAAGTCGGGAGCGGCGCGCCTGCCGTCGGGTTCACGGCGAAATCCGACGCGACGCCCGGCCTCGGATTCGGGTAGCCGATGACCACCAGCTGCGCGTTGCCCGTCGCAAACGACTGGTCTGCACCAATGGCATCGCCGTAGTAGAGGCCGGCGCCGCCACGGACGACCGTGTTGTCGTCCACCTTGAAGTTGAAGCCAAGGCGCGGCTGGAAGTTCTTCGTGTCATTCGGTCGGCCAGCCTCCTGCCACGGCAGAACGGCGACGTTGTTCGCGAAGACGTCCATCTCGAGGTCATACCGCAACCCGAGGTTCAGCGTCAGGCGGTTCGTCATCTGCCAGTCGTCCTGGATCCAGCCGGCGAATTTCTTGGATCGCAGGTGCACGTTGAAGTCGCCAACGCCGATGCTATAGGTGGTCACCCACGGCGAGATCGCCGCGAGGTTCCATGTGTCCGCATTGAACGGATCTGGGAACCACGCCTGCATCTGATCCGGCGTCGGCAGCGCGGGCAGGCCTGCGACAGTTCCGTTGGCCTGGACGGTGCCCATGCACTGCCGGCAGTTGTCCTGGATCTGATGCCGGTGAAGGAATTCGCCTCCGAGCCGCAGGTCGTGACGTCCCTTCGCGTCATACGAGTAGGTGAGGTCGTCACGGACGTTCCACACCCACTGATCCTGGTGTCGCGGATAGAACTGGTTGCCGCCAATCGAGAATCCGCGGAACGTGATACGCGGTGATCCGGTATTGATCCCGTCGGCCTTCTGCCAGTGGTTCGACCACGTCGTGAGATTCTTGTTCGATAATCCGAAGACCGCCTCACCCACCTTGACCTCGTTGACGGCCTTGTTGCTCAGCACTTGCGTCAGGCTCACCAGGCGCTCGTCGTTGTACTCGCGGTTGGTCCCCACCTGCGATGGGTAGTTCTGCAGGCTGCCGCCGGACATCGCCGGCTGATTCCATACACCACGCGAAACCTTCCCCATCAGACGTGCGCGGGTGGAAATCTGGAAGTCAACCCGGACGCCGCCCTTGTTCTGGGTGTCCGTGTTGGACACGTCCTTGTTGAACGCAGGATACGGGGTGTTGAAGATAATCGTTTGCGGCTGCCGTTCGTACTCGTAGTTGCCGAAAAAGTGCAGCCTGTCCTTGATGACTGGGCCACCAAGGGTGAAGCTGTACTGCTGGTTCTTGATCGGTTCGACACGATGCAGCACCGGATTTTCCGCATTCCATCGCGAGTCGCGGAAGTTGCCGCGTACCAGACCTTGCACCTGGTTCGTGCCCGACTTGGTGATGGCGTTCACCTGCACGCCGGTCGTGCGGCCCATCGTGGCGTCGAAGCGGTTGGCAATAAACTGGAATTCGGCGATCGAATCCGAGCTGTACTTCGGCTGGCCGCCGGTGCCGATGTCAGCCGAAACCTGCTGACCATCCACATTCAGCTGGAACTCGCGCGCTTCGCCGCCGTTCCGATCCGGAAGCGGCGTCTGCGCGTTCGTGCCGGTCGCGAGCGGATCGGTGCGGCTTCCCGGTGCGAGCAGCGCCAAGCCGATCCAGTTACGACCGTTCACAGGTATGTCCTGAACCTGTCTCGGATCGATGTTCCCGCCGATGCTCGAATTCTTCAGATCGATCAGCGGCGCTTCACCTGTGACCGTCACGGTTTCCTGCACCGTGGAGGGCGCCATCTGCATGTTCAATGTGGCCGTCTGCCCGACGAGCAGGTTGACGCCCGTACGGGATGCCGTCGAGAACCCCTGGAGTTCCGCGCTGACCTGATAGGTGCCGACGCGAACCGGCATGCGGTAAATCCCACGTTCGTCGGTAACGCCGACGAACTTGTTTCCTGTCGCATCGTTGGATGCCGTCACGGT
>Ga0070675_100001603_pt1 | contig 16692 bp, 7 predicted proteins | sample KBSM43metaG_FD_65343 | JGI IMG/M metagenome (GOLD analysis project Ga0070675, IMG submission 65343) | Miscanthus rhizosphere microbial communities from Kellogg Biological Station, Michigan, USA - KBS M4-3 metaG | ecosystem: Host-associated > Plants > Roots > Rhizosphere > Soil ...
GTCGGCGATCGGCCTCTATGGCGTCATCTCGTACGTCGTCGCGCAGCGCACGCGGGAGATTGGAATTCGTATCGCCCTTGGCGCGACCCCGCGCAACATCGCGGGGGCCGTCGTGGTGCGAGGCGTCGTGCTCTCGGTGGCTGGCCTCGCCGCCGGGCTGATCGCGGCGATCTGGGGAACACGAATGATCCGAACGCTTCTTCACGGCGTGAGCGCCACGGATCCATTGTCTTTTCTGGTGACGGCGACGGTGCTGCTCGGTGTCTCGGTGCTCGCCTGCACTATTCCAATGCGCCGGGCAATGCACGTCGACCCCGTCATTGCGATGCGGGGAGATTGATCTCGTCGCTCAGAGACGGGGGTGCAACACCCAAAAGCGCGCATCCCATGACGCGAGACTCAGTGTCCAGCCGTAGGTGAAGGGGAGGAAGTACCAGAAGCCGACGAGCAAGAGGACGATTGCCGCGGCGTAGCCCGCGGCCGAACGCCGGGTTGGAAAGCTCCAGAAGCCAATGCCGTCACCATTCCACCCGGCCGGTACGCCAATCATCACGCTCCCCAGCGCCACGACAAAAATGAGCGCGAAGAGATAGTGGTACAGATACACCAGCCGGCGGATCGCAGCGAACGGCAGATAGTTGATGGTGATAGCACCGGCCAGGAAAACGATGGCGTAGGTATATCCCGGATAGCGCCATCGGCGGAGCGCGATCATCGCCGCACCAAGCAGCACCGCGACCAAACCGCCCCACCAAACCACCGGGTTCCCGAGCAGAAGGATCGTCGTCTTCGTCCCGGCAGGCGTTCCCGAGTCCTCCCACATGGCGAACGGATGCTTCATCGTCGGCCACGTGTACCAGGGAGATGCGGCCGGATTCGTCGCGTTCTGCAGGCCGCCGTTCGCGTAGCGAATCGCGTGGTGCACGTCCCGCATCTTCGCCCAGTACGACATGTGCACGGCCGGATCGTACTGCGACGAACCGACCAGCTGCGATTGAAACCGGACGGACATGAACGTGTTGCCCGGACCGGAGTGCGTGAGCAGCGCGAAGTGAATCGCGAACGCCGTGCAGTAGACGATCGCCGGGATCGCCGTCAGAACGAGCCCTTCCCCGATGAGCCGTTTGACGCCGACGCGCGACCTTACCGACGCGACGAACCAGGCGACAAGAATGACCGCGAGCGCCGACGATCCCGTCCACTTGATGGACAGGCCACAGCCGGCCAGGAACGCGCTCGCGGCGAGCCAACTCACGCGCGAGCGCGTCGGGCGATCGCGTGACGCGAGATAGCACGCAATCGCCGCCAGCCCGAAACCGATGAGAAACGTGTCGAGCAGAATGAATCGCGACGCGGAGAGGAGCGCGTTGTCGAGCAAGACGGCGGCCGCGCCAAGTGCGGCGATTCGTCGCCCCGCACCGAGCTGAGTCAGGATGATGTAGACGAGCGGAATGGTCAACGCGCCGAAGGTCGCCGGCAGCAGCCGTAACGCGGGCGCGGGAGACGGTGCGGTGAGAATCGCCGGCGCGATGTGCAGGCACCGGGCGAGTGCGGCGTACATCAAATCGCCGAGTGGCGGATGGACGTCGAAGTAGAAGGCGTGCGTGAAGTACGCGCCGGCGAACTTCTCGTAGTACGCTTCGTCGAACACGACGGCGGCGGGCGAGAAGAGATTCCAGAAGTGGGTGAGCAGCGAGAGCGCCGTGAGACCAATGAGCTCCGGTGTCAGTCTCGGGCGCGGCGATCCGGTCGGCATGCGCCAAAGCTATGCCGACGGATTCCCCCCGTAAGCATCTTGTAGATATGCCGTCACGCCAAGACAAAACGAGCAGCCACCGCCGCGAGCGGATTCTGGCATCACCGCGGTTCGATGGGCGAACGTTTCGAAACACGCACGCGGTTTCCACCGGACTGAAACCGGGCGTCGAGCGTCCGACGATGCGCGACTTCCTTTGTCCGGACGAGAACCGAATTCCGTCGACGCCGCTTCCGCTCGTGGACCCGACCTCGTCGTGGGGTACGCGTCCGTCGTCCGGCCTCCGCGTCACCTGGCTCGGGCACTCGACGCTCGTCATCGAGATCGACGGTGTACGCATTCTGACGGACCCCGTGTGGAGCAATCGCGTCTCGCCCGTGCGATTCGCTGGTCCGAAGCGCTTTCACCCGCCGCCGGCCCCACTCGAGGCGCTGCCGCCGCTCGACGCCATCATCCTGTCGCACGATCACTACGATCACCTCGATCGCTCGACGGTTCTTACGCTCGCCAAGGCGCGCGCCGAAACGCCGATCATCACATCGCTCGGTGTGGGCGAGCGGCTCGAGCGCTGGGGAATTCCCGCGAAGCGCATCACGGAGCTCGACTGGTGGGAGACGGCGGACGTGAAGGGCGTCACGGTGACCGCGTCGCCGGCGCAGCATTTTTCGGGGCGAGGCATCAAGGATCGGAACACGACGCTTTGGTCGTCCTTCCATCTCCGCGGACCAAAACATTCCGTGTTCTTCGGCGCCGACAGCGGTCTCACGCCCGAGTTCGCGGAGATCGGCCGCCGACTTGGCCCCTTCGACCTCGTCGCTCTCGAGATCGGGGCGTACCATCCGGCGTGGGGCGACATTCACATGGGGCCCGCCAACGCATTGAGCGCGTACGGCCTTCTGGCGAGTGGCGTTTTTTTGCCGATTCACTGGGGGACGTTCAACCTCGCGATCCATCCCTGGAGCGAACCCGCGGAAACGGTCGCCACACTCGGCGCGCGGGCAGGCGTTCCACTCCTCATGCCGAAGCTGGGTGCTCCTGTTGAACCGACACAGTGGACCGGCGTGGATCCTTGGTGGCGCGCCGTCTCGAGTATCGCGCCGGCGCCGCTCACGCGTGCCGGCGCGCCGGAGAGCCTAGTGCCAGTGGAGGGAACCGCGGACTGACTCTCGGATAATGTGCGCCGCGCCTCAGCCGATAATTGGCTATCACAAGAGAACATCGGTATAGTTAGGGCACCTTCAGCCAAGCGAGCTCATGCGCAACGCAGCGCTGGGACTCTTTGCCGCAGTACTTCTGCCGCTCCAATCCGTGAGCGCGCAACAGGTCGCCGTCTCCGGCACGATTCGAACGAACAATCAGCCACTCGCCGGCGCAGTCGTTGAAGCCCGCGTCGGTGAGCATTCGCAAGCCCAAACCGTCTCCGACGCGTCTGGACGGTACCGACTGCGCCTGGCGCCGGGCCGGTACACGTTCGCCTTTCGTTTGATCGGGTACGCGGAGCGACGCGTGCCCGAAGTGGCAGTGAGCGAAGGCAACGCCGCGATCAGCGTCGACGCCGAGCTGACGCCGGTGGCCGTCCAGCTCGAGCACACCGTGGTGACGGCGAACCGTCACGCCGACAAGGCGCTCGACGCGCCGGTAGCGATCGACGTCGTGGATGAGCAAGCGGTAAAAGAGCGGAGCGCTGTCACGGCCCTCGACTACGTCGTGAACGTTCCGGGGGTCGACGTCGCACAGCAGGGCATCCAGGGAAGACAGGTGGTCGCCCGCGGATTCAACCAGACGTTCGGAACATCGTTGTTGATGCTGTCCGACTACAGGACGGCGTCGATTCCATCGTTGCGCGGCAACCTGTCGCACTTCATCACGGCAACGGGTGACGACATCGACCGGGTCGAGGTGCTGCGCGGTCCCGCCTCCGCGCTCTACGGTCCGAACGCGGCGGACGGCGTGGTTCATTTCATCACCAAGTCCCCGTTCGAATCGCCTGGCACGAGCGTCAGCCTCGCGGGCGGCGAACGCTCGCTCGGGCAGGCGGCGGTCCGCTATGCGGCGGTGCCGAGCGATCGATTCGCGTTCAAGGTTTCCGGCAAATTTCTCCGCGCGCACGAGTGGGACGCGCCGCCCGAACCCGCCGAGATCACCCCGCGTGACCCGTTAGTCGAGCGCGTCGGCGGTGAGGCGCGCGCCGACGTCAAGGTCACGTCCACCGGCACCGCGGTCGTGGACGTTGGCTCGACGCTGGCCAAGCGCCACGTCGAGTACACGAGCATCGGTGCGAGCCAGATCAAGGACTGGCGATACGACTTCGCGCAGCTGCGATACAGCGATGGCCGCTTCTTCGCCCAAACCTTCGTCAACATCAACAACGCCGGAAAGACGTTCAATTTGCGAACGGACGCTCCGGTCTACGATCGCTCGAATCTCATCGTCGGACAGGTCCAGCATGGGTTCGACGTCGCGCAGCGCAGCACGATCACCTACGGCCTGGACGTGCAGCGCACCGATCCACGAACCAACGCCACGATCGACGGGCGGAACGAGAACGACGACGTCATCGTGGAAACCGGCGCGTACGCCCAGGCGGAGACGAAGCTCTCGCAGACCGTGCAGCTCCTCACCGCGGCGCGCGTCGACAAGAACGACCGCATGAACGGCGCGGTGTTCTCACCGCGTGTATCGGTCTCGTACGTGCCACGATCGGGACAGCGGTGGTGGCTCAGCTACAACCGCGCGTTCGCCACGCCGACGCCTACCGACATGTTCGTCGACATCGTGGCGGCGCGGTTGAACCCCCTGCCCTACGCGATCCGCGCGGTGGGCGTGCCGCAGAGCGGATTCCACTTTGCGCGCGACTGCGCCGGTGGATTGTGCATGATGTCTCCGTTCGCCGCCGGCCAGCTTCCGTTGGACGCGACGCTCCTCTGGCCGGCAGTCGTGCAAATCATGAAAGCGAACGGCGTCGACATCTCGGCACTGCCGGCGCCGACGTCGAAAGACGTAAAGACGGTGCTGCGCATGCTCGATCCGTCGGCCGGTGTGTTCCGTGCGTCCGCGGCGCCAACCGACGACATCGGCGCCCTCAAGCCGACGATCACCAACTCCGTCGAGACCGGATACAAGGGGCTCATCGCAGGGCGATTGTTGTTCGAAGCCAACGTGTACGCCACGCGCCGGGAGAACTTCCGCGGACCGCTTGCCGTCGAGACGCCGAATGCCTTTCTCTCGACCGCCGATCTGGCCGCGTACTTCGGCAAGTTCATGCCCGCGGCGCAGGCGGGGCAGTTGGCGGCCGGCATTGGCGGGATCAACGCGAACGCGCAGGCGCCCGGCATCCCACTCGGCACGATCGCGCCGGCGGGCCCGCTCGGCGGATCGGACATCGTGCTCACCTACCGCAACTTCGGTCGCGTCGAGCTCTGGGGAACGGACCTCGCGCTGCAGTGGGCCGCGAGCAACCACGTGTCGCTCGCGTCGTCCTACTCGTTCACGAGCGACAATTTCTTCCCGGGCAAGAATCCGGGAGAGCCGGACCTCTCCATGAACGCTCCCCGCCACAAAGCGCTTTTTTCGGCGCGCTGGCGCGAGGCGTCGCATGACGCGTCAGCGGAGCTGCGCACGCGGTTTGTCGGATCGTTTCAGATGATCGACGGCGTGTGGAACGGGAACGTGCCCGGATTCGCGGTCGCGGATGCTGAAGTCGGCGCGGCGATTCCGGGCTATCGCGGCGCACGCGTGACGCTGAGCGTCGAGAATCTCACCGACGACCGGCACGCCGAGTTCGTCGGCGCGCCGGTGATCGGCAGACTGTTGATGACGCGCCTCGAGTACAGGTTCTGATCCGCGTCGCGCTCAGCCGATCGTGAGCGGCAGGTTGCTCACCGATCTGAGATACGGGTCGGTCTGCCACTGAGGCGTACCCGCGAGCTTGATGACGGGCAGCTCGTCGAGCAGCATCTGGAACGCCACCGGCGCGGTGTGCCCCATGACCAGCGGCGCACCGATGCAGCGGTGAATGCCCCACCCGAAGCCGAGGTGCGGCCATTTTGGATCGAACTTCCGAGTGATGTCGAAGGTGTCGGGGTTCGGAAATGCGTTGGGATCGTGGTTCGCCGATCCGAGGACGACGGTGACCGGATCGCCGGCGATGAGCGTCTTTCCGCCGAGCGTGACGGTTTGCTTGGCGACGAACCGGTCGACGAGTTGCGCCGGTGCGTCGAAGCGCAGCATCTCGTCGATGGCGTTCATGAGCAACGACGGCTGGTTCCGGAGAAGCTCTAGCTGATTTGTGTTGAGCAGGTTGTACATCCCCGTCGCGATCAGGAACGTCGTCGAGAGGTAGCCGGCGATCATGAGATTCGCCGATGTCGTTTGAACCTGCGCCGCCTCCATCTTGCCGGGGGCGACACCTTCCGTCGTCATCAGGTCGAGCATTTGACCTTTGGTCGCGTGGAACGGACAGCCACGCATGAGGCCCTGGAGATAGCCGATGAGGGCGAGGTACGACGTTGCGCCCGCGGCTTGCACCCCCGCCGGCGCCGTGATGTCGTGACCAGCGAGGTTGGCGCCAATCCAGCCGCCGATGCCCATCCAGTCCTGCTGCGGAATGCCCATGACCGACATCAGCACGGCCGCGGGCATCGGAAGCGCGTAGTCCATGTACAGCTCGATCATGCCGCTCGTCTTGGCGGCGACGAGCTTCTGGCGCGCGGCAATCGCGGCGACGGCAGTCGCACTGGCGATCGATTGCGCGAACATCGGCTCGAGCAGGCCACGCACGTGGCCATGCTCCGGCGGATCGAGGAAGAACAAACCTTCGGGAAAATTCGCGAGCACGTCGAACGGTCCCGGCGGAATCGCCGGCGGCGGTTCCGAGCGATTCTTCATGAAGTCGTTGACGCCCGGAGGCGCCGGCGGACCAGGCGCCGGCCCGAAGTTGTCCGAGTCGTTGAAGACGCGCATGGCGTCTTCGTAGCGGAACACCCAGTAGCTGTTGTAGGGCTCGACCCAGAAGACCGGCGCCTGTTCCCTGAACTGCGCGTACGTCGGATACGGATTCGCGAGGTACGACGGATCGTGGGGGTTGAAGCTGCTCGGATCGAACGCCGGCGTGGCCGTCGGCGCCGATGGCGCGGCGGGCCGCGTGAAAGCCGGCGGCGTGCCGATCTTGGTCACCAGCCACTCGCTCACTTCCGGCGTGATCGTGAGATGCGGTGTGTTGGTGGCCGAGCATATGTAATCGCTAAACGGAGACGCGCCGGCCGACGGCGCGGGAACCGGCGCGAATGGGCTGAATTTCGTCGGGTCGATGTCGAGCGCGCTCAGCGTCGGCACTGCTGTTGTCACGGGCACCGGATCGTTGATCGGACCGAAGCCGATGCTCGCGACGATGTCCTGCGCCAGCGCGTTGTACACGTTCTGCCCGCCTGGCGCGCCTTCCCACGAGAACTCGCTCGTGACGGACAAGACTTGCGGTGTGGACGGATCCGCGACGAACGAGTAGCCGTGCGCAACGACCGACGACCCGCCGCCTTCGGGAAGTGAAAGCAGCTGCAGCGCGGCGAACGGACCGCCGGTCCATGTGAGTAGCGGCGTGTTCGGCGGAATCGAGCGCACTCCGTCGCCGCGCCCGCAGGCCACGGCGATTCGCTCGGGCTTCTGCGGGTAGTTGCCGATGCCCTCGAACTCCCGCAGCAGTTCCGTACGCAACGGACTCGGCGCCGCGGTACCGGCGTTCACCCACGTCATCATGAATTGCTGATTCGACGGCGAGTCGAGCAGTGCTGCGACGTCCGAACCCTCTCCCGTCGCCGGCGCGAGGTAGTGCGCGAGCCACTGGTCCGCGAGGTTGGTGTACGCGCCACCGTGCGGCGTGTCGAGCGTGAAGAAGAGCCGCGTGTCGTGCGGGTAGCCGTGCGTCTCCAGCTCGGCAAGCGCGAAGCGTGTGACGAGACCGCCCATGCTCATGCCGCCGACGACGAGCGGCGACGTCGCGGTCGTCATCGCCTGGCGAATGCATGCGATGGCCACCTGTGCGTTGTTCTGAATCAGGTCGAGCCCGTTCGTGAAGCTGAGCAGAATCACGTCGTAGCCGGCGGCGCGCAATTTCTCGAGCGTACCCTGTTGGTTGACGACGTCGTAGAGGTAGTCGTACGGATAACCGCCGGGGAATCCTTCGGCGATGATGAGCGGACTCAGGACCTTCGCATGCCCGGCCGCGCGATAGACGTACGCGGTTCCCGTATTGAGCGACGGGATGCCGGTGAGCGACCAGGTGTCGTCGGGTAGCGGCGCCGCATCCTGTTCGAGGATCGGAACGGACAGGCGGCCTTCGAGCACAGTCGTGCCGTAAGTGCATCGCACAGTCGCGGTCGCGTCTCCGGTCGCGTAGAACGCGGTCACGCGAGAGCCGAACGTCACCGTTCGGAAACCGCGGCCGTCGTTCAGATCGACTTCGATCTTGTCGGGAAGCGGCGCGCCGGGATTCGTGCAGTAGAAGCGCTCGTCGAGCACGTACGTGACGATACGGCTCCGGAACTGCGGGATCGCTTGCGCCCACTGGTCGTGCATGAGGCCCGCGACCAAGAAGACGTTGCCCGGCTGGATGACGGTGTCCAACGGTCCCGGCGGCGGATCGAGCGCGACGCCACGCTGCGCGGCGTCGACGACGCGCTGCTGAAACGCGGGCTGAATGACCGACGTTTGAAACGACGCGATGGCGATCGGAATCGGGCCATCCGGACGAAACTCCGCGGTCTGCGCCGTCAGCAACGCACCTGGCGTCAGCAGCTCGGACGAGAGCGCCGACTGTTGCAGTCGCGAGTAGTATCGCAGCCAGTCCTGCTGAGTGAGCGTGGAAACGTTGTCGGCGCCGTCGGGGAACGTCGTGTCGCCCCACCACGCGAAGAATCCGCTCGGGATCGTCGTTGCGTTGCGCTCGGCAAGGAGTGCGTTCAGTTGCGCGGCCAGTGCCTCGTTGATCGGTCCGATCACCACCGGTTGGCTGGCGGTGATCGGCGTGAACGAGGTTGCAGGCGTCGCGGTCAGCGGGTTGGTCATGAGAGCTCTCCGATCAAATGCCAGCGATGAACCGCAGGCCGCCGATGCCGGGAAGGAAGCAATACGCGCTGCCGCGCGTGCGCACGAAGCGCGGGAGGTTGTCGAACACGATCGGATCGCGCGCGTCGTCAGTGCGCATCACGAACTGGCCGCCGAAATCCGGCTGCGCGCCAAGCAGAGGCTCGCGCGTTCCGCGAATTCCGGCCGCCGAGATGTCCTGGTTCACCCACGTCGACATGATGAACTCGAACTGCATGGCGAGGTCGCCGCAGATGAAGTAGCCGACGAGTCCCCGCTCCGGCGGATCAGTCTCGGTAACCGTCGGATCGTAGGCTGGTCCGTAGGCAATGCCTCGCCGAATGATGCGCCGCGTATGTGGGTCACCCATCGCGAGAGCACCGCGCGGATTCAGCCGCCGAATGTGCGCGCCGACGGGACACCGCAGTCCGGTGTTGTCGTCGAAGTAGGTCGGATGCTCCGGACTCGGACCGTAGTCGAAGTCGTTCAGCTTTTCCGCGGTAATCGGATGGCCCTTTGGTTCGTCCGACTTGGGCGACAGTATCAGCGGCACGCCGTTGCGCCACCGGCCCATGAGCTTCGCCGCGATGTGCTCCTTGTTCATGGCATAGCGTTCTCCAGCCTTCTCGAGGAACGCCTCGAAGCCGGTAACGTCCTGCTCCATCACGCGAAACGCGCCATACGTGGCGTTGTCGGCGAGCGCGGGCGGAAGGGCGCCGATGAAATTGCCGTCGTACTGATTCACATAATCGCGCCCAAGCAGAAACTCGCCCGGCTCAGCGAGCGGTTGCATGTCGGGCCCTCCCTTCCCCGGCACACCCTTGATGCGCGGTTGGGCGATGCCGTCTTTGTACCCGAAGTGCACTTTGCCGTCGGGCAGCGTGTTGGCGTCGATGCGCCATACGACGTCGATGCGATCACGCTCGAATCGCTCGAGCAATACCGCCGTCCACTCTTCGCGCGCCGGCTCACGCTCCTCGTTGGTGAAGAGCGACAAGACGATGTGCGTTTGCGGATTCGCCGGACCGCCCATCACCCACTGGTCTGGCGCGCTCGAGCCGGTATCGCCGAGCTTCTTGGCGCCGTGAGCCGAGCCTTGTTGAAACTGGGCCGGAAAGAGCGACACGATCGACGCCGGAAGCCCGACCGCGCTCAACCCCATCGACGTAAACCCGATGTTGAGGCAATAGCTCGGCTTCTCGCCCCCCGGCCATGGCGCGGCCGTCGTGATGTACGGACCGTTGTCGAAACCCGAATCGTGAATCAAGCCGGCGATGAACCGCCGCGCGCTTCCACCATTGTTCACGCGAAGCGCAAAGTGCCGTGCGTTCGGCATCCGGTAGCCGCGCACAACGTTGCCCTGGATGTCGTGCAGGTCCGCGGGAGTGATCTGTCCCGGTTCGGTCGGCGATGCCGCCGACGCGGCGTCCGCCGCGGTCGGTGCGATGGTCGTCATGTTGTGTCCTGGTTCAGCGAATGGTGCTGGGCGCGGTGAGAACGTCGAGAACGGTCATGAACGGGTAGGCCGACCACACCGGTGCCGCGAGGTTGTTCGCCTTCACGAAGGCGATGAACTCCTGCGGGTATTGCTGCACCGGCAGCGGCGGGGCGCCTTCGACGAATTCGAGAATCGCGTTGAATTCGGGGCCGAGCACCTTGACGAAGTCCATCAAATAGGAATCGAGATCGCCGTCATAAGTGGTCACGACCTGCAGCGTCGAGAAGTCAGGCGTCGGCAGGAAGCGTGCAAAGTGCACGTAGTGCAGGCCCGTGAGCGCGTCGTGGATCTGATCTGTGGCCTGTTCTATCAGGGTGAGCAGCGCCGGCATCTGCGCCCGGTTCTTGAGCGGCAAAGCCAGGTTGAGCGCGTTCTGCACCTGGGGCTCGATCGACAGGCCACCGCCGTTGAAAGGCTTGACGGGCTGAAGGCGAATCGGACGCACATGCATAGCCAACCTCGCGGCGTTGCGGGGGGGGGACGGCGTCCGGTGCGGCGAGACGTCCGTGTTGCGGTGGATCTTCCTTGCGAGACAATACCACTCGCCGTTTCTTGTGGCAAACATGACCGCCCCTCCCGCCGCGCCGTCCGGGCACTCCCTCTCCAGTTATCTGTCCCGCACCCTCCTCGACCGATTGGTCGATGGGCGCGAGCTGTCCGCGCCAGAGGCTCGCGCGGAGACCGGCGCGGTCTTACTCAGTGACATTCAAGGATTTACGTCGCTGGTCGAGTCCTTTGCCGCGCGAGGGCGGTCGGGTCTCGAAGAGATCACGTGGCTCCTCAATGAGTACGTCGCGGACGTCGTCCAGGCCGTAGAGAACAACGACGGCGACGTGGTTTCGATCGCGGGCGATGCCTTTCTATGCTACTGGCCCGCTACAACGCCGGATGAGCAGACGGCGGCTGCAACTCGCGCGGCGCAAGCCGCCCTCGCCATCCAGGACGCCATCGGGCAGCGGTCGGCCGGACAATTTCCAACGCGCATCGGCATCGGCTATGGGGACCTGCAACTTGGCTTCGTCGGCGGGCTGGACGGCCGCTGGGAGCTGAGCGCGAGCGGCGCGGCGATCGGTGACGTCACCGCGGCCGAGCGACGAGCGACGGCAGGCACGGTGCAAGTGTCTGACGCGGCGTGGCGTCATCTGGAACAACGGTGTCAGGGGCACGCCAACGGCGGTGGCATTGTCCTCACTCGCGTCGTCGAGCGAATCGGCGCCCGGCCGCGGAATTCGCGTGTGTCGAACAACGGACAGTACGACGCTCTGCTCCGCCCGTTTCTTCCACCAGCCGTGCTCGATCGGCTGGTGTCTTCGAACGCGGAGTGGCTCGCCGAGTCGCGCGTCGTATCCGTGGTTTTCGCCGACATTCCAGGACTCACCAGCACAGACGCATCGGAGCTCGGCCGCGCGCACGAGCGGGTGCGCGCGTTTCAGGACATCGGCCGGCGATTCGAGGGCACTGTCCGGGTGGATGTGGACGACAAAGGCCTCCTGCTGCTCGCCGTGTTTGGACTGCCGCCACGCGCGCATGAGGACGACGCGCTGCGTGCCGTGCTCGCCGCGCACGAGCTTCGGCGGGCGCTCGCCGACACGGGCCTCGACCGCGGCGTCGGCATCGCTACCGGTCGCGCGCTGTGCGGCAGCTTTGGAAGCGACGTCCGCCGCGACTACATGGTGCGCGGCGACGTCATCAACCTCGCCGCACGCCTCTCGCACGTCGATTCGAATGCGCCAATCTGCGACGCTGCCACGATGAGGGCGGCGCGAGGCCGCGTCGCCTTCGAGCCGGTCGCTGCAGTTAACGTGCGCGGTCGAACTCAACCGGTGGACGTTTTTCGTCCGCTCGGCCGTGTGACGCCCATTGCGAGCCGCGACGCGCAGGTCATCGGCAGGCGGCGCGAGCTCGCCGTGATCGCCGACCGGCTCGGCGTGGCACGATCGGGGGATCATGCCGGCGTAACCATCATTCAAGGCGACGCTGGCCTCGGGAAATCGCGGCTGGTCTCCGAGGCGTCGCGACTGGCGAGCGATCAGGGATTGAGCGTGCTGACCGCAGGCGCGGACGCCATCGAGCAGACGACGCCGTATTACGCCTGGCGCCCGGTGTTCTCGTCGGTCTTCGGCGTCGGACCGGCTGACACGGCTGCCACAGCGCGCGAACGCGTCGCGAAAATGGTCGACACGTTCCCCGACCTCGAGCGGCTCATTCCACTGGCAAGCGCGGTGTTGCCGGTCCACATCGCGGACACGCCGCTCACGGCGGAGATGACCGGCGACATCCGCGCCGAGAACACGAAGCGGTTGCTGTCGCGCGTTCTGCAACGGTTTGCCACCGAACACCCGACACTGCTCGCCATCGAAGACGTCCATTGGCTCGACTCGTCGTCGTGGGGCTTGCTCCTCGATGTCGCGCAGTCGGTACGTCCGCTCATGACACTCGCGGCGACACGACCGCTCGGCGATCCGGTTCCAACCGACTTCTCGCGGCTCGTGCAGTTGGCCGGAGAGCGCCATCTCGAGCTCGAGGGACTGTCGGCCGACGAGACGCGAGCGCTCATCGCCGCGCGGCTCGGCGTGTCCGACGTTCCGCCGTCACTGGCGACATTCGTCGAGGAACGCGTCGCCGGCCATCCGTTCTTTTGTGAGGAGCTGCTCCAAGCGCTCGTCGCAGCCGGCGCCGTGCTTGTGAGCGACGGGTCCTGCACTGTTGGCGACCTCAGGACGATCGATGTTCCGACCACCGTCGAAGGCGTAATCATCAGTCGTCTCGACAGACTCGCGCCGGGCGAACAGCTCTGTCTCAAAGTGGCATCGGTCATCGGACGGCTGTTCCGCGAGCGGATGGTGCGCGAGACCCATCCCGTGGAAGACGAGCGGCCGGAGATCCACGGCCGTCTCGAGGCGCTCGCCGCCGCCCATTTGACGATGCTCGAGACGCCCGAGCCGGATCTCGCGTATCTCTTCAAGCACGTCATCACGCGCGACGTCACCTACGAGTCGATGCCGATCGCGCAACGGCAGCCGCTGCATCGAGCTGTGGCGACATGGTACGAGCGCAACCACGCCAAGGATTTGTCGCCGCACTACGCGCTGCTCGCCTATCACTGGGCGCGCGCAGCCGACCCGGCGCGCACGGTGGACTACCTCGAGAAAGCCGGACAGCAGGCCATGTTCGCCGGCGCGTTTCCCGACGCGGTGACATTCCTGACGCAGGCGATGGAGCTTGTAGACGGCGGTCAGGTCGCCGTGCCTGCCTCGCGGCGCGCGCTGTGGGAAAAAGGTCTCGGCCTTTCGCAATACTATTGCGGCGCGCTGAACGCGAGCCGCGTTCATTGTGAGCGCGCGCTCTCCTCTCTGCATCGCCCGGTGCCTGTCACGATTGGCGGATGGACGCTGCGCACACTCGGTGAGGTCGGGCGACAGATCAATCACCGGCTCTTCCCGAACCGGTACCTCGGCCGGCGTGTTCACGACAAAGCGCTGCTCGACGAGGCCGTGGAGTGCTACAGATCCCTCGGCCAATCGTACTACCTCGAGGGCGAGTCGCCGCTCAAGCTGCTGTACGTCACGCTGAGTGGACTCAACGTCGGCGAAGAGGCGGGGTCGTCGACGCCACTCGCCCGCGTGATGATCAATTCCTCGATGTTGTTTTATCTCGTCGGTCTTTCAAAGCAGACCGAGTGGTACGCCGAGCGCGCGATCGCGATGGCTGAACGCGAGGGACTGTCGGCGTTGGCGTACGTCTGGCACATCCGCGCTCTCACGCTCGCACAGCGCGCTGCCTGGGCGAGCGCGAAGGAAGCAAACGCAAAGGGCCACGCACTGTCGGTGGAGCTTGGCGATTTGGGCAACGAGGCCGACGGGTGGCAATTCCGCACGACGCTGGCGATTTGCCAGGGCGACTACGAATTCGCGCCGACCGGGTGGAAACGACAGCGCGAGCTGGCGGAAATGCAGGGCAGCCAGACGCTCATGTGCTACTCACTGCTCGACGAAACCGATACGTGGCTTGGAAAAGGCGACATCGAACAGGCAGCGCGCGCCCTCGAGGCGGCGTTGAAGATCGAAACACCGGTTACGGACCGGGGCACGCCGATTGACAAGGCCCGATCCACCGCGATGACGAGGCTCCGGCAGGGACGCGACGAAGAGGCGATGCGCGCGGCCGACGTGGTGTTCGACGGACTGAAGCGACAGGCGATGGGGTATCAGTGGGCCGATGACTACTGCGAGGCAATCAACGTCTACCTTGCGCTGCTCGATGGTGGCGGTGACGTAGCCAGAGCGCACAAGCAATCACTCGAGCAACGCGTGAGCACGGGCGTGAAGCGCGCCATGAGTTTCTCGCGAATCTTCCGAAACGTGCATCCCCGCGCGTGGGTGTTGCGCGGCCAGTGGCTGCGCTATCTCGGGAAAGCCGGCGACGCGCGCGCGGCATTCCTCAAGGCCTTGGCGGCCGGCGAGGTGCTGGACATGCCGTTCGAGCAGGCGCGCGCGCGACTCGAGTTGGCGCGCGACGCGCGCGGGAGCGAGCGCGAACAGCTCGTCGACGCCGCGGATCCGGTGTTCACGAAGTTGGGCGCCCTGCACTACCGCGGCGAACTGCGCGCGCTACGGGCAGACTAGACGCCGACTCGCGCGCGAAGTTGTTGAAAGCGCGGGTGCGCGTGCATCGGCGTGTACGACGGCCGCGTTCCGATGAACACGATCTCCGGTTCTCGCGCTTCCGCCGCGCGCACCACCTCGTCCACCGCCGCATCGATCTCGCCGAGCGACGCCCGGACGCGCGCGGTGAGACACAGCGGCACGTGGCGCTCGCTCCGCATCGACTCGAGTTGGCCGAGTAGCGCCCGTGCGTCGGCTTCGGCGCCACGGCGCGCGCGTACGAGCGCCAGACTGGCGAGCATCTCGGGTGTTCCGGTGCCGCCGGCCCGCTCGATCGCCGAGCGCAACATTCTCTCGGCTTCTTCGACTTCGTTGGCGTCACGCAGCATGACGCCCATGAAGTAGTAGGTCATGAGGAAATTCGGATCGACCTGGAGCGCGAGCCGCAACGCGTCGATCGCCCCCGGCGTGTCGCCCGACAAATGGTGCACAATGGCGACGCTCGTCATCATCACCATCGACAGCGGGTCGAGCGCGCGGGCTCGTTCGATCGCGGCGCGCGCCTCGGCGAAGCGACGGCGCGGGATGAGAGAATTGATCGCCCGCCACTGGAACGCCGTCGGGTAGCGCGGGCTGAGCGCGGCCGCGCGCAGAAACGCGTCCTCGGACCCGTTCCAATCCCAGTCGTACAGGGCGCGCACTACGCCCAGGCTGGCGTGTGCTTCGCCGAGCGACGGGTTGATTTCCAGGGCGCGCTCCGCGGCCGCACGGGCTCGCGGCATGACGTCGCTCGCCGGCCGCGTGCCGTAGATGCCGAGGACGACCAACGCGTCGGCCAAACCGGCGTGTGCGAGCGCGAACTCCGGATCCTGATGAGTGGCCTGCTCGAAGAACCCGGCGGCTGCGTCCAGATCGCGCTCGGTACGCTTGGCGAGGGCAAAGCGTCCGCGCAGATACAGCTCGTACACCGGCGCGGCAACGCGCTCTTGGGTGTGCGTCGTCGCCGATACGAACAGCGTCGCCGAGAGTGCCTCTGCGATCGCCTTGGCGATATCGTCCTGGATCTCGAACACGTCGTCGAACGAGCGGTCGATCCGGTCGGACCACAGCTGGAATCCGCTTCGCGCGTCGACCAGCTGCGCCGCGACGCGGAGCCGCTGACCGGCGCGCCGTACGCTGCCGTCGAGCACATTGGTGACGCCGAGCTTCTCAGCGATCTCGCGCACGTCCTCGCGGCGGTTCTTGAACGCGAACGACGACGTACGCGCAGCAACGCGAATCGTGCGCAGCCGGCTGAGCGCCGTCATGATCTCCTCGGTGATGCCGTCCGAGAGAAACTCGTTTTCCGGGTCGCCGCTGAGATTCGTGAACGGGAGCACCGCGAGCGAAGGCATCGCCGGATCCCCCGTCGTGAGCGGTGACGGAGCGGATATCGGGGCGCCCGGAGCCAGCGTGCCGAACGTGGATGCCGTCAGCGTCGGGTCTTTGCCCAGAAGCGCGCGGGCAAACGCGTTCGCGCTCGCGGGCCGGTCGGACGGCTCGAACGCGAGGGCAGCGGCGAGGGCGGCGTCGATGTGCGGCGGAACCGTTGGGGCGGCGGTCGTCACACGCGGCGCAGCTTGGGTGAAACGCAGCGCGATCAACGCTCGGGCCGAATCCGCCGCGAACGGCAACGTCCCGGAGACCATCTCGAACAGCATCGTGCCCAGGGAGTAGATGTCGGAGCGATGATCGACTTCGTCGCTGCCGGTGGCCTG
>Ga0070675_100001604_pt1 | contig 16691 bp, 23 predicted proteins | sample KBSM43metaG_FD_65343 | JGI IMG/M metagenome (GOLD analysis project Ga0070675, IMG submission 65343) | Miscanthus rhizosphere microbial communities from Kellogg Biological Station, Michigan, USA - KBS M4-3 metaG | ecosystem: Host-associated > Plants > Roots > Rhizosphere > Soil ...
GGCACGAGCTTTGCAACGCTCGCTGAACTTGCGCGGGCCCTGATTACCGCAAAACGGCACAGTGACGAAAGCAATTCACCACGAGCCGCCAATCTTCGGAATTGAAAACCTGAAGAAGACTGTGGGACCATACCCTGATGAGCGTGCGAAGAGAGTTCGTCCGGCTGCTTGCCGAGAAAGTCGTCGAAGAGCTCGTCAAGCAGGAAATGATTGCAGTTCCGGATGGGCTGGATCTGACGGAGCCGGTATACGAGGTCATGGAGCAGGAAGCGAGCCTGGAAGACCGGCTTAATGACGAAGTGCGAGTGCTTTTGAATCAATACCAGGATCAGATGAAAGCCAGCGGAGCCTCGTACCAGGAAATGTTCAAGCTGATCAAAAATAAACTCGTGAAGGAGCGGAAGCTCGTCCTGTAGAGCGATCCTACCGTGCGTCTTAGTCGCGAAAAAATTAATCTGTTATCCCACCATGTTGCCGAAAGGCTCGCTGCCATTGATGCCGTGGAGTTCATCGAGGATCGAAACACGATCCGGCTCGCGGTGTTTGACATCCTGACGAAGTGGCTTAAGAAGGAAGAAACCATCGACTCGGCAGCGCGAAAGAAGATCGAATCTCAACAGAGGAAAATCCCGGAAGGCAGCGCCGAATGGGAGATCCTGTACCGGAAGTACTACGAAGAGGAACTCCGCGCACTGATGGAGTAGGCATTGCCCCTCCTGGCCAGGAGGGGTGTTTCCGCCATTAAGAAAGAAGACGCGCCAGCACCCTTATCGCCGGAGACGGGGTGGTGGCTCAAGATCGAAAGATTTGTTTGGCTTGAACCACCACCCGTCCGCTCCATCAAAGGAGGCTTCGCGATATCTTCTTGATGTCGCGTCCACCCCTCTTGGCCAGGAGGGGGAATACTAATCATCCTATCCCTGAATCTCATGCGACAGAATCACGGCCTCCGCGATCTCCCTCATGGATTTTCGCGTCCTCATACTCTGTTGCTGTAACCGCTTGTACGCTTCCTCCTCGTTGAGGTTGGCGTATTTCTGCAGGATGCTCTTCGCGCGCTCGACGAGTTTCCGTGTCTGCAGCGCTTCCTGGGTTTCCTGAACAGCCACGCTGAGCTTGGTATTTTCAAAAGCCAGTGCGGCCTGATCGGCCACCGCGGTCAGCACACGAACGTCTTCGCTGGAGAACGCTCGCGCTTCGGCTGAGTACACGTTGATCACGCCGATGACGTGCTCGCGATAAATCATGGGGACGGAGACCAGGGCCTTTACGCCTTCCTTCGTCGCAAGTTCGGGATAGAGATACCCCTCCTCCTTTGTGACGTCACGCACCATCAGCGGAGCTTTCTCCTTCACGACGCGGCTCACAAGGCTCCTGCCAATCTTCAGGTTCGGACGTTGCCAGTACTCCTCGCTCGAACACTTCGCGGCCTTCAGGACCAGCTCGTTCTTCTGCGTATCCACGAGCATGATTGAGCAGACACGCGCCTGCATCATCTCGGCGATCATGCGCACGATCAACTGCAGCATTTCGTCCAGGTATTGACCCGAGGCGATGAGCTGGCCGACCTTCGCCAGCGTTGTGATCTGGCGTGACCGTTGCGAGGTCTCTTCGAAGAGCCGCGCGTTGCGAATGGCGCTTCCCACCTGAAGCCCGATGATCGACAGCAACGTTTTCTCGTCCTCGCTGTGACGATGCGAGCGTCGATGCTGGACGTTGATAACTCCAACCACACGCCCCGAAGCGATGATCGGCACAGAGAGGAACGCTTCAAACTTGTCTTCGGGCAGATTGTTGAAGAATTTGAACCGGCTGTCCTTCGATGCGTGACGCGCGATGGCAACCTGCTGCGACTCCTGCGCTACCCAGCCCGTGATGCCTTCACCCAGCTTTACTGCAATGCGTCCGATAAGCCGAGGGTGGGGGTTTTTCGAAGCCCGCAGGATCAGGAATTCCTCTGATTCATCCAGCAAGTAAAGGAAGCAGGAGTCCCCGCGGGTTACCTGGATGACCAGTCCGATAATGTGTTGCAGAACTTCATCAAGATCGAGGGTGGAACTGATCGTGGAGCTGATCTGGTGCAGAATCCTGAGCTCCTGCCCTGCCAGATCCAAAGTCTTTTGTATGTTTTCAAAGGAGTCCGTGCGTGCCATAACGGGGCGGCCCAGGCATAAAGACGCCTGACCTGCCTAATTCCTCTCTTTTCTTCCAACTACCAGCAGCTCGAAGGTTCCGGGGATTCGAACCGTAGAAGCAGCCCGCTATTCTCGCCTATTTTGGGTCCGTTTCCGACATCGTTGTTAGATTTTGTTGGAAAAAGACCATGGCCAGGCATTGGCAAAAGAAAAAGGGGCGATGCGTTTTGGGCATCGCCCCGGAGAAAAGTGATAATGGTTGAACGCAGTATCCAATGGGGACATAAAAAGAAAGCCTTTTCTTTTCTGCTATTGCGACCCTCTCGACTTGAGCCCCTGTCGCTAAGGAATCGGGATTGCTCCCAATGCGGTGAGGTGACACCTATGATGAGTCAAACCAAAGCCAGCAATCGGGGCATCATAGAGTTCCTCTTTGTCGACCTCGATATTGCCCTGACCTTGTTGGATGTGGCGGAGACGTCGGAATTCCGCAGCACAGCCGAACGGAACCATCGAAATGCGCGCAAGGCTTACGACACAGTCCTCGCGAAAGTCCGTGAGGTCACGCCAGATGCAGTTCAGCAGGCAATACTGGATGCCAAGCTTGCAGAGCTGCGGGCTCGGCTGGAGGCGGTAGGCCAACTGTGACGATTCGCGGTCGGGGAGAATTTGGGTGAAGCCCGCCCGTCAGGCCTCCGTTTCCTCCCAGGGCTGATATTCCGCCAGAGAATTTTCCCTGACATTGCGCCGGCAACGCGGGCACTTCACCGAACCTTCGGCAAGGATGTATCGCGTGTTCGTCGGATCCCCGCCCGTGATGCGGTCGAGAATGCTGTGGAAAGGGATGTCTGCGTGCCGGCTGCACATCCGGCAACCTCCGATCAGTTTGTGAGCCTTATGCAGCGTTGAGGAGTCGACCAGCACAATATTCAGATCTTCAAGTGCAGGTGCGGGGTGGGTCTTTTCAATCGCAGCTCCCACGATTGCACTTACGGATTCCCGAATCCGCGTTGCAGTCGCCCTTTTGTCGAGCAGACGTAGATTTTGGACAGCTGCAATTACGCTCGCCATTCTCCTGGGGATCTCGATTCCGGTTTACAGAAACATGATCCGCAGCAGACGTGAGGAGGTTCTGCAGCTGAACCTGCACGCGCTGCGCGAAGGCATCGAACAATACACGGCGGACAAGAAGAGAGCACCGCAGACGCTGCAGAGTCTGGTCGGGGCAGGTTACTTTCGCAGACTGCCAATCGACCCTTTCACCAACTCCGACGCAACCTGGAAACCTGTTATTGAAACGGTCGCCGGGAAAACCGAGCCAGGCATCACGGATCTCCACAGTGGATCGACTTCGGTCTCCTCGAATGGCACCAGCCATGACACTTGGTAAAGTCGGCTGCAACTATCAACGCATACGTGCGCCAGGTAAACGGCGCGAAGGCGGGAACCGAGCCGTTGACCGGGACGACCGGTGTCGTCGTCTACCCACAATTCGCTGAACAGGCGCGAATTCAGGCACGAAATTTACGTGACAGAAGTGCGGAGAGAAGGCTAGCCTCTCGTCCATCCTCTGAAACACTCGCAGGTGACAGAATGACAAAGCGCGTGGTTCTGCTGGTCCTTTTTGCCCTGGCAATCTCTGTCCCAGTTGCGGACGCAACAACGATCGAAATTACCGAGGGCAGAGTCTACACGGACCAATTCACTCTCGGTGATGTTTGCGTCACTATCCCTAGCCCTGCCATAAATGCATGCTCGTTTGGCGGAGGGATAAATTCGCCACAGTTGTACATTCCAAGAGTTTTAATCGACGGCGTATCGTACGACGGTCCCGAAAACAATGTGCCTCTGGGAATGCGTCGCAACAATTTGATCATGCGCTTCACCTATCAACCCATCCCGCCGCAAACTCCCTCGTTCACGGTTCCTTATTTCGTCCCGGAACCGGTTAGTACGCCGTTCACCATGACAGGCACTTTGGCTCTGCTGGATCCCGCGACAACTGGACAGATTGTGTTCGATCTGATTGGCGCCGGGAGTTTCACATGCTGCTATCGTCCTGACACGCTTAGTGGTTTTCCCCTGACCCACTCGGAGTTCAACTTCACGTCCGTGCCTGAGCCATCGAGCGCGCTGTTGCTGGCTGTACCGATAGTGCTTCTGCTTATGAACAAGCGGTGGGGCGACGCGTTGTTGGAGGACCTGCGCTCGGAATGATTGGAAGTCAGCACTCCCACAGCGTATTCTCATTCACTGGCCGTTTACACTGCGGGCATTTCGCCATGCACTCCACCATGATGTAGGCTGAACATCGGCCGAAGACGCGGTTCTTCCCGATGACGCTCGTCAGGGCGCCAGCTGTCGGCATGTATTTATTCAGCCGTAACTGTGGCGTTCGTTGGTTTTCCGAATGTAAATGGGTATGGCCCAGCAGATGTAGTTAACGATCCTCGAAGGTATGCTGCGCTCCCGTTCGTGCCGACAACACAACGTAGCGCAGAGTCCGAGTACGTAGCCGTTGACTGACAAGTGATTCCCGGTCCCTGATTTGTTCCGCACGAACTGGTCGCAGTGACGTTGTTGCCCCTCCAATCGATAATCGTTGCGGAGAGGGTACGGATTTCCGAATCGAGATTCGAGGCGAAACAAGCCGCAGTATACCCAACTGGTTCCTGAATCGCCGCCGTTGCACGGTATTGAAAGCGCTGCTGATTTTCATGGTCGCCATGTTCATGGTCGCCACGTTGCCGGGCCGTCGAAAATGAATATTGGGTCTGAAGGCCTCCGACAGCAATGATCAAGAGAATGGTGCAGCACCAACGACAAATTGCTTTTTGTTAGCGAATAGCCGCATTCAGCTCCTTTCGTCACGAAAGACAAACGGATTGTTTCACGTTGCTCCAAGACGTCACAGTGAGACAGATCATAGTACATGTCGAATCGAGACGATGGTCACGTGTCGTTAGCATGTGTGAAAGTGGCTTTCGATAGACGCGGAAGCTCTCTTGAGTTGTTAGCAGCGTGTTAGCAATGGGGCCATTTTGGCCACTTTTTCATGCTCAGGATTTGCTATCAAACGGTGATTTCTGAAGATGGGCGGTATAGGGCTCGAACCTATGACCTCTCGGGTGTAAACCGAGTGCTCTGCCAATTGAGCTAACCGCCCGGACGGGTAAGTGTACCCGAGGCTACTCGCCCATCTTGATGACGATTCCCGCGGAGATGTTCAGCCCTGCGGTCCGCCCATCAAGAAATTCACCGAAAAAGCCGTAGGACATGCGGCTGACATCGATATTCCACGCAAAGAATTCCTTGAAGGGGATATCGACACCGCCTCCGTACTTGTACCCAAACGAGTTGTCGCCTTGACCGGCTTGAGGAAATCTCAAGAACCCGCCGCCAATGCTTGCGCTTCCGTAAAGCACCGGCCCAAGAGCCCTGTAATTCACCCGACCACCGATGTGCTCGGATATCAGCTCCGTTTTTCCAAAGCCGGGTTGCGTGCCGAACCAGTAAAAGCCCAGGTAGTTTTCGATGGCGAACGTGGAGTTCAGATTGATCGTCTGACGAGTCGTGAAGCCGTTGCTACGATTCGGGAAGAGATCTTTCATCGCAAAGTTTCCGTACCCGAAACCGAGTTCGAGTTGCGGAACGTCTTGCGCAAAAGCGGGTGAGGCAAAGGCCATCACCAAAAGCAGAACAAACAAATATCTCACCATGGAATCTCCTGTTGACCGTGTCTTCGATTCACTAAACGTGCCATAACAAATAAAAAATCCGAAAGCCGGTTGAGGTATTCAATCGTCAACGGGTCGATCTCGACACCGGCCGCGAGCGCCACGACGCCCCGTTCGGCGCGCCGGCACACAGTCCGCGCCACATGGAGCATGGCTCCGGCAGGGCACCCGCCCGCCAGGATGAACTGACGGAGCGGAGTCAATTCCGTCTCAAAACGATCGATACTTTCTTCGAGCGCGGCCACACGTGCCGGATCCATTTTCGACTTCTGTTTCTTCCCATGTTGCTTCGGATCGGCAAGCTGCGCGCCCACGGAAAAGAGGTCGCGCTGAACGTCCATCAGGAGGGTTCTCAGTTCGTTGTCATCAAGAAAAGCGACTGCCGCGCCCACGAACGAATTCAGTTCATCGACGTTGCCATAGGCCTCGACGCGAGGATCGTCCTTGCGGACCTGCGTGCCGTCAAAGAGCCGCGTGCCTCCCTTATCTCCGGTCTTAGTGTAGATCTTCATCAGGACTGAAGCAGCACGAGGCACTACGAGCGGCTGTCCTGGAATAGCTTCTTGCTCTGGGGATGTTTGAAACCGACACGCCGGATCTGGATGGCTTCCGCGACGATCGCCACGGCGATCTCTTCGGGAGTAACGGCGCCGATATCCAGGCCGATCGGCATGTGGACACGCTCGATGCGCTCTCGATCAATGCCTTCTTTAATCAGATTGTCGGCAATCGTGCGGATCTTGCGCTTGCTTCCGATCATGCCGATATAGCGTGCACTTGTTCCGGCAGCCCAGCGAAGCACGTTTTCGTCTTCCTGGTGGCCTCGCGTCACGATGACGAGGTAGGTGTTTTCTGTCGGAACGATGGCTTCGAAGGACTCCTCAAAGCTCGTGGAATGGACCGCTTCGGCTTCTGGAAATCGCTCTGCATTCGCGTAAACCGGACGGTTGTCCACAATCGTTGTCCGGAAGCCTGCAATGACCGCAATCTTCGAAACCTGCGTTGAAATGTGCCCGGCGCCAAAGATGACCATTTCGGGTATCGGGAGCACCGGCTCCACGAAAATCTCTACCTTACCGCCACAGATCAGACCACCATCGGCCATGGATTCTTCGGTGAGATCGAACTGCATTACGCGCGATCTCTCCTCCCGAAGGACGTCCTGGGCAGCCGCCCAGACGTCGGCCTCAACGCAGCCCCCACCAACGGAACCCAGCGTGGATCCGTCGTCACGAACAAGCATCTTCGCCGTCTGAAAGCTGGGAACAGACCCCCTGATCTGCACGATTGTGGCCAGAACCGCCTTACGCCCGGCGCGTCGCAAGCGTCGTATTTCCTCGAAGATATCCGCATCCATAGGGCGATCAGTCTAACATATTCATTGACATTGATCGGATGCCTCTCTTAGAATCCGGCCCTTTTTCTGGGTCAGAAATTAACTCATGCCCAATTCAGTCGTATCGCCTAAGTCCGTCGCAGAGTTGGTGAAGATCGTCGCCAAGAAAGGCAAGAACCTCGTTTGGATTTCTGGCGTCGATCCCGCAGATCGGCCGGTTGCCGGAAAGGTCGTTGTGGACTTGCAGGGGATCGATGTGCTCAATGAAATCTCCACTCAGAAGGATCGCATCACGATCGGGACTGGAGTCAACCTCGGCCGCCTTTCAAGAGAGGCCGCGGGCGAAAATGGCCTGATCCGGCAGGCGGCATCACTTGTCGGGAGCCCGCTGGTACGGAATCGCATCACGCTGCTTGAAGCCCTCGATCCGAAGTCCGCTTACTTCGATATCATGACACCCCTTGTTCTGCTCGACGCGAAAGTCCGCCTTCAGGGTGCTACCGCGAAGAGGACCGTATCTGTTCGGGATTTTCTCGAGCAGGTATCCAAAGGACTTAAGAAAGGGGAAATCCCTGTCGCTGTCGAGTTCGCGAGGTTTCCTCCCACACATCGCGCTGGATTTTTCCGGGTTGCACGCATGAGCGGCAAGGGTTCGGTTTCTGCGGCGACGCGGATTCGTATGGTGCGGAATACGGCGATGGATCCGGAAATTGTAGTCTCGAGTTTGACCGCGATTCCCTTGCGATCGAAGGCGGCAGAAAAGGAAATCGCGGGGAAGGCCATCTCTGAAGCGACTATCAAGAGCGCTGCGACCAAAGCTGCGGAAGAGATCAGCGCATTTGCCGGGAAACAAAATGCCTACGACAACACCCTGATCGAGATTGCCGTCTCCCGGACTCTGCGCGATATCGCGTCAGGACCGATTAGCTGAGGATTACCTCTTAACCGCGTAGGGACTGTCTTCCACGTACAGCGTTTTGCAGATCTGACAGCGAAACACTTCTTTCCCCGATCCGGCTTCCTTCTTGGCTGCAGAATCCAGTTCGGTGACCTTCTTAAGCTTTCCGCCGCAGTAGGGATCCTTCGGATCATCCTTCGGTACATTGCAAACAGTCTGACGGGGGTCCTTGGCTTTCACGTCGGTTTCAGTTCCTCCAAGCAAAACTGCGGGATTATAGCAAATGGGACCAACTCTTCCCTCTCTGAAGCAAAATTAAGGTTTGTCGGGATTCGTGGCCAGTTATCCTTTCTGCGACTTGGGGGGTACGGTCATGACCACGTCCGGCGTGCGCGTTGTTCTACTTTGCCTGTGTGCGGTCATTCCTGCGGGAGCCCAGGAGCGTCCTATTCCCGCACTTGAATTCGTGACCATCCAGCCCGGCACGTTCCGAATGGGCTGCTCCGAAGGAGACAAGCTTTGCGATCCCGACGAAAATCCCGCGCACCAGGTGCGCCTGACCAAGTCCTTCGCCATCGGAAAGTTCGAAGTGACGCAGGCGCAGTGGTCGGCTCTCATGGAAAACAATCCCAGCCGATCATGTTGCTCAAGGGATCAGGGTTCACGGTGGGAACGACTTCAATCGGTGCGCTGCCGGCTGGCATCACCATTCGCGATGTGGCCGTGATCAGTTTCACCCGAGCGACGGCGACTTTCGACGTGGCTTCCACAGCAACCCTGGGCAACCGGGACATCAACGTCACAACAGCCGGAGGAACGAGTGATGCCGTGATCTTCACCGTCGCGAATCCATTTCCGGATCTCGAAATTGTCGGCGCTCGCAACGGCGCTTTCGCAGCCGGATTCGATGAATCCTATTCCATCACCGTACGCAACCGCGGTGGAACGCAAACCACCAGTGCGATCAATGTCACGGACACCCTCCCCGGTGGATTCACATTTGTCAGCGCTGCGGGGGCGGGATGGTCCTGCACAGCAGCTGGCTCGAATATCTCCTGCATTAACGGATCAGTTCTGGCGCCAGATGCGGCGACGAACTTTAACCTGACAGTTGCGGTGGGGAGCAACGCAGCTCCCGGCGTGACGCATACGGTTGCGGTCTCGACACCCGGCGACCTGAGTCTCTCGAATAATACGCATACGGAAAACACGCCGGTCCCCTTCGTCTCCTGTTGCCGGACAACAGGCCGCCCTGGCGCTGGCCATCGATACCCCTTTCCCTCATGACATGACTGGCACGCTCCGGCTTGCATTCGTACCCGATGCCGCCGTTGGTGTGGATGACCCTGCTATCCAATTCGAAACAGGTGGCCGCAACGTGACGTTTGTCATTCAGGCCGATACGTTGTTCGCGCGTTTCGCCGGTGCATCTCAGGATGGGTTCGTCAGATTCCAGAGTGGAACAGTGCGGGCTCGATGGTTTTCGAGGGAACCCTGAAAGCCGGCAGACTCGACAGCACATTCTCGTCAAGCGGACTGAGCGCATTGACCATTCCACCGCAGGCTCCGGTGATTCAAAGCCTGCAGACTTCCACGACGGGAGGATTCGCCGCGTTGATCACGTCGTTCTCAACGGCGAGGACCGTCACGCAATTGACGCTCGATTTCCAGACTGCCGTACCCGTCACGCTCAGCTGCGGCTCGACAGCGGGCTGTTCGGCGTCGGGAAACAGGATCACTCTGAACGTCGCGTCACTCTTCACCAATTGGTTCTCCGGAGGCGCGATGTTCGGCAGTTTGAGCAGGCTCCGGCTGCCACTCTCGATTGGCGGAGTTGTTCCGGGGACGGTGTCTGTCACGTTCAGCAACGAGCGTGGCGCTTCCAACTCACTAAGCTTTTCGCTGCCATAGAACTGCCAGTGTCCTGAATACGTGCCACCCAGGACACTAGAAGGGATTCGCCATGTACAACTCGGCGCACTCAAGGCATCGTCTTAAGCCGCAATTGTTGCAGGGATCGCCGAATATGTTCGTTGAATGTATTCGCCCCACGCCACCGCGAAAGACTCTTCCGCAATAGGGCAGGCCTTGCCGATTAATTAAGTGGCAGTGGAGATTGTCGTTATCATCGACTTCAAGTCCATCGCAGACATCGATTTCGGGCGGGCTGGCCACAGGCATGGGAGTTATCCCTTCGTTTCCGCGGTCATCGTAGCACGTCTAATGGACGTGCTCGCAATTCGGCGCTATGCTGCATTTCCTGAGAGGTGCCGATGAGATCAACAACAAAAACCATTCTCATTTGGATCTTGATCCTTGTTGCGGCGGTTGGGTTGTACACCTTCGCGGAAAGAGGTACGGGGTATTCCCCGCAGCTCATCACTCTGACCGAGTTGATAACCAGGGTCGATGCTGACGAAGTACTGGACGTCACAATCCAGGGATCGAATCTGAGGGGCCATCTCAAAGCGAAGCCCGACGAGGAATTCCGTTCCGTCATACCATCGGATTACTCGAGGATCTACGACAAGCTGACGGAAGGGCGCGTCAATGTGAAGATCCTTCCGCCGGACAGCAATTCGTGGCCGGGTAATATTCCTGTATGGCTGGTTGTTGCGGGGTCCGTGCTGTGGTTCGCCATCAGCGTGGTTGTCCTGGTGCTCGTCGTCGATCTCTCCAGATTCGTCAAACGCCAACTGGCTCGGTCGGGTGGTAATCCATCGACGACGTGAGCGTAAGGGAATCGAGCGCACCCGCGACATGACTTCTTTTGTTGTCCGGAAAATCCCTGCCTGAAAATAATTCGAACTGGTGTTAAGGCGCAGCGATGAAACGTCCTCTATACGGATGCATGGAGCCAACGGCCACATCCGGGTTCATCGCCACACAGGTGGAGAACCCTGTCACTGAGATTCAGGACTTCGATCGGGTTGTTCAATTCTATTGGCCACGCATCCTTCGCTTTCTGATGGCGTCGGTGCGCGATCGAGACGTGGCGGAAACTCTGACCCAGGATTGCTTCTGGAATGCTTACCGAAGTCGAAAAGCTTTTCGAGGCGATTCGAGCCTGCACACCTGGCTGATGCGGATTGCGATCAACTCGGTCCGCAAGTTTGCCAGGAATCGGCGATTGCAGTTTTGGCGACAAGTGGAACGATCCGCAGTCGACCCTGCGGCAATCGGCGACTGGCTTCCCGACCGAAAGATCTCGCCCGAAGCCAGGGCACTCGTTAACGAACAAGTGCAAGCCATCTGGGATGCAACCGCGGGATTGTCCGATCGGCAACGGACCGTTTTCCTGCTGCGATTCATGGAGGACATGACCATTCCGGAAATTGCTGAAGCCTCCGGACTGACAGAAAACGCCGTCAACGTCCACCTCTTCCGCGCAGTGCGAGCGGTTCGGTCATGTATGGGGAAATCATTATGAGCAGCCATCTGTCACAAGACCAGCTATCGATGTGCATTCTGGATCGAGCCACGCCTGAGGAACAGCTGCACGGCCGGGAATGTCCCGAATGCAGCGCGGAGTTGGCTCGGTTTCGGGATCCGATCGCAACGTTTCGCACCGCGATGCAGGACTGGTCGGATCGGGAGAATGTTCCTCGACTCGCGGATGTCTCCGTTTTTCTGAGCAGGGGGCATCGAGGCGGCAATCCTGTCTGGCAGTGGATGCCGGTGGCTATGGCGGTAATGATTGTGGTTCTCACGGCCGTCCCCATCTATGTCCAGCAAAGGAAGCTGCAACAGACTCAGGCGGAAGAGGCCGCGCGCCGGGATGCGTTGTTGATGGATGCCGTCAACGTGCATCTGTCGCGAACACTTCCCACGCCCATGGAACCCATTATGGCGCTGGTTCCAGACCAGGAATTTGATATCGAACAGGGAGGCATTCAATGAAACGACATTTATTTCCAGCCGCTCTATTTGCGACGTTCATCGCAAGCTCGATCGTTCACGCGCAGGATACGACCCAGACCCCGGTCGGACAGCGCCAGGGAGGCGGGTTCGGGCCAGGCGGCCAGAGGGGGGGAGGAGTTGGCCCGCCGGAAAACCAAACGCGGCAGGCGTATGAAGATGCCCTCATCAGTGGTAACCGAGTCACAAGACTGAGCACTGTCACCACGGTCACAGTCACTTCACCCTGGTGGAGCAATGCAAATATGGTCGCAAGGCTGGGACTAACCGACGTTCAGAAGTCCAAGATTGAAAGCACGTTCGAGGCCCATCGCCAGAACCTTACGGCTAGGAAGGATCAGTTGGAGAAGGAAGAGGCCCAGCTCTCCCGGCTCCTGGACGCGGAATCGATCGACCGAGGCGCTGTCTTTACTCAGATCAACCGCGTGATTCAAGCGCGAGGCGAAATGGAACGGGTGAATTCTACGATGACGCTGGAAATGCGAGAGCAGTTGACGCGAGCTCAATGGACCCAGCTCCAGGCGGCGCAGCCTACCCTCAGGTATCTAACGTCGACAGAGTTACCGTTGATAACTCAACCGGCCCAGCCCGGAGCACGTGGTGCTCGCGGGGGCGGAGCGCGGGGGCCGGCGCCGGCTCAGCAGTAGTGCTAACGTAGAGGGTGTCCAACTGAGAAGGTGCGAAGGAATGGTCGTTGATCAACGTTCAAATGTCATTTGTCATCGGTGGTGGCGCTTCGCGCAATCATTTCTTAAAGATGCCTCGCCGACGGCGCATCCGAAGGTCACAGATGACAATTGAACATTGATCAACGACCATTTCTTCAGCAGCACTATCCCCACTTCAACTTGTCCCGCAGGACATCAAAGAAGCCCTTCCCCGCTGGCGCAATCAACTGCACGAGCCGCTCCGATCTCCGAACCGTGACGCGGTCCCTGAAATCCAGCTTCATTCCCACTTGTCCATCCACGGTGATGTAAACGTCGTCCGGAATGGAGCGCAGCGCCACTTCGATCCGAGACTCCGGAGGCAACACCAGGGGCCGGTTTGTCAGTGTATGGGACGAAATCGGCGTGAGGATAATGGCCGCCATAGCGGGATGCACAATCGGGCCGCCGGCTGACACGTTGTAAGCAGTGGACCCGGTCGGCGTGGAGAGAATCAACCCATCCGAGCGGAAGATCGAAACGTACTGGCCGTCGACGTGCGCTTCGAGTTCAATGATGCGCGCCAGCGTCCCCTTGTGGATCACGACATCATTCAGCGCCTGGTAGGTCCCGACAGCAGCGCCGTCACGCTGGACCGAAACCTCCATCATCATGCGGCTGTGAGTCACCATCTTCCCGGCGAGCACGTCTTCCAGCGCCGGATACATTTCGTCGCGCGTCACTTCTGTCAGAAAACCCAGACCGCCATAGTTGATCGCGAGAATGGGAACCTGATGTTCTCCCATCAGGCGGGCAGCAGCCAGAAGCGTTCCGTCGCCACCGACGACAACACACAAGTCCGCACGATCTACGGAAGCCGGATCCATGGAGGCACGGATGCCCTTTCCCTCAAACCAGGCTGCAAGCTGTGACGCAACTTTCGCCACATCCGGCTGATGAGGTTTGGTGACGATCACAACGGTCGTAACTTTCATAACGTTTCAAACAGGATGAAGAACTCCCGATTCCCTTCCCGCCCCGTAATGGGAGACTCCGCAGAACTCAAAAACCGCAAGCCTGCCATCTCTCCGGCCCGCACGCATTTCTCCACTGCAGCGCGCTGATCTTCGTCACTCCGGACAATTCCCCCTTTTCCAACCCGTTCGCGACCCACCTCAAACTGGGGTTTGACGAGCGAGACGCAGCGGCCGCCGGGCTTCAGGATAGCGGGAATCTGCGGAAGAATCATCGTCAGAGAGATAAAGGAAGCGTCAATGGTTATCAGCTCCGCTTGTTCTCCGATGTCGGTGACTTCAAGGAATCGCGCATTCTTCTCTATCGTGACGACGCGCGGATCCTGACGAATGCGCCAATCGAGTTGCTTGATGTCGACATCGACTGCATAGACGCGTCGAGCACCCGCCATCAGAAGGAACTGGGTGAAGCCACCTGTGGACGAACCCACATCTACGCAGACCTTATCGTGAATTTCCAACGCGAAGGCCTTCGCAGCGCCTTCAAGTTTGAGGCCGCCCCTTCCGACGTATGGCGAACCCGACTCCTTGAGAAAAACGGGCTGATCCTCGTCCAGCGCCATACCGGCTTTGGTCGCGGGTTGCCCGTCCACCAGGACCAGTCCTGCCATGATCAACGCTTGTGCCTTTTCGCGTGTTTCGGCAAGACCACGCTCGACCAGTACCTTGTCGAGCCGCTTCTTCAATTGCAGCGGGTCTCCAGGAACTCCGAGATTCCGATCAGAAGCTCAGCGCGCGGCCCCAGCGGCATCACGGCGTCTCGGGCCTGATCAGTCAGTTCCCGAACACTCCGCCGGGAGTGCTCGAGTCCCAGCAAAGCCGGATAGGTGGCCTTGCGCCGTTCCTGATCCTTGCCGGCGGTCTTGCCAAGAGTCTCCAGGGATTCCGTGACATCGAGAAGATCGTCGACAATCTGGAAGGCCAGGCCGATCTTCTGACCGAATCGAAGCAAGGCGTCCAATTCATTTGGCGCCGCATCGGCGAGCCATGCTCCAATCCAAACAGACGTTGATAGCAGGGCCCCTGTCTTCGATCGATGAATAGCTTCCAGGTCAGCGACGCTCAACGCGTGTCCTTCTGCCGCCAGATCCAGGACCTGTCCTGCAATCATGCCGTCGCGGGTGCCGAGCGCACGAGACAGCCGCACGATCGCCTCATTCAAGCGGCTTCCTTCGAAATGCGCGCATGACGCGATCGTTTCGAATGTGAGGGTAAGCAAGGCATCGCCGGCCAGGATTGCTGTAGCCTCGCCGAATTTCTTGTGACACGAAGGCATGCCGCGCCGGAAATCATCGTCGTCCATCGCGGGAAGATCGTCATGAATCAAAGAATAGGTATGCGCCAGTTCCAGGGCGGATGCGACGGGTAATATCGCCCGATAGTCCTGGTGATAAATACCAAAAGAGGCGATGCACAACGCCGGTCGCAGGCGCTTTCCTCCCGCCATGACGCTGTAGCGCATCGCGCGATGAAGCTCGGATGGGGAGGCGTCTTCGGACGGAAGCAACTCCTCGAGAGTGGCATCGATGGCCGGACGAACGGCGTCAAAGAAAGATCGGATTTCAGTCTTCATGCTCTGCCTCGAACGGAACCGCCCGGGGCTGGCCGGAATCACTCTTCAGAAGGATTTCCACACGCCGTTCCGCCGCTTCCAGTGTCGTATTGCAGAACCGGGACAGCTGAATGCCTTCCTCGAACAATTCAAGCGCCGTATCGAGGGGGAGTTCTCCCCCTTCCAACTTCCTGACTATCTCCTCGAGGCGCTTGAGGGCGGCCTCAAAGTTGGGCATTGCCGTATTATTGGGTCCATCGGTCATTCGGGGAATTTTACCCGCTATAATAACCAACGCGCCATGAAGATCCTGTCTCGCTTCCTTGTTCCTGTATCGTTCGCGTGCATCCTTGGTACTGCGTGTACTCCAAAAGGGCCTGAACCCGAACGAGCAACCGTCAACGCCGAACACTCTTCTCTTCGCACGAGAAACAGCGCCACATCCCGCACGCTGAAGGTTCTGGAACCCGGCACTCACGTCGAAATCCTGGAACGGGAGGGACGCTGGTACCGCGTCCGACTGGATGACATCGAGGGCTATATGGAGGTCAGCACTCTACTTACGGACGCGATGCGAGACCACATCCAGGAAAACATCAATTCGGCTATTAACCAGGTCCCGCAGAACACAGGCCTGCTCCGCGAAGATGGCAACCTTCGTGTCGATCCCGGTCGAAACACGTCCATATTGCGCCAGCTCCGGGCACAAACGGCGGTGGAAGTCCTCGAGCGGAAAACCCTGCCCCGGGAAGACGCGGCGGGAAAACTCGATTCCTGGCTCAAAGTCAGAACCAGCCCGACCGAAGTCGGGTGGCTGCTCTCGAGTTTTGTGGAGTTTGACGTTCCCGAAGGCATCGCTCCCTATACCGAAGACTTTGCATACAGCGCCGTCAAGGTTCTCCATGAGATCGACGATCCTGTAGCCGGACTCATCCGGTGGTATATCGTCGGGGAGCGGCGACCGGGCTTTGATCCCAACATCGACTTCACGGGCATCCGGGTGTTCACGTGGAACCAGAGCAAGCAGCGCTACGAGACGGCGTATCGCAGACCCGGGCTTCGAGGCGTGTATCCACTGGAGGTAACTCAGACCCCCAAGGGTCCTACATTCCGGTTCTACGAATTAGGTCCCGACGGGAAAACAAAAGAACCTCGGGATTTCGTGATGAACGGCGTTGTCGTTCGTGAAAGCAAGAAACCGGGGTAAGGCCAAACCTTGAGGCAGCGTAGGGAGGCTCCCCGAAGGGCAAACAACATAATTTGCTTATGTTGATCGAGCGCAGGAAGAAATTCGAAATTGGACGAATCCGGGCATCTCAAAGTCGAAACTACGAAATCTGAGATTGGACCCGTAATCCACGGGTCGTTTCGTCCAATTTAAGATCTTGTAGTTTCGACTTTGAGATGCCCGGATTCGTCCAATTTCGAATTTCT
>Ga0070675_100001605_pt1 | contig 16679 bp, 18 predicted proteins | sample KBSM43metaG_FD_65343 | JGI IMG/M metagenome (GOLD analysis project Ga0070675, IMG submission 65343) | Miscanthus rhizosphere microbial communities from Kellogg Biological Station, Michigan, USA - KBS M4-3 metaG | ecosystem: Host-associated > Plants > Roots > Rhizosphere > Soil ...
CTGATGCCACGGTCGCAAACCACTTCGCCAGCCCGGTTTCACGCGTGTTGCGGCGCCCGACGTTTTTGAGCCAGCCCGCACGCTGCCACAGCAACCTGGCCGTCTGATAGTCGGATTCCATGTGGGCGATCATCTCCTTCACCAGCTGGTGGGAGCCGATCTCCACGCCAAATGCCTTCCGTTCCAGCGCGTACTTGACGCTGGCGTCGCGGCACGCGCGAATCAGCCCCGTCGCGCCGGCGGCAACCGTATACCGACCTTGATCGAGCGCGAACATCGCGATCTTGAATCCCTCGCCTTCGCGCCCGACGAGGTTGTCGTGAGGCACCTCGACCTCTTCCATCTTGAACGTGCCGGTATTGCCGGCAAGGATGCCCCACTTCTGCGTCAGCGTCGCGCTCGAGAACCCGGGGAACGAGCGCTCGACGATGAACGCGCTCATACCCGACGGATCACGCTGCTTCTTCTTCTCCAGATCGGTCCACGCGAAGACGAGGAAGTTGTCGGCGACGTCGGCAAGTGAGATCCAGATTTTCTCGCCCGTCAGCACATACCGGTCGCCCTTGCGAACGGCAACGGTCTGAATCCCCCGCGCATCGCTGCCGGCAGAAGGTTCGGTGAGACCGAACGTCGCGATCTTCGTGCCCTGTGCCTGTGGCAGAAGATATCGTCGCTTCTGATCGTCCGTGCCCCAGGCGAGCAGCGTCAGCGAGTTCAGGCCGACATGAACGGAGAGGATCACGCGCAGCGACGTGTCCACATATTCGAGTTCCTCGCTCGCCAGCCCGAGGCACAGGTAATCCATCCCCGCGCCGCCGTGCTCCTCCGGAACGCAGATACCCAACAGTCCGAGCTCCGCCATTTGCGGAAAGACGCTGCGATCGAACCGGTGTTCGCGATCGAGATCGTGGATGCGCGGCGCAACCTCACGCCCCGCCCATTCGCGCACTGCCTGCTCGAGCAGCTGGTGCTCGTTCGACAGGTCGAAGTTCATTTTCGGAAAAGCATCTCGCGCGTATTCGTTTTCAGCAGGAACTGGTCGATGACACGAAGCGGCTCGAACATTCGCTGGATATCGCGATTGGGCAGCGGCTTCTGCTTACTGCGAGCGGCGGAGTATGGCCGGTGCTGGATGTTGGTGTCGTCCACGACGACGAACCGCGTATAGGTCTTCGTGGTGGGTGGCGTTTCAGTGGCATTGAACAGCGCGAAGATGACGCCGCCCGGCCGCAGCACGCGCACCAGCTGCGTCGCCAGCGCCTGCGCCGATTTCTTATCGAGGTAATCGAACAGGTCCCAGCACAGAATCCCGTCGAAGCTCTCGTCCGACTGCGGAAATCGCTTGCTGAGATACTCGGGCAGTTCCGCCAGCTTGTCCTCACGAGCGTGGCGATCGATATCCTTCGACAACTCCTCGACCTGGAACTTGCAGCCCAGATGCTCGCCGAAGAATGTCACGTTGTGCCCGACGACCGGACCGATATCGAGCAACGTCGGCTGCGCGTGCGAGCCGAGCGTGGCCAGAAACTTCTTCAGCGCTTTGGTGGGATGGGTAGGCGCGTTCGAGGCGCCTCCGTCTGCTTCCGGATCATCCTTGCGCCGCCGGGAAAACAGATCGGAGAGCGCCATCATTCAGTCGCCCGCGCGCCTGCGCGGTTCAGTGCGCCGCTGCGTGCGGCTGAGGCGCGGTGGTCGGCGCGGCAGCGGCCGGCTTGACCGCCTGGGCTTGCTGGCCCGGCGCGGTCTTGCGCTGCATGTCGACGGTGCCGCGGAAGTGGGCCCCTTCGGCGATGGCCACGCGCGGCGAGATGATGTCGCCGTCAACGGACCCGCCGTCACGAATGTCGACCTTTTCGGTCGCGGTCACATTACCGTTTACCTCGCCGAGGACGATGACGGATTTGGCCAGCACCTGCGCCTTGATTCGCCCGTTGGGGCCGATCGTGAGCACGTGATCCTTCAGCTCGATCTTGCCTTCGACGTGGCCTTCGATCGTCAGATCCTCGCTCCCGTTCAGCTCGCCCTTGATGACAACCGATTTTCCAATGTTCACCACGTCCCTCTCGATCCTCCGGTTCTCCGGCTGCGGTACCGACGCGGTGCTGACCGGCTGATGCGCCGCCGGTGCGGGCGCCGCGGGCGCCGATGGTTTCGGAGCTTCGTCACGCTTCCACATGTTGGTCTCCTCCGCGCGGTGTCTACCAAGAACCCCTGGCGGCGTTCCTCAGGCGTCCGACTCACGCGTCCGTGTTCCCTACTGGTGCAGGCCCGGAGCCCACTGAGTATATATCGGTCGTTCTGGGCATCGGAGCAGAGCGAGTGGGGCTGACGCGAAATGCTACATTGGTACGGGTGCGAATCTATCTCGACCACAACGCGACGACTCCCCCGGCAGCTGAGGTGGTGGACCGGATGGCCGGGGCACTGCGCGAGCAGTTCGGCAATCCCTCGAGCGTTCACCATTTCGGGCAAGTGGCGAAGTCTGCACTGGACGAGGCCCGCAGCGCGACGGCAGCCCTCGTGGGCGGCGATCCGTCCGAGATTGTGTTTACGAGCGGGGGGACCGAGAGCGACAACTTCGCGATCCGCGGTGTCGCCGAGGCGCTGGAGGTGACCGGGCGCAAGCACCTGATCGCGACCGCAATCGAACATGAAGCGGTTCTGACCACGCTGAAGGCCCTCGCCCGGCGCGGCTGGAAGACGACGCTGTTACCGGTCGATCAAAGCGGAATCGTTGCGCCGGAGGCGCTTGAAGAGGCGCTTACGGATGAGACGGTTCTCGTCTCGATCATGCACGCGAACAACGAGATCGGCACGATTCAACCCATTGCCCAGCTGGCACGCATCGCCAGGGCACGCGGCGCTGTGTTTCACACGGATGCTGTGCAGACGGCTGGAAAGATCCCCGTGGACGTCAAAGCGCTCGGAGTGGATCTGCTTTCGCTGTCAGCGCACAAGTTCTACGGTCCTAAAGGCGCGGGCGCCCTGTGGATCCGGCGCGGCGTTCGACTACACGCGCCCATGACCGGCGGCAAACAGGAGCGAGGCCGGCGCGCCGGTACCGAGAACGTTGCCGGCATCATCGGCATGGGTGTGGCCGCTCAGCTTGCGCAGCACAAGATGGCGGCCGAGGGTGAACGCCTCGCAGTGCTGCGTGACCGTCTCGAAGGGGGCATCCTCGCATCGGTGGGCGGAACGGCGATCAACGGCGCGCGGTCGCCGCGCGTGCCGAACACGACAAACATCAGCTTCGACCGCGTCGAGGCCGAGTCGTTGCTGATCGCGCTCGACCTGGCCGGCATCGCCGTCTCGACCGGATCGGCGTGCTCGTCCGGGACGCTCGAGCCGTCGCACGTGCTGAAGGCGATGGGCTTCCCCGCGCACAGGACGCAGAACTCGATTCGCTTCAGCCTCGGGCTGGCAAATACCGAGGCCGATATTCAGCGCGTCATCGAGGTTCTGCCCGGCGTCGTCGAGAAGCTGCGCAACCTCACCAGAACGGTCGCCAGAGTCTAGAAAATGCGCGTTGTAGTCGCCATGTCCGGCGGCGTCGATTCGTCCGTCGCCGCGGCCCTGCTTGCCGAGCAGGGTCATGACGTTATCGGCCTGTCCATGCAGCTGTATCCGCAGGGCGACGCGTCCAGCGGACACTTCGGAAGCTGCTGTACGCTCGACGACCTGAACGATGCGCGGCGCGTGGCGTCGACGGTCGGCTTTCCCCACTACATCCTGAACTTTGAGCAGCGTTTTCAGGAGACCGTCGTCTCGGACTTCGTGCGCGAGTACGCATCCGGCCGCACGCCGCTGCCTTGCGCTCACTGCAACAGCGACCTGAAATTCTCGACGCTGCTGGAGCGCGCGCACGGCTTTGGCGCGGCCTCGGTTGCGACCGGGCACTACGCGCAGGTCGAGCGCCGCGGCACCCGCTGGCTGCTCAAGCGCAGCGTCGATCGCGAGAAGGATCAGTCGTACTTTCTGTTCCCGCTCACACAGGATCAGCTCGCGTCCGCGCTGTTCCCCGTCGGGACGCTGACGAAGACGCAGGTCCGTCGCGAGGCACGTCGCCTCGAGCTGCAGGTGGCCGAGAAGCCGGACAGCCAGGAAATCTGCTTCGTTCCGGATGGCGACTACGCATCGTTCGTCGCGGCGAAGGCGCCTCGTGTCGCACATGCTGGAGCCATTCTCGCCGAGGGCGGCGAGCGGCTGGGGACCCATTCCGGCATTCACCGGTTCACGATTGGGCAGCGCAAGGGACTCGGCGTGTCGTCACCTGCACCTTTGTATGTTCTCCGAATCGATGCCGACTCTGGCGACGTGACGGTCGGACCGAAGTCTTCGCTCGAGCGCACCACGCTGACGGCATCCGGCGTGAACTGGGTATCGACGGAGGACGCGCCCGCGGCGTGGATTCCGGTGACGTCACAGATTCGCCATCGTCATGTTCCCGCCCCAGGGCGCGTCCGCGCGCTGGAGAACGAGCGCGCCGAGATCGAGTTCGACGCACCGCAATCGGCGGTCACACCGGGACAGGCTGTTGTCTTCTATCAGGACGAGGTCGTCGTCGGCGGTGGCTGGATCGACTAACGCCGTTTGAGCATCTCGGCGTGGGCCGCGGCCGTCTCACGTGTCGCCTGGCGGTTGTACTCCTCTGACTTTCCTTTCGGAATGCTGAGCGTGCGCCAGCCGTCGCCGCGCATCTCCTTCGCCAGATAGACGATCTGCCCAACGTGGTACGCGGTGTGCCCGAGGGAGCGATGCAGCGCTTCATCGATGCGTAGCGGCTGCCGCCGAACGGTGACGGTCCCATTGAGGTCAGCATCTGTCAGCTGTGAGACCTCGGCGATCACCGTCTCCCAGGCAGCATCCCACGCCGTCATCAGCTCCGCGCGGGTCAGCGATGCCGTCTCGAACTCGTTGTCCCGATGACGCCACGGTTTCTCGCCGTCGCTGGTGCGGAAATCGGTGAAGCGCGACTTCAGGTTGCCCGCGAGATGGCGCACCAGAATGTCGATTGAGTTCCCGCCACCGGGCCCGAGTCGTGCCAGTTCTTCATCGCTGACCTGGCCGATGGCAGCCTCCGCCAGCGCTTTGTACCGCTTGTACTCGTCGAGCAGCGACCCAACCACGCTCATCGTCCACCTCGTCGTTTCCCCGCCTTCAGGCGGAAGATCCCCTCGCCAGCCGTTTCAACAGCTGAATTTGTCCAGCGTGATACAGATCGTGCGCGGCGACACCTGTCAGCAGCGCGCGCTTTGTCACACCCCGTTGCGCTGATCCCCTGTCCAGATCGCTGGGACGAATGCCGACGGCCGCGGCCCGAAGCGTGGCGTGCATCGTATCCAGCAGAACGAGATCGTCCCGAAGAGCGCGTGCGGTCGGCGCGACCGGCCTCTCGATGAAATTCGAACCCGCCAGTGGAAACGACCCGCGCTGTGCGCCGGTGAGACGCCGCCAGGCTACGTACTTCCAGTAGGCGGCGTGCACGATCAGTTCCCAGATATTGTGCCGACCGGCGCCGGGGCGCCACGCTGCGAGAGCCGGTGTCATGCCGCGGAGCGAGCCACGAAGATTTGGCCCATGCCACGACACCCGGTCGTAGGCCGTGTCGATCAGAAAAAGCAGCTGTCGAAGATCATGTGGGGCCGTCCTGGAAGAAGCCGCACGCACGGCGCTTATACCGCGATGTCGCCGCGATGCACTGTGCCATCCGCCGGTCCGCCATCGGCCGGTCGGTCGGCGACTGGGAGCCCTTCGATATACCGCTCCGCATCGATCGCTGCCATGCAACCGGACCCCGCAGCCGTGACCGCCTGACGATAGACGTGATCCTGGACGTCACCCGCTGCAAACACGCCGGGAACGTTCGTGCGCGTGCCACCGTTGGTGACGATGTAGCCGGTCGGATCCAGATCCAGTTGCCCTTTGAACAGCGCCGTGTTCGGCGTGTGTCCGATGGCAATGAACACACCGTCAACTGGCAGATGACTCGTCTGCGCGGTCTTGAGATTGCGGAGCACCAGATGCGTGACTTCGCCCTTCTGCAGATCGGCCACGTCAATCACTTCGGAATCCCAGACGAACTCGATCTTGGGATTGGCGAACGCCTTGTCCTGCATGATCTTCGACGCGCGAAGCGTGTCGCGTCGGTGAATGACGGTCACCTTCGACGCGAATTTCGTCAGGTAAACCGCTTCTTCCATCGCGGAGTCGCCGCCGCCGACGACGGCAATCGGCCTGCCGCGGAAGAAGTACCCATCGCACGTCGCGCATGTCGAAACACCGTGTCCCGACAGCTTGCGGTCCGAGCCGATATCGAGCCATCGCGCCGATGCACCGGTCGCAATGATCAGCGCCACCGTCGTGATCTTGCGGCCCCCTTCCAGTGTGATGGTGAAGGGACGATCTTTCAGATCGACTGACGTGACGTTGCCCTGCAGGACTTCCGTCCCGAAGCGTTCGGCCTGAGCACGCATCTCGCCCATCAGGTCCGGTCCCATGATGCCGTCGCGGAAGCCGGGCCAGTTCTCCACCATCGTGGTCAGCATCAGCTGCCCACCGGCCTCAAGCCCCTCGATGAGCAGCGGCCGCAGGTTCGCGCGCGCGGCGTACAACGCCGCTGTCAACCCGGCCGGACCGGATCCGATGACGACGACCTCGCGATCAGCGTGTGCCGCTACGCTCATCCGAGATGTCGCTCGATCGCGCTGACGATATCTTCCCTGGGAACGAGGCCGACGATGGTGTCCACCAGCTCGCCGTTCTTGAGGACCACGAGTGTGGGGATTCCGCGGACGTGGAACCGGCTCGTCGGCACGTTCGGGTTTTCGTCCACATTCATCTTGCCGATCGTGGCGCGACCCGCGTATTCCGTCGCCAGCTGCTCGACGATAGGGGCTATGCGGCGGCAGGGTCCGCACCATTCTGCCCAGAAATCGACGAGGACGACGCCCTGCTTGGTCTCGTCGTCGAAGTTGCTGTCTGTAAAGGTCTTCACGTTATCCGATGCCATGTCTACTCCGCTCACGCCCACACGCGCGATGCCGCCGCGCGCTCATAAACCTCGACATAGCGCCGCGCCGAGGCTGCCCATGAATGGTCCTGCCGCATACCTGCGACCTGGATCCGCCGCCAGGTCTGCTGATCCTTAAAGACGCCCAGCGCCCATCTTAGGGTACCAAGCAGCGCTTGGGGCGAGTACTCGTCGAACGTAAAGCCGGTCCCGGTCCCGCTTGCCGCATCGAAGTTCTGAACCGTGTCCGCCAGGCCACCCGTGGCGTGGACCAGCGGAACGGTCCCGTAGCGCAAGCTGTACATCTGGTTCAGCCCGCACGGCTCGAACTGCGAGGGCATCAGGAACAGGTCCGCGCCAGCTTCGACAAGATGCGCGAGGCGTTCATCGAAACCGATGTGCACCGCGATCTGCCTCGGATAGCGCGCCGCCAGTCCAAGCCACAGGTCTTCGTAGCGCCGCTCACCCGATCCGAGCAGCACGAACGACGCCCCGAGGCGCGGCAACTCGTCGGCAATGTCGGCCAGCAGGTCGAATCCCTTTTGATCGACCATCCGCGTCACAAGCCCAACGACCGGCCGCGCCGCCGCCTCGCTGTCCGTCGGCAGCTGGCACCGCTCGAGCAGCGCCAGTTTCGACGCCTGCTTGCCTTCGAGATGTTCTGCGTTGTACGCGGCGGCGATGTCCGGGTCGCGTTCCGGATCCCATTGATCGTAGTCGATTCCGTTGAGGATGCCGACGAGATCATCCGCGCGCGCGTGCAGAATGCCATCGAAGCCAAACCCGAGTTCCGGCGTCTGAATCTCCTGCGCGTACCGTGGACTAACGGTCGTAATCAGCCGGCTGAACACGATTCCGCCTTTGAGAAAACTGATTCGTCCCCAGTACTCCATCGCATCCATGCGCATCAGCTCCCATCCAAGCCCCAGATGCGGGAGCCAGCTCGCGTCAAACACGCCCTGGTAGGCGAGGTTGTGGATGGTCAGCACCGTTGGCAGGCGGCGCAGCGCCGTGTGCGTCCGGAATATGCGTGCGAGGAGGACCGGGACCAGCGCGGCCTGCCAGTCGTGCGCATGCACGACGTCATACGGCGTCTTCGACTCGACCGCCCAGTCCAGCGCTGCCTGGCAAAGGAAGGCGAAGCGTTCTGGGTTATCCACGTAGTCGTGGCCAGAGACGCCATAGAGATAGTCGCGGTCGAAGTAACCTGGATGCTCAATGAAGATGGTCCGGACGCCATCTGCCGTCGTCGAAAAGCACGGAGCGTCGGCGACGAGGTTCCCGAGTGCGACCTTCAGCGTGCGATCGCGCGAACCTGCGGAAATGCCACGATATTTGGGCATGACAACGTCAACCTCGTGCCCGAGGCGTACAAGCGCGCGCGGCAGAGCCCCGACAACGTCAGCCAGGCCACCGGTTTTGGCGAACGGAACCGCCTCCGACGCCACCATGAGGATCCGCATGGGCAAACGTTATCGCAGGACCGCTTGTGTATGATCGCCGCGTGACTGATCAGGGTGGCCGCCCAGCGAGGCCGGCGCGTTCCGAATCGCGCGAAACGGTGGCGTTACGCGCGATCAAGGAGGAACATCCCGAACTGGCGGACGCCGTCAATATGCACCTTGAGCTCGTTGAGCTCTACCGACGCGTGCAGGGCCGTGTTCCACTTCCGTCGCTCGACATCAGCAGCGACATTCTGAAGCGTCACGCCGCGGAAGCGCGGCCGTTGCTCCGTTTTGAAGACATCCCGCTGGATCTGACCGAGCTGCGCCTGCTCGTGCGCCAGACCGCCGACATCCTGCGCCGTCACGGCGCCCTCGACGACGACGACTACCAGCGTGTGCAGACACTGGGCCGGGATCTGAAGCTGCTGGCAGCGGCGGGCGACTGGTATCGCTCCGTTGCCGAGTCGCACGCCATCGCCGCAGTGGGCGCCGCACATCTGCCGTCATCTCCGGGCGCAGAGGATCCGGTCGTCGGGCAGGTGCTCGCGCTGGCGATGCGGCCGTACCTGTCCCGTTGCGCGGAAGTGCTGCAGCAGCGTGAGGAGCTTTCAGGATGGACGCATCCGCACTGTGCGCTGTGTGGCGGCGAACCGGACTTTTCGGTGATCACGCCGGCAGCGGAGCGACACCTGATCTGCGGCCGCTGTGCTCTTCGGTGGAAGTTCGAGTCGCTGACCTGCCCGTACTGCCGCAACTCGGAGCGCGCGCGGATCACGTCGTTCGCGACCACCGACGGGCAGTATCGCGTGTATGCGTGTGACGTTTGTAAGCGCTATCTGAAGGCGTACGACGGCCGTCGTACGACACGACCAGTGATGCCGATGGTGGATACGGTGGCTACGCTGCCGCTCGATGCGGCAGCCATGCAGCGGGGATATTCGAGCTAGTTGGCCGCGGGAGCAGGCTCAGCGAGGGTTCCGCCGAGAAGGTCCTGCGCTTTGGTCGACATCCAGTTGAACAGATGGCGCGTTTCCCAGAAACGGCCTGCATTCGACTTGGCGCCGAGCACCACGACGGCAACCGGCGGGCCTCCCTGCGGAAGGCGCAGCAGCGTGGCCAGACAATAGCCAGCCTTGGTGATGAATCCCGTTTTTCCCGCCTGAACATCAACGTCGCCCTGGCGCACCAGTTGATTGGTCGAGTGAATACTGATGGTGCGGCGGCCGGCAGTCGCCGTGTATTCCTGTTTCTGCATCACGCCCGCGATCCGCGGATCCTTCGAGACGAAGGTAATCAGACGCGCCATGTCATACGCGGACGAGACGTTCGCGGCCAGCAACCCCGACGGATCGGAGTAATGGGTGCTCGTCAGGCCAAGGTCGACGGCTTTCTGATTCATCCGGCCGATGAAGCCTTCGGCCCCATATGACGAGCTGCGCGCCAGCACGCGGGCCGCGGCGTTGTCTGACGCGATCAGCATCAGGTGAAGCAGGTCTTCCTTGGTGATCTTGTCGCCCGCCCTGAGATACGTCGTCGACGCGCCGCGCATGTCGGCTCGCTGAATGAGCACCGGCTCTGAGAGATCCGGAGACTCCTCCAGGAAAACGACCGCCGTCATCACCTTCGTAATGCTGGCAATCGAACGCTGGTCTTCACCGTGCGATTCCCAGAGCACCTTACCGGTCTCGGGGTTATAGATGATTGCCGCCTCGGCGCGCGGATCGGGAACGAGTGCACCGGATTCATCGAACTTGAAGCGGGGCTGCTGTACTTCTTTCAGAGCAGCGGCGTTGGCGGCGGCTTTCGCGCGGGAACGACGAAGGCGCGCGGACCTCGTCGAGGAGGTCGGCTTTTTGGCCGTTGCGGCCGCCTTCTTGGTGGCGGTCGGCCGCTTCGCCGTGGTCGGGGCTGCCGAAGAAATCTCGGGAACGCCGAGCGCCAGCACAGCCGCAATGAGACAAATCGACCGGAAATTCCTGAACAGCTGTGCTCGGATCACGGGCAACCCTTTTGGTGACAGATTGTTACGGCGTGTGTCGGCATTGTAGCAAACAATCTTTAACGCGCAAGGGGGTAATGTATCCTTTCGCGTCACCTCGACCGCCGAGAGTGCTCTGCTGTTCCAAAAAAGGTGCCACAGATGAACCCCAGCCAATCGGAATTCATGGTTCTGCGCCAGACCATCGCCGCGCGTGGGACAGTACGAATGGCACTGCTTCCCGTGACAGTGATCGGTTGGACGTCAATAACGGTCGCGTTGCTCCGCGGTGGTCTGGAGACGCTGCCACCGCTACTGGCGCTCGTATCGCTCAGCGTGCTTGTCGGTGGATTCGAAGCGATTCACGCACTGAATGTTGGAGTGGAACGAATCGGCCGCTATCTGCAGGTGTATTACGAGGGAACTCAGGAAGGACCGACGTGGGAAACCACGGCAATGGCGGTCGGCCCCGGACTGCCCGGAGGTGGAATCGATCCGCTATTTACCGTGGTGTTCGCGGCGCTGACCGCCCTCAACCTGGCCCTTGCGTTTCCAGAACTTCACAGCATCAAGACATATGTCGTCGTGCTGCCGGTACATGCGATTTTCTGGGTGCGGATGATTCGCGCCAGGGGAGCTGCGGCACGCCAACGCGCCGTCGATCTGGAGACGTTCCGCGCTACTAAGGCGACTCAGGCGGCAGGCGACCGCTGAGCGCAATCGCCAATCGCAACGCGCGCTCGGTGCCCCGGACCGACCCCGTGCTGTCGAATGCTTCATTAATGGTGTGCGAACCGCTGCCACGCCCACCGGCTCCTATTGCGATCGCAGGAATGCCGAGCTGCATTGCCATGTTCGCGTCGGTGGACGCCTCGCCCAAACGCGCCCTCATACCCGTTATCGAGGAAATCGACACGGCTGTCTGAACGACTGCCGATCGCTGGTCGGTCTTCCCTGCGGGACGATCGCCGACCCGATCAGCGCGAACCGTCAGGGCCCCATTCTGATTCCAGCGGGCGTTCTCCCGGGCGACGGCCTCCTTCACAATGTCCTGTACGGACCGATCGAGTGCATCAAGCGACACCTCGTCAGCAGAACGGAGGTCGATTTCGAACCACGACTCCGCGGGGATAGCGTTGACGGACGTGCCCCCGCCGATGCGCCCGACGTTGAAGGTGACCTTGGGAGTAGATGGAGGGTGGAGCTCTGAAATGCGTGCCACGGCACGTCCGAGCGCCTGAGCCGGGTTGGCGCGACCGAAATTATTGTAACTGTGGCCGCCGGACCCACGAAAAGTGACACGGTACCGACGACTCCCGACACCGATATTTGTAATCGATTCGCCAGTTCCGTCGATGGCCACGAACCGATCGACGCGGCCTTTCAGCGTCTCGCTGAGGAGCGCTCGCGCACCGCGAAGGTCGCCCAACCCTTCCTCACCAACTGTTGCGGCGAACGCGATTGAACCTTCAGTCTGCACTGCGGTCGCGTTGAGCGTGCGGGCCACTGCGACGAGCACAGCCAATCCGCGGCAGTTGTCGGCAATGCCGGGACCGCGCAAGATGGTGCCGGCCCGCCGAACCTTGACCGTCGTCCCCTGCGGGAACACGGTGTCGAGGTGGGCGGCGAGCACGACGTTGGGGCGCGCCGATCGCCCCGGACGCTCGCCGATGACGTTGCCGACGCGATCGAAGCGAACGTTGTTCAGGCCAGCCGCGCTCAGCATGTCGCGCATGACCGCTGCTCGTGCCCGCTCGCTGAACGGCGGTGCCGGAACTTCACACAATCGCATCTGGTCGGCGATCGTCATCTCCTCCGTTGACCGGACGGATCGCACCGCAGCCTCGACTCGCGCTTCGTCACGAGGTGTGGTGTCGGTCGGCGTCCGTGCGACGCCCGTCATCACTACGAGCGTTGCCAGCGTGATCGTCAGCGCCGTGCGCACGGGGCGAGCCTACCACTTACCCTGATCGAGTCACTCCAACGGTTTGAAACGCGATCCAACCTGTCAGGCCATTGGTTGTCCGCTGCCACTTGAAATCCTGGTTACTGTCGACCTTTTGATCCCGAATGACCGGAAATTCTGGGGACACCTCACGCGCAAAACCGCACTCCGACTTGACTTGACGCAGGTACGTCGTTTGCTTTGCGCATCAACCGTACGGAGGAACGGCAATGAGTCTGGTGCGGCTTCTCGGGTTCCGGACGCTCACGTGTGGGTGCGTCGTCGGTCGCTATCGTGAGCTGGCGACGAGCCGCGAAGTCTCCTATATCGAGGAAAAGGGCGGCGCGTGCGAAGCGCACTCCCATCGCCGCAATCACACGATTCACGAACCACTCCCTGCTCCCGTTCCGCTCATCACTCGCGCGTCGTAACAAACCCAACTCCCACGACTCATGACGTGGGACTAGAGGTCTTGAGGTTTCCGCAGCGGTACAATCGCGGCGGTGCCGCGCCTCCCCAAAGCCCATACAACGATCACTACAAGCGGCGCGACTTTTCGTTTCTATCTCGGCGACTCGCTGGACGTTCTCGGTCGCCTCACGCCGGGTGCCGTCTCGGCCATCGTCACGTCGCCGCCCTATAACCTGGGCATCCGCTACCGGACGTACGACGACACCCTACCAAGAGATCGTTACCTTGCGTGGACAGCTGAATGGATCGGACAGGCCGCACGGGTCCTTGCCCCTGACGGGTCGCTGTTTCTCAACGTAGGCGCGAAACCGACGGACCCCTGGACTGCGCTGGACGTGGCACAGGCGGCGCGGCCTCATCTCCAGCTTCAGAACACGATTCACTGGATCAAATCGATCGCCATCGAGAAAGCACTGGCCGGTACCCGCTCCGGCCTTCAGGACGATCTCGCGGTCGGCCATTACAAGCCGATCAACAGCCAGCGCTTTCTCCACGATTGTCACGAGTTCATCTTCCACTTCAGCCCGTTGGGCCGCACACCGCTCGATCGGCAGGCGGTGGGCGTGAAGTATCAGGATCAGTCGAACGTCGGACGCTGGCAGACCGCCGCCTCCGGGGTGCGATGCCGCGGCAATACGTGGTTCATCCCGTACCAGACGATCCAGAGTCGCGAGAAGGATCGTCCGCACCCCGCCACCTATCCGCCGAAGCTGCCCGAGATGTGCCTGCGGCTACACGGCCTGCAACGCCTGCATCTGGTCGCCGACCCGTTTCTGGGTCTCGGATCCACGGCAGTCGCCTGCGCGCAACTGGGTGTCAGCTTTCTCGGAATCGAGATGGACGAGGACTACTTGAAGGACGCGATCGCGAGGACGCGCGCCGCGCTCAGGGTATCCTGAGTCGTGGATCTGCGGCAGCTGGAGATCATCCGGGCGATCGCCGATACCGGCTCGTTCACGGCTGCCGGCGGGAAGCTGCACGTCTCGCAATCCGCCATCAGCCGCCAGATCCTGCTCCTCGAAGAGGAGCTGGGCGAGCCGGTGTTCCACCGGATTGGCCGGCGCATCCGGATCACGCCAGCAGGCGAATCACTCCTCCAACTCAGTCACCGCGTCTTTCGCGACCTGCAGGAAACGGTCTCGAGTATCAGCGACAAACGGGAATCGCTGAGCGGCGCCATGCGACTGGTCGGCGGCATGACTGTCTGCCTCTACGTCTTTCCGGCGCTCCTCGCGGAGGTCCGCCGGGTGCACCCGCACCTGGATATGAAAGTGACGGTCGGCAGCGCGGAACGGTCGATCGCGATGCTGCGATCCGGTGCCGGCGATCTCGGCATGATCACCTTGCCGGTGGAAGCGACGGACCTCATCTCGGTGCCGGTGCTCGAGGAAGAGCTGCTGCTGATTACCTATCCCGCACATCCGCTGGCGAAGAAGAAGTCGATCACGCCGGCAGACCTCCACAAGCAGGATTTCGTGCTGTTCGAGACCGGCTCCATTACACGCCGTCTCGTCGAGTCGTTCTTTGCGCGAGAGGGTGTCGAGCCCGAGATCATCATGGAGACCGAGAACGTGGAGATCATCAAGGCGATGGTCCGCAGCGGACTCGGGATCAGCATCATCCCTTCTGTCGCCGCAGCGTCGGACATCCGCACCGGACAGCTGTTCAGCAGTCGGATTGCGGGGCACTCGCTCGTGCGGCAGACAGGCTGGCTCTACCCGAAGATGAGCCGCCTGCCCCGCAGTGTGTCTGAGGTGATCCGGATCTTTGAAACGATTCGCAAGAAGCTCGACGGCGCGACGCGAAAAAAGTAGCGTCCGCCTTCTTCTGTCCCTTTATTTCTTCGTTGGGTTCGGCCGCAGCGAGTACGTTTCGCGCGCTCGAATCGTGACTCCCGGCCGTGTCGTGCGCACCTCGAGCCTCCGCGTGCGCCTGAGTGGATCAGGATTGCTCGAGTAGTAGCCGAGCACGTAGTAGTCGCTCGTCTCGTTGTCGATTCGCTTCAATCCCTTGTCGAAATCGTTCTGGTTGACGATCGCGATGCCGCCGGTGTTTTCGGCGAGGATGCGCAGGCTGTCCTGCGTCTCACGGATGTAGGCGTTCCAGTCGCTCGCCTTCACGTCCTGATCGATGTCAGGACCGGCGACGAGTCCGCGTGGGTCGATCGTGTAGAGCGTAGCGTTCGCGCGGTTGGCCGCCTTAATCAGGTCGTAGAGCTCGTGATACAGATCCGTCGCGGCGAGCTCCTGCTGCGAACGCATGTCTTTGTAGTCTTGGTTCTTGCGGAGCTGCTCCGCAGCGTTGACCTGGTCGCCCCGTTCGTCCGTGGTTTCGTCGATCCCCAGCCGGCGCGCCTGCTCTTCAAGACGGCCCTCGACGAACGGGTCGAAGTCGTAGCCACTGCTGATGTAAATCACCGCCTTGCGACGGTTCTGCACCTTCTCCAGGTTGCGCATCAGGTCGTAGGCCGTCGAGAACGCGACGTGGGCGCGGTGGCGAAGTTCCTGCGGGCCCTGCGACGACTGCATGCCTTCCGTGATTTCCTTCGGCGTGAGACCTCCGCCGGTGATGCGTTCCACCGCGGATTCAAGAACCTGCCGATCGTAGGTGAGCTGCTCCGAAATCGACGAATGGCCGGTGCTGACGATGCCGAACATGTCGCCGTCGTGGATAAGGAGGCGGAGCATCTTCTGGATCAACAGGCGCGTCCGCGGCGTTTCGCGGAACTGCAGGTGGAAGTCGTCGATGAAGATGAGGAAGATCCGGCCGGCCGCGTCGTTGGTCGGACGCCGCTGCGGCAGAATGATCCCCTCCTGGACGGGCGCCGGCGGGGGCGCCTGCATGTTGAACACCCGCCCGCCGTGGGTCAGCACGAACGAGACGATTTCCTGCTTGACGCCGTCCTCATAGATTTCGATTTCATTCGGCTTCAGGTCGGCGAGGAACTGGTCCGTCCTGGAGTCTCGCGGAATCATGTCGGTCGTGATCAGATCGACCGAGGCACGGAACGTGGGTGTCTGGCTCGGCTGGACGCCGGCTTGTGCGAGAACAGTTTTCGGGGTCGGCGGAGCGCCGATTGCGATCAGCAGCGCAAATGCACCTGCTGTCAAGAACTTAGCCGCTGTGCGCATGGGCGAATTATAACTGACGGGAAGAGGGTCCGCTTCCCTGTAACCTATATCCACCGATGCGAATCGCGCTGGCGGCCGACCACGCCGGATATCTCCTGAAAAACGAGCTCCGGACGACGCTTCAGGAGCAGGGGCACGAGGTCACCGACCTCGGCACCAATTCCGCCACACCCGTCGACTACCCCGATTCGGCGCAAGCCGTGGCCGACGCCATCCGCAGCGGCCAGGCCGATCGCGGCATCATCGTCTGCGGCAGTGGCGCCGGCGTGTCAATTGCCGCCAACAAATTTCCCGGCATCCGCGCCGCGGTCTGCCACGATACCTACACGGCGCATCAAGCGGTCGAGCACGACGATATGAACGTCCTCTGCCTGGGCGCACGCGTTATCGGCGGAGCGCTCGCAATCGACCTCGCCACCACCTTCCTGGACGCGAAGTACGCCGGTGAGGAACGTTTCCAGCGCCGTCTCGACAAGGTCCTCGCCATCGAGCGGAAGTTCACCGGAGCCGCAAAATGAAGGAGTTCGACGAACGGTTCGACGATCTCGACCGCCTCGTCTCGGAACTCAATCTGCTCGACCCCTCTGGCGCCCCTTCCAGCGACGCAGATTTGTCGGCGCTCGACGCGTGGCTGCAGCGCGTTCGCGACGAGGACGGCGGCAGCGATCTTCTCCTCGTCGCCGGATCGCCGCCAATCGTA
>Ga0070675_100001609_pt1 | contig 16654 bp, 14 predicted proteins | sample KBSM43metaG_FD_65343 | JGI IMG/M metagenome (GOLD analysis project Ga0070675, IMG submission 65343) | Miscanthus rhizosphere microbial communities from Kellogg Biological Station, Michigan, USA - KBS M4-3 metaG | ecosystem: Host-associated > Plants > Roots > Rhizosphere > Soil ...
GGGACGGTACTCCGATCGCGTTGTGACGCGCGGACGCCCGGAGGCGCCACCCTCAGCTGCGACCAGGACGGATCACCGCAGACGCTCGGCTGCGGCTGGTACGTCGACATCCTGCACGCCGGCGCCGTGATGACCCGCTACTGCCACATGATCCAGCAGCCCAACGTCCGCGTCGGTCAGACCGTCGCTGCAGGTGAGGTCATCGGGCTGTCCGGCACGAGTGGCAACTCGTCCGGACCGCACGTCCACTTCGAGGTGCACCTTGACGGCGACCGCACCAGCGCCGGCGCAGTCAATCCGCAGAACTTCATGCGCGACGTTGGTGCCCCACTCGGGGACGGCACGCCGTAGTGCGCGGCGGCGTCGAGCCTCAGCCGATCGTCGGGGTGCGGGCCTCGCAATGGCCCGAGGTCCGCGGTCAGCGGGTGGTAGTCGGGCGGGCGGGTCTCGGCTGGCGACGCGACCTTCGCGCGGACTCGATCGTGGTCCAAGATGGACGGACATTCGTGCCGGTACTCACGGAGCACGACTGGTACCGGGCAGAGGCCGAGGACGTCGAGGTATTCGCCCCGCTTGTGCCGATCTCGCGCGTATGGGTCGAAGCGCCGGCCACCGAGGTGTCGGTCGATACCGCGGGACCCGAACCGCGTTGGCCGGTTCCGGTCGACGAGAAGGCATCCGTGACCGGATCGCGCGTCGTTTACCTGGCACCGGCGCCAACTCCGGTGTTCGAGCGCGACTGGCGGGCGGTGAGCGAGGTTCGTCAGTCGACCGGCGGACGGCCCACTCTGCTCGTGGTGCACGAACTCGACTGGTACCGCTGGGCCTGGACCGGGCGCATACCAAAGGCGATGGAGATACCGGCTGACAACACCTGGGTGGAGTGACTACGGCACCCGCTGCGCCGAACACACCCGCCAACCGTTCTCGTCCTTGAGGGTGAAGGTCCAGGGTTGATTCGATCGCGACGTCTCACCATTCGACTCGGGTGCGTCGATAAAGAGGCTCGCGTCGACTTTGGCATTGGGTCCTTCGATGGCGGTGACAAAGTCACCCGCCGAGACGGTCATCCGGATGTCGAACTGGCGCTCTCGTTCCTCAATTTCGCCGAGAAGCGTCTGGAGGGCTGCCCGCCCGTTTGCCTTGTCACACTCGAACAACTGCGCTCGATGAAGGTCGCGTTGATCGAAGATCGCATCGATGTACTGGAAGACCGCAACGACGGGGGTACCGCGATCGATCTTAGTAGCCCGATCGTAGAGGTAGACCCCGACGATCCCGACCACGAGAGACATCGCGAGAAAGAACAGACCGAAGCTGAGGAGATTCCGGCGGCGTCGCGAAGGGCCGTTCCGCTCCTTCTCAGACGAGGGCAGGCCGCCGTCGCGGGTCTCGCTGACAGCCGACTCGGCCCGCTTGGTGGTCTGCTCCGGTGCGACGTTCGGTTCCACACTGCAACCGTATCGACTCGATGGGCGATCGCGTATTCCACGTGAACGAGGCTCCGGAAATGGGTGTCGCGGGCGCGCCGGCCGGGGCGCGCCCGCGCCATACCCTCACCCCACCGTGAGGCCTTCGCGGGACCGACGGCCATCCGTCCCGGCTCCTCAAAGCTTGCTGCGAACGGCCCACACCCGACCGGACAGGCTGTGCGATCGCATTATCCACAGCCGTTACGTCCGCTTCATCCGCAAGTTATCCACAGTTCAGGATTGCCTCTTGTCCGGGCACTTGGCCGACCCGTTCGATTGAGTAGCGCCCGTCATGGGCCGGCTCGCATCGACCTGGGGAGGACGACGATGAGCTTCACCGTGGACGTTGCCGCGCTGGCAGGTTTGCCGCCCCTGCTGAACCGGCTCGATGAAGACGCCCAGGCCGGCCGGGCCTACGAAGACAAGAACACCCACCTCGCCGGCGGCGAGGGAATCTTCAATCTCGTGCTCGGCGGACACCGTACGGCGGTTGCCCGGGTAGATGCGTTCTTCGATGCACTCGACACCGTGGCGGGCCAGGAGTCCGGCCGGGTAACGAGCGCAATCGACGGGTACCGCCGCACCGACCTCGCTGCTGCGGCCAAGCTCGACGCGACCATGCCGACAATCCCGGGCGTGCCGTGGGTTCAGGATGACGAGAGCGGGAGTTACGGCTTCAAGGATCGCTTAGAGCCGCAGGCTGCCATGACGGCTCCGGCGGACTACTCGGCCGACTACGGCTTCGAGATGAAGTGGTACTCGTACCTGAGCCCGACGAGCTACGTCCGCAGCATCGTCTGGGAAGTAACCTCCCTGGCGACACGCCTGGGGATCTGCGACCGGCCGATCGACGTCTTCACCGAGTGGTTGAAGCCGTGGCTGGGCGACTGGGCCGGCTTTCGCGCGTGCGCCGACGTCAATGAGAACCTGGGCAACGCAACTATCTCGATGTTCGGCAACGTACGAAGTGGCGCCGCCGACTCCCAGTTCGCCTGGACCGGCAATGCCGCAGACGCCTGTCGGCGCGATCTGAACACGATCGCGACGGCCCTGCAGCAGGCCGGACCGAAGCTCAGCGAGTTGGCTGCGGAGTACAAGAGCGTCGCCGAATCGACGTTCAAACTGGCTGACGCGGTCACCGGTTTGCTGGTCGTCGCCATCGACCTGGCCGTTATGGCACTGCTCGAACTCGAGGCCGCAGCCGCCACGTCGGAAACTGTCGTCGGCGCCGTCGCGTTCGGCGGCGCGGCCGCGGCGACCGTGTGGGAGATCTTCGAGATAGCCAGCAAGATTCTGGACTGCATCAAGCTGGCCGAGAACGGAGCGAAGGCCTTCTCATCCGGCCTCGCCGGCTTCAGCATCATCGACCCCAAGGGGCCGTTGCCGGCGCTGGCGCTTGACAGCGCGACGTCACCGTCGAGCGGTGGCCCGTACAAGGCCGCCTGAGCGGCGGCGTTCCTGAGATCCATTTCACTGAGGAGAGCGCGATGAGCGTCCCCGACGGTTCCACCGTGCCCGGAAACGGTCCCGACCAGCGCCTACATGAGGAACTTGCGCGGCATCGCGCCAAGGTCTTCGAGGCGTTGAGCCACCACTCCGATCCGACCCTTCGGGAGATGGGCCGCCAGCTGGCCAGCGGAGCGCTGGCGCCGCACGAGCTGCTCAAGGAGCCGCACTACGTCGACACGCTGCGCCAACGCGCGGCGATTCTCGCGGCGCTGGATCCCGACGATCTGCACCGCCGGGTATTCGGTATACCGATTTCCGCTGCCGGAGACGAGAATCGCGTTCGATCCGATCCGGACGACCACGATGGAGGTGTGCCAGCCGTCCGACGATAGGCCGCTACGGCGGGCGGGTTAGGTTACCGTTCCGGGCAAGGACTCGGCAGGGAGGGTCTCGTGGCACGGCTGCGCACGCGTGTCGAGCGGGCTGCGGTGCTGCATCGGCAGGCCGCCGCCGCGATCTCGGCGACGGCGACCGCCGTCGACGGGTACTCGCCGTCGAGTGCGCCCGCCGAGCAGTATGCCGAGCAGCACGACCTGGCAGCGCGGCTCCGGGCGGCGGCGGCCGATCTGGTTCCCGGCTGGTTGGGCACGGGTCTCGACGCGGTGTCCGCCGCGACTCCCGCCGGCGACACGGCCGTCCCCGCCTACCTGCGGATCGGCTTGGCGCACCCGCTTGACGACGCGCGATTCCCCGCAATCGCTCCGCTGCTCGGCAGCGGCCACCTTGCGATAGACGCGGACGCCCGAGATCCTCGAGTGGCCGGGCTGCTGCGAAGCGTCCTGCTGCGACTGGTTGCCGCGGCAGCGCACGGCTCATTGCTGATCCGGGTGATCGACGCCGCTGGCGACGGCGACACGACCGCCGCATTCGCCGAGCTGCCCAGCCTCGCCCCGCCGGCAACCGACCACCCGGGTATGCAGGGCGTGCTCATCGAGGCAGATCACTGGATTCGTTCGGATGGCGCCGGCCAGCCGGCAAGCCATTACGTGTTGGTGATCGCCTCGCTGCCTGAGCTCACCGACGGCAACGACCTCGCCCGCATTGCCCAGCTGGCCCGGGCCGGCGTCAAGAACCGGCTGCACCTCATCGTCGCCGGCTGGCCACCGCCGCCTCTCACCGCCGAGACGACCCAGGCGCCGTTGCCATACAGCACGCAGGTGTCGCTGCGGAACCCTTACGTCTGGGTCGGTGACCCGCCGGGCGCGACCTACGCCGGCAACGGGGTCGGCCCGTCGCGACTGAACGCGCCGGTGTACCTGGACCCCGACCCGCCCGCCGACGTCATCCGGCGGGTGTGTGCCGAGCTTGCCGCAGCCGAGCAGGGTGGCGGCGGGTCGACGAGCGACCCATCGTTGTGGGCGCCCTCGCCTCAGCGCTGGCGCGACTACGTCGCTGCGGCTCAGCGACTCGACGCCGTCCGGCGCGAGGCCGCCAAGGTGGTGACCGACCAGACGGCGGCCGCGAAGCGGGCTCGCACCGAACTGGCGACCACGCGCCGGCAGGTCGCGCAGCAACACAAGCGGATCGGCGACCTTGTCAGCGACGGCCGGCCCGTTCCCCTGCATCCGACACCGATCGAGCTTGGCGCCGCCGAGGCGGCCCTGGGTCGGCTCGCGCAGGCCGCCTCGGCCCGCGCAGCCGCGGCGCGGGTCGCCGCCGCGGCGAGCACGACCGGAAGCTTGCCGACCGGCATAGCCGTCAACCCGGGACTGACCACGGGCGGATTCCCCACCGTGACGCCGAGCGCAACGTCGCAGCTGCCGACGGGCGCGCAGCGGATGTCGGGTCCACCGGGTGCTCCGCCGCCGCCACCGGCACCACACGGGCGCTCCCGGTATCCCACGGCCGGCCAGGCTGGAATCCCGGGCGTCAGCCCGGGGCCAACCGGAGCATCGGGATTCGGCGCGCCCAGGCCCGCTGCATACGGGCCTGGGGTGCACGGGACAGCCGTGCCAGGACCAGGCGCACAAGGACCGGCCGCGCCCAGCCTGGGCCCCCCGGGACCAACCGGACCCGCCCTCGGCGCACCAGGACCAACCGGACCCGGCCCGCACCATCCCGGATCCCACGGACCCGGCCCGCACGGACCCACAGGGCCGGCGCACAGTGCACCCAGCGCGTGGGCGCCGGCTCCGGTTCAGGTCACCAGCCCACCGCGACCGGCGAGTCCCATGCCGTATGCGCCGGTGTCCGGTCCAGGAAACCAGGCGCAGGGAGCGGCAGCCACCACTCCGGTCTCGGACCCCGCGGGACCACCGACGTCCGGCCACCCGACGTCGGGCGGGATCGGGTCGCCGCCGGTGTCGGGACCGGCCGGTCGGCCGCCGGTGTACCAGGTATCCGGACCAGCGGGTCGCCCGCCGACCCAGCCGATATCCGTGCCCGCCGGGCCACCGGGCACGGGGATGCCCGCCGGGCCACCGGGCACGGGGATGCCCGCCGGGCCACCGGGCACGGGGATGCCCGCCGGGCCGACACCGGGACAGCCCGTCTCCGGACCGTTCGGGCCGCCCGTCGCAGGCCCGGCCGGGCCTCCGGGGATGCCACCGGGACCGCCGGTGTCCGGCGTTCCACACCCCGCTTACGTCAACACCGGATCGTTCCCCGTGGTCAGCGCGCCGCCGAATTCGCGGCCGCAGGCGCCGGTGAGCGGTCCGCCGGCTGCGGCGCCGCCGGCCGGGCCGCCATCGACGTATCCGCGCCTGCCCGAGGCGGCGATGGCGATGATCGGCGAGGCACGCGCGGCATTGCACCGGGCCGATGCGGAACTCTCCGACGTGGACGCCCGGATCAACCGATCACCCGGGATACGTAACGCGACGATCTACGGCGCCTACGCCGTGCTGTTCGCGATCGTCCAGCTGCCGATGATGGCCTCGCTGACGGTGCGGACGGCATCGCCGGTGGCCGGCGTGCCGTGCGGGCTCGTCCTGGTGGTGGTGTCGTTCTGGCTGGCCTGGCTCACGATCGGCTTCGCCTACCGGGAGCCCAGCGGCCACCGGCCGCGCCGCACGCCGGCGCTCGGCATCGCGATCAGCCTGCTGGCCGCGGCACCGGCCTTCGCCGCTACCGTGCTCGGCGTCTTCGAGGTGCTCGGTGGCTAGGCCGCGTGTCAAGAAGGCGGCCGGCCGCACCACCGGAGTCGGCCCGGCCTACCCGCGGATGATGAGACTCATCGCCTCCGCGCGCGACTTCGCGTCGTCGCGCAGCATGCCGCGCACCGCCGACGTGACCGTGCGCGAACCACCCTTTTGTACCCCGCGCATCGCCATGCACATGTGCTCGCACTCCAACACGACGATCGCACCACGCGGACTCAGCCGTTCCACGAGCAGATCGGCGATCTGAGCCGTCAGTCGCTCCTGCACCTGAGGGCGACGGGCAAATGCCTCGACCAACCGGGCCAACTTGGACAGTCCGGTGATCCGTCCGTCCGGCCCCGGCACGTAGCCGATGTGGGCCACGCCGTGGAAGGGCAGCAGGTGATGCTCGCACAGGCTGGTGACGCCGATGTCGCGCACCAGCACAAGCTCGTCGTGGTTGGCTTCGAACGTCGTCGTGAGCACCTGCCGAGGGTCGACCCGAAGCCCGGCGAGCAGCTCGGCGTACGCCCGGGCGACCCGCGCCGGCGTCTCGCGCAGGCCGTCGCGGTCGGGATCCTCACCCACGGCGAGCAGGATCTCCCGCACCGCCTTCTCGATCCGGGGCAGGTCGACGTTGCGCTCCACCGGGCCGCCGGCGTGGCGCCCGTTGATGATGCGGGCGGCGAGGTAGTCGAGTTCCTCCGGAAGGTCGTCGGGGTCGGGCTCGGTGGCGCTGCATCGCCCCGCGGTGCGCGGCTGGCCGCCGTTTTCCCTCCCGGCGAGAGATTCCGCGGCGCCGTCGGTGACGGACGCCGCGGAAATGGTGCGGGGCGCCTCGTCCGGGCGCCCCGTGGGCAGGTTCAGTGGTCGCCGTCCCCGGACGATGTGCCGCCGAACGCCTTCCCGACCGGCACCGAGCCGGGATGTTCGCCTTGACCCGGCGACGCCGGCAGGGCCGCTGCGTCTGCCCCGTTGGCGCCGATCGCCGGACGGCGGCGCCGACCGTTGAGGTTGTACGGCGCCATCGGCGGGCGCTTCTCGACCCGCGCGCAGATCCGCCCCATGTCGGCCTGGCTCACCGTCTCCCGCTCCATCAGCTCCCCGACGAGATCGTCGAGCACGTCGCGGTACTCGACGAGAATCTCCCAGGCCTCGTCGTGGGCCAGTTCGATCAGGGCGCGAACCTCGTTGTCGATCTCGGCGGCGATCTTCTCCGAGTAGTCGCGCTCGTGGCCGACCGTGCGGCCGAGGAACGGCTCACCGTCGGTCTTGCCATACTTCACCGCGCCGAGCTTGGAACTCATGCCGTACTCGGTGACCATCGCGCGGGCCAGCGTGGTCGCCTTCTGGATGTCGTCACCGGCACCGGTGGTCGGCTCGTGGAACACGAGTTCCTCGGCGGCCCGTCCGCCCAGCGCGTAGGCCAGCGTGTCGATCATCTCGGCCCGGGTCTGGGTGTACTTGTCCTCCGTGGGCAGCACGAGCGTGTGCCCCAACGAGCGGCCGCGCGGCAGGATCGTGACCTTGTGCACCGGCGCCGAGTGCGGGAGCGCCCAGGCGACCAGGGCGTGACCGGACTCGTGGTACGCGGTGATCTTCTTCTCGTGGTCGCTCATCGCTCGGGTGCGGCGCTCCGGACCGGCGATGACCCTGTCGATCGCCTCCTCGAGGGAGTCGTTGACGATCGCCCGCTTGTTCAGACGGGCCGTCAGCAGGGCCGATTCGTTAATGACGTTGGCCAGATCGGCGCCGGTGAAGCCCGGCGTGCGGCGGGCGACCGAGTCGAGGTCGACGTCCGGTGCGAACGGCTTGCCCTTCGCGTGCACCCGGAGGATGGCCTTGCGGCCCTCCATGTCCGGCCTGTCGACGGCGATCTGCCGGTCGAAACGACCGGGCCGGAGCAGCGCCGGGTCGAGGATGTCGGGCCGGTTCGTGGCCGCGATCAGGATGACCCCGCCCTTGGCGTCGAAGCCGTCCATCTCCACGAGGAGCTGGTTCAGCGTCTGCTCGCGCTCGTCGTGACCGCCGCCCAGGCCGGCGCCGCGGTGGCGGCCGACCGCGTCGATCTCGTCGACGAAGACGATGGCCGGAGCGTTCGTCTTGGCCTGCTCGAACAGGTCCCGGACGCGGGACGCGCCGACACCGACGAACATCTCGACGAAGTCCGAACCGGAGATCGTGTAGAACGGCACGCCGGCCTCACCGGCCACCGCCCGGGCCAGCAGCGTCTTGCCGGTACCGGGCGGCCCGTACAGCAGCACACCCTTGGGGATCTTCGCGCCGAGTGCCTGGTACTTCGCCGGTGCCTGGAGGAAGTCCTTGATCTCCTGCAACTCCTCGACGGCCTCGTCGGCGCCGGCGACGTCGGAGAAGGTGGTCTTCGGCATGTCCTTAGAGATCAACTTCGCCTTGGACTTGCCGAAGTTCAGCACCCGGGAGCCGCCGCCCTGCATCTGCGACATGAAGAACAGCAAGAGGATCACGAGCAGCGCGATCGGGAGGAGGTTGACGAGCAGGCTGACGAAGATGCTGTCCTTCGTGACCTTGATGTCGTACTTCTGAAGCGTGCCCGCGGCCACCAGCTTGTCGAGCTCGGTCTGCAACTCGTCCATCGACTCGGCCGGGATCGACGCCTGGATCCGGTCGGTCTCGGCGCCCTTGACCTTGACCTTGTTCTTCAGGACGAGGTCAAGGGTCTGTTCCTTGTCCTCGATCACGACCGACTTGGCGTTGCCGGAACGCAGGTTGCTCAGTACGTCGGAGGTGTCCCACTTGGTGTAGGTGGGTCCGCCCGAAATCAGATAGCTGAGGGCGACTGCGCCGGCGATCACGAGGATGATCCAGACCAGCGGACGGCGGAACAAGCGAGTACGTTCCATATCGTTGTCGGGCGCCACGCGCCCGGCCCCTCCCGATCGGTAATGCCGTCTCCCACGTCGATCCTGGGCGTCGACGCGAGCCGGCGCCGCCAACGGCATCCGGTCATTTGACGGTACACCGTGGCTACAGGCGACGTGGATCGCCGGTTAACCCCTCGGGCGGAGTTCTCAGCTGGTTCCCAGGATAAATTCGGGCAAAAGTGTCAGGCCTACCGGTACACGGACGGTTTGAGCACGGCTACGCTCGTCAGCTCCCGGTACCGCTCGGCATAGTCGAGCCCGTACCCCACGACGAACTCGGTCGGTATGTCGAAGCCGACATACCGGACGTCGATCGCCACCCGCATCGCCTCCGGCTTGCGCAGCAACGTCACCACGTCGATGGATGCGGCTGAGCGGCTCTCGAGGTACTTCAGCAGCCACGACAGGGTCAGCCCGGAGTCGACGATGTCCTCGACGACGATCACCCGCCGGCCGGCGATGTCGCGGTCGAGGTCCTTGAGGATCCGAACCACACCCGACGACGTGCTGCCCTGCCCGTACGAGGAGACGGCCATGAACTCGACCTCGACCGGGGGACCGTAACGGCCCAGCGCCCGCGCGATGTCGGCCATGAACATCAGGGCACCCTTCAGCACCCCCACGAGCAGGAGCGAGTCCGCGTCGGCGTAGTCCGCCGCGATCTGCTTGGCCAGTTCTTCGGTCTTCGCCCTGATCTGATCTTCCGTCACGATGACGCGGTCGATGTCGCCGGCGTACCAGGTGCCCTCGGCCATGGGCAACAGCCTGCCCCATCCGGGTGGCAGCGGCTTTGGCGGGGGTGGCCACTTTCACGAGGAACCCACACGAACAAGGAGACCCGGTAGCGAGGGGTCGCTACCGGGTCTGCCGTCGGTGACGGATTGACGAAGTGCGTGGAGGCATCGGCGTCATCGGGCGGCGCGGGCACCGTCCGTGCTCGGCGCCCAGTCGGCGCTGTCGCGGCTGTCAGCGGTCCAGCCGAGGGCGGAGGCAACGACGAGAACGACGACGAAGGCAAGAAGAACGAGTTCCATGGCCAGTCCTTAGGTCGAGTCTTTCGGGGATCTGGCCGGTGCGCACCGGGCTTTGTAACAACAAGGATCCGCCGATCGGAGCCGCTGCGACAGTGGCAGTAATGCCACACCCCTACAACATCCTGCCAACGCGACGTATGCTGCATCACATGCTGAGTCGAGTGGCCGTGCTGGCCCTGCCGCAGGTCGCGGTGTTCGAGTTGGGCGTGCTCTGCGAGCTGTTCGGATACGACCGCTCGGCCGAGGGCCTGCCGAAATACGACTTCGCCGTCTGCACCCCCGACGGTCGGCCGGTCGCCACGCACGCCGGGTTCCACATCACCCCGAGCCACGACATCGGCATCGTCGACACCGCCGACCTCGTCGCCGTCGCGCCGTACGAGGACGGCGCGGAGCCCCCGGCCGAGGTCGTCGACGCGCTGCGCCGGGCCGCCGACCGGGGCGCCTGGGTGATGAGCGTCTGCACCGGCGCGTTCGCGCTGGGCGCGGCCGGGCTGCTCGACGACCGTCGCTGCACCACGCACTGGCGCCACACCGACGAACTCGCCCGCCGGTTCCCGGCCGCGAAGGTCGACCCGAACGTGCTCTACGTCGCCGACGACAACATCCTCACCAGCGCCGGCACCGCCGCCAGCATCGACTGCGGCCTGCACCTCGTTCGGGAGGTGCACGGGTCGGCGGTGGCCACCGCGCTCGCGCGTCGCATGGTCGTGCCGCCGCACCGCGACGGCGGCCAGGCCCAGTACATCGAGACGCCGGTCGCGCCCACCGTCGACGCTCCGACGCTGCAGCCGCTGATCGGCGACCTGCTGAACTGCCTGGACGAGCAGCACTCCGTCGAGTCGCTGGCGGCGCGCGTCCACATGGCACCGCGCACGTTCGCCCGCCGGTTCCGGGCCGAGACCGGCGCGACGCCGCACGACTGGCTCATCGGCCAGCGGGTCCTGCTCGCCCGCCGCCTGCTCGAGGAGACCGAGCTCGGCGTCGACGCGATCGCCGCCCGGGTCGGCTTCGGCAGCGCGGCGACGCTGCGGCACCACTTCACCAACCGGATGCACACCACGCCGCAGGCCTACCGATCGACGTTCAAGGTCCGCGCGATCACCTGACGGCGGTCGCGCGGACGGCTCAGAAGCCGATGGCGACGCCGTCAGCGCGCGGTTCGGTGCCGGCCACGTAACCGCCGTGCGGCGAGCGCCAGATCGCCTGCCCGTAGCCGAACCCGGCCGATTCGGCGACCATCGACACCTCGTGCCCGCGCGCCACCAGGTCCGCCAAGCCGGCCTCGTCGAGCAGACCCGGCTCCGCCCGCACCGCGCGGCCGGCGTGCCAGTACCAGCGCCGCCGGTCCAGCGCCTCCTGCGGGTCCACGCCATCGTCCACTGTGGACATCACCACCTGCAGGTGGCCCTGCGGCTGCATGTGCCCGCCCATCACGCCGAACGGGCCCACCGCGGCGCCGTCGCGGGTCAGGAAGCCGGGAATGATCGTGTGGAACGGCCGCTTCGACGGCGCCGCCGCGTTCGGGTGCCCCGCTTCCAGCGCGAAGCCGGCGCCCCGGTTCTGCAGCGTGAACCCGGTGCCCGGCGCGACGACGAACGAGCCGAATCCCATGTAGTTCGACTGAATCAGGCTGACCATCATGCCCTGCGCATCGGCGGTGCACAGGTACACGGTGCCGCCCCTGGCCGGGTCGCCGGGCGCCGGCACGCCGGCCCGATCGGTGATCAGGTCGCGACGGCCGGCCAGGTAGCCCGGATCGAGCAGATCCGACGCGGCGACCGGCATCGCCGCCGGATCGGTGACATAGGCGTGCGCGTCGGCGAACGCCAGTTTCATGGCCTCGATCCGCTCGTGCAGGCCGACCGGCGCCGCGAACCCGTCGAGGATTCCCAGCGCCTGCAGGGCCGCGATGCCCTGCCCGTTGGGCGGCAGTTCCCACACCTCGTGGTCGCGGTAGCGGACCGAGAGCGGATCGACCCACGTCGACTCGTGATCGGCCAGATCCGCGAACGAGAGCAGTCCGCCCGTGCGGGCTGCGAAGTCGGCGAGCGCCTCCGCCGTTTCGCCGCTGTAGAAGGACTTCGCGCCGGTCTCGCCGATCAGCCGCAGCGTGCGCGCGGCGTCGGGGTTGGTGAACATTTCACCGGCGCGCGGCGCTCGGCCGCCCGGCGCGAACACCCGCAGCCACTCGGCGTGCTGCGGGGCCTCCAGCGCGGGTCCGAGCCCGGCCAGTGTGCGCTCCCAGTAGTGAGCGGTCGTCGGGGATACCGGGAAACCGCTGTCCGCGTAATGAGCGGCGTCTTCGAGCAGCGCCGCGAACGGCAGCGCACCGAAGCGGGCGTGCAGGTCGCGCCAGCCGCCCGGCGCTCCCGGCACCGTCACCGGGAGCCAGCCCAGCGCCGGCATCGCCACCGCGGCCTCCGCCTGCGCACCACCGAAAGCCGCGCCGGCCGCGACCCCGCCCGCGCGTGCGGCGTCGAGCGTGAGCGCCGCCGGCGACCGGCCCGACGCGTTGAGCCCGTGCAGGCTCGTGCCGTCCCACACGATCGCGAACAGGTCGCTGCCGATGTCGTTCGATCCGGGCTGCACGATCGCGAGCGCGGCGGCGGTGGCCACCGCGGCATCGACGGCGTTGCCGCCCCGACGCAGGATCGCCAACCCGGCGGACGCCGCCAGCGGCTGGCTCGTGGCGACGACACCGCGCGGCGCGTGCAGCGGCTTGCGCCGCAGATGCGGTACTGGCACGACCGCTATCTAACCCCTTACCGACCCGACGCGCGAGAGATGGCCGTCGCACCTGGCAACGTGCACGCCACCGGGCAACGCGACGGGGCCCTGGCCGCGCCAGCCGGTGACCAGCGCGTCGAGGGCCGCGACGTGCCGCTGGGACAGGGCGTTCGCGCCGATCCAGGCGGCGTACAGCCGCAGCACCCGGGTCCGGATCGCGTCGGGTTGGGCCGCCAGCACGTCGATCCTCAGGTCGTCGCCGGTGCGGGCGTGCGCCGCGACGGCTGCGGCCGCCTCGTCGAGCGCCGCGTTGTCCTGCGCCGCGAGCGCCGCCACCCGGGCCAGGTTCGCGACGAGACCGGGGCCGAGGGCGTCGGTCAGCAACGGGAGCGCCTTTCGTACCCGGGCGCGGGCGTAGGACGGGTCGACGTTGTGCGGGTCCTCCCACGGCTCGATGCCCGCGTCCGTCGCGGCCGCGCGGACCACCGCGCGCGGCAGGCCCAGCAGCGGGCGCAGGAACGTGACGCCGTCGATCGTCCGGGCCGCCGGCATTCCGGCCAGGCCGCGCGGGCCACCGCCCCGGGACAGCGCCAGGAATACGGTTTCCGCCTGGTCGTCGAGCGTATGTCCAAGTAGGACGGTCGTCGCGCCGCAGTCGTGCGCCGCCTTGCACAGCGCCTCGTAGCGAGCGTCGCGCGCGGCCGCCTCCGGGCCGCCGGGCCGTCCCGTGACGTCGGCGCTCACGGTCAGCGCCGGATCGAAACCGGCCGACGCCGCCCAGGACGCGACCGACGCGGCCCGCTCGGCCGAGCCCGCCTGCAGGCCGTGGTCGACGGTGACCAGCCCGCACGCCGCCCCCAACCGGGGAGCCACGAACCGCGCCGCCGCGGCCAGTGCCAGCGAGTCCGCACCGCCGGAGCAGGCGACGAGGGAGCGGTGCTGACGTCGTCGGGACAAGAATGCACGACGGACCGCGACGCGGACCGCGGCGATCTCGCGCGACGGCCCAGCCATCGACCCGGCCGGCGACTCAGCCGGCGGCGAGCGACGGCGTCACGCGCGCCACCCAGGCCGCCGGGTCGGCGAGCTCCGACAGGCGCGGCAGGGTGAGCGGCGACTGCCAGATCTTGTTGAAGCCGGCCATGCCGACGCGCTCGACGACGCCGTGCACGAAGCGCCGGCCCTCGGCGTACTGGCGCAGCTTGACCTCGATGCCGATGAGGCGGCGGATGACCTTCTCGACGGGGTTCGCCTCTTCGCGGCGGCGGTTGAACTTCGCGCGGATCTCGGCGACGGACGGGACGACGTCGGGGCCGACGCCGTCCATGACGAACTCGGCATGGCCCTCGAGCAGCGTCATCAGGGCGGTGAGGCGGTCGAGCACGGCGCGCTGGGCCGGGGTCTGCACCAGGTCGAGCACAGAGGCGCGGCTCTCCGGGTTGCGGGTGGCCTCCGCAACCGTGGACACCGCGCGGCGCAGGCGCAGCAGCATCTCGTCGCGCTCGAGCTGGGACGCGTCGACGAAGGCCTGCACCTCGCCGAGGAAGTGGCCGCGCAGCCACGGAACGGCCGTGAACTGGGTGCGGTGGGTGACCTCGTGCAGGCAGACCCAGAGGCGGAAGTCGCGCGGGTCGGCGCCCAGGCGGCGCTCGGCCTCGACGATGTTCGGCGCGATCAGCAGGAGTTGACCGGGATCGGTGGAGAACACCTCGTACTGGCCGAGGACCCGTCCGGACAGGTACGCGAGGACGGTGCCGGCCTGTACACCGGTGAGCCGGGATCCGATGGCGGAGCCGACCGCACCCGGGTTCTTGCCGCCGGTGAGCCGCTCGGCGAGCGGGTTGATGACCTCGCGCAGACCGGCGATGTTGGCGGCCGCCCAGTCCTTGCGGTCGACGATCCGGACGGGCGCCTCGGCACCGGTGTTGAGCTGCGTGTACTCGGCCACGTGGACGGCGGCGTCATCAGCGAGGCGGCGCAGGTCGGCGACGGCGTCGGCCGCCTCTTCCAGGCTCACCTTGGGCCCCGACTTGCCCAGGGCGCCCGCAGTGGCTGCGGCAAGATCCCAATCGACAAACTGCACCATGCCCTCCACGTTACCCGCGGGCAGCACGGCGACCCGGTGGACGATCTCAAAGATCGGGGTCGACTCCGGGTCGGTCAGCGGCAGCCGCAGGCGGCCAGGGCGGCGAGGATGCGGTCGAGGGCGTCCTGCGCCGGCAGGGTGCCGCCGACCGGAACGTTGTCGGCCAGCACCGCGACGGCGAGTTCGCGCCCGTCGGCGGTGAACACCAACCCGGCGACGCTGCTGACCGAGCGCAGCGTGCCCGTCTTCACGCGGACCACGCCGGCCGCCGCGCCGCCGGCGTTCGCCTTCTTGAACCGGTTGACCAGCGTGCCGCTGTACGCGGCGACCGGCAGGCCGCTGAGGATGACCCGCAGGTCGGCCCGGTCGGGCTTGGCGGCGAGCGCCACCAGGTCGGCGAGCAGCGACGGACTCACCTTGTCGGCCCGGGCGAGGCCGCTGCCGTCGGCGAGGGTCAGTTCGGCCGGCGCGAAGCCCAGCGACGCGATCTGCTCCTGCTGCGCCTCGGCGCCGCCCGCGAACGTCGCGGGCTTGCCGCGCTTGATCGCGACATGCCGGGCCAGCGCCTCGGCGATCACGTTGTCGCTCTCGGTCAGCATGATCTCGACCTGCCGGCTGAGCGCCATCGACTTGACGGCGCCCAGCTCCTTCGCCCCCGACGGCGCGGTGTCCGCCGTGACCGAGCTGGCGGAAAGGCCGAGCAGCGCGGCGAACTGACCCGCCGCGGTGGCGGCCGGATCGGTCACCCGCCTGGTCTGCCCGCGCGCCTTCGGATCGGCGCGGCCGCCGTCGGTCATCAGGCCGGTGATCGGCGCGACCACACCGTTGGTCAGGATGTCGGCGTCCCACGGACCGCTCGGCGGCGCACCGAAGATCGACGCGTCGTAGCTGAGTTTCGTGGGTGCGGTGCCGCCGAGCGCCTTCTTCACCTGATCGGCGAGGTCGGGCAGGTTGGCCGCCTCGGGGTACGTGCCGTTGGCCGCACCGGCCAGCGTGACGTCGCCACCGCCGACGAGCACCACCTCACCGGGACCGGCGCCCGCCACCGCCCGGGTGACGAACTGGTGGTTCGGCCCGAGCGCGGACAGCGCCGACGAGGCGGTGACGAGCTTGATCGTGGACGCCGGAATCGTCGGCGTGTCGGAAGCCCGACCGGCGAGCACCTGCCCGGTGAGCACGTCGACCACGTGGGCCGCGACGTTGGAGCCGAGCGCCGGATCGGTGAACAGGCCCTGCAGCGCCTTTGCCACTCCCTCCGCCGTCGGCGTGGGCGCCGCCGGGCCGGCCGCGGCCGGCAGCACCGCCAGGTCCTTGGCCGCGACGCCGGCGCTCCAGGTGGTGGGCGGACCACCGCGAAGGGGCGCGGCCAGGTCGGCGGCCCGCCACACGACCAGGCCGCCGACCGCCAGCGACACGACAAGCGTCAGTGCGGCGGCGACAGTGCCGGCCCGCCCCTGTGACATCTACCTTCCCCTCGCCTTTGAGCCCCACCTCGGGACATGCGTAAGGGACACTAGCGGGCGGGTGCGACAGTTCGCGGTCAGGAGACGACATGGAGTTCTTCGACGTGACGGTGGAAATCCCCAAGGGCCACCGGAACAAGTACGAGGTCGACCACGAGACGGGTCGCATCCGGCTGGACCGGACGCTGTTCACCGCGACCCAGTACCCGGCCGACTACGGCTTCATCGAGGGCACGCTCGGCGAGGACGGCGATCCCCTCGACGCGCTCGTGCTCATCCCGGAGCCGACGTTTCCGGGCTGCCTGATCCGGTGCCGCGCCATCGGCATGTTCCGGATGACGGACGAGAAGGGCGGCGACGACAAGGTGATGTGCGTG
>Ga0070675_100001611_pt1 | contig 16629 bp, 29 predicted proteins | sample KBSM43metaG_FD_65343 | JGI IMG/M metagenome (GOLD analysis project Ga0070675, IMG submission 65343) | Miscanthus rhizosphere microbial communities from Kellogg Biological Station, Michigan, USA - KBS M4-3 metaG | ecosystem: Host-associated > Plants > Roots > Rhizosphere > Soil ...
CGCTTTGCGCGAGAGCGGGGTGGAGGTGACAACCTACCATGACGATGTGAGTGATACACAGTCGGAGAACCTTGACCGGATTGTTGATTTTCATAATTCTAAGACCAGGGATTTAGATATTTCCGTCCACTTCAATGCGTACCAGACCACCCAAAAACCGATGGGCTGTGAGGTGCTTTACGTCTCGTCAACCGGGATGGAAATCGCCGACGAGGTGGTCGATCGGATTTGCGATGTCTCCGGGCTTATCAATAGAGGCCCGAAAAAAAGGACGGACTTGGCGTTTCTCAATGGCACCGAAGAACCGGCGATCCTGATCGAGACGTGCTTTGTGGACAGCCGCGCCGACTGTGACATCTACGCAGAGAATTATGATGTCATCTGCGGCGCCATAGCCGACGCGATTTCCGGTGAGGATCACGGCGAGCCAATCCCACCGGAGCCTCCCGAGCCGCCGAGCGATGTGCTGTTCGCCGCCGCTGGTGCGTGCAGCACCTTCGGGGGGCCAAGTGATACCGGCGTGAGCCCCAGCGAGGGGCTTGCGTTCTTCTACGAGGTGGACGACGCCCCTTGGCTGTTTCTCGGCAAGCAGCCGCCGGGCACGACGGGCCTAGCTCGGCGCATGGACCCCGCAGTATTTTTTGTGGCCTGCCGTTGGGACTATGATGTCACCAGCAAGGAAATGCTCGGCCACTCCGGGCAGATGGCATGGGTCACCAATGCCAAGACCGGCGTTGGTCGGCTTGCACACCCCGCGGATTGGGGGCCGCACGAAGAACAGACCGGACGTGCAGCCGACCTATCGCCCGCCTTGGCGGAAAGCCTAGGGGTATCGACCGACGACGAAGTGACGGTGGTCTACCCTTACAAGTGGTGATCATTCCCCCGCCCCACCCTGCCACACCCACCAGCTTATCAGCGCCGCGCCCATCAGGGCCAGCAGCAGCACCACAACGGCGGTGACCAGCACGACCTGATCTCCGGTCATGGCATTGGCCGCATGGGCATCTGACAGCCGGTGAGGACGATCGCCAGCACCGTGCCGGCGGCGATACAGAACAGCACCCAGCCGAAGGGGGCGACCCAGTTCGGGATCATGGCTGTTCAAGTATGGGCAGGAACATGGGCAGGCTCAGAAAGTTGCGGATAGTTTAATGATATCAAGGGCATTGGCATCCACACGGTTCCGCTACTGTGGCGTTGCACGGCGTTGCGGTTTGTTGCATGTTTACCATCCAAGGCGTTGTTTTCGCTTGCGGTTTCGCCTGCCGTTTGTTGCAGGAGGTTGCCCGGAGTTTTCCTGCATCGGGCGTTCAAGCATGGGCAGGGGCATGGGCTGGGCGGTAAACGATGCTGACCTATACCGCTGCAAGGCTTCGCGAAACACGAAGGACATCCGCCCGCGCTTTTCGATCTCGATTTTCCCAGCCTTTGCATCGCGATAGAGCGTCCACCGGGAGATGCCCAGCATAGCGCAGACCTCAGGGAGCCGGTAGGCGAGGCGCTCGCTCATGGCTTTGGCTCCAGGGCGCGGCGGGCCTGCGAGGGTGGCGCGGATTTCAACTCATCTCTCACCCCCACCGCAACACACCAGAGCAACGCAGCAACGGCCCCAAAAGCGATAACAATAACTGTAAAGCCAACACCCATCAAAGCTATCAGCAAATCGTTTGGCATGTGGCTACCTCGATAGCAATTTGAGCAACAAGAACGCCAGCAACACCAGCGCCAATGGAAAAAATATGAGATCAGCCACGGCTCATTAGCTTTCAAAAAGTTGCGGCCCGACGTCGAGTGCGGCAAGACGCCGGGCCGCTGACGATCGCCGGGAGAGGTTCAATCAACCGGCGACCGTGTTGGTTATGCCGTGTCGCGACGGCGACGGCGGGTGATCATGCCGAGGCCGACAATGCCTGCCGCAAACATTGCGAGCGCAGGCGGGATCGGAACGACAGTCGGGTTGGGCGTGCAGCCGATACATACACCGCCGCCGAAGTTGGTCAGGAAGAAGCTCTCGACGCCGCCAACGGCTCCAGTCCATACGGCATGGAACAGGACGAGATCAGTCGCCTTGTAGCCCGAGAGGTCGACGGTCTTGAGCAGCCAATCGGCAAAACCGTTGCCGTTGTTGTTGATCTCGCCAATGTTCGTCGGCCCAGTGTAGGTGTAGATCGCACCGCCATTGAGCAGAACTTCGAACAGTGACAGGCTCTCGCTCTTGGCCGAGGTGGTGTTGACATCGATCGCCACATCGAACTTGGTGGAGCCGGTCTGGCGGAAGATATCGAGCACGCTGTAGGGCGTGCCCTCAACGCCGTTGACGACGTTGACGCCAGCCTTACCATTACTGTCGAACTCGTTGGTCGAGTAGCGGTCGTAGCTGTCGTCGCTGTTGGGCGAGAACAGATTGTATGACATGGTCAAATCGGGAGCCTTGCCCTGCTGGCAAGTAGTCCCGGCAATGACGCAAGGGTTGCTCTCACTCTGGGGGCCGTAGGTGTTGCCGACTACAGGCCCAGATAGGGTGAGCGTGGCCGCGCTGGCTGGTGCAATAAGAGCCGTGCCCGCCAGTAGGACGGCCGCTAGTCGTAGCATCTTCATCTTGGTTCCCTTCTGTAGCTGCAGAACGGTGCAGCGCCGCCCATCCACCCCTTTTTGTATCTGACGCCGCCCCATTCAAAGTGGAGCAATGGACGGGGCGGCGCCTTCCGCCGGTCGGCTGAGGTGTGACCGCCGACGAAACTCATGGCTTATCTCGGGGCATACACGGTTCAGATAGCTCGATCTCTGCGCGCCCGCACCTCTTGCAGAGCCCAAGAACGACTTCGCCGTTGCGATCACAGATCACGTCCGGGCGATCCGGGTCGCTGGTCTCGTAAAGATCGTGTTCCATCTTTCCCTCGGTCATGACTTCGGCTCCAGTGCGCGGCGGGCGATGGCTTCAAGTTTGGCCCGGCTCTCAACTTTATTGCAGGCAATCTCTTGCAGCGCCGCCCGCAGCCGCTCGACCTCCGGCTCATGCGCGGTGGCTACCAATTGTAACGCCGCTATATGTTCGCGCAGCCGCTCGATCTCGTCGCACAGGTCGAGAACCTTCACTCCCTGTTCCCTGACGACCGTGGCAAGAGCGCCCAGCCGCTCGATCTCGGCGGCGGCCTCATGGCAGGTTTCCCATCCGAGATTACGTAGCCGCACGACAATGTCGGTCAACGTGATCTCCATGTGCGGATGCTGCCGCTTTTGGACAGGCCGAATTCCTTCTTGGTGATGCGGTTGCTTTTCGCGATCAGTGTGATGTCTTTCTTGGTTTTAGCTGAATGACATTGTGCGCAGAGCACAGCTATGTTGTTTAGCCCCACGTCGCCGTCGCAGAATGCGGCCGGGTTGACGTGATCAAACTCGTATTCCCCCGCGACCTTCTTGAACATATAGCCGCAGCCTTTGGCCTCGCAGCGGCCACCACAGCGGCGAAGCGCAGCTAGTTTAGTAGCGAGGGTGAATTCAACTCGCGGCATCGGCTAGATATTCCTCTTTGAACACGATCCCGTTCTGCGCGCCCCATGCGCTGACAAATTCGATCAGCTCGGACATTTCCGCTTTTGATAGATCGCTCGATCGCCATCCCAGCGGGAAGAATGTTTCGCCGTCGAGTGATGGCACGAAGACCGTTTCCCGGCCCATGGCGTGCATGAAGATCGCCTTCCATTGATCGGCGGTGTAGCGCCGACCGCAGTGACTTTTCTGGGTGGCGATCTCGGTCAGCATCGCCCACATTTTATCGTTTTGCGGCAGGGTGCGGCGAGCGCCCTTGAATTCCACTCGGGTGCCTTCGGGCACGCGCTCCATGAGCCGCATGGCGCGGGCGCGGCTGGTGGGGCCGACGATGCGCAGGACGGCGCGGCTCATGCCGCCTCCTGCATGTATCGCTTGCGCAGCAGATCCACGGTGGCGTTCACATCGATCAGAAACTGGATGACCTGTTCTTCCATCTTGGCGATGTACTCGTCATCGCGCGGGATGCGGCGGATGTGCAATTGCATTTCCTCGGGCAAGCGGTCATCGAAGCTGACGAAATCGCACCACTGCCGGGATGGGCCACAGCACGCCATTTGAAATTGTATCTGATCGAGGGTTGCCGCCTCGATCTTGGCGCCGGTCAGCCGCTTGATGTGGATGGCGGTTTTGTACGGGCACTTAATCTCAACGAGGCCATCAGTACCGACCAATCCGTCTGGCGATGCGCCGGCGCGCTCGATGGTGGGGTGGCGGATAAACCCCACCTCGGTGATCTCGACGCCTTGCGCGAGGGCATAGCGAAAGCGCGCCGATGCTTCCTTCTCGTTGCCGTGCTCCATGGCGGCGTTGACGTATTGCGGATAGGGGCGGCCGGTCAGGCACTCGCTAACAATCTCCCCCATGTAGCCTTCGCGGTCGGCGGTCCAACCACCGCTCTTGGTCGTTGCGGTGATGTCGCGCACGCGGCTGGCGGTCACGCAGCCGCAGCGGGCCTGCAGCCATTCGTCACTCCGTTGCAGCATTGTCCACCTTTGGCAGTTTCTTGACGTATGCCAGCGCGGCGTCGAAGCGTTCGGGGGCGAGGTCGCTCAGTTCTTTGATGTGAGCAAACTTGCAAAACCATTCGAGTGTTCGGCCGCTCGCCACGACCGCGTAGGTTATCTGGTCTATTTCGTCATCGTTAAGCCCGACTGCATTGACGCTGACAGCATCGTCGTCATCGCTGGCGGACAGGCCAAGCGCGGCGTTGAGGCTGTACCGCTGCAGATAGGTCACCGTACTGCCGAGGGCCTGGATCGCGTTCTTGGCCCCCGACGTATCTGCCGATGCCGGCAGGCTGTTTTCTTCGCTATGGCCGTCCTGATGGCTCACGATACAGGTAACAACAATCTGCTTATCGTTGACTTGCGTGCGGAAGCGATACGACAGACCGTGATCTGACAGGATCGGGACCACGCTGCGTTCGATCTCGGCAAGGTCGGCAAATTTGTAGGAGGTCTTACCGACGCCGTGGCTGACCTCACGGTTTTTCTTGATTGGCTTTAGTTCGCTCTTGGCCGCTGCCATGGCGCGGTCGAACGCCTTGCGGGCCATGTTGCGTTCCCAGCGTTCTTGCAGGGCCAGCAGTTTCTCTAGCGTCTCTGGCGTGGCGCCTGACATCAGCGCGCGGTTGAGCATTTCCATCGGCGTTGCCGGCTGCACCGGCATGGAGAGTTTTTGAACTTCGAAGGTCATACGAGCACCACGCACAGCATGAAGATTGAGGCCATGACCAAAGACAGGGCCACGATGGCGAGGGCGTCGCTCGCATAGGCGGTCATCAGTATCCCCCTGCCTGTTCGGTGAAGCCGTCGCTGCGTGCGGCTTCCTTGCGGGCCCATTCAAGCGCCATGCGAAGCGTCATCACCCGCTCGTAGTCTCTCGGCATACCCATGCCGTAGTCGGCGATCTCCAACTGCAGTTCGAGTTGGCGGATGCGCTGGGCGTGCTGTTCGGGGGTCATTTCCGTGCTCCATTGCTCCAATGATCGGAGCATACAACACGGTGTTGGGTTGTCAAGCGACAATGTAACCGGCGGGTGGAAATAATTGCGTGCAGCCGTCCACAACGGCTCGTAACATTTTGTGACAGAGGCGGTATCGCGCGGCGGGTTACACGAAAATGACCCATGGGTTAGCGTGGGCACGCCGGCCCACACTCAACCGCGGCTAGAAAAGGGGATCGCTCGATGGGACAGGCAATGCGACCAGAAGACTACGACGCGCCGACGGCCGCAGATGACGCCAATCTGGCCATGCAGTTGGTTCTCCAACTGCCTCACAGCGCGCGACGATCACACGCCGTTATTTCCGCGATGCGCCGCCTCGTCGAATGGAAGTATGACGAGCAGGCGATACCGCCGGGGGTTCATTTCCTGCACGTCGTAGACGACGCGTAAGGGTCTGCGGCGGCGCTTCCAGCATAAGATGCTGGATTTTCTCGCGCAATTCCGGGGGCAGATTGACCATCCGCCCCTGGTAGATCCAGTCGAGCGGAAGCCCCACGTTCTGGCTGAGCGCGAGCGCGTGATCGACCGAGATACGGCGTTTGCCGCTCTCGTAGTTCCCCCACGCCTGCCCGTTGCTGATGGTCCCCATCAGCCGCCCCATCATCACCTGGGTTAGTCCCAGCGCCCGGCGCGTGAGTTCCAGCCGGCGGCTGATCTCAGCAATAGATGTGGGGTCTGTTGGCGGGTGAGCCATGACCGCTGGTGTCTCCCAACTCCGGGATGGGAGTCAACTACCTCCTGATTGCCGTCAACCGCGGGCTTGTTGTATCTTGACAATATAACCGTTTGTTGGGTATGCCATAGCATGCCCCGTGAATTTCACAAGCAATTTGCCGAAATGGCCATCGATGCACTCGGTGGCAACACGAAAGTGGCCGAGCTATTCGGCGTCGACGAGCGGCTGGTGTCGATGTGGCGTCTACGCGGACTGCCGCCGAATACCTACGCCGCGTTGGCGCCGCTGTTGACCGAGGCTGGGCGTGACGCCCCCGCGATCATGTTCCGCCAGCGCATGGTCATGCGGAAACGGGTCACCCGCCCGCCCCGTCCCAAGCCGGTAAACGGCAAGCCGCAGAAGCGCCGGTCATGACAACCAAATCCGGGCTGCACCCCTACGAGGTTGGCAAATTCTTCATTTTGAGGGGATGCGGCAAGCAGTGGCCGCTGCGCGACGTCGCCCAAGTCTCCGGTTGGACCGTGACCCGCATGCTTGCGCACATGTTCGACAAGCGGGTGACCGACGTCGCCAAGGAAATCATCGACTTACAGAAAACATTGGAGGACGGGGAGCATGGCGAACGGCAACGGCACGACCCAGACGCAGCAGCTTGAAACGCTCAAGGCGGTGGCCGAGGCCGCCACCCAAGCCTCCACGGTCGAGGATTTCCTGACCAAGGCGGAGGGTGCGTTGAACTTGCTGGAAGTTATCGGCCGCGAGCTTGGCAGTGCCGGCGGCGCCGACGAGCGCGAGATTGTTGCCTTTGCCGAGGGCCAGCGCAGCGACCTGCATGCCTTCGTGCGCAAGCTGCTCAGTCGCCATCGGCGCCGGGTCGGCGATCTGGAACGCATTCTCGGGAAGATCGAGGGATGACCTCCCGGGCGGTCTTCGTCCTGCGGCTGGAGGCCCGCCCCGGCGCCGACCCCATCCGGGCGCTGCGCTCGCTGCTCAAGATCGCCGGCCGACGGTTCGAGTTGAAGTGCGTCGACGCCTACGAAATCCAACCCCAACCCGAGCGGACACGGGCCAATGATCGAAGAATTCGAATGGGAGCGCATCCGTGAAGACGCAGAAGTCGAAGACAGGTGGATAGCGCTAGGCAACATTCCTTGTGAAAGCCCGATTGAGCGCATGCTCGCGGCGCAGCTTGCTCCCCATGCGGAACGATGGGGATTTAAGCTCGTCTCGCAATTCAAGCACGGTCCTTATCGCTATGATTTTGCGGTCGAAAAAAATGGGAAAATTATAGCCGTAGTTGAGTGTGACGGCCTGGAATTCCATTCAACGCCCGAGCAAATCGATCGCGACGTCGCCAAGGATTTATTGGCCAATCGATCCGGGTTCGTTGTTTTCCATTATTCCGGCACTGACATTCACCGCGACGCTTGGAAGTGCGCCGAGGAAATTATTTTCCGGCTGTGGGGGCGGGCATGAGGGTTTCTATCGCCCAGCTACAAGCCGCCGGCATGAGCGACAGCCAGATCGTCAAGCTAATGAAGGAGCGCGAAGCCGAGCGCAGGGAGCAAAACCGAAAAGCCCAAATAAATCATAGGTCGCGTCAGCACGAAGGTGATTTACGGGCTGACATTGCTGACACCAATATAGAAGTAAGTAAGAAAGAAAAGGAAGTAAGTGTTTTACGCGCTTCGCGCGGCAAGCCAAAAACTCCCCTTCCCGAAAATTGGCACCCCGAATTAGCGGGTGACATCGAATTCCAAAAATTCTGCGACCACGCTCGGCAGAACGATCGACGTTGCGTCGATTGGGAAGCCGCCTTGCGCAATTGGAGGCGTAACGCGCCGCGTTTTACCGGAGGACAAAATGGAGCACTTCACGCTCGATCATCTGGACAACGAGCCAAAACCGGCCTCGCCGAAGCCTTCGCCGAAATCCGATCCGAGTTGGGTCGTCGGTCGAGTGGACCTCCTGATGTCATCCTACCGCATGACCGACTACCAAAACCCAAAGGGCTTTCTGCTGACGTTGTGCAGCATTCTGGAGGAATATCCGCCGGAGATCGTGGAATACGTGACCAACCCGAAGACCGGCCTGCAGCGCCGCTGCAAATGGCCGCCGACGCCAGCGGAAATTGTCGAAGCATGCGCGGCGGAAATCAGTTGGCGAACCAAGATTGCCCAGAACTCAAACTTGTTGCCGGTACGGAAGTTGCCGCTGCCCAAATTCAGCGCCGAGGATAATTACGAAGCGATGTTTAAAAAATACGGCCGACCGACTGGCCCCTTTGAACGACCTGGCGACGATTGGTCCAAACGGTCATCCCGACAGGCTGAGCCATGAGCGACATCCCCCGCGCCCGCCGCATCCTCCAATGGGCCTTAGCCGAAGAGCCCGACCTCTACGATACCCGCAAGGCAATCAACCGCGCGCTCCGCCTCATGACCCGCGAGAAGCCAGAATTCCGCGTCGAGCACGACGCCGAGCCTATGAACGACAGCAAGCGCAAACGTGCTCGTATCCTGCGGCGGCTCGGCCTCTCACTGCGCGCCATCGCCATCGCCCTCAACACCAACATCGGCCGCGTCTCCGAAGCCATCAACGGCAAGCGCAACGGCATCTGAAACCCAAGCACGTTAGTCCCACAGATGGTTGATAACCGTAACATAAGATGGGTTTGTCCACAGGCGACATTGGACAACCTGTTAGTAATCTTTGAACAATTAGCCACGGTCAAGGAAAAACTCGATGCCGCCCAACCCGATCGTGAAGCTGCAACTCAGGTTGCCGAAGGCACGCCACGAAGAGCTGGTCCAGACGGCCAAGCGTAACAAAACCTCGATGCATGCTGAGATGCTGCGCCGGCTTGCTCACGACAGTGATGCTCTTGAACTCGACGCCGAATGGACGTGGATGATGACTACGATCCGACTGATCTGGGAGCGGATGAATGGCGAGCAAGCGGCGACGTGGACGACCCCGAAAAGGCGGCCCGCGGCACAAGTCCGGCCACCTCAAGCGGACGGCAACCGATCCGATGGATAGCCCGCGGGCCGTGGCCTCGAGGATGCCGCACCGGCGCGGATTGGGCGAGCAGGCGCTGGACCCGGCGGCTGAGAGCGAGCTTGGCCGCATGCGGCTGCGCGGCGAGGTCACGGAGCCCGAGTGCACGGCCGGCGAAGTCTACGCCCGCATGTGGAGAGGCTACGTGGCGACCCTGAGTGCTCCCACAGCCCCTGGGAAGGCTCAGGGTGCGATTTCAGCCTGTGGGGGCTGTCCCAGCCCAGAGGACAGAAAATATTGCATCTGTGACCTCCGCAGGCGGATTTACGCAGAAGCTGCACGGGTGCTAATCTCAACCGGTAGTGGAGTATCGCCGACCGTCCATGCGGTGGTGATACTCGACCGGCAATGCCCGTATTCCAGCCTGGAATTGCTAAAGCTGGGGTTAACCGCCCTGGCAGAACACTACGGGCTGTTGACAAATCACAAGAAACGGCCGTACCAAAAACAACGCTCCCCCAATCGTTCGAGGGTCGAGCCATGACCGCCCACCTCCCCAATCATGATCACGACTACGATGGCCGCCCGCCGGTTGAGTTTGACGGCTGTGACCGGTTGCTCGAGCTGCTGATCCAGCATCACCCCGAAGTGGCAATACGACTGCGCCTGAAATCGAAGCTAGTGCCGGGGCCGTGCCCAATTCTAGTGACGGCCGCGGGCTAGACGCCGCCGGGTACCCTGTCCTAGAGGCCCGGCGGTTGTCATTTGTGTCGTTGCACAGCCTCCTGCGGATAGTCGCTGAACCGCCCTTTGCTGGGCGGTGTGGTGTGGTCTTCGGGCTCGTCGTCGGCTTCCTCGTCGATCGGGACGGCGAAGATGTGCGCGATCTCGTCCGGGCAGTAGCGACCACCGTTGAGGAAGCTGGCAAAGGCCGCGGCCTCGCACTCAACACCAAATCCGGGGCCGACCGGTACTTGCTCAAAGTAGACCTGCCAATTGCCGTGTTCGCCTATGCGGTAGGTGTGCATGTCACTTGTGCCGGCGGGTCGGCTTCGGCGTCATGCGCCGGACGTGCGCCTTGGCCTTGGCGGCATGTGCGCGGGGTTTGTGGTTGTCTTCGGGGGCCTTGGCCGGCTCTGCCTTGGGCTTGGCGGCAGCGCGCGACTTCTGGTCGGCTGCGGCGTATGCCTTGGCGTCTTCCTCGGCCTTCTTCTCGGCTGCGGCCAGTTTCTTCTCGGCGGCCTCGCCACCGTTGAGGAGGGTGCAGCTTTCCTTGGCCTCTTCCTCGGTGGTGTAGCGGCTGATGATTTCGGTGTCACTGTTACCATTGACAACGGCAAACAGTTCGCCGCGGTCGGGGGTTTCGATCTTCTTCACGGTGTACATTGGGTTGCCTCGTTGGTTGTCGATCCTCCACGATGACAAGTACCACGAATTTTTAAGGTTCCGCGGTTGGTGTCCTCCTCCCGCGGTTGCGGGGCGGCCTGCCGGTCCCCGATGTGCCGGCGGGTTGCTTCCCGGTGTTCAATTTTGAACAGACAGTGTCCGCGCAATGTGAAAGGGTGGCGGGATCGCACCGCCTGGCCAGTGACCCCCTGGCTGGACCGGATCGACACCCGCAACGCGGCGGACAACCTCAGTGCGGTAAGCGCGATCCGGCGACTACCGAAACGCCATCAGAATATTTTTGTTCCGCGGAATGTCAACATCCCGTGGGGTTGTTGCACGCGAAAATTTGCGTGAGTGTGTCGGGTATCTCACTTAAGACAATTCCTCGATGTCGGGCATGTTGTGTTGGTGAACGAGGCGTATTGACAGCCCAACGCCGTGTTGTATACAGTCTTTTGCGAGTGAGGTGCGGCGATGCCCTACGATCCTCGGATGCTGCAGATGGCCAGGGCCGGCATCGGCATGATGGCGCCGCCGCCCTCGCCGTTCGAGCGTGCCGCGCAGCAGCAGCCGCAGCGTCCGAAGGAATGGTGGGAGCAGCCATTGCCGGTGGGGAAATCAAGGGGGGCGCAATCTCCCCAGGATGATCCGTCCAACCCGGACGACCCCAACGCGCCCAAGAAGCAGCCGCCCAGCCTGCTCGACATGATGATGGGCCTCGGCCGCATGACGCCGCAGCAATACAACCAGCGCATTCATGGTGCGCCGCCCGATCAGCAGCAGGGCCAGGCCCAGGTCAGCCCCTGGGCGTGGCTCGGGAGCCTAGGAGGAGGCAGACCATGAGCATGATGGCCGAGGGCGCCCCGCCCGACGACGAACTGGCCGAAGGGCCACAGATGCCGCAGGAGGAAGCCGCCGAGCCCGCTGCGCCTGCCAAGCAATCGCAGCAGGAGGCCAACTACCGCGAGGGCAACCCACAGCGCAGTTGCGGCCTGTGCGGCCACTTCGACAGCAAGGGCCATAGCTGCGATGTGGTCGACGGGGAAATATCACCGTTCGGGTTCTCGGACAGCTACCTGCGCCAGGACAATCCGTTCCGCGAGGGCGAAAAGGAAGCCTTCAAGGGCGGCAAGAAGGTCGCGGCGATCGCGCCTGCGGTCGGGCCACCCGGACTGATGGCGATCGGCCGGCAATCGTACGGTGCGGCGTGAGAATGTTTGTTATCATAGGCGTGCTGCTCGCGGCCACGGCGGCGCCGGCCGAGGATCGCAAATGCATCCGCGAAATGATGGAGCTTTTTCAGGATATGAAGGTCGCCAAGCGCCAATGCGATCCAAAGAACTTCGTCAGCGATGCGAACGAATATGGCTGGGAGCGTCTTGCGCATGAGTGCAAGGCATACCGCGTCAAAGGCCGGGGGGCAAAGAAGCCAGAGGATGCGGTTTGCGAGTGAGCGCCGACTTCGACCGCTGCTGGCCGTGGCTGGAAGCGAGCTTGAACGAGTTCGGTGCCACCCATACCAAGGATCAGGTATGGGAAGCGATCAGCCGCGGCGCCATCCTGTGGCCGGGCGAGAAGGCCGTGATCCTGACCACGATGGGTACCTATCCGATCGGGATACGCTACTGCAATGTCTGGCTGCAGGGCGGCGAGCTTGAAGAACTCAAAACCATGTATCCGACGATTGAGAAATATGCCCGGGCGCAGGGCTGCGATTGGATGATCGGCTGGGGCCGTGATGGCTGGCTCAAGGCCATGCCGGGCTGGCAAAGCTGCGGCACGCGCCGGAGGAAAATCCTGACATGATGCATCGACCGTGGGATTGCGCGCAGCCTGATGAATGGTTGCCGCAAAGCCTGCGGCTATGCTGGGGCGGCGACAGCGACGGCGGTGGAAGCGGCTTTGGCGGCAGCGGTGAAGGCAACACCGGCGGCAGTGAGGGCAGCTTCGGCGACGGCAGCTTTGGCGGTGCCACTACGGGCGGCGGCGATTGGGGCAGTTCCGGCGCTGCCGATCTGTCCGGCTTTGATGCCGGCGGCATCGGGGCCTTGGGAGGCACCGCCTACGATGCTGCCTCCGCACCGGGCACGGCGGGCTTTGGTGGTGATTGGGGCAGTTTCAGTGCCACGAATTACGCCGGCTTTGATGCCCCCAATCCGAGCTATGCCGATATTGGCATGTACGGCGCCACCACCGGCGGCGGCGATTGGGGCTCGGCCGGCTCATTCAGTGCGGCGGGCATGGGCGGCGGGCCTGGCGGCGCCATGTACGGCGATACTGGCGGCGGTATGTTTGGCGGCTATGAGGGTGGCGGCGGTTATAGCGGCGGCGGCTTCACCGGCGGCGGTGGCTCCTTTGGCACCGGCGGCGGTTACAGCGGCGGTGGCTTTACTGGCGGTGGCCGCGGCAGTGTTACCGACAGCACCCCCGGTTACACCACCAGCGTCAGCGGTGGCAGGGATGTGACCTCGTCCGAGGTGTCCTCACCTTACGCCGATGATACCGGACCCACGGGGCGGGGCGAGCAGGAGGGGCCCGAAAACGCACCAGCGACCGAGCCTGCCGCCGAAGTTGGACCCGCGCAATCATCGCAATTCGGAGCGCCGGTTGCTTCTGAGGAGGCCGGGCCGTCTGAAACTGCCCAGGAAGCCGGGCCATCAGTAGCCACCCAGGAGTCCGCGCCGTCAGAAACCGCCCAAGAGGCTGCTCCAGCTGAAACTGAAACATCGCCGTCAGCCTTCGGGCCGCAAAGCCTCGACTACAGCCAAGGATTACAGGCACTCAGCGATCTAACGCAGTCGGCGCTGCAGACTGAATACCAGGGCGCACCGTATGCTGATCTGGGGCCGCAGCAGACTGATTGGGGGTCGGTGTTTGAAGCGCCTACCGATCCAGCATACCAACCAGATGACCGATCTGGCCCCATGGGACCACTTGCCGAGCCGGGTCCGTTTGAAAGCCTGATCTCGGATATTCCCGGGGTTACGGCGCCGTCTTGGGCGCAAGATGTTGGGAGATCACTGACTGACGTTAACACTTGGCTAGCACCGCAAAATCAGGGTGTGGTTAATTACCTATCCAGCCTCAATTGGGATCCTTCCACTTGGGCGAATGTTGCGCAGCCCTGGACTGGATTTGACCTACAGGCGCTCGGCGAGCAGGGTAAAGCCAGCCAGCAGACAGATTTGGCCTCCCAATTGGGAATTGAAGATGTATCGGCGACACCGGGCATTGATCCCGGTTCCGAACAGTATGGCACCGAGGCATTTGCGCCCGGCGGCATTGATCCCAGCGCCGAGCAAACAGGTGTTACCGGCCAACAGGATTTAGCAGACCAACTGGGAATAGGAGACATTAATCCCGTCGATTGGGCTTCAGTGTTCGAAGCCCCCGAGCAGGCGCCCGACTGGGCTTCGGTATTCGAAGGCACACCGAGCAGTCCCGATTGGACATCGGTATTTGAAGGCCAGCCCAGTGTCGATCCGTCCGAACAGACCCCGAGCGTCGATCCGAATGCCCCCTACGCCGAGACACTGCCCAGTGGTGAGCCTGGAGCGCCGACGAGCACCGACGACGCTTCCACGCTGGGCAGCGATCCCGGACTGTCTGGATTGTCGGCTGAGGCTGCAACAGCCGCAGCAGCAGCAGCAGCAGCAGCAGCGCCGGGTGCTCCCGGTGCACCTGGGGCTCCTGGTGCGCCAGGTGCCGCGCCGGCCACCGCGCCTGCGCAGGGCGGTCAAACCTTTGTTTCGGAAACCGCGGTTAGTGCCGTCACCAATGCAACGGACATTGCCGCTCAGAATGTTAACGCTTCCTCGCCGGTGGCGGATGCCGCCACGCAGGCCGCGTACAATGCCATGCAAAGTCTGGCCAGCCCGACCGAGGTTGGCGAAGCGGTCAGCGCAGCCGCACTGGCAAATGGTGCCACGCAGCAGCAAGCCGACGCGATGGCCGCAGCGGCCACCGCCGCCGCGCAGAGCCAGACCGCATTCAGCCCCGGCGTGCCAGGGCAGCAGCAGCAGGCGCCATCCGCGCCCGAGCAGCCGGGTGCGCCAACAGGGCCGGAAGCGCCCAGCACCACCTCCGCTATTACGGGCGGCAGAGCGACAGATTTTTCATATGGGCCGGCACAGACGCAGGCGCCTAGCCTCATCGATATGGCGCAACCGAGCACACAATCCGCTATCGCGGGCGGCAGAGCGACTGATTTCACCTATCCGTCAAGCACCAGTGTAGGCATCAATCCTGGGGCCGAGCAGTATGGGGTCTCAGACGACGACGATCACGACACGCCAGAACCGCCGGATACCAGCCAGCCGCCGCAAGACCCCAACGCGCCGCGGCCGCCGGGCAACATTCCAGGGCAACCGATTGGTGCAAGGGGCAACTATCCAAACTCGCAGTTTGATAATCCACGCAATCCGAATTATCGCGACAGTGGTCGCACCGATTATCCGCAAGGACGCCCCGGCATTACTTTTGTAACGGCTCGGCAAGCGGGTATTACACCGAATTTTGGCATCCAAGATATCAACGTCCACGATCTGGATGCCCGGCTGATTGAGAACATCAATCGTGCCATCGTGGACATGGAGCGGGCAGGTATCCCCAACACCCTGGTGGCCAGCAGCGGCATGCGCTTTGCGCATCGCGGCGAAGCTAGGGAACACGATATGGACGAACGCACGTCACAGGAGAGTGTTTACACCCGCGGTCATACCGGTCGGGGCTTTGCATCCGCTGCTCCCGGCCGCTCCAATCATGGTCATGGTCGCGCCATTGACTTTTCTCCCGTTGAGAGTGGGCGCGCGCTGGCCTGGCTCCGTGCCAATGCCGGACGCTATGGCCTCGAAACCCTTGGACGCAACTTCGACATCCCTCACATCCAATTGTCGGGCGCGCGTGGCAATGTCGGTGCGCGCCCGAGCGCGCAACAGCAAGCGGAACAAAGGGCCCTCGACGCGCAAAGTCGGCAAGCGAATGCCGAGCGTGGGCAGGCGCGGACGCAACAGGCTGCAGCGCCTCCTGGCGGCTGGCGCGGTATCGGCAGCGACCGCAGCGACGTGCCTTGGTCAGAAGTAGCGCAGCCCGAGGTTGTGACCGCGCCAACGCAGCCGCCGGCCGAGGTGCCAACCAATCTTCCTCCGGTGGCTCTGCCTAATCCAATTCCTGCGCCGGTCGCACCGGCCCCGACCCCGTTCTTGGCGCCGCCTGCGCGCGGGCGCGCGGACCCCGTGCTGCTAGATCGCGCTGTATCGAACATCACTACGCAAGCATTAAAGGGAATAGGGCCTCAGACCACCAAAGAACAAGCCATTGCGAAGGGGGTAGCGGCAAGGCTCGCGATGATCCAGGCAGGTATTCCTGCTGTCATGGCCCAGCCGGCGCTTCTGGACCTTGCCAACAAAACCGCGGCTGCGATGGGGTACAGTCGAAGCGATTACATGGGCATGGTCGGTTCTGCGATTGATAAGGGGATTGCTGAAGCGATGCAGGGGTATGCTCCTGCAGCTCCCGGCCCAGTGCAAGGGCCGTTTGGTTTCCAACCAGACGCGCCCCGTGGCCTAGCCAAAGGCGGCCATGTAAAGAAGGACGAGCCTGTCGTGGTGGGCGAGGAAGGCCCGGAATACTTCGTGCCGGATCAGCCGGGCACGGTGTTCCCGCATATTCCGCAGGCCCGGCGTGAACCGTCAAAGAACATTGATCGTTGGCCCAAGATCCCGGCCCCAGACTATCCCGGCCGTTATGGTGGTGTTGAGCGCGAAATCTTGCGGCAGACCCGCGCGGCTCAGGATATCAGGCCGAGCCTGATGGACATGATCGACAGCGGGCAATTGCCGCTTAATGCCGCCAACTGGCGCGCAATGCTGAACGATCCAAGCCTGATCGCCCTCGGGCGATCGCGCATGGATGATAGAAGAGAGGGCATCGATCCCGGTACCGAGCAATACGGCGCCTTCATACCGCCCCCCGCGCCGGCCGAGGTGCCTCCCGATCCAAA
>Ga0070675_100001612_pt1 | contig 16628 bp, 14 predicted proteins | sample KBSM43metaG_FD_65343 | JGI IMG/M metagenome (GOLD analysis project Ga0070675, IMG submission 65343) | Miscanthus rhizosphere microbial communities from Kellogg Biological Station, Michigan, USA - KBS M4-3 metaG | ecosystem: Host-associated > Plants > Roots > Rhizosphere > Soil ...
CAGGTCGCCGCGCGCGATGGCCGTGGCGACGTCCGCGATGTTGCGGACCTGCGCCGTGAGGTTGTTGGCCATCGAGTTGACGGAGTCGGTGAGGTCCTTCCACGTACCGGCCACGCCGCGCACGTTGGCCTGACCGCCCAGTCGTCCTTCCGTGCCGACTTCGCGGGCGACGCGCGTCACCTCGCCTGCGAACGCGTTCAACTGGTCCACCATCGTGTTGATGGTTTCCTTGATCTGCAGAATTTCGCCGCTGACGTCCACCGTGATCTTCTGACTGAGGTCGCCGTTGGCGATCGCGGTGGCGACCTTCGAGACGTCGCGGAGCTGCACGGTCAGGTTGCCGGTGAGCAGGTTGACGTTGTCGGTGAGATCCTTCCACGTGCCGCCGACGCCGGGCACGAGCGCCTGGCCACCGAGCTTGCCTTCGGTGCCGACCTCGCGCGCCACGCGCGTGACTTCCGCGGCGAACGCGTTGAGCTGGTCCACCATCGTGTTGATGGTGTTCTTCAGCTCGAGAATCTCCCCCTTGACGTCCACCGTGATCTTGCGCGAGAGGTCGCCGCGGGCCACCGCGGTCGTCACTTCGGCGATGTTTCTAACCTGCGTGGTGAGGTTGGCGGCGAGCAGGTTGACGTTGTCGGTGAGGTCCTTCCACGTGCCGCCGACGCCGGGCACCTGCGCCTGGCCGCCGAGCTTGCCTTCCGTGCCGACTTCGCGGGCGACGCGCGTCACCTCGCCGGCGAACGCGTTGAGCTGATCCACCATCGTGTTGATGGTGTTCTTCAGCTCGAGAATCTCACCGCTGACGTCGACGGTGATCTTCTTCGACAGGTCGCCGTTGGCGATGGCCGTCGCCACTTCCGCAATGTTGCGAACCTGCGTCGTCAGGTTGTTGGCCATCCAGTTGACGGAGTCGGTGAGGTCCTTCCACGTACCGGCAACGCCGAGCACCTTGGCCTGACCGCCGAGACGGCCTTCGGTGCCGACCTCGCGCGCCACGCGCGTCACTTCGCCGGCGAACCCGTTCAACTGGTCGACCATCGTGTTGATGGTCTCTTTCAGCAGCAGGATCTCGCCGCTGACGTTCACGGTGATCTTCTTGGAGAGGTCGCCGCCGGCGATGGCCGTCGCCACTTCCGCGATGTTGCGGACCTGCGCGGTCAGGTTGCTGCCCATGAAGTTGACGTTGTCGGTGAGGTCCTTCCAGGTGCCGGCGACGCCAGGCACCTGCGCCTGACCACCGAGTCGTCCTTCGGTGCCGACCTCGCGCGCGACGCGCGTGACTTCCGAGGCGAAGGAGTTGAGCTGGTCCACCATCGTGTTGATGGTGTTCTTCAGCTCGAGAATCTCACCGCGGACGTCCACCGTGATCTTGCGAGACAAGTCGCCACGCGCGACGGCCGTGGTGACCTCAGCGATGTTGCGCACCTGGTCGGTCAGGTTGCGGGCCATCGCGTTGACCGAGTCAGTCAGGTCTTTCCACGTGCCGGCGACGCCGGGCACGACCGCCTGACCACCGAGACGGCCTTCGGTGCCGACTTCCTGCGCCACGCGCGTGACTTCCGAGGCGAATGAACGCAGCTGGTCGACCATCGTGTTGATGGCTTCCTTCAGCTGGAGAATTTCGCCGCGGACGTCGACGGTGATCTTGCGCGAGAGGTCGCCGTTGGCGACCGCGATCGTCACTTCTGAAATGTTGCGCACCTGACCGGTCAGGTTGCTCGCCATCGAGTTGACGCTGTCGGTCAGGTCCTTCCACACGCCGCTGACGTTGCGAACCTCGGCCTGACCACCGAGCTTGCCGTCGGTGCCGACCTCGCGCGCCACGCGCGTCACTTCCGAGGTGAACACGCCGAGCTGCTCGATCATCGTGTTGACGATCGTTGCTGAACGCAGGAATTCACCTTCGAGGGGACGGCCGTCGACGTCAAGGCGCACCGTCTGCAGAAGGTCGCCCTTGGCCACCGCGGCCAGTGCGCGGGTGACTTCCGTCGTCGGCCAGAGGAGGTCGTCAATCAGCGTGTTGACCGACGTCTCCATCTCGCCCCAGGCACCGCTGGCCCGTCCGAACTTCACGCGTTGCCGCGTCTTGCCCTGTTTGCCGACGACCTTGCCGACGCGTTCGAGCTCGCTCGCCATCCGGGCATTCGACTGCACGATCTCGTTGACCGTATCGGCGATTTTTCCCTCGAGGCCTGTCCAGTCGCCCGGGAGGCGGACCGAGAAGTCGCCGTCGCGAACGGCCTGGAGCACTCTGAGCAATTCTGAGAGTTCGGTATGTGGGGGTGACGTCAGGACGGCAGCCGGGATCGGCGGAACAACAGATTCAGTCCGCTGCATGCGTGTGCTCCAGGAAGAAACCCAAAATCGCTATTGAATCACAGGGTTCGCGCGTCTAAAGCAAGAATCACGCTCAGCAGTTACGGGAATGTGTCCTGCTCGGTCACGTGGCGGGTGCTCGTCAGGTGTAACGCGCGTTACCTAACATTGGACTTCAATGGCTCAGGTTGACCCTAGCCCAACCACACCAATTTGAAGAGCGCCGCGCGTACAATCGCAGCCCACGTCGAGGGAGAGGACCGGATGCTCGAACAAAACAAACACATTGCCCGCCAGTTCATCGCCGCCTTCGCGGCCGCCGACACGCGAACGCTCGAACGGATTGTGGCGGAGCACATGATCGACCACAACCTCGCTCCTGGCCAGAAACAGGGCCGGCCGGGTCTGCTCGATGCCGTCGAGATGTTCCGAACCGCGTTCCCCGACTTGAAGGTCACCATCGAGAGTCTCATCGCCGACGAGGAGCGTGTCTCGGTGACGGGCAAGATCTCCGGCACGAACCAGGGCTCGCTGATGGGCGCCCCGCCGACCGGCAAGACCGCGTCGTTCGCCTACATGGATATGTATGCGATCGCGAACGGCCAGATCGCCGAAGTGTGGCACGTCGAGGATCTGGCCGGCATGATGCGTCAGTTGGGCCTGCTGCCCTCTTAGTCCTTGGTCCTTAGTACGAGGCCCCTAACGCGGCGTAACCGCTCGCCGACATGACGACGCACGCCTCCAGCGAAAAGCTCTTGCGTCCGCGTGACGCAGTCGTGACAGGCACTCGCGAGGACACTCGCGGGCTTTCCGCCGAGATTCTCCGCCGCTCGGCTCGACGGCTGCGCATCCTCGCGCTGATGTACGCCTTCACGTTCTTCATGGCCGGCTACGTCCCGAACCTGATCTTCGCGGACGCGCGAGCGATGATGCTGTCGTCGGCCCTGTACTGGCTCCCCGGCATCATTGCCATTGCCATGGCGCTTGTGGTCGCTGCGCTCACCGTGTACGCGGCGCTGCCACTGAGCACGATGATGAACATCGGGCTCGTGTTCCTGGTCCTCAGCAACTTCGGGATCGCGATCGCCGAGTACGCGCACCTGCCGCACGTCAGAAGCAACGTGTGGATGGGCCTTTCATGGGTCGCCGTCTGGACGCCGCTCTTCACAGTCGTCATCCCGACGCGTCCGGCAAAGGCGCTGATCGCAACGATCGCGTCTGTATCGTCGGTGCCGCTCATCACCGGCTGGATGATCTTCGGCGGAAGAACGGCGTTTCATTTCGGTCCGACACAATTCTTCTTCGCGATCGTCTTTCCCTACATCCTGATCGTCGGGCTGGCGTACGCCGGTCAACGCGTCGTGTACGCCCTCGGCAAGGAAGCCACACGCGCGCAGGAACTCGGTAGCTACCGCCTGGTCGAGCGTCTCGGGAAAGGCGGCATGGGCGAAGTCTGGCGAGCCACCCATCGTCTACTCGCACGTCCGGCGGCGATCAAGCTCCTGCAGGCGTCAGCCAGCGAGGGACCCGACGGCGATATGGCCATGAGGCGATTCGAGCGAGAAGCGCAGGTCACGTCACGGCTGCGTTCGCCGCACACCGTCGAACTGTGGGATTTCGGCGTGGCCGGCGACGGACGCTTCTATTACGTCATGGAACTCCTCGACGGCCTCGACCTCGATGCGCTCGTCAGGCGCCACGGCCCCGTCTCCGCCGATCGTGCGATTTTTCTCCTTCGGCAGGTGTGTCACTCGCTCGCCGAAGCCGAAGCGCACGGACTGGTGCACCGCGACATCAAGCCCGCGAACATCCTGAATTGTCGATACGGTGGCGAACACGACTTCATCAAAGTGCTGGACTTCGGCATCGTGAAAGTCACGGATGCGGCCACCCGGGAGTCGATCGCGACGCAGGAGAACGTCCTGCGCGGGACTCCCGCGTTCATTGCACCAGAGCAGGTGCTGTCTGCAGGCGCCATCGACAGCCGCGCTGACATCTATTCCGTCGGCTGCGTGGCGTACTGGCTGCTGACCGGAGACCTCGTCTTCCGCGGCGACACGCCGATTGCGGTGATGATGCACCACGCACACACCGCTCCGCTGCCGGTCTCTCAGCGGGCCGAACTGCCGATTCCACCAGAACTCGATCGTCTGATTCTGTCGTGCCTCGAAAAGGATCCAGCGAAACGACCGCAGTCGGCTCGCGAGCTCTCGCGCCAGCTGGCCGAGATTCCCATCGCCACACCGTGGAGCGAGGAACGCGCGCAGCTCTGGTGGTCGCGTCACGAGCCGGATGTTCAGCCGGCGGCTACCAACGCGAGTTAGGCATCGATCTCAGGAAGCGGTTTCTCAGCCGGTCCGGAGATGACAGCGCCTTGGGGCGTGAACCGCGAGCCGTGGCACGGACAATCCCAGGTGCGCTCCGCATCGTTCCAACCGACGATGCACCCCATGTGCGTGCAGGTGGCGGAGACCATCGTCAGCACGCCGTCCGGCGCGCGATACGCAGCCACCTTCTGCCCGTCGTGTTTGATGACGCTCCCATGACCGCGTTTCACGGCGCGCAGTGATTTGCCCTCAGCGCCGGCAAATCGATCGCGCATCATGTAATACGGGTAGTCGGCGTTCTCCTTGATGTACTCCCACAAGCCGCGGCGAAGAGCGGCGCGCCCCGGATCGAACAGATCCCTCCACGGGTTTGGCCGGCCTGCAATCGCGTCCGACATCATGATTCCGCTGAGTGTCCCGAAGGTCATGCCGTTGCCCGAAAAACCCGTGGCCGCGTACTGATGGTCGGCCATCTTTCCGATGTACGGGAGACCGTCTGGGGTCTCGATCACTTGCCCGGACCATCGATGCGTGAGCTCGATGTCGGGGAGCATGCCCGTGAGCGTCTCTTCCAAACGCCGATAGCAGGCGTTCGTATCTGCTACCTGCCCTGTCTTGTGATCCTCACCGCCAAAGATCACGACGTCGTAGTCGCGATGCCGCTCGAGTCTGAGATAGTGATAGGGATCAGAGGTGTCCCAGAAGAGCGCGTCAGCGACAGTGCCTTGCCCGACGCGCCCGGCGATCGCGTAGCTGGTGTACAGCGCCAGCTTGGTCTGAAAGACCGTCGCGCTCGTCATCCCAGCGACGCCAACTAGTGGATTGTGCGTCGCGATGACGATCTCACCGGCATGGATCCAGTAGCCGTTCGCCTTCACGCTCCGCGGTTGGTCGCGGAACTCCTCGGCCTCGGTGTGCTCGAAGATCTCGCCGCCATTCTCGCGAATCGCGGCCGACATACCCGCGAGGTACTTGCGCGGATGGAACCTCGCCTGATTGTCGAAATGCACACCAGGGCCACCGATGAACGGCACGTTCGCGACGGCTTCGGCGTCGAAGCCCAGTTCCGCGGCGAGCTGCGCCTCTTCCTGGAACGCCTTCGTCTCTTCCCCGTCGGCGCGTCCACTCGGAGCGTGCCGATACCCGCTCACCCATTCGAAGTCGCACGCGATGTCGTGCTCGCGAATGATCGTGTCGATTTCCGCGATTGCGGCCAGGCCCGCATCCCAGACTGCCTGCGCGTGTGTGTTGCCGAATTTGCGCGACAGCTCATTGAGTCGGGTGTCAGTGACCATCGTGAGGTGCGCGGTGGTGTGGCCGGTGTCTATCATCGCGCAGCGATCGCGTTCGATCACCGCGACGGACTGCCCAGCCGCGGACGCAAGGTAGGCCGTGGTCAATCCGGCGATACCGCCGCCAATGACGACCACGTCGACGGTGAGATCGCGGTCGAGCTTCGGAAACGACCGCGAGGAGGCCGAGTCAGCCCAGTACGGCAAGGTTCCGGCATGTGAAGTGGAGCGTTGCGACATGGCGATACTCAACGAAGCAAATGGCCAGCCACGATGAGTCCTCGGCTGTTTCGTTTCGCCGGTATGCCGACGTCAACGCCGTCGTCGGCGGGCTGCTGCGCGATCTTGCCTACGTCCAGACGTCGCCACAGCGAATGTTCGGCTACAAGCGCGCGGCCAGTGCGGTGCTGTCGCTGGAGCAACCACTCACCCACTTGCGCCGCTCGAACGGAACGCTTGAGAAGATCTCCGGCATAGGCCCGGCGTCGAACCGCGTGATCCTCGAGGTGCTCGACACTGGCACCTCGCCAACTGTCGAGCGCACGGTCGAGTTGAGCGGCCGGGCCGACGAGATCCACACGCGCCGCGCGCTGCGGACCCACTTTCTCAGCCGCGCCGAAGTGCTGCGGATCCTGTCTGACCCGGCGTTCGACGGTCCACGTCCTGCGGACTATCACGGCGACCTTCAGATGCATTCGGAATGGAGCGACGGTTCACCCACGCTCGATGAGATCGTCGAGGCGTGCGTCGCGCGCGGCTACCGATTCGCGGCGGTGACCGATCACTCCCACGGGCTGAAGATCGCGCGCGGCATGTCGATGGTCGCCGCAGCCGAGCAGTGGCGCGCGATCGACCGCCTCAACGCCACGTGGGGCGAGCGATTCCGCTTGATCCGCGGCGTCGAGGCGAATATCGGCAGCGATGGTGTCCTCGATCTCTCGGCGGATGAAGCCGCTCAGTTCGAACTGGTCCTCGCGGCGCCCCATTCACGGCTGCGAAAAACCGAAGACCAGACCAGCCGTCTGCTCGCGGCGATTCGTACACCGCACGTTCACGTACTCGCGCACCCGCGCGGCCGTATATCCGGATCGCGAGCGGGCGTGGTCGCCCGCTGGGACGAGGTGTTTGCCGAGGCGGCGCGACACGGCGTCGCGATCGAAATTGACGGCGATCCGGCTCGTCAGGATTTGGATCACACGCTTGCCGCGCAGGCACTGAGGGCGGGATGCCTGTTCGCACTCGACAGCGACGCACACACCACCCTTCAGTTGCGCTATGCCGAGACTGCGCTTGCCCATGCTCGACTTGCCGGTATTCCCCTGGACCGCATCGTGAACTGCTGGCCGACCGAACGTCTGATCGAGTGGCTCGAAAGGTTCGGCTGACCACCTTGGCCAAGGCTACGGTGGTCCGCCGTAGTCTCGACGAAGGCGGAAGCCGGTCGGAAAGTTGCAAGACGTTCGCGGTCATGAAGACCACTACCCACGAACGACTTGAGCTGGACGAGCACCTCACCGCGCACGCCGCGATCGCCAAGGCGCGGGCGCTTCTGCCCAGCTTTCGTACGGCGATGCTGGTCACCAAGGGATCCGAATCCGGCGAGCTCCACATGCGTCCGATGGGGCTGCAGGGCGACCTCTCCACGTTCGGCGGAACGCTGTGGTTCTTCGCCGACGATCGCAGCCACAAGATCGGCGAGATCGAGCGGGAGCCGCGGGTGTATCTCTCCTTTCAGAACGAGCAAGAGCAGCGGTATCTGCAACTGGCAGGCACGGCCTCACTCGTGACCGATCGCCCGAGGATGCACGAGCTCTTCACGGCCGAGATGAAGCCGTGGTTCCCCGACGGCGTGGACGATCCGCATCTCGTGCTGATTCGCATCGACGTGACAAACGGTACGTTCTGGGAGAGTCCGGGCGGGGTCGTCCGTGTCCTGGCATCGCTCACCAAGTCGGTCGTGACGGGCACACCGGGTAAGAGCAGTCGCTCGGGCACCATCGATCTTTAACGGCTCGCGACATTCGGACGATCGAAGGAGGACAGCCATGACGCGCAAGCAATCGGCGTTCGCCGTTGGTGGATTGATTCTGGGCGCGTCGCTCGTCGCTCGTCAGCTTCGACGCTTCCGCGCCATGGACCTCGCTGGCCGGATTGTGTTGATCACGGGGGGGTCACGCGGGCTCGGGCTCTTGATGGCGCGCGAGGTCGGGCGCCTGGGTGCACACGTCGTGATCGCCGCCCGCGACGAAGCGGAATTGTTGCGGGCCCACCGCGATCTGCTGGCGCACGACATCGAGGTGTCGACGCTCGTGGCCGACGTCGCGACCGAGGCGCAAGCGCAGCGCATGATCGCGAACGTCCTCGAGCGCCACGGACGCCTCGACATGCTCATCAACAATGCCGGCGTGATCATGGTCGGTCCGGTCGATCACATGAACGTGGCGGATTTCGAAGAGGCGATGGCCACGCACTTCTGGGGACCGCTGCACACGATGCTTGCCGCCATCCCTCATATGCGCGAGAACGGCGGCGGCCGCATCGTCAACATCTCGTCCATCGGCGGCAAGATCGGTGTGCCGCATTTAGCGCCCTATTGCGCCAGCAAATTCGCGCTGACCGGTGTCTCGACCGCCCTCAGGACTGAGCTCGCCCGCTACGACATCCTCGTCACGACGGTCTGTCCCGGGCTGATGCGAACCGGATCGCCCTTCAACGCCTGGTTCAAGGGACGTCACCGCGCCGAGTTCGCGTGGTTCGCCATCGCGGACTCGCTGCCCCTGCTGTCGATCGATGGCCGCCGCGCCGCCTCACAGATTGTGGATGCCATGCGCCACGGCGACGCGGAACTCGTCGTCTCGTGGCCGGCGCGCTTCGCGGTGGCCGCCGAAGCGCTGGCGCCGAATACGTTGGCGAAGGCCATGACCTTCGTGAACCGAGTCCTTCCATCGCCGACAGGGATACTGGGGAACGAGAGCCACACCGGGTGGCAGAGCGGATCGCGATGGGCACCGTCGCCGCTGACGCGATTGATGGAGCGCTCGGCCGCTGAGAACAACGAGGTGCCTCAGCGGTCCTAGCGCCGGCGTGCTTGGTCCTTGGTCCTTAGTGCGGCTTCATCACCACTTTGATGCAGCCGTCCTCTTTCGCGCGGAACGTCTTGTACATCTCGGGTGCCTCCTCGAGTGCGACAAGATGGGTGACGATAAACGAGGGATCGATTTCGCCGCGCTCGATCCGCTGCAACAACAGCGGCATGTACTTGTGCATGTGGGTCTGACCCATCTTCAGCGTCAGCCCTTTCGCGAACGCGGCACCCAGCGGGAACTTGTCGAGCCATCCGCCGTAGACGCCGGGGATGGAGACAGTGCCGCCTTTGCGGCACGCGCTAATCGCTTCGCGAAGCGCATGCGGCCGATCGGTGGCTAGATACACCGAGGTTTTCGCGCGGTCGTACCATGCATCGAGCGTCGTCCCATGTGATTCGAGCCCCACTGCGTCAATGCAGGCGTCTGGACCCTGCCCGCCCGTCATATCGCGCAATGCCTCGTAGACGTCGACCTGCTCGTAATTGAGCACCTGGGCTTTGCCATGCGACGCCGCCAGCTCGAGCCGCTCCGGAAAACGATCGATCGCGATGACGCGCTCGGCCCCGAGCAGAAACGCGCTCTGGATCGCGAACTGCCCCACCGGTCCGCACCCCCACACGGCAATCGTGTCACCGGGCTTGATCTGGCAGTTGTCTGCGGCCATGTAACCGGTCGGGAAGATGTCAGAGAGGAACAGCACCTCCTCGTCGGTCAGCGAGTCGGGCACCGTGATCGGTCCGATGTCGGCAAACGGCACTCGCGCGTACTCGGCCTGACCGCCGGGATAACCGCCATACATGTGCGAGTACCCGAACAAGCCGGAGCCGGAGAATCCGTACAGCTTCTCGGCCATCCAGGCGTTCGGATTGGAGTTGTCGCAGAGCGACCACAGCTGTTCCTTGCAGAAGTAGCAACGGCCGCACGCGATCGTGAACGGGACGACGACACGATCGCCAACCTTCAGGCGATGGTTGTCACGCCCAACCTCAACGACCTCGCCCATGAACTCGTGCCCGAGCACATCGCCCTTCTCCATCGTCGGGATGAACCCGCCGTAGATGTGCAGGTCGGATCCGCAAATGGCGGTCGACGTAATCTTTACAATCGCGTCGCGCGGGTTCAGGATCTCGGGATCCGGAACGGTCTCGATGCGGACGTCTTCCTTGCCGTAGTAACAGACGGCCTTCATATGATCGGCTCTCCGATGCTCGTCCGCGGGATCTCGCCCGCCTCGAGTACCTGCTTCAAGCGCCGGAGGTCCTCGCGAATCGTCTGCGACGGCTCTCGTCCGAAGACGCGCGCCAGGAACGCTCCGGCGCGACCGGCCGGTGGCTCGTACTGCAGATGCACCACGATCTCGGTGGCTCGGCCGTCACGAACCGGCTTGAAGTTCACCGAACCGGCGGTGACGACGTCGGATTCAGGGAGCGAGCGCCAGCCGATCACCTTGTTCTCGACCTCGTTGATGATCTCGGCATCCCATTCGACGCCCAGGTCAGCAGGTCCGCGCGCGATCCAGTGCGATCGGCCGTTACCCAGTTCGGTGACTTGCTCGAGATGGGTCAAGACGCGAGGCAGGTTCTCGAGCTGGCGCCAAAACGCATAGACCTCGGAGATCGGCTTCTCGAGGCGCACGACTTCACGCACGTGAATGCCACGGTCGCCCGAGAGCGCCGTGCGTGTGCTGCCGTTCTCGAATGGCCATTTGCCGACCAGAGTTCTGTAGGCGAACGGTGTCGCGGCGACCGCCGCGAGAGCGACGCCAGGAACATTCCTTCGGCTGAACCCGTACGCCATGACCGCTGTGGCGGCGGCGAGACTGGCCCAGCGCTCGAATTCGCGGATGTCACTCATCGGATTTTCTACGCCGGTGCGAAACTGATCCATCAATGTCATGCGGACCTCGTGTGCGTTGCAAGCCGATCAGTCGCGTGACGAAGCACGCGACGTACCACGTTTCAGCAGTGCTTCCGCCCGGCGCGCTCCATGCTTGAGTCACAAGGTTGTGTCTTCAGCTGCCACATCGACGGTGGTCCACTCGCCACGTGTGGGTTGTTCCGGATGGAACTACAAGTCATGGCGCGGGCGATTCTACCCGCGCGATCTGCCGGTGGCTCGTTGGCTGGAGTATTACGCGACGCGATTCGACACGGTGGAAATCAACAACTCGTTCTACCGGCTGCCGGAACCATCGACATTTGCCAGGTGGCGCACGCACGTTCCCCCGGCGTTTCTGTTTGCGGTGAAGGCCAGCCGCTTTCTGACTCATATGAAGCGGCTCGTCGATCCAGAGGAGCCGCTTCGGCGACTGTTCTCGAGCGTGTCCGGTTTGGGCCGGCTCGGTCCGGTCCTCTATCAACTTCCGCCGACTCTCGCGATCGACCTGCCGCGTCTCGACCGGTTCCTTAGCGCCCTGCCTCGAAGCTCGAGCGGCACCCGTCTACACGTCGTTGAGTTCAGACATCCGTCGTGGTACATCGCGGACACCTTCGAGCTCCTCACGCGGCGGCGCGTCGCCATGTGCCTGCACGACAAGCTGGGGTCCGCGATCACAGAACCTATGGTTGGACCGTTTGTGTACGTCCGTTTTCACGGGACGACCGGCCGCTACCAGGGCAGCTACTCGCGCCGGCAGCTCGACCGATGGGCCCACGTGCTCGCCGAGCAACTGCACAGTAGACGACGCGTCTTTGCGTACTTCAACAACGACCCCGGGGCGGTGGCAACAGTGAATGCACTGACACTGCGCGAGATGATCGAGAGGCTTACTTGAGTGCACCAACCTTCTGGCACAGCTGGTGCATCCCACTCCTAATTGCCCGTTGCAGTTGCCCGGCCGTCTCACCGCTGGGAAGCGCATCACACTCCTTCGGGAGTCGCATCCGACTGCTTATGCACTCGCTTCCCGACTCGATCTCCATTCGCCACCTCGCCCGAGTCGTCGAATCGTCCGACGACGCCATCGTCAGTAAGGACCTCAACGGCATCATCAAGTCGTGGAATCGCGCCGCCGAGCGCATGTTCGGCTACTCGGCCGATGAGGCGATCGGGCGGTCCATTCGCATGCTGATTCCAGCCGACCGCCAGTCCGAGGAAGACCTGGTACTGAGCCGGATCAGAGCCGGGCAGGACGTCACGCATTTCGAAACGATTCGGCGCCGGAAAGACGGAACACTCATCCCGATTTCTCTCACCGTCTCACCTATCCACAACGATGCCGGCGATGTGATCGGCGCATCGAAGATCGCACGCGACATCAGCGACCGAACCGCATCGACTATCGCCGTCAACCGCCTCGCCGCGATCGTCGAATCGTCCGACGATGCCATCATCAGCAAGGACCTCAACGGCATCGTCACATCCTGGAATCGCGCTGCGGAGCGGATGTTCGGTTATACCGCGGACGAGGCAATCGGCCGCTCGATTCGCATGCTGATCCCCGACGAAATGCAGGACGAGGAGGATGTTGTTCTCGCGAAGGTCCGCGCCGGTGAGACCATCGATCACTACGAGACGGTTCGGCAGCGAAAAGACGGCACTCTACTCTCGATCTCGCTCACCGTGTCGCCGATCCGGACCGACCGGGGCGAGATCATCGGCGCATCGAAAATCGCCCGCGACGTCACCGAGCGCTCGCGTCTCCTCGCCACGGCGGGCGAACATGCGGCCAATACCGAGAAGCTGTATGAAGTGGGCACGGTGGTCGCGTCCACCCTCGACCGCGAGGTCATCGTTCAGAAGGTGACCGACACCGCGACTCAGCTCACACACGCCGAGTTCGGCGCGTTCTTCTACAACGTGACTGAACCCGACACTGGCGACGCATTCATGCTTTATACGCTGTCCGGTGCGCCGCGCGAAGCCTTCGTACAGTTCCCGCACCCGCGCGCGCAACCGCGCTCTTCGCACCCACCTTTTTCGGCGAAGGGCCAGTGCGGATCGCCGACGTGAAACAGGATCCGCGCTACGCGCAGAACCCGCCGTACTATGGCATGCCGGACGGTCATCTACCGGTGCGCAGCTATCTTGCCGTGCCGGTGAAAGGGCTCGCCGGCGACGTCATCGGGGGTCTCTTCTTCGGCCACTCTCAGGTGGATGTCTTCACCGAGCAGCATCAGCGGCTTGCGGTCGGCGTGGCGTCGTGGGCGTCGGTGGCGCTGGAGAACGCACGTTTGTACGCCACTGCGCAGGCCGCCAATCGCATGAAGGACGAGTTTCTCGCGGTGCTCTCACACGAGCTGCGGACACCGCTGAACGCGATCCTCGGCTACTCGCGATTGCTTCGCAGTGGAATGCTCCCGCCGGACAAGACGGCTCGCGGGCTGGAAACGGTGGAACGGAATGCCGCGTGGCTAACCGAGATCGTCGAGGACGTGCTCGACGTCTCACGAATCGTCTCGGGCAAGCTTCGCCTCGACGTCCAACCTGTCGAGCTGCCAGTCATCGTGGACAACGCCGTCGCCACGATCCATCCGGCGGCAGAAGCCAAAGGCGTTCACGTCCAGACGATCATCGATCCACGCGTCGGGCCGGTGTCCGGCGATCCCAACCGCCTTCAGCAGGTCGTCTGGAATCTGGTGTCGAATGCGGTCAAGTTCACGCCGAAAGCCGGACGCGTCCAGGTCCGCCTCGAGCGGGTCAATTCCCACGTCGAGATCGCCGTCAGCGACACCGGTATCGGCGTACGACAGGATTTCCTGCCGTACGTCTTCGAGCGCTTTCGTCAGGCGGACACCGGCCCGGCGCGAAAGATGGGCGGCCTCGGACTCGGGCTCGCGATCGTACGTCACATCGTCGAGATGCACGGCGGCACCGTCGATGCCTCCAGCGAAGGCGAGGGCAAGGGCGCGACCTTCCGTGTGCGGCTGCCGCTGATGATCGTGCATCCGCAGGCGATGCAGATGCCTCGCGAGCATCCCCGCGCCGAACGCCGCGAACCCCTGACCGCTCTCGGCGACCTCCACGGTGTACGCGTCGTCGCCATTGACGACGAGGAAGATGCGCTGTCTCTGTTGCGCGTGGTCCTCGAAACCGCCGGCGCGGAGGTGACGACGGTCGGGTCGCCGCTGTCGGCGATGGAACGTATCGGCGACATCAAGCCACATGCGCTCATCATCGACCTGGGCATGCCGGAGATGGACGGGTTCGAGCTGATTCGGCGCATTCGAGCCTCGATCGATCCGGCGATTCAGCATATCCCCGCCGCGGCGCTGAGCAGCGGATTCCAGATGCATCTTGCCAAGCCGATCGATCCCGGCGAGCTGGTCGCGTCGGTCGCGACCTTGGCGAGGCGCGTGAGCTCGGAACCGTAGGGCGAGCGGCGCCGCACTAGTGCACGCGCACGAATCGGCAGTACTGAAACGATTGCGACGTGCCCCACGGGGTCAGGTGATGGTGCGGCACCGCTTCGACAAGGTCGAACTCGTTTCCGAGTTCCTTCGACAACATCTCCGCTGAGTAACGAACCACCGGGAGACCACTACACGTCTCCGGTCCATCAGGCGCGAACGTCGCCACGATCGCGGTGCCCGTCAGTTTGAGCGTGCTTCGAAGGTGTTGCCGATAGCGAGCGCGATCCCCGGCCTCGGTCAAAAAATGAAAGACGGCGCGGTCGTGCCAGATGTCCATCGGCGTGATCGACCAGTCCGAGGCGACGTCGGCCTCGATCCACGTGAGCGCGAATGCCGCGCCGCCGAGACGGGACTTCGCCCGATCCAGCGCGGTCCGCGAGACATCGAGTACGGCGACGCAGTCCAGCCCGCGAGCCACCAGAGCGTCCACGACGCGCGAGTCACCGCCGCCGACATCGAGCACGCACGACTCCGGACCAAGGCCCGCGGCTTCCATCATCCGCAGCGAGATCGCGGGGAGCGCTTCGAACCAGCTCACATCGCGCTCGCCTTTGCCAGTAAAGACGCTATCCCAGTGCTGTTTACGATTCATCGGCACCGCGCGCTCCAGCCGTGGTACATGCTACACTTGGCAATTCGTCGGGGCGTGGCTCAGTCTGGTAGAGCACTCGGTTCGGGACCGAGGGGTCGCTGGTTCGAATCCAGTCGCCCCGACCACTACATTCGGCAAGAGAAATGGCCTTCAATCGACGGTTCGTCGCTTGCGGGCCATTACCATTTCCGCCATGCCTATCTACGAGTACACCTGCCGGGCCTGCGGCCACGAGTTCGAGCAGCTGATTCGCACCGGGGACACGGCGGCGTGTCCATCGTGCAAGGGACAGGATCTCGAACGACTGCTCTCTCACGTCTCAGTCAGCTCGGAGCACACGCGCCAGTCGAACTTCAACAAGGCTCGCGCCAAGGCGAAGTTAGTGCAACGGGACAAGGACGTGGCGCAGGCGGAGTACGAGAAGAAGCACCGAGAGGAAGGACATTAGGTCCGGCTGAAGCCGGACACTACATCTACGCCGTCTTGTTGGCCAGCGTGAGCCCCTCGACGAACGTCAGCGCGTTGTAGGCCGTCATGTCGGGCTGCAGCGGCGTGATCGAAATGTAGCCGTCGCGCACGGCCTGGTAATCCGAGCGGTCGTGCGGCTCCCACTCGTTCTCACCCTCTTCAATCCAGTAATACGGCTTGTGCCGCGGATCCATGCGCTCGCTTACGGTGGTGACGTGATTGCGCTTGGCCTGGACGGTGACTCGGAAGCCCTTGTTCGGCCCCTTCGGCGTGTTGATGTTCAGCAGTGTGAACTTCGGTAGGCCCTGTTCGAGCACGGCCTGCGCGACGATCGCCGCCGCTTCGGCCGAGGGTCCGAACTCGCACTCATCCTTCACGCGCTGTGTGGAGACGGCAATGCTGTGAATCTCGAGCAGCGCGCCCTCGAGCGCGCCCGACACGGTCCCCGAATAGGTCACATCATCGCCGAGATTCCACCCTTTGTTGATGCCCGACACGATCAAGTCTGGCTTGCCCTTCAGCACGTGCGTGATCGCCAGGTTCACGCAATCGGTTGGGGTCCCATCTACGGCAAACACCTTCGGGCCAATCACGTCGATGCGCAGCGGCCGACGGAGTGTAAGGGCGTGGCCGATGGCACTGGCTTCCTGAATCGGGGCAACAACCGTCACATCACCGAGCGGCGCGAGCGCGCTGGCCAGCGCCCTGATCCCATCCGAGTGCACACCATCGTCGTTGGTTACAAGAATTCGAGGCATGAGAACGATCGATCCTATCAGGACTTCGCGGTGGCGACCCGCTGATGCGGATTCGGCAGGCGAACCACGATCAGCAGCACCGCGGCCGCAGCCGACAACGCCGCGCCCATGATGAACGCCGCTGCGGGACTCACGCGATCGTACACGACGCCGAAGGCGATGCTCGCGATGAGCATGCCGACGCCGAGCACACCGTAGTAGAGACCGAACGACGTGCCCTGCTGGTGCGCCGGCGTGAGATCGGCGACGAGGGCCTTCTCCGCCCCTTCCGACAGCGCGAAATGGACGCCGTAGATCAGGAACAGCGTGACGAAGGCGACGGCGTTCGTGACGAGTGCGAAACCCAGGTAAACGAGGCTATAAATCACCCAGCCGATCACGATCACGTAGCGTCGCCCCAGTCGATCGGAGAGTCCCCCTCCCCACGTCGAAAGC
>Ga0070675_100001614_pt1 | contig 16612 bp, 17 predicted proteins | sample KBSM43metaG_FD_65343 | JGI IMG/M metagenome (GOLD analysis project Ga0070675, IMG submission 65343) | Miscanthus rhizosphere microbial communities from Kellogg Biological Station, Michigan, USA - KBS M4-3 metaG | ecosystem: Host-associated > Plants > Roots > Rhizosphere > Soil ...
GCGATCGAGATGCACTTCCTGCCCGACGTCTACGTGACGTGCGAGCAGTGCAAGGGCCGGCGCTACAACCGCGAGACGCTCGAGATCCAGTACCGCGGCAAGTCGATCGCCGAGGTGCTCGACCTCACCGTCGATCAGGCGCTGCCGCTGCTCGAGAACTTTCCGCCGATTGCCAACAAGCTGCGGACGCTGCAGGACGTCGGCCTGGGCTACATCGAGCTGGGCCAGTCGGCGACGACGCTGAGCGGCGGCGAGGCGCAGCGGGTGAAGCTGGCGCGCGAGCTGTCGCGGCGGGGCACGGGCCGCACCCTCTACATCCTCGACGAGCCCACGACCGGTCTCCACTTCGAGGACACCCGCAAGCTGCTCGACGTGCTCAACAAGCTGGTGGACCAGGGCAACACGGTGGTGGTCATCGAGCACAATCTCGACGTGATCCGGTGCGCCGACTACCTGATCGACCTGGGGCCCGAAGGCGGGGGCGGCGGGGGCCGCCTGATGGTGAGCGGCACGCCGGAGGTGGTGGCGGCCGACCCCCAATCGGCCACCGGCCAGTTCCTGGCCCCCCTCTTTGGCAGCGGAATCCTGGGTGCCAACGACCCCGACCGTCGCCCGAGCCACCGACGAAGCGTGGTAAAGTAGCCGCACTTTGGTCACGGGTCGCCGTGGTTTCGCTGCAACGACGATCACGACGCTGAGCGTGTTTTGAGTGACTGACGGCGATAACTAGTTCATTCGCAGCATGTTGCGCAAGGCCATGACCTAAGGCCGCTCATGGCACTCCCGTTGCTTGAGGTTGGGAGTACCCCTAGGAACGGCATTGGCCTGATGAGCGTACAGCGGACACTTCGCCGGGCAACGTCCTGCGCCGGCATCGGACTTCACTCCGGAGGCAGGGTCACGCTGTCGTTGCGGCCGGCCCCGGCCGACTTCGGCATCCGATTCCGCCGTTCGGATCTGGGCGGCCTCGAGGTCCCGGCCACCGCCGACCACGTGGTGGGCATCAACTACGCCACCGGCCTTGCGCGCGATGCGGTCAGGGTCGACACCGTCGAGCACCTGCTGGCGGCGCTCGTCAGCCTCGGTATCGACAACGCGGTCGTGGAGCTCAATTCGCCCGAAGTGCCGATCATGGACGGCAGCGCGGCGCCGTTCATCTATCTGATTCAGGAAGCCGGGGTGCGCGCGCTCGCGGCACCGCGGCGGTTCCTCAAGGTCCTGCGGCCGATCTCGCTGTCGCGCGGCGACAAGCGCATCGCGCTCTACCCGTCGGATCACTTCAAGGTCACCTACAGCATCGCCTACGACCACCCGATGCTGCGGCACCAGTCGCGCACGATGCGCATCACCGAGGCGTCGTTCGTCGAGGAGATCGCCGCGGCGCGCACCTTCACCTTCCTCAAGGAAGTGGAGCAGCTGCGCAAGCAGGGCCTGGCGCTCGGCGGTTCGCTGGAGAACGCCATTGTCATCGGCGAGACCGGCGTGCTGAACAACGCGCTGCGGTTCGACGACGAGTTCGTGCGCCACAAGATCCTGGACTCGATCGGCGACATGGCGCTGCTCGGCCACCCGATCATCGGCCACCTCGTCGCCCATCGCGGCGGCCACGGGCTGCACACCGCGTTTGCCGCGCAGGTGCTCCAGGAGCGCGACGCCTGGACGCTGGTGGAAGGTCCCGCGCCGAAGGATGTGGCAGCCGCCGTGGCGGCAGCCGCACCCGCACCCGCGAATTAGCGACGATGCTGCCGGGCGGTGGTCTGATAATCGCCCTCTACGTTCCGCAGCTAGTTCAAGCGTTCTTACCTACCAGCTGACCTGCCCACCTGCTGGCAGGTCACTTATCGAGCTTTCGCATGTACGCCTCGAGCTTGTCGTTCTCGTACTTCACGGTATTGAGGAACAGGCTCTCCAGGAGGTAGGTGCGGCGGTCCTCGTCGGCCATCTGGTCGACCAGATGGGTGATCTCCCGCATCATGTCTTCGAACGAGCGGTCGAGGCCGCGCTTGGCGGTGACCTCCCGGTAGAGGGCTTCTATGACCGCCAGCAGATCGCCGTCGAGCGTGATCTCGGCGCCAGTCGTCGTGGTGATGGTCCGCATGACTAGCCCCCGAAGCTCTTGATGGCCGCCGCTTCGTCGCTGTGGATCTCCAGGAAGTTCTGCGCGCCGGTCATCGTCAACATCGTCTCGACCCGCTTCTGCACCCCCGACAGCTTGAGCGATCCGCCTGCCGCCGTGACCTGGCGGTAGAGATCCATCAGGCAGCCGATCGTCGCGCTGTCCACGTAGGTGACGGTGGAGAGGTCGAGCAGCACCTTGCTGCCCGCGCCGATCAGCGGCGTGACGGCGCCCGCGAATTCGGGCAACAGCGGATACATCAGGCGCGCTTCGTTGACGCGTACGATCGAGATGTCGTGATTGCGGTCGGTGGTCACATTCATGCTCAGACTCCGCTCTTCGGAACCGCGTCCTGCCGCTCGACAAGGAGGCGGATTTGGCGCGCCAGTTCGGTGCGTCCCCGGTTGATGCGCGACTTCACGGTGCCTTCCGGCAGATCGAGCCGGTCGGCGATTTCCTGATAGGTCAATTCCTGGATGTCACGCAGCATGACCGCGGTGCGCAGCGTGTCGGGCAGCTCGGTGAGCGCGGCGCGCAGCAGCGTCACCCGATCGGCGTGCTCGAGCCGCCCGTAGGCGCTGATGCCCGGCGCCGCCGGCGTCAGGTCCGCCGGGTCGACGTCGCGGTTGATGGTTTCGCGCTCGCGCCGCGCGCTGCGGTAGTGATCGATGCACAGATTGCGGCTGACGCTGATCAGCCAGGTCTGGAAGTTGGCGCGGCGGTCGAACGTGTCGAGCGACTTGTACAGCTTCAGGAAGACGTCCTGCGTGAGATCCTCGGCCTGGTCGTGGCGGCCGACGAACTTATAGGCGATGTTGAAGACCCGGCGCCAGTGCGCGCGGACGATCGTCTCCCATGCGGCCTGATCGCCGTCGAGGCATCGCTGGATGACTTCGTCCATCGCCTGCGCAGAAGAGGATTCAAACGACACGATGCCCTCGACGCTGCGAAGACGGACCGACCGGAGCAGCTGGGGTTGGAATGGGCGCATGATAACATGCGAAAGCGCGTGCCCGCACCGTATTCCCAAGCAAAACACGGCCTCGCCTGCGACGGGGTTGCGCTGGCCGCAATCGCCGACTCGATCGGTACGCCGGTCTTCATCTACAGCGCGCAAGCCATTCGCGATGCGTATACCGGCATCGATCAGGCGTTTGCCGGCTATCCGCACACCATCCACTACGCGCTCAAGGCCAATTCGACGCTCGCGCTGCTGCGCCTGCTGCGCGATCTCGGCAGCCGCGCCGACGCCAACTCCGGCGGCGAGATCCGCGTCGCGCTGCGCGCCGGCTTCACGCCGGCCGACGTCGTCTTCACCGGCGTGGGCAAGACGCGCGAGGAACTGGAGTTCGCCGTCGCCGCGGACGTGGCCACGATCAACGCCGAATCACCCGGCGAGCTCGATCGCATCGCCGAGGTCGCGCGGGCCCTCGGCCGCACGGCTCGCGTCGCCCTGCGCGTCAACCCGGACATCGACGCGAAGACCCACGCCAATATTTCCACCGGCCTGCGCATCAACAAGTTCGGCGTCGCGCTCGAGGAGGCGCGGGGCATCTACCGCGCGCGGCGCGGCCTCGCCGGGTTGCGCTTCGTCGGCGTGCACGTCCACATCGGCTCGCAGATCACCAGCGCCGAGCCGCTGCAGCGGGCGGCGGAGGTGCTGGCCGGCATTGCGCTGGAGCTGCGGGACGACGGCGTGCCGCTCGAGCACGTGGACCTTGGCGGCGGCCTGGGCATCCCGTACGAAGGCACGCCGATGATTGCGCCGTCGGAATACGCGGCGGCGGTGCTGCCGGCGCTGCGGCGCTGCGGGCTGCCCGTCGTGCTCGAGCCGGGCCGTGCCATCGTCGGCCGGTCGGGCGCGCTGGTGTCGCGCATCGTGGACACCAAGCAGAATCCCGACGGGCGGCGCTTCGCGGTGCTCGACGCCGGGATGACCGAGTTGATGCGGCCGGCGCTGTATGGCTCGTACCACCGCATCGAACCGGTGCAGCCGCGCCCGCAGCCAGCCGGCGCCTGGGACATCGTCGGTCCCATTTGCGAGAGCAGCGATGCGTTCGGCCGTGAACGCGAGCTGCCGCCGCTCGAGGTCGGCGACCTCGTGGCGGTGCTCGACACGGGCGCCTATGGCGCCGTGATGGGATCCAACTACAACCGCCGGCTGCTGGCGCCCGAGGTCCTCGTTGACGGCGGCGCCTGGACCGTCATCCGCCGCCGGCAGACGCTCGACGACGTCCTCGCGCTCGAGACGTAGCGAGGCTCCGCCTCGGACCGACGAGCCTGAAGGCTCCGCCCGCTAGGCAGTGTTTGATTGCCCGCCCTCCGGGCGGGCGTTGGGAGGAAGTGGCAGTGCGCGGGCTCCTCGTCGTCCTCGAAGGCCTGGATCAGAGCGGCAAGCAAACCCAGGCCGAGCGCCTGCGCGATCGGCTGGTGGCCGCGGGCCGCACCGTCCGGCTGCTGTCGTTCCCCTCGTACGAGACCCACCTCGGCGCCGAGATCGGGCGCGCGCTGCACGGCGAGCGGGACTACGGCCCCGACACGATGCAGCTTCTGTTCGTGGCCAACCGCTTCGAGTGGAAGCCGGAGATCGAGCGCGAGCTGGCGCGCGGCACGGTGATCGTCTGCGACCGCTATCGCGCGTCGAGCATCGCCTACGGCGAGGCGTTCGGGCTCGATCCGGCGTGGCTCGCCGACATCCAGAAGAATCTGCCGCAGCCCGATCTCACCGTGCTGCTCGACGTCGATCCGACCCTCTCGGCTACGCGCAAGACGGCCGACCGCGACAAGTACGAGCGCGATCTGGCGCTGCTCGGCCGCGTCCGTGAGAGCTATCTCCGACAGGCGGCCGGCGCCGGCTGGCTGCGGCTGGATGCCGGCCGCGATCGCGACGCCGTGGCAGCGGACGTGTTCGCGGCGACCGTCCCTCTGCTCTCCTGAGTCCGTTCAGCCCAAAGGCTGGGGTAGGCTTCCTCGCTAGGAGAGAGGTTGTTCCTGCGCAGGTAGCCACCTGAGCTACAAAACACACCCCGGGACGGGCGTTTCGGCACATGATCGTTTGCTTCACGCAGCCCCGGACTCTCATTACGGTTGAGCTCGGAGGTGGGTTGGCGATCGAGCTGAGTTCTGAACAGCAGGAGCTTCAACGGGCGGCGATCGAGTTCGCGCGCAGCGAGCTGAACCGCCCTCACGCGCAGGCCGACGCCCTCGAGATTTTCAATCGAGAGGGCTGGGACGCCTGCGGACGCTTCGGCGTTTTCGGCATGCCGGTGCCCCAGGAATACGGCGGGCTCGGGCTCGGTCTCTCGGCGCTCCTGGCGGTGATGGAGGGGCTCGGGTACGGCACGCGCGATCAGGGCCTCCTCTTCTCGATCAACGCCCATCTCTGGACGAACTCGATCCCGATCCTGCTTTACGGCTCTGACGAGCAGCGGCAGCGGTACCTGCCACGGCTCTGCTCGGGTGCGCTGATCGGCGCCAACGGCGCCTCGGAGCCGGATGCCGGCTCAGATGTGTTCTCGATGCGGACCCTCGCCAGGCGCGACGGCGACGACTACGTGCTCACCGGGACGAAGACCTTCGTGACCAATGCGCCCGTCGCCGACCTCGCCGTGGTCTACGCGACGATCGACCCGGCGCTCGGGCCCACCGGGATCACCGCGTTCATCGTCGAGCGCGATTCCCCCGGCTTTTCCGTCGGTGAGAAATTCGACAAGCTCGGGCTGCGCACCTCGCCGATGGCCGAGATGATCTTCGAGGAGTGCCGCGTGCCGGCGGTCAACCGGCTCGGCCGCGAGGGGCGCGGCGTGCAGGTCTTCGAATCCTCGATGGAGTGGGAGCGCGGCTGCATTCTCGCCACCAGCCTCGGCGTGATGCGCCGGCAGCTCGAAACGTGCATCGCGCACGCGCGCACGCGCAAGCAGTTCGGCAAGCCGATCGGCAAGTTTCAATCCGTGGCCAATCGCATCGTCGACATGAAGGTGCGGTTCGAAACGTGCCGCCCTCTCGTTTATCAGATCGGCCGCCTCAAGGACCAGGGCCGTCCCGCGATGCAGGAAGCGGCGCTGGCCAAACTCTACGTGTCGGATTGCTTCGTGAAATCGTCCCTCGACGCCATTCAGGTCTTCGGCGGCTACGGCTACATGCGCGAACAGGGCGTCGAGCAGGACCTGCGCGACGCCGTCGGCGGCACGTTGTACTCGGGCACCACCGAGATTCAGCGCAACATCATCGCCAGAAGCCTGGGGTTGTAGAAGAGAGATGTCCACACTCGCCACGCCGGCGGCAGCACTGAAAGGCGTGCCGGCCGGCGCCACGACCGGTGCGGCCGACGCCCGCGCGGCGCTCGCCACGCCCGACGCGTTGAAGTTCGTCACGCTGCTCGCCCAACTGGCGGTGCTGGCGGGGGTGTTCCGCTTCTTCGATGTGGAAGACCAGGCGTTCGTGCTGCTCGCCGAGTTCATCATTGTCGGCTTCGCGATCCACTACTGGCTGCCGTTTGCCTGGAAGCAGACCTTCTACATCGGATTCTCGATCGCCGGCGCCTTTGTAATGCTGCAGCCGGTCACAGCCGCGCTGCTCATCGCGGTCGGCCTGGGCCTCTTCGCCATCGTGGCCGCGCCGGCGTCGTTCCGGGCGCGCCTGGCCGCCGTGGCGGCGGTGAGCGCGGCGCTGATCTACGCTCGTGCCACCGGCGCCCTCGGCATCCCGTTCGATTTCTGGCCGGTGTTCGGCGCCATCTTCATGTTCCGGTTCCTGATCTACCTGTACGACGCGGCGCACGCCAAGACGCGGCCGCAGCTGCGCGACTTCCTCACCTACTTCTTCATCGTCCCGAACTACTACTTCGTGCTGTTCCCGGTGATCGATTTCCAGACGCACCGGCAGGCCTATTTCCGGCGCAACATCCACGACGTCGCGCAGCAGGGCATCGTCTGGATCGGGCGCGGCACCCTTCAGCTGCTCCTCTACCGGCTCGTGTACCACTGGAAGAGTCCGTCCAACGCACTGGAAGAGATCACGACCTTCGGCGCGCTCGTGAGCACGATGGTCCTGACCTACATGCTGTACCTCCGCGTGTCGGGACAGTTTCACATCATCGTCGGGTTCCTCCACCTTTTCGGCTACGACCTGCCCGAGACGCATCGGAAGTATCTGCTGTCGCGCAGCCTCACCGACTTCTGGCGCCGCATCAACATCTACTGGAAGGACTTCATGGTGAAGCTGGTGTACTTCCCCGTGTACTTCCGGCTGCGCCGCAGCGGCGACGTGCGGGCCCAGGTCGTCGCGACGATCGTCGTGTTCGTCGTCACCTGGTTCTTCCACGCCTATCAGTGGTTCTGGCTGCGCGGGTCGTTCCTCATGACGTGGCCCGACACGCTCTTCTGGGCGATTCTGGGCGGCATGGTGACGGTGAACCTGCTGATCGAGCGGAAACGTCCGGCCAAGCCGGTGGCCGTGACCGGCATCGTCTCGTGGCGTTCTCCGGCCGAGATTCTGAAGGTCGCCGGGACCTTCTGCATCATCGTGACGCTGTGGTCGCTGTGGAACGCGCCGTCAGTCTCGAAGTGGATCGACCTGGTGACCTGGTGGAAGGTCGGCTGACGTGCCGACTTTCATCGAACCCAAAGGAGTGATGTGTCGATGAGCAACGTGAAGGACACGATTCGCGACTACATCCTGCGTGAGTATCTGCCCGGCGAGTCGGCCAGCAATCTGGCCGACGACACGCCGCTGCGTACGAGCGGGATTCTGGACTCGATGGCGACGCTGAATCTGGTCACGTTTCTGGAGCAGCACTTCGGGATCATGATCGACGCGCACGAGACGGGCATCGACCAGTTCGACCGCATCGCCGACATTGCCGCGCTGGTCGAGCAGAAACAGCACGGGTAATGAATCTCTGCACGTATCTCGAAGAGAGCGCACGCCGGTATCCCGACCACGTGGCCGTCGTGGACCCGTCGGGGCGCGCCTGCAGCTACCGGGAGCTCGACGAAGTGTCCAGCCGGATCGCGGGATTTCTGGCCGCCCGGGGTGTCGTGCCCGGCGATCGCGTCGGCATCATCGCGCCCAAAAGCGCCGAGTCGGTAGCGACGCTCTTCGGCATCATGAAGGCCGGAGCGGCTTATGTCCCGGCGGACTACACCGCGCCAGCGCTGCGGAACCGGACGCTCCTCGCGGATTGCGCCGTGACAGCCGTGTTCCTCGATCCTTCGTGCGCCGGAATCGTGAGCGAATGGCCGCACGACGTGCGCCCGGCGGTGTGCTGGCTGCCCGGCGGCGATCTCCCGCCCGGCGGCACGCCGTGGGGTCAGGCGTCGTCCGCGGCGCCGCTCGGCGCGCCGAGCCGCCTCGTCGGGGCCGACGAGCTCGCCTACATTCTCTATACCTCGGGATCCACCGGCGTGCCAAAGGGCGTCATGTTGACGCACCGCAACGCCACGGCCTTCGTGGACTGGTGCTCGGAGGAATTCAGCCCGACGTACGAGGATCGGTTCAGCAGCCACGCCCCGTTCCATTTCGATCTGTCGGTGCTGGACCTCTATGTGTCGCTCAAGCACGGCGCGGCGCTGTACCTGATCTCCGAGGGGCTCGGGAAGGCACCGCAGGACCTGGCGGCCTACATTGCTGGCAACCGGCTGACGATGTGGTACTCGACGCCGTCGATCCTGAGCCTGCTGGCCCAGTTCGGCGCGCTCGAGAAACACGACTGCTCGTCGTTGAAGGTCGTGCACTTCGCCGGCGAGGTCTTTCCAGTGAAGCACCTCCGCAACATCGTCGAACGGTGGCCGCAGGCGTGCTTCTACAACCTCTACGGCCCCACTGAAACCAACGTCTGTAGCTTCGCCCGCATACCCACGCCGATTCCGCCGGAGCGGACCGAGCCGTACCCGATCGGGCATCTCTGTCCGTACTGCGACGGCCTCGTCCTCGACAACGTCAACGGCACGCCGGTGGCGGCCGGCGGCGAAGGGCTGCTGCACATCGCCGGGGCGTCGCTGTTCCAGGGCTACTGGGGGCGTCCTACCGACGAGCTGTTCTTCGAGCGTGACGGGCGGCGCTGGTACAACACGGGCGACGTGGTACGCGAGGCCGGCGACGAAGGCTACGTGTACGTCGGCCGTCGCGACCGGATGGTGAAACGCCGAGGCTATCGCATCGAGCTTGGTGAGATTGAACGCGGGCTCTACGGGCACGAGCGTCTGCGCGAGGTGGCCGTCATCGCGTTGCCGGATGCCTCGGCAGGTGTGAAGATAGTCGCCTATGTCACGCCGCAGCCAGGCGACCGTCCGTCGATCGTTGAGCTCAAGATGTTCTGCGGTCGCGCGTTGCCGTCGTACATGAACCCCGACGCGTTCGTGTTTCTCGACGCGCTGCCGCGCACGTCCACCAACAAGGTCGACTACCAGGGGCTGTCGCGACTGTCGCAGGGCGGCGCGGCGGCGGTTCCGGCCTCGTGAGCAAGGACTACAACCATGACCTGGCTGCTGAGAAGTGAATCGGCGCGGATCATGACGATTGCACTGGTGCTGATTGCCGCCAAGGTGGCGTTCCTGGGCTATCGCACTTCCGTGGAACCGCTCCCATGGCCGACTGGTGCCGTGCGTGCGTTTGGCAACAACCTGTTCTCGACGATGTCGAACCGGGAGCCGAACCGGGAAGCTCGCGAGGAGTTGACGGCCGGTTATTACGAAGGGCTCATCAACGAGGGCTCACGCCTGAGCGGTCTGAACCGATTGGCTACCGGCAATCGCGTGCCGTCCTTCCGCGATAACTCTCAGCCGGACCGCCGTGAGACTCACGATTTTCTGTTCTATGAACTGATCCCGAACTCGGATATTCCGGACTATCGTGACGACCGCGCGCGCTATCGGTTGAAAACCAACAGTCTCGGCTTCGCCGATCGCGAGTATACGGTGGCGAAGCCGGCGCGGATCCGCCGCATTGCCATCATGGGCGACTCGATCACACGTGGGCAGGGGGCCCCCTTTGGCGCCACCTACGAAGCCCTCCTGGAACAGGAGCTCGACGCTCGGGTCAAGGCGCGGTCCGGCGGCAGCGACGGCGTCGAGATTCTGAATTTTGCCGTGGGCTCGTTCAACATTACCCAGCAGATGGAGATGGCACAGACACGGGCGGCCCGCTTCGACCCCGATGTCTACGTCTACTCGCTGTCAACTTTGAGCATTTACGGCCGGTGGTGGCGGCACCTCTCGCTGCTGGTCAATGCCGGCATCGACCTGAAGCACGACTATCTCCGCAAGCTGATCGCCGCCGCGGACGTGCGGGTCAACGACCCGGTAGGGGTGTTCGACGCCAAGATGGCAGGATTCAGGCTTCCGACGATCAGGTGGGCGCTGGCGGAGATGAATGCGCACGCGCAACGCCAGAACGCGAAGATGTTGGTTCTGCTCGTCCCGACCGTCACGACACCGTCGGGGATGGAGGAGAGCTTTCTCGGGATTCCGGAGATCCTGCGCGATCTCGATATTCCGTACGTCTCGTTGCTCGACTCGTTCGAGGGGGTGGATTTGCAGCCGCATCGCGTCGCCGAGAACGATCACCACCCGAACGCCGCAGGGCACCGGCGGCTGTACGAACGCCTGTTGCAGCGGCTCGACGGCGACGCGGCTCTGATGCGAACGCTGGCTGGCCCCTAGGACCGCGTCCGGGGCGACAGGGGCCGGGTCCGAAGACCCAGCCCCACGATCCTGCTTAAGCCTTAAGCCCTAAGCCCTAAGCCCTAAGCCCTAAGCCGACAAGTATCACCCTCAGTTCGTCCCCGCCCCCGCCGCAGCCTGCACGTCCGCCTTCGTGAGCGGCTTGTCGGGGTTCGGCGGGTGCGCCTGAATCCAGCTGTTGTAATCGAGCTTGCTGGTGGTCTGCACGACGGCCTTCAGCGTGGGGAGCTGCGCCGGGTTCGGGTTGACACCGGTGACATCGGCCGACCACAACACCTTCTCGGCGGGCAGAAACACCACCAGCATGCCGTCGCTGTGCTCGTTCGCGACGCGGTGCAGCTCCACGACCTTGCCGTTGTTGCCGCGGCGGACATCACGGTCGCCCACGCCCTCGACGACGTTGGTGCGCCGGTTGGTCGCCTTCGACAGGCTGTCGCCGGTGAGCGTGCGCGGTCCGCCGAGCAGGCGCTCGAGCACCGCCTCGTTGTTCCGGTGGGTCAGGATGGTGGCGCCCTCGGCCACCGCGGCGGCGAGGCCGCTGGCGTGGTCGAAGTGCGGGTGCGAGTTCACGACGAACCGGATCGGCTTGCCCGGGATCGCCTGCTTGGCGGCGGCCATCACCGCCAGCCCGCGCGCGTCGCTCTGGCCGCTCTCGACCACCAGGATGTGGTCGCCCATGTCCACGGCCAGCGACGTGTAGTTGCCGCCGATCTTGAACACGCCTTCACCGATGCGCTCCACCGGAGGCGCGGCGCCCGCGGCCGGCGGGGCTGCGGGCGGCGGTCCGCCGGGCCCGCCGGGGGGCGGCGGCGGAGTAAGCAACGCGGTCAGGTTGGCCGGGTTGGCCGAGGCCGAGGAGATCGTCGCGTCGAACGTCGGCATGCCCGCCTGGCGCTGGACGATGCGGGTGGGCACCTGCACGCCGTTCATGTTCTGGTAGTTCGAGTACTCGAACTCCACCAGCAGGTCGCCGACGACCGCGTTGTCGACGCGGGTCTCGACCTTGGTGACCTGGTTCTGGTTGTTGATGTACCCGGTCACCGTGTACGCCTGCCCCGACGGCGACTTGAGCGCCGGCGAGAACGAGACGACCTGCTGGCCGCCCTGCTGGCGCACGGTGGCGTTGTTGGCCGCCGAACCCTTCAGAAATCCCCAGGGCGTTGTCCAGATGTTCAAGCCCTGGTTCCAGTTGGCGCTGGCCTGCATCGCGGTGATGTTCTGGTTGAACACGCCGGGCATCGGCGGCGGCATGCCTGGCACGGTGGGCGGCTGCGTGGGGCCCGTGGCCCGGGACACCAGCGCAGAGGAATCCGCCGGCGTGCCGAAGTTGATGGCCCGCGTGTACTGGGTGATCTGGGTGACGTTGACCGGGCCCATCGGCTCGCCGATGGCCTTGCTCTGGCCGAAGGCGCCGTTGCGTGCGGTGCCGGAGTAGGTGATCGAGTTCAGGGTGTCCACGCCCATGGCCTTCGACGCCGCGGCAACAACCGGGCCGGCACTTTGTGCCGACGCGGCCGCAGGGAGGAAAGCGAGGAGCGCGGCAAGCGGGAGCTTTCTGAGCTGCATTTCTTGCCTCCGGTTCAGGTGGATGGCCGCGGGGGGACGTGCGCATCTATATACGCACCCGCGGCGCGGGCGCTTACCGGGCCGGCGGTCCTGGGGGCTGGAGGCGGCCGGGGAGAGGCCGATCAGTCCGGAGCGGGAGGCTTCACGCGGTCGACCACGAGCACCTCGACCGGCGCGCGCGTGGAACCGAGGCGCAGGCCGAGCTGCTCCTGGAGCGCGGTGAAGAGGGACGGGGCATCCGCCGCGCCGTGGGTGTTGCGGTTCCTGGGGCGACGGCGCCGGCCGGAGTCTGCGCTGAATCCGGAGCATAGGTGAGAGTGAAGTCCCAGGTGCCCCCGAGTGCGGTTCGGTCGACGACCGCGCGTTCCACACGCCCCGACAGCGCGAGCGCGAGCTCGGACAGCGGCACGCCGGTCGCCTGTATCGCGCCCAGGCCCCGGCCAGGTGAGCTCGCGCAGCGTGGAAAGGTTTACGGCGCTGAGACACGCACGGCGGCCGCATGCGGCAGCGCCCGGGCCAGCGTCAGCGTGCGGACCTCCCGCGCGCCGGCCTGTTTGAGCACGCGCGCGCAGGCATCGAGCGTCGCCGCCGTGGTCATGACGTCGTCGACGAGCACGAGCACCCGGTCCTCGATCCGGCGGCGGCGCGCCGCGCGGCTCACCCACGGGGCGATGGCGAAGGCGCCGCGGACGTTCCGCCGGCGCTCGGCCGGCGTGAGCCCGGCCTGCGGCCGCGTGCGGCGCGCGCGCCAGAGCACGCGGGCCACTGGGACGTCCAGCGTGCGGGCAAGCTCGGCCGCTTGATTAAAGCCGCGGTGCAGCCGCTTCCACGGGTGCAATGGCACGGGCACGACCGCATCGCCGCCATCCAGCACGGCCCGCCCTGCCTCCCGCAGCAGCGCGCCAAGCGGGCGCGCGAGCGACCGGCGGCCGTCGTATTTGAACGCGTGGATGATCGCGCGCAGCTCGCCCTTGTAGTCACAGGCCACGGCCCCGGCGTCGAACGCCGGTGGGCGTCGGCGGCAGGCCGCGCAGCGTTCAGCGGCGGCGCTGATGGTGCGCCACGACGGCAGCGGCTGGCCACAGACGCGGCACGCCGGCGGCAGCGCCGGGCCGACGCGCAGCCAGCACGCCGGACACACCGCACCCTGGAGCGGACGATCGAGCACGGCGCGGCAGGCGGCGCACTGGGGCGCCAGCGCCACCGTCAGCAGGGCGTCGAGCGCGCGGACCGCCGCGGCGCGGAGCGCTTCAGGCGGTTTCGTCGGAGAAGTCGTAGCGGACGGCGTTGCCCCAGAGCCGCTCGAGCCCGTAGAAGGATCGGCAGTCACGGCTGAAGATGTGCACGACGAAGTTGAAGTAGTCGAGCAGGATCCACTCGGAGCTCTTCACGCCTTCGGCCCCCGCCGGCCGTTCGTCGAGCTGCTGCTTCAAGGTGTCGCGCACGGCATCGGCAATCGCGGTGACCTGCCGGGGATTGGCGCCGGTGCAGATCACGAAGTAGTCGGTGAAGCCGTCGGCCTTGCGCAGATCGAGAACGACGGTGTCGAGGGCCTTCTTGTCGCGCGCAGCCTCCACGGCCGTGGCGACCGCTTTCGGCAGCCGCGGCGTCTTGGCGGGAGTGGCAGCTGCCGCCGTCCTGGACGACGCGGATCGCGCGGCCCGGGGAGCGGCCGTCCGAGCCGGCGAGCGTCTGTCCGATCGAGCAGACGTCGAGGCGGAGGGTGTGTCGGATGATCGTGCTGATGGTCGTGGCCTACGTGTCGCCATGCAATCGGTCTACCGCTCCATAGAGGCCGTGTCTGATGATATGCCGCTCGACCGCCTCGGGTACCTGATGCGCGATCGGCCGGCCCGCCGCAAGCTCCTGGCGAATCTGGCTGGACGACACGTCGCGCGTGGCGGCGTCGATCAGATACACCGCGGGGCTCGCCGAAGGTGCACCGGCCTCGGCAAGCGGCCGCACGCGATGGCCGAGCGCCGGAGTCCGCGCGAGCGCATTGGTGAGCGTCGTGCCGGCGCGGCCCACCACTGCGAAATTCGTGCCCTCGACGAGCTTACCGAACTCGCGCCACAGCGCGATTTCCGCAAACGCGTCGGTGCCGATGATGAAGAAAAGCTGCGACGGGTGCCAGCCATCGGCATGCAGCCCGAGCAGGGTGTCGTGCGTGTACGACGTGCCGGTGCGACGCACTTCGATGTCGCAGGCGCGGTACTCGGCGGTGTCGTTGGTCGCGAGCACGACCATCGCGAAGCGATGGAACGGCGTGGCCCGGGGGTCGGCCTCGCGGTGAGGCGGCAGGTGCGATGGGATGAAGAGCACGCGATCGAGCCTGAGCGCGCGAAGCGCCGCCGCGGCCGCGTCGAGGTGCCCGACGTGCACCGGGTCGAACGTGCCGCCGAAAAGCCCGAGCCGGGTGGGGGCGGTCATGCGCCGCGGCGTCGGGTGCGCGCCGGCGTGAGGAGATCGATGCCCTCGCCCTGAGCTTCTGGCTCGGGCGTCGCAGCCGGGGCTGGAGCCTTGCGGCGACGAACGGACGCGCCACGGCCCCGTGCCGCGACAGTCTCGCCGGCCGGGTCCGAAGACCCTGCCTCCCGGACTGGTGCGGACACCGCCGTGACGGTGCGGCCGGCGGCGATGGCCTTCCACATCGATTCGAGCAGCGCCGGGACGCCATCGCCGGTGGCGGCCGAGATCTTCAGGAGCGGCAGCTTCTTGCGCTTCAGATGCGCTTCGAGGCGCTTCAGCCGGGCGGGGTCGTCGAGCACGTCGATCTTGTTGGCGACCGTGATCTGCGGCTTGGCGAACACCTCCCGCGAGTACGACTCCAGTTCGCGCCGGATGATGTCGAAGTCTTCCACCGGATCGCGGCCCGATTCGCTCGACAGGTCCACGAGGTGCACGAGGACTTTGGTGCGCTCGATGTGCTTCAGGAACTGATGGCCCAGTCCGTGGCCTTCGTGAGCGCCTTCGATCAGACCGGGCACGTCGGCGACGACGAAGCTGCGATCGCCGCTCAGCGATACGACGCCGAGGTTGGGCACGAGCGTCGTGAACGGGTAGTTGGCGATCTTGGGCCGGGCCGCCGAGATGCGCGAGATCAGCGTGGATTTGCCGGCGTTGGGAAAGCCGATCAGGCCGACGTCGGCGATGAGCTTCAACTGCAGGTGGAGCAGTCGGTACTGGCCCGGCACGCCCGGCTCCGTGCGCCGGGGCGCGCGGTTCGTGGACGAGACGAAGCGCGCGTTGCCACGCCCGCCGTGTCCGCCTTGCGCCACCAGCACACGCTGGCCTTCCTCGATGAGGTCCGCCAACGCCGCCAGCGCGCCGGACTCGTCCTTCTCGAAGACGAGCGTGCCGACCGGTACCTCGATCTCGAGATCGTGGGCCGTTGCCCCGGTGCGGTTGGCGCCCTGCCCGTGCTGCCCGTGCCTGGCTTTGAATTCGGGGTGGAAGCGGAAGTCGACGAGAGTGTTCTTGGTGGCCGCCGCGACGATGTACACGGACCCGCCGTTGCCGCCGTCCCCGCCGTCGGGACCGCCGCGGGGGACGAACTTCTCGCGGCGGAAGCTCAGGCAGCCATTGCCGCCGTGACCCGCCGTGACCTGGATGTCGACGTCGTCGACGAACATGCGGCTCGCGGCTGCAATCGACGCGCCCGCGCGGGCGGCTTACTCGACGGGAATGACCGAGATCTTCCGGCCGTGCTGGCCGTGATCTTCGAAGCGGACCTTGCCGTCCGCTTTCGCGTAGAGGGTGTGGTCCTTGCCCAGCCCGACGTTGAGGCCGGGTTCGAATCGACGCCCCTTCTGCCGCACGAGGATCGAGCCGCCGGTCACGAGGTTGCCGTCGTGACGCTTGACGCCGAGGCGCTGCGAGTTGCTGTCGCGCCCGTTGCGGGAACTGCCCTGGCCTTTTTTGTGAGCCATTGCTACACCTGGATATCGGTGATGCGCACGCGGGTGAAGAAGCTGCGGTGCCCGCGCGTCTTCCGGAATCCCTTGCGGCGCTTCTTCTTGAACACGCGCAGCTTCGGGCCGCGCGCCTCGCCGTCCACCACGCCTACGACCTTGGCGCCGGCCACGAACGGCGCGCCGGCGACCACGTCGCCCGCGCCCCTCTCGACGAGCAGCACCTCTTCGAAGGTGAAAGCCGATCCCGGCTCGCCGGGCCTGCCGTCCACTTCGACGACGGCGCCGGGCGTTACCTTCAGCTGGCGGCCACGAGCCTGAACAATCGCGTACACGTG
>Ga0070675_100001616_pt1 | contig 16600 bp, 15 predicted proteins | sample KBSM43metaG_FD_65343 | JGI IMG/M metagenome (GOLD analysis project Ga0070675, IMG submission 65343) | Miscanthus rhizosphere microbial communities from Kellogg Biological Station, Michigan, USA - KBS M4-3 metaG | ecosystem: Host-associated > Plants > Roots > Rhizosphere > Soil ...
GTACTCGATGCAGCCGGCGGCGTTCACCACGGTGACATGATGGCGCCATTCGCGTCGCGTCGTGCCAATGACGCGCTCTACGTAGGCGTTTCGTCACGACGAGCGCCGTGTCGTGAGCGGACCTCGGGCGTCATCAGCGGACTGCTGGTGCGGTGTTCGCCCCTCCACGTCCAGAACAGACGAACCCGCGCCCATGCCAGGCGAGCACCGTTGCTGACTGCACGACATGGAGCGCCGCGCGCCAGCCGTGCCATCGCTGTGACAGTCACGCCCACAGCATTCGATCTGCCGAGGTCAAACGAAGACGCTGACGGCGCGATCGATTCAGCGCGGCGAGCTGGTGTCGGAGCGCGAGGATCTCGACGTGCAGCAACGCGCGCGACCGGAATGCAAACCCAAGAGATTGGAGCAGCGAGACGACGACGGAGGTCACTCTTCGAGGCTATTCAAGACCACCCGAAACATCAATGGATGGAATGCGTACGGTGTTTCTAATACGGACAGGAGGCTGACGAGGTGTGACCCGTTCGCGCGCTGTGCGCGCTCACTGGAGGTCTGTCTATAAAGACTGGTGCTGCTTCGACCAACCGAGTAACTTGACAAAGCCGCTTCATAAACTGTCCCAGAACTAGATCGGGCACTGCGATGTGGTGAAGGGTGCACAAATTCAGATCCGGTTCATTCGTCGGACCCGGAATAAAGCAGACACGAGCCGATGCCTACAATTGGCTACACAGGAGGCTTCGTGCTGGTCTCGTTCTGCTACTTGGTGCTGCGTCGGCTTCTCCAACTCGCTGCGTTGCGGGTGCGGTCGAACGAGTTCAAGGAGCTGGAAATCGTCGTCCTCCGCCACGAACTCGCCATTCTCCGCCGAGTGCGCACGCGTCCCGTATTGACGACAGTCGACCGGCTCTTCCTCGCCGCGGCAAGTCGATTCCTCGCTCGGGAACGCTGGCGGTCGTTCCTGATCACGCCCGCGACACTGCTTCGATGGCACCGGCGGTTGGTCGCGAAACGCTGGACCTTCACGCGTCAGGGTCGACCACCGATGCGACGCGAGATTCGAGCCCTCGTGCTCCGTCTCGCACGAGACAATCCGCGGTGGGGCTATCAACGAATTGTTGGTGAGGTGAAAGGCCTGGGCATTCGTGTCTCAGCGACCACAGTGCGCACCTGGCTGAAGGCCGCGGGCCTTGGGCCGTCGGGCACGCGTCGGGGGATCACCTGGCGCGAGTTCATGCGCACACACCGGCACAGCCTGTTGGCCGTCGATTTCTTTACGGTGGAGACGCTGTGGCTGCAACGGCTGTACGTCCTTTTCTTCATCGAGTTGGGCAGCCGTCGTGTGCATCTGGCTGGATGCACCCCGCATCCTGGTGCGCCGTGGGTCATACAGCGCCCGCGAAGTGAAATGGGCGTTCGCAGACCGGTCCGAACGCCTTCGCTTCCTGATCCGCGATCGGGATCACAAACTTACTGCCGGGTTTGACGAGGTGTTCGGGAGTGACGGTATCGAAATCATTCGCACGTCATTCCGCACCCCGCAAGCCAACGGAGTGGCCGAACGGTTCGTGCGCACCGTCCGCTCGGAGTGTCTCGACTGGCTGCTCGTTCTGAATCAGGGTCACCTTGAGGGGTGCTCAAGGTGTTCGTGAACCACTACAACGAACAACGGCCCCATCGAGCACTGTCGCTCGCGCCACCGAGCCACGACATTCATGGGTCGCGTCGGCGACTGGCGAGGTTCGTGTCCACCGTCGCGACCGTCTCGGCGGTGTGATTCATGAGTACATCTTGGCGGCGTGATCAGATTCTTGCACCCCAGACGCCTACGCGTCGCTTGGACGAACGATCGTGTTTCGACGGCTCTCCGTGTGAGCGATCAACTATAATCCGGCCCTCTCACTGATCGTCGCGAGTCCTGGGAGGACATCCCTTGAGCGTCATCGCCGACCCCGTTCAGTTCAGTCTTGTGGACAGCCTCGGCGTACTGGAGCGACTCCTACGGCGCGACCCGCCGTCCGAGGCGGCGGGGGCAGTCACGATCATTACTAGTGCCACCAGCACGCCGATCCATCTGCATCCGCCGGATGTCGACATGACCAGGGCTGCCCGTCACATTCTTCGTGCGCGCCACGAATGGCTCGACGTGCCGGGCACTGAACGCCAGGTGCGTGCGCTGTGCGAGCGTGTTCTGGAGGCGCTGGGCCTCACGTCCGCCGCGCAGGAAGCGCTGACCAGCGAGACGATGCAGCTGACGTTCACACCTCTGCACGGATCCGAGGTGACCGGCTTCCCCTGGGAGTTCACGCTGGCCCAGGCGACACGCACGCGCCGCCATCGTCTGAGTTTGCAGGCGCGGCAACGGTTTCTGGTTTATCGCCATCTGGCGAACATGCCGCCTGGCCAAGGTGATCCGGCGTCCCTCCTCGTGATCGAAAGCGCGCCGGGTCCATTGATGGAGACCCACAGCTTCGATTCTGAACGGCGCCTCATCGAGTCCGCGCTGGAGTTCGACGTCGGCGAACCGCTCGACAGCCCCACGCTTGGGGAGGTAGGCGAGAGGGTCTCTGCGACGTCACCTGGCATCATCCACGTCACAGGTATCGACGCTCGTCAGGGGCGAACTCTGCTCGGGGATGCGGCCGCGCTGGCCGAGGATTTCGAAGGCGTCTACTTGAGAACAGCGGACGAGCCGTCGGTGGTGCCGTATACCGCCCTAGCCACGGAGCTCTCCAAGGCCGGTGGCCCGCGTTTCGTCGGCCTGAACTTGCACAACTCCAGCAATGGCGCCCTCGAGATCGTCCGGGCCGGAGCCACGAACGCGATCGGCTTCCAGGACGAGATCGACGATGTGTGCGCGGAGCAGTTCTTCGCGCGGTTCTACAACGAGTGGAGGCGATCTGCGTGGGATCTGCTGGCGGCTTTCCGTAATGCCTGGAGTGCGCTGGCGCCGTACGCCGACCGTGTTCGCGGAACTGGCGTAGTGCTTTGGACCAGGACGCAACCGCTCGCTGTGCGCACGACTAGCCCGCGGCGAGCCTCGTCCCGCGCCGCCGCGCCGGCGATACAGCCCACCGTTGGAACCGCCACGGGACCGGGCGCCGCGGCAGCATTCACGCCGGTGATAACGCCATCACCGGCGCCAATGCCGACGCCGTCGCAACCGATGGCGTCTCCGCTGGTGGCCGCGAGCGACGCAATCGAGGTCGAGTACGATGAACCGACCTCGCTCAACTACTCGCTTCTGCACAACAACGAGAACTTCATCCCGAAGCTGGTAGTCCGCCGGCAAAAGCCGGGCACTTACGGTCCCGTCAGCGTACAGGTTGTCGTGTCGGCCGGTGCACAGGAAGCTGTGTACCGCAAGACATTCACGCTGAACGATACGCACTCCTTCGACGACGTCGCAAAAACGGCCCGCATTCCGCTCACGTCCGAGCTGACGCGCACGCTGGACGAGAGCCTGTCGACGACGGTGTACCTTCTCGTCAAATGCGGGGATGTGGTGCTGAAGGAATGCACCACCGCCGTCACGCTCAAGCCCATCGACGAGTGGTGCTTCGACGATGAGCGAGCCAAGTGGCTGCCATCGTTCGTCTTTCCGCGCGACCCGGCGGTGCGAAAAGTGATTGCCAACGCCCACCGATACCTGACCGCGATGCAGGACGATGCAGGAGCTGGGTTCGACGGATATCAAAGCTTCGATTCAAGCGCGTCGACGCTCGCCGAACAGAGCCGCGCCATCGACGCACAGGTGCAGGCCGTCTGGTGGGCGCTCATCACCGAGTACGGCCTTGGCTACATCAACCCGCCACCCAACTATACCGACATGGCGCAGCGACTGCGCACGCCGTCGGAGATTATCGACGGCGGCCGCGGCACGTGCATCGACCTGGCGCTTCTCCTGACGGCGTGCCTGGAGTACATCGAGATCTATCCCGTCGTCTTCATGCTCAACGACCATGCATTTCCCGGCTATTGGCGATGCGAAGCTAGCTATGAGGAATTCGGCCGCCTAACGCTGAGCACTTCCGGCGTCGCCGGTGGTACATCGACCGAATCGGTCAGCGTCCGTGACGCGCACGCAGAGGCGTGGATGATCGGGCGCGCGCAGTTCGGCAGGATCACGGCGCTCGTCAATCAGGGGCACCTCGTGCCTCTCGAAACGGTGAACCTCACCTCGCGCACCGGCTTCTGGCCGTCAGTGACTGACGGCATCGCGAACCTGCGCAGCAGGCGGCAATTCTACGCGCTCTACGATCTACGTACGGCACGCACGGGGCGGACGAAAGTGACGCCGCTTCCCATCTGGAGCAGACGGCTATGACGCAGCCGACACCAGCCGCACTTTCGAACGAAGAGGTTGCCAGGCAGGTCCAGGGCGCCTTGGCGCCTCTCGATGTGGTCTCGCTCGATGCAAACCTGGACCTGCCTGAGGAAATCACGATCGGGCGCGTGCGCCGTCGTGGTCCAGCGGAGGCCGACGACGTTCGTATCCTGTCACTGGTTGACGTCGACGGCGTGCTCCTGTGGGAGGACGGCCCGATACGGCCGTCGGTAGATGGAGTACGCCGCGCCGCCCGAGCGGTGCGGACGGTGCAAGGTGACGTCGTCGCGCAGGTGAAGTACGTGAAGCCCCTCGGCATCAACGACGTCCTCCAGAAGCTGCACAAGCTCGACGCCTCATTGACCCCTGAAGCCGCTCCCCAGCCGGTAGTCACCGGCCAGGCGGCGATTCCGGGCGGCGCGGCCGGCGCCCAGCTCCTTTCGTACGACCTCAACACGTGGGCCCACACGCGAATCGCAGCTGCACCGGCGAGCGGGTCGATCCTGCTGTTGATTCATGGCACGTTCAGCAGCACCACCAAGCTCGTCGACGAACTGAAGTTGCACCCCAAGTTCGTGGCGATGTGTCACCGATACGACCACGTACTCGGGTTCGAACACTTCACCGTGTCCCGAGCGCCGGTCGTCAACGCCGCGGAACTGGCGCGCCTGTTCGCGGGACACCAGGGTGCCGTCGACATCATTTGTCACAGCCGCGGCGGCCTCGTGGCGCGATGGTTCGTAGAGATGCTCGACCCGTTCCGCACCACGCGGAAGACGCGCGTCGTTTTCGTCGGTTGTCCACTGCAGGGCACTAGCCTCGCGGATCCGGCGTCGCTGCGTCACGGCATCAACTTGATGACCAACATAGGCCGGGTGCTGGGGCAGGGTGCGTCGCTAGTGCCGTTCCTTCAGGCCGCGAGCGGCCTGATGCAGATCGTCAGCTCGATCGGCTCGATCGCCGGTCGAACCCCGCTCGTTGACGTCGGAATCGGACTGCTACCGGGAATCGGAGCGATGTCGCGCATCGTCAATAATTCCGAGCTCAACGCGTTGAACTACGGGGCGCCGGCCGATCGAACTAACTACTTTGCTGTCTCGAGCAGCTTCTCGTCCGAGGGCACCGCCTGGCAGTTCTGCAGGCTGTTCAACAAGCTGGCGAATGCGGCAGCCGAGTACCTGGTGTTCGAGCAGGAGAACGATCTAGTCGTCGACACGTCGTCGATGACGCACTTCGTCTTTGGACCGTCGCCGAACATGAAGAACACGAGTCGGTTCCGCGTCTTCGGCGGTGCTGATAACGTGCACCACACGTCGTACTTTCGCGAGCTGAGCACGGTGGATTTCATCGACACGTCGTTCGAAAACCAAATCAAGCTCATGAAGCCACTGCGAACAAGGAAGGCGCCAAACCATAGCGGCCAATCGCCGGCAGCGTCATGACACATGGCTTCGATCATGATTGCTGAGGGGGAAGAACCGCTTTTCTGATGACGTGCTCCGTCGCTGATTCGACCCAGATGTAAACGTCCGCCGAGCTGTGCTCCGCAAAATTTACGCGGCGACCGGTTCCAGCAGGTAGTGATGATGCAAGCCGCCGAGGCGTGGCCGAGCAACGACACGATGAGCGGCTCGTAAGCGATGTCCGGTCAGAATCGTTCGTTTGCGGCACGCGCACCGGCGTCTTCAACACCTGTAGTGACATCGACCGAAGGGCCGCGTCCACGGCTGGCGCGAAGATGCCACCGCGATCATGGACGAGGAAGCGATAGGTGCCATCCAGAGGCAGACCGTTCCGGAACTGCTGGATCGTCAATTCCGCTGTGGGGTGTTCGGTGAGATTGCAGTGCACGATCCGGCGTGTGCCGATGTCGAGAAGGACGAACACGTACACCGTTGAAAGGTGGCCGTCACCACGATGACGAAATCGCAGGCGAGTACGACGCCGGCGTGATTGTGGAGGAACGTCGCCCACGATTGGAGCGATCGCGCCCTGTACTCCGCAAAACACTCCGCAAAACACTCAAGCTGCGATGGATTCCAGCTGGTAGTGATGATGCAGGCCGCCGAGACGGGTGTGGGCAACGACACGAAAAGTGGCTGGTAAGCGATGTCCGGTCAGTGTCGTTTGGCGGGATGGGTCGTCCGGAAAACCGAGGCCCAACGCGGAATGTGGTCGTTCACCGTTGTAATGGGAAATCCATTCCGCAAGAACCGACCGAAGATGCTGTTCGTTGAGCGGAATCATCCAATCGAGACACTCGCGTCTTGCGGTGCCGATGAAGCGCTCACAATGCGCGTTCGCTTGTGGCGCACGCACCGGCGTCTTCAACGTCTGGAGCGACATCGACCGAAGGGCCTCGTCCACGGCTGGCGCGAAGATGCCGTCCCGATCATGGACGACGAACCGGTAGGGACTATCCAGAGGAAGGCCGTTGCGAAACTGCTGGATGGTCCATTCCGCCGTGGGATGTTGGGTGAGATTCCAGTGGACGACGCGACGTGTGGCGATGTCGAGGGAGACGAAGACGTATAGCCGTTGAAAGGTAGCTGTCACCACGATGAAGAAGTCGCAGGCGCGTACAGCACTGGCGTGATTGTGGAGGAACGTTCCCCACGATTGGGCCGATTGACCACTACGACGTCGCGGCCGTGGCGGCATGTAGCGTCGCACCGTACGTGGCGACACCGTCAGACCAAGCTTCACGCGGAGCTCCGCCGCGATGCGCTCCTCACCCCATGTGCAGTTGTGAGTGGCCATTTCCGCGATGAGTCGCTGCACCTCAAGAGGAATGCGGGGGCGCCCACGTTGACGTGATTTCAGACGCCAGAAGAGGCGGTAAAGATCTCGGTGCCACCGCACGAGCGTGTCGGGCTGCACAATCGTCAAGAGCGCGCGCCAATGGACGAATCGAGACAGGAGGACGAGTGCAACGCGCGACGCATTGTCCGTCCGCCGCGGTCGCACCTGGCGCTCGATGTAACACGCGAGCTGCTTGCGGAGAAAGAGATTCTCGGCCACCAGTTGCGTTCGGGAGCGAAGCATCAGCCGCAAGAAGCGCAATAAGTCAGCGAGGAGGGTAAACGCCGTTCGCAGCACGTCTGGTGATCATAGCGTCAGCACCCAAACATCATCGAGTTGACTGTGGCATGAGGGCGGAATGATTAATTGCGGAGGACAGCTGGTCGAGGAAGTGAAGATCGGCTGTACTCTCGGCATGCTCCAGTGTCTCGATCGGCCACACCGTCTGGCGTACGTCCTCGGCGACATTCTTGATCTCTCCGGCCCGGAGTGCGCCGAGGCCCTTGCGATATCGCCGGAGTTGTTTCGTAAGCGCCTGCAGCACGCCCGTACGGCGATCGAAGCGTTTACTCGGGCGCACTGTGGCCTCGTGTCCGACGAGGCGGCCTGCGCGTGTCATCGCCGCGTACCTGCTGCGCTTCGCCTTGGGCGGGTCAATCCTAACGCGCTTGACTTCGCCCACCAGGCATCGTCGTATCACGAGACTCGCGGGCTCGTTCGCCGGGCCGAGCAGGCGCGATGGGCGCTTCAGATCCATCGCACCAGTCACCCGCGCTCGTCGACCGTCGACTTCGCACGACGCCTTGCCCAATCGCTCGACTCACCGGCCGATCCGTCGTCGCCCTAGAAACATTGCGAGATTGGCCGCGGCAGTCGCTCACGGAGCGTCGTCGACCGTTCGATGACAGGCCCACAGAACCGTGCAATGAGTCTCGCGCCGATATCTGCAAATGCATCGTCGTACTCGGCGCTCATCATCCGGAGGTCGACGGCTTCGTAGCATTCCTCTTAGGTCACGAATCGTCTGTGGTCATCGAAAAATCGAGCCGCGGATCGAAGGTCGCGAGCCGCAGTCACCATCGCGGAGATTTTCGCGGCGGCGACCACTTCCGAATTCATCGGCCGGTTCGAGAACGTGCCGAACCCGCAGTCGGGATTGAGGAACACGCTGGACGCGGGATAGATGCGCAGCGCCTGTTCAACCGACAAGCGGATCGATGCGGCCGATTCGATCGCGTCAGTCCGCGGATTCACGACTCCAAGCCCCAGTTCCTTGTCCCGAAACGCGATCAGGTCGCCGGCGCGTCCTGTGGCGTACTCGAGCACGAGCTGCGTGACGGCCAGTCGATCGAGATGCGTCTTCAGCGCTTGATAGCCGCCGCTGAGGAGCGTCGTCTCGTCGCGGCTCCAGTTGCCGCGGCACACGTGAACGCCGATCCGGATGCGGCCGAAGCCGCCCACGACCCGGTTGATCAGCGACGTGGCGAATGCGAGCTCTTCGCCGGGATCCTTGCGCGCGGCGAGTGCCGCGCACATGAACGTCCGAGTGCGGCCTGGCGCGAACGCCACTTCCGTCAGCACCGGCTCGTCGAGCTGTACGAAGTCGGCTCCCTCACACGCCAGTTCGTCGATCTCTTGCCGGAGCAGCGCGACGACGTCCTCCGCCAGCGCTTCCTTGTCCGAGTAGTGGGGCCGCGACAACTCGGGCACGAACATCGCCCGCGTCAGCAGATACGGCCCCGGTAGCGTCACCTTGATTGGGCGATCCGTATGACGCCGTGTGAAGCGCAGGTCTTCGACCGCCAGCGGCTCGCGCCGGGCGATCGGCCCGATGCAGATCGGGCTGCTGATCGAGTACGCCGGCACGTCGAGCGTCTGCAGCAGCCGCTCGAATCCGGCCTTGTCCTCGACGACGTCGAGCATTTCGGCGAGGGTCATGAGCCGCACGCCCTCGAGCTTCTGCGCGGTGAACGAATAGAAGTTGTCGCGTCGCAGCTCGCCGTCGGTGACGATATCCACGCCGAGGTCGTGCTGCAAGCGCAGAAACGCGACGATCGCCTCGTCGGCGACGCGGTCGAATTCCTGGCGGTCGATGCGTTGCCGCCGGCAGTCCCGCTGGGCGTGCGCCACCTGGGGAGGTCGTGGCCAACTACCGACCGTCGTCACCGGGAACAGCGGTAGTCGAGTCACAGTTGCGTGGGCTCGAAGAATCGCTCTGAGCCGACGGCCGCGGTCAGCGGCCCAAACCCGGTCGTCCTGCCCGGCAGCCAGGCCTTGAGCCCCTCGAGATCCATCATCTCGCGGTGCGCCGGGTTGTCGTACTGCATGGCGAAGAGCGCCTCGAGCCAGATCCGTTCGGCGGCCTCATCAACATCCTCGAGAACCGTGAACACGCAGTGATCGAACCGGTCGGTCTCGCCGACGAGAGCGAACGCATTCGAATCGATCGTGCCGTTGGCCGTCCACGCGTCCCAATTGAGATCGAGCATCGCGCACGCGTCCGCGTCCCCTGCCTTCACGCACTCGAGCGCGTCGTGCTCGCCGCCGATGTGATCGCCATGGAGGCCGACGCGCACGTCGAAGCGCCTGATCGTGACGTCGCCGCCGGGTGTGAGGTGTTCGCGGCGCAGGCGGCCGAGCGGGATGAGGGTCGCCTGCGGCGAATCGCGCGCCCCGGTCGCAAGCGCCTTCCCCTTGAGATCGGCCAGCAATCGTACTGGACCCTCACGGCGGGCGACGAAGTACGAGACGCGGTCGCGATCAGTGTCGCGCATCGCGATCGCGCGGCAGCCGCCGTTGGTGCGGCGCTGGGCATCCACCCAGGCCAGCGGAGAATTCCAGGCGATGTCGATCGCGCGATCCAGGAGCGCGTCGACTTGCGCCTCGTAGGTACCGTAGAACACGGGATCGATGGGTGCCCCCTGCGCATCGAAGAAGTCCCGGATGATCTCCCAGATCACCGACACCTTCGGGTCGTACATCACCGCGCCCACCTTCAGCGGGCGCGGCATCAGAACACCTCCAGGCCGCACAGCGCGCGGCCGATGAACTCGTAGGCCAGGTCGCTCGTCGGAGACATGACGATCGGCGCGCGGGCATCGCGGAAGAGGCGTTCGATGCCGTGTGCGCCGGCGAAGGCCGCGCCGCCGCACGTCCGCATCGCGAGCTCGGTCACAGCCGCCGCCGCTTCGGTGCCCGACGCTTTTGCCTCGAGCACCATCAACTGCGTCGCCGGTCCTGGCGACTCCAGCGAGTCGAGGACCGCGGCGAGATGCGCGCGCGCACGGTCCGTCTCGATGCGCATCCTCGCCATCTGCGCGCGGAGGGTCGGCAGATCGCGCAGCGAGCTGTTCGATTCCTCGAACCGCGCCTGCGTGACGTGCGCGATCGTCGCCTGCACCGCCGCTTCGGCGATCCCCACGCCGACCGCCGCCGATCCCACCTGGAAGAGCGGCAGCACGACGCCGAGCATCATGTCGAGCCCCTTGCCCTCCGCCGTGAGCGCACGATCGGCGGGCGCCGCGACCGCTTCGAGCGTCATCGGCGCGCTCGCGTTGCCGCGAAGCCCCAGGCCGCGCCACGACCCTGCGATCGAGACGCCGTCGTCCTCCTTGAGGAGAAGATAGATGGTGCTCTCGACGGGCTGGGTCGCGCCGCTCGCCAGTGTCGAGACGACGTAACCCTGGGCGTGGCCGGCGGAGGTCACGAACGATTTCTGCGCGCTGATGACGACAGCGCCGTTCCCGGTCGAGGCCGCGCGGCTGATTGGCGCCCAGAAGTGGCTGCGCGATCCCTGCTCGCTGAACGCGAGCGTCGAGAGGTGACGTCCCGCGGCCGCCTGCCGGAGCAGCGCCCCCGTCTTGTCCGGCACGGCCGCGTAGCAGGCGATGCCGCACAGGTGCATCAGATACACCATCGCAGTAGACGGACACCGCTGCGCGAGCGCGTCGATCACCGCGGCCGCCGTCCGCAGCCCTTCACCGAGGCCGCCATACGCCTGCGGCACGTTCAATCCAAGCAGACCGCCGGCGCCCAGCGCGGCGATGCTCTCAGTCGGAAACGCCGCGTCGCGATCGACGGCCGCCGCGCGTGGCGCCAGGTCCTTCTCCGCGATCGCGGTCGCGGTGGCGGCGATCCGCTGCTGCGCTTCGTTCAATCGATACATGTCGAGCCCTCGTGTTACGGCGTGAGAATCAGTTCGGTTGTTACATCGACGGCCGGTCGGAGCGTACACGTGAGCGGCAGCCGATCCAGCAGTTCGGGAAACAGCGCGCGTATCGCGGCCTCGTCTGCGGTGGAGACGAAGATCTTGACTGCGATCCGCCCGAGGCGCGGCGGCTGCGTCTCGGCCACGACCTCGAGGTAGGTGAGCGCGTGGTACAGGTCACCAGAGACCAGAGCTTCGATCGCGTCGATTTCGATCCGGCGGCGGCGCGCGAATTCACGCAGGCCGTTCACGATCTCGCCGCCGACCGCACCCAGCGCATATTCGAGCGCCGACACGTGCGCCGACGCCTCGTCGAATTCGACGGGACGGCCGATCGAAAACTGGCGGCGGCCGGTCGAGACCCGCGCCGATGCGCGCGTCGTGGCCGTCACCCTGAGCGACAGAGTGATCGCGTTCATACGAAGCTAGGGTGGAAATCAGCGAGCAAGCGGCGCGACGCGCCGGGCGGGCGGGACTATCAGGTGAAGCCGGATCCGATGCGGAAGCCGGTCATGCGTTCCGAATCCTAACATGCACGCGACGCTGATTGCGTGCCGTCGATCACTGCCGTGCTCTTCGACGACTGCTTCGGAGTATCGGTCGATACCTGGGGCCGGCCTGCTGGCGCCGACAGCGAGCACCTGCGGCGCGACTACTACAGCGTCATGAACCTAGGCCGTATAACCTCCGCTGTCCTGGTTCGAGCACAAAGGAACTACACGAGGAGAATCATCCCTTGACTTTGCGTGTTGTAGCGACATAATCGGCGCCGGTACCGTCGGCAAAGCAAGAGACGAAGGCAGTCGACAAGTCGGGTTCGGTTTGTCCTCGTGTGAAGTGGAAAGGAGGCAGTCACTCGGAGACAGCTGAAGCTGGCGGCCCCCAAAAACCCGAATCGTCGGAACTGGAAATCAGGGAGGTGACCTATGATACGGCTGTCGGCCGTAGAGCGGGACTTCAAAGCCATCTGGGACACGCGGGTTGGCGCGGCACAGATCGGCCACCAACATTTCTGGAATCGGGCCTTTTCACGTCGCCAACTGTTTGGGCGAGTGGCCGGTGTTGGAGCGGCGGCGATCACGGCCCCGCTCGTCCTGCCTCGTGCGGCGAGAGCAGCACAGCCGGGAACCGGCGAACCCAGGCCCATTCCGGGCGGGACACAGATCGGGCCGTTCGGTCTCTTTCACTTCTACTTCCCGGCAGCAAACCCAGTCGGCGCCACGGACACGATCGAGAGCGGCCGAGGCGATCCGTCGCTGATCACCGATTTCAATGGGTTCATCGGAGTCGGCGAGTGGGGACCGGGTACGGGCAAGGACCAAACCAACAGCACGCTGTTCTGGGAGGCGGACGTTCGCTTCATGGACGGCGAGTACATCGGCCTCGATGGCCGTCACCGGCAAGGCGCGTTCGCCTTCGTTTGACTGGACATCTTCACGGATGTCGGTCTGACGTCCCAGATTCACGATTTCAATCCCGGCACCGAAGAGAGCGGCCTGTTCTGGACTGTACCGATCGACCGCGGAAGCGTGAAAGTGAACCTCGGCAGCGGGTCTGCCGCCGTGCATGTCGCCGACCTCGAGGTCGAGGACTACGGAAATGTCGGCAACGCGCTCCTCGATGGTCCCTCCGTTGAGGCAGCGGTGTCGTTCGACATCAATTGGAGCGGCGTCGACGCACGCGTCAAGCTCCGAAACACCTCGACGGATTTCGCCGGCGAGTTCATTCGCAACTCGGCTACGCTCTCGTGGTCGGCGGTCGAGGCCGGGTTCAGCTTCACGTCCGATCCACTTGAGAGCCATTTCGCCGAGATCGGACACGAGCGTAACGGCGCCTTCTTCCGTTGACGAGTGCCCTTCGACCGGCCGCTGGCACCGGGCTGGCGGTCGGGCCGACGGCGTATCGTTCGAGGTCCGGCTCGCAACGCCCGCCGCAATTCGTCGCGCGGCCCAGCGCGACATTCTGCATCTTTCGAATGTCTGCGATCGGACATTCCCATGCCCATTCAGCTCTTGAGCGTCGGTAGGGAGGCGCAGTGCAGAGCCGTCTTGAGATTGTCGAAGCCACTGCGCGTTACACGGCACGGTCCTCACCGATCACATACGTGAGTTAGTAAGGAGGACCCTGTGAGCCTCGATCTCGCTGCGCGTCGCACTGCGTCCCGACCCGATCACACCGAGAGGTTGTGACCGACTCGATGGAGCATCCGGCAACCCCGCGCGACCGGAGATCGTTCCTGGCGGCGCGCTTCGACGACCCTGGCGTCGATTGGGACAATCGGAAAAGAGCGACTCAAACGAGAAGGCCACTGCAGCAAGGATCAGAACGCGTACTGTCCCAACATTAAATCGGGCTCTGATGACGTGGTCTTGGACGTGTTTGTGTTCCAGTTCGTGGTCGCGATTGGTGTGCGCGTTGTCTTCGAGACGGACAGCGCAACGGCATCGGGGTTCTTGCGCAAGAAGATGGTCCTGAAGGCGTCGCTCGAAGAATGGCGTCTGCCCGTTGTGTCTCAAAACTGGATCGACGAGGCATTGACATAGACTGGCGCCGTGATTCCGTTGCAGCTCTTTGTCGCGGCGCTCTTCGGATGGCTCGAACAGCAACAGCGGGACGTGATCGAATTCCTGCGCGAGGAGCACAGAGTTCTCAAGCGACAGCTGCGCGGTCGACGGTTGCAGCTGAGTGACGGCGATCGTCGGCGTCTCGCCGTCCTCGGTGAGCGCCTGGGACGTCGTGTGCTCGCGGAGGTCGCGTCGTTGGTCACGCCGGATACGATCCTCCGGTGGCACTGTGAGTTGATTGCGCGCAAATGGACGTACGGATCACCGCGCGAGGGACGCCCCTGTGTGCAGGGTGAAATCCGGCGGCTCGTGGTCCGGATGGCCATCGAGATCCCAGTTGGGGCTACACGCGCATCCAAGGGGCGCTCAAGAACCTGGGGCATTCTGTCTCGCTCGCGACGGTCGCGCGAATCCTGAGACGCCACGGCATTCCGCCTAGCCGCGAGCGGCCGCTGCAGTGGCGCACATTTATGCGCGCGCACTGGCGCGCGCTGCTGGCCGCGGACTTTTTTACGACCGAGGTCTGGACCGTCCGCGGCCTGGTCACCTACTACACGCTGTTCGTCATCGAACTGCACACGCGTCGCGTCCACGTACTCGGGTCAACGCCGTATCCGGATGAAGCGTTCGTCATCCAAACGATGCGCCAGCTGACTGACCACGTCGAGGGAGGACTCCGCACGCGTTCGATCCTGATCTGCGACCGGGATCGGAAATGGAGTGCCGCCGTTCAACACTTCCTCACGGCTGCGGGTGTCCGAATCGTGCAGACACCATTTCGTGCGCCGAACTGCAATGCCTATGCGGAGCGGTTCGTCCGCGCGATCAAGGAGGAATGCCTGAGCAAGGTGATCCCGCTCGGTGAACGCCATCTCCGCTGGACGGTGGCCGAATTCGTCGCCCACTATCACGGTGAACGCAATCATCAAGGTCTCGACAACGAGCTGATCGACGCCTTACACCAACAGCCTGCTTGCGGCCTCGTTCGTCGCAGGCAGAGACTCGGTGGAATTCTGAGCTTCTACCACCGTGCGGCGTAGCTCACCGCCGGCGGTTTGCTGGGCCGAGTTTTGAGACATAACGGGGCCACTGCACGTATCCCGCGGCCGCGACCGCCGCAAATGACGACAGGCCGGAAACGCGTTATGCGGTCGCCCTAAATGCCGCTGGCACGTACCGCGCGCCCGTGTCAACGGTTGTATTCAAACGGTTCCACGGACTTCCTGCTCTTGCGAGAATCGTGTTAGGTTGCGAATTTCGCAGCGCGAACCCAGATATGCTGATCGGGGCCTACAGTTAGTTCGGCGTTTCTGGAGGACGATATGAGAGTCTTCGTTTCTTACAGGCGCGCCGATAGTCCCCAGGCAGTCGGCCGCATCTACGACAAGCTTGTTGCCTGCTACGGTGCCGACAGCGTTTTCAAGGATGTCGACTCCATCCCTGCCGGGAGTGACTTCAGGCACGTCTTAGAGGACTCGTTGGCGACGTGCGACGTCTTGGTGGCCATAATCGGTGGGCGTTGGTTGACAACCGCGGAAGGCGAGTCTCGGCTGAACGAACCATCGGACTTAGTTCGACTCGAATTAGAGACAGCCATAGCACGAGGGATACGGATCATCCCCCTGCTCGTGGACGGGGCGACGATTCCGGATGCCTACCGGCTGCCGGGACCGCTACAAGGTTTGGCCTCTCGAAATGCGATCGAGATTCGGCCAGACCCGGACTTTCACCGGGACATTTCTCGGTTGATAAGCGCAATAGGGGGCCCGAACGATTCTGGTACCGCCGCAGTCCTTGAGGGTGCGGGCTCCCTCTTGCATTTACGGTACTTTCTCTATGTGTCTCGAACGAAGATTGAAATGCTCGGCGCCCAGATGCCTATCACCAAGCCAGGCGCTAGCGGCCCAAGCGACGACATCTACCAGGCTCTGGGGTCGGTTCTTGCACATCTCGATCGCGACAAGGCGATTGGGTCGTGCGAGCAGCCCCTCGGCTACTTCCGCGGCGTTTTGGACATGCACTTCGGAGACATTTCGTTCTACCGAGGTGGCGGGCGAATGGTGCTCTTCTCGGGCATCGCAAGCAATGGCGTTCTTATAGGCTTGGTGGGTTCGGCTGCTCACGTCATAGGCGCGCCAAGTATGGAGCCAGAGACCCTCGGCTACGCGAGGCCGGAGTTCTGGCTGCGAATTATCGAGTCCCTTACGCCTCCAGAGCCGGCCAGCTTCGGCAAACAGATGTACGACCTGGACAACATGATTGACTACCAAGCCCGGCGCCGCGCCGATGCCCCAAAACAGAAGGTCGAGTTTGTTGCCAAGCGATTCTTGGCGCAGGATGGTTTTTTGATCGGCTCGCCTCTCTTTGTTGCGGCGGCGGATTAGAGTGTGCCTTCCAGCCGGGCGTCGCTGGGCAGCGCGGCACGACGCCAAAAGATGCGCTGCGCCGCGCTTCGCGCGGCCGGTCGGCGTCGGTCGTTAGTCAGCCAGCGATTTGTCGGCTGCATCGATCTGTCGTCCGCGCCCGCTGCACTGAGCGCCGACGCCGTACGCCCGACCCGCAGAGCGCGGCCCGTCGTGGGCCTGATCCGATCCGGTGGACAGATTAGTTAAGTCGGTTCAGTTCTCGAATCGGTCTCCTGAGTGTCGCTCTTTTCAGTGGTCGAAGAAAGCCGACGGGCGCTCGGTGGCGTGCCCG
>Ga0070675_100001618_pt1 | contig 16599 bp, 15 predicted proteins | sample KBSM43metaG_FD_65343 | JGI IMG/M metagenome (GOLD analysis project Ga0070675, IMG submission 65343) | Miscanthus rhizosphere microbial communities from Kellogg Biological Station, Michigan, USA - KBS M4-3 metaG | ecosystem: Host-associated > Plants > Roots > Rhizosphere > Soil ...
CTGCGCTTCGACCTGTCCACGGGCGTCGTCGCGGCCGAACGCCAGGTGGACGACGCCGCGGTGGCCATCTGGCTGGGGCCAGGGGTACTGATCGTGGCCACAACGGCGGGGCAGCTGTCAGGCCTGTCCTAGGCGGCCTGCTCTGCGGCTTCCACCACGTTGGTGAGGAGCATCGCCCTGGTCATGGGGCCGACGCTGCCCGGCATCGGAGCCAGGTAGCCGGCTACGTCGCGCACGTCCGGGTGGACGTCGCCGACCATGCGGGCCTTGCCGTCGTCGCCCACCACGCGGGTGGATCCGACGTCGAGCACCGCCGCACCGGGGCGCACCATGTCGGCCGTCAGCAGGCCCGGCGCCCCCACGGCCATTACCACGATGTCGGCCCGGCGGGTGTGCGCGGCCAGGTCGCGGGTGCCCGTGTGGCAGGACGTGACCGTAGCGTTCTCCCCTCGACGGCTGAGGAGCAGGCCGAGCGGCCGGCCCGCCGTCACGCCGCGGCCCACGACCACGACCTCGGCGCCGGCCGTCGCCACCCCGTAGCGGTGCAGCAACTCGACGATGCCGCGCGGCGTGCACGGCAACGCGCCCGGCTTCTGAAGCACGAGGCGGCCGAGGTTCACCGGGTGCAGGCCGTCGGCGTCCTTCTCCGGCAGCACCCGTTCGAGCACGCGCTGCTCCTCGATCTGGCGCGGCATCGGCAACTGCACGATGAATCCGGTGCAGGCCGGATCGGCGTTCAACTCGTCGACCACCGCCTCGACGGCTTCCTGCGTCGCGTCGGCCGGCAGTTCGCGCTGGATCGACGCGATCCCGATCTCGGCGCAGTCGCGGTGCTTGCCAGCCACGTAGGTGTGGGAGGCCGGGTCGTCGCCGACCAACACGGTGCCGAGGCCGGGGAGGATGCCCCGCTCGGACAGCGCCTTGACGCGCCGCCGCAGGTCTTCCTTGATGGCCGCAGCGGTGGCCTTACCGTCGAGGATCGTCACCGTCACGGCGTCGCCTCGCTCCGCGAGGCGACGCCTTCGACGTGAGCGCCTCGCTCCGCGAGGCGCTCACGTCCCGAGCCGATGGTTCGCTCGCTACGCTCACTCACACCGCCGACTCTATCGTCCGCGGCAGGCCCGGCCGCGCTACGGTGCAACGCGTCATGGACATTCGGACTGGCTATCGACGGGTGGCAATGCTCGCCACTGTGCTCGCGCTCATCGCGTTCGCCGGCTGCCGGAACGACGCCGCCGCACCGCGGGCCGGGGCGGCGTCGGCTGCGCCGGGCGAGTCGGCGCCCGAGCCGGCGCTCACCCCGTCGGAGCAGCAGCCCGCCTCGCCGAGCGCAGCCGCACCCGCGACCACCGCCGCCGGCGGGCCGTCGTTGCGCCCGGAACTCGTCGACTTCGTCCGCAAGCAGCCGGGCACGCTGAGCGTCCAGGTGCGCGACCGGGTCACGGGCGCGACGTGGCAGGCCGGCAACGTCGGCTTCGCCACCTGGACCGCGTCGACGATCAAGCTGGCCATCGCGACCGCGCTGCTGGAACGCAACCGGGCCGGTTCGATCACGCTCAGCGCGGGCGACCGCGCGACGATGCGGTCGATGCTCGTCGACTCCTCGAACGAGGCCACCGACGCGTTGTGGGAGAAGTACGACGGCGTCGGCATGCTGCCCACCTTCCGCGACAGGTACGGCATGGCGAACCTCGCCGTGGTGGCCGGGTACCGGCCGTACTGGCGGCACCTGCAGTGCAGCACCAGCGACCTCACCGCCGTCATGACGTACGCGCTCGGCTCGCTCGCCGCCGCCGACCGCGCCGAACTGGTCGGCCACCTGCGAGCGGCCACGAGGACCCAGCCGTGGGGCATGTGGGCCGCCGGCCCGGCGCAGTCGCCGGGGCACAAGCCCGGCTGGGCGTTCAAGCCGGAGCGCTCGCCCGACCACTGGGTGGTGCACTCGGTGGGCTTTGCCGGACCGGGCGAGCGCTACGTGGTCGCGGTCATGTACGACCTGCCCAAGGGCGGCAACGTGAAGCAGGGCGCGCAGGCGGTGACCGACGTGGTCACGCTCGCGTTCGGCCGCCCGAAGGTCACCGTCCGCGGCCCCTGACCGCGTGATCTTGCAGTTGTGGTGCCTACCAAAACACCGCGAACCAGGGCGAATTCCGGCACCACAACTGCAAGATCAACGCAAGGGGCGGCGGTCAGGCCCTCAGTGGTAGAAGTGCCTCGTTCCGGTGAGGTACATCGTCAGGCCGGCCGCCTCGGCAGCCGCGATCACCTCGGCGTCGCGCATCGAGCCGCCCGGCTGCGCCACGGCCCGAACGCCGCCCTCGGCCAGCACCTCCAGGCCGTCGGGGAACGGGAAGAACGCGTCCGACGCCGCGACCGACCCGGCGGCCCGGTCGCCGGCGCGCGCCACCGCGAGGCGGGCCGAGTCGACCCGGTTCACCTGACCCATGCCGACGCCGACCGTCGCGCCCCCGGACGCGAGCAGGATCGCGTTCGACTTCACCGAGCGAACCGCGCGCCAGGCGAAGACGAGGTCGGCGAGGTCGACGCCGGAAAGGGCCGGCCCGCACGCAAGCGTCCACGACTGCGGATCGTCGCCCGGCGCGTCGACCGCGTCGCGCATCTGCACCAGCACGCCACCGCTCACCTGGCGCCACTCGGCCGGCAGCGGCGCGAACGCCGGCGCCCGCAGCAGCCGGATGCTCTTCTTCGCCGCCAGCACCTCCACCGCACCCTCCACATAGGACGGTGCGACCACCACCTCGGTGAAGATGTCGGCGATCTGCTTCGCCAGTTCCACGGTCACCGGGCCGTTGGCGGCGATCACCCCGCCGTACGCGGACACCGGGTCGCACAGGTGCGCCTTGCGGTGCGCGTCGGCGAGGTCCGCGCCGACCGCGACGCCGCACGGGTTGGCGTGCTTGATGATGGCGACGGCGGGCTCGGCGAAGTCGTGCACGGTGCGCCAGGCCGCGTCGGCGTCGACGTAGTTGTTGTACGACATCTCCTTGCCGTGCAACTGCTCCGCCTGCGCGAGCCCGGGCGGCGCGACCGGGTCGGCGTACACGGCCGCCTGCTGGTGCGGGTTCTCGCCGTACCGCAACGCACGCCGCTTGCGCAGACCCAGCCCGGCGAACTCGGGCCAGCCGTCGGCCGCGTCGGCCTGCACGGCGAACCAGTTCGCGACCGCGACGTCGTAGTCGGCGATCGCCGCGAAGGCCCGAGCGGCGAGCGCGCGTCGCTCGTCGAGGCTGAACCCGCCGGCGGCGAGCGCGTCGACGACGGCGCCGTACCCGGACGGCGCGGTGACCACCGCGACCGATGCGAAGTTCTTCGCGGCGGCGCGCACCATCGCCGGACCGCCGATGTCGATCTGCTCGACGCACTCGTCCGGCGTGGCGCCCGACGCGACCGTCTCGGTGAACGGGTAGAGGTTGCTGACGAGCAGGTCGAACGGCGCGACGCCCAGGTCGTCGAGCTGGGAAACGTGCGACGGCTGTCGCAGGTCGGCCAGCAGCCCGGCGTGCACCTTCGGGTGCAGGGTCTTCACCCGGCCGTCGAGGCACTCGGGGAAGCCGGTCAGCTCCTCGACCGGCGTGACCGCGGCGCCGGTGGCCGCGATGCGCGCGGCCGTCGAGCCGGTGGACACGATCTCCACGCCGGCGGCCGCCAGGGCGCGGACGAGGTCGTCGAGGCCGGTCTTGTCGTACACGCTCACCAGCGCGCGCCGGATCGGTCGCCTATCCATCGGAGATCTTCACCCTTCGCCCATCGACGGTCCATCCGGTGCGGACCATCCGCCCCACGTACTCAACGAGCTGACGCCGTTCCGCGTCCTTGATCCGCTCGGTGAGCGTGTCCTCGGTGTCGTCGTCGAGCACCGGGACGGCCACCTGCGCGATGATCGGGCCGGTGTCGACGCCCGAGTCGACGAAGTGCAGCGTCGCCCCGGCCACCTTGACGCCGTACGCGAGCGCGTCGCGCGGGCCGTGTATGCCGGGAAACGCCGGTAGTAGCGCATTGTGCGTGTTTACGTACCTACCGCCGAACCGGTCCAGAAACGCCGCTCCGACGAGCTTCATGAACCCGGCCGAGACGATCAGGTCGGGCTCGTAACCGGCACACGCCGCGGTGAGCGCCCCGTCCCACCGCTCCCGCGACGGGAAGTCGCGCACCGCCGTCACGAACGTCGGGACGCCGCACCCGGCCGCGCGGGTGAGCCCGGCGATCCCGTCGCGATCGGCACCCACGGCGACGACCCGAGCACCGTAGGTGGGATCGGCGCAGGCGTCGAGCAGTGCCTGGAGGTTGGTTCCGGATCCGGACACGAGGACCACGAGCCGCGCGGGCGCCCCGTCAGCCGCTTCACGCACGCCGAACACCCTATCCGGCGTCGGAACCCTGCCTGCGCGGGTGGCGCGAAGCAAGTACGGTGGCGAGGTTCCGGGGAACACGACGAGCCGCGGACCCGGATCTGGACACGAGGGAGCGATCCGATGCAGCCTGGCTACCCACCGTCGGGCCAGGACCCGTACGGGCAGCCGTACACCGATCCGGCGGGCCAGTCTCAGTACAGCATGCCCAACCAGGGCAACCAGCCGGCGTACGGGCAGCCACCGGAGTCCGCCCCGCCCCAGTACAACGATTCGGCACCGAGCCCGTTCGCACCCGACTACAGCAAGCCGGAGTCGTTCGCGCAGCCGCAGCAACCCACCTCGTACGAGACCGAACCGCAGTACCCCGCCCAGCAGTCCTACGAGCAGCCAGGAAGTTACGCCCAGCCGCAGTACGCCGATCCGTACGCCAACCCCACCTCGGGCGCGCAGACCTTCCCGACCTCGGGTGCGCAGGCGTTCCCGGTGTCCGGCCCGAACCCGTACCCGCCGGCGCCCGCCGCCTACCAGGCGTACCCGCCGGTGGGCTACCAGGTGCCCGGCTACGGGATGCCGGCGAACCCGACCTCGGCCAACGCGCTGGGGATCGTGTCGCTCGTGCTGGGCATCCTGTCGATCCCGCTCGGCTGCTGCAGCTTCTTCGGCCTGATCCTGCCGATTCCCGCGATCGTGTGCGGCGTGCTGGGCATCCGCAAGGCAAACCAGGGGCAGGCGAACAACAAGGGGCTGTCGATTGCCGGCTTGATCTGCGGCTGCGTCGGCCTCATGCTCAGCCTGACCATCATCACCTTGTACCTGATCGGGACGATCAGCGACAGCGTCTACTACTGACAGTGGAACCCTACGCAGGAGGCAATGCATGAGCTACCCACCGCAGCAGCCACCGTACGGTCAGCAGCCCTACGGACAACCGCAGCCGGCTGGTAACGACCGCACGCAGCTCTGGGGCATCCTGGCGCTCGTCTTCACAATCATCCCGTGCTGCCTGTTGGTCGGGATCATCTTCGCGATCCTGCAGATCATCGAGGCCAGGAAGTGGGGCAAGAGCCCGACGATGGGCTACGCGGCCATCGGTATCGCCGCATTCTGGATCATCGTGAACATCATCCTGACCGTCACCGGCAACGCCGTGTGGACGTTCAACACCAACAGCTGAGCTCGACCAGTTTCCGGATCCCGGTGGCCGCAGCGCGGCCGCCGGGATCTTTCAGTTCCGGCGCACGGCGAGCCCGCGCAGCGCGACCGCCGGGATCTTTCAGCTCCGGCGCACGGCGAGCCCGCGCAGCGCGGCCACCGTGATCGTCGCTCCGACCGTCACCACCGCCGCCGCGATCCCCGCCAGCGGCCACGCCGGCGGACCCACCTCCGCGAGACGCCCGCCGCCGATCGACCCGCGCGACACGATCGCCGCGAGACCCAGCAGCGCACCGGCCACCGGCCCGGCCAGCATCGCCGGCCCCAGCGAGCCGAGCCAACCCGGGTCGGCCCCCGCCCGTACGTGACGGCGGTGCAGCAGCCAGCCCGCGATCATCCCGGCCACCATCGGCACCGCCAGCAACAGCACGCTCCACGTCGGCAGCGGCCGAGCCGGCATCGCGGCGAGCACCGGCAGCGGCAGCACCGGCCCGATCGTCACCGCGGCGGCGCTCACCGTCGTGCCGGTGCCGAAGGCAAACCCCGGCCCGACCAGGTAACTCGCCCCCCACACCGCGACGTTCGGCGCGTACACCAGGCACACGAGCGTCAACCCGGCCTGGCCGACCACCCCGGTGCGGTAGTCGCGGATCATGTCGGTGGCCACCCCGGCCCGCATGGCCAGCGCCAGCCCCGTCGCCGCCGCGCCGGCCGCGATCACCAGTAGGACGGCCACGGCGCCGGTGCGCACCGCGTCACGCACGGCGACCGGCGTCAGCCGCATCCAACGGGCGAACCAGCCGCCCTCGCGAAGCGCGCCGGCCAGCCCGGCGACCAGCCCGAACAGCGCCAGCGTCAGGCCGGCCCGGGGCACCGAGACGCGCACGTCCGGCGTCGACACGCCGAGCGCCAGCACGGTGCCGTACAGGCCGTAGGCGACCGCGACCGCGACACCGGCCCGGAGCGCCGGAGCCGGCGACCGGCTGCGCCGGGCCCCAGCCGCCCGGGCCGCGTGCACGCCGGCCCGCGCCACCCGCCATGCCGCGAGCGCGCTGACCGCGAGGGGCACCAGGCCGATCGGCCCGAGCCCGGTCCGTAGCGGGACGCCGTGCGCCAGGAGCCACGCCGCGAAACCGGTGCGCAGCACGGCCTCGGTGTCGGTGGGGTTCGGCGACACGAGCAGCACACCGGCCACCGCCAGCAGCACGGGCGTCGCCGATACCAGCACCGCCCAGCCCGTCGTCACCGCCGCCGCCAGGACCAGCGGGGCGCCCGGCGGGCGGGGCTCAGGTCGTCGCGACGTCTTTTCCGCAGGCTCCGCGGACGCCGCGCCCGCGCGCGGCGCCGGAACGCGATCGCGGGCCGGGGTCTCCATCGGTCCCTACTGTGCCAAAAGCGCGGCGGCCGGTCATGTCGACCGGCCGCCGCGGTGAACGAATTGGGCTTGATCTGCTGCGGTGTGGGCGTGCACTGCCCGCCCACACCCCGTAGGTCGTCAAATCAAGCTGTCATGACCTCGCGCATCAGCCGCGCGGTCTCGCTCGGGGTCTTTCCGACGCGGACACCGGCGGCCTCCAGCGCCACCTTCTTCGCGTCGGCGGTGCCGGACGAGCCGGAGATGATCGCGCCGGCGTGCCCCATCGTCTTGCCGGCCGGGGCGGTGAAGCCGGCGATGTAGCCGACCACCGGCTTGGTGACGCTGGCCTTGATGAAGTCGGCCGCACGCTCCTCGGCGTCGCCGCCGATCTCGCCGATCATCACGACCGCGTCGGTCTCCGGGTCGTCCTGGAACGCGGCGAGCGCGTCGATGTGCGTGGTACCGATGACCGGGTCGCCGCCGATGCCGACGCAGGTGGAGAACCCGATGTCGCGCAGCTCGTACATCATCTGGTAGGTCAGCGTGCCGCTCTTGCTGACCAGGCCGATGCGGCCGGCCCCGGCGATCGTCGCCGGGATGATGCCGGCGTTCGACTTGCCGGGGCTCGCGATGCCCGGGCAGTTCGGGCCGATGATGCGCGTCGCGTTGCCCTTCGCGCCCGCGTGCGCCCAGAACGCGGTGCTGTCGTGCACCGGAATGCCCTCGGTGATCACCACGGCGAGGCCGATGCCGGCGTCGACAGCCTCGAGCACCGCACCCTTCGCGAACTTCGGCGGGACGAACACCACCGTGGTGTCGGCGTTCGTCTCGGCCATCGCCTCGCCGACGCTGTTGAACACCGGGACCTTGGCGCCGTCGAAGTCGACGAGCTGGCCACCCTTGCCGGGCGTCACCCCGCCGACGATGTTCGTGCCCGACGCCAGCATGCGCCGAGTGTGCTTGGATCCCTCCGAGCCGGTCATGCCCTGCACGATCACCCGGCTCTGCTCGGTCAGCCAGACCGCCATGTCACGCTCCCTGCGCCGCGAGCTCGGCGACCCGGCGGGCCGCGCCGTCCATCGTGTCGACCCGCTCCACGAGCGGGTTGGCCGCCGAGTCGAGGATGTGCCGACCCTCCTCGGCGTTGTTGCCGTCCAGGCGCACCACCAGCGGCTTGGTGACCGCCTCGCCGCGCTGTTCGAGGAGGTCGAAGGCGGAGATGATGCCGCGGGCGACCTCGTCGCAGGCGGTGATGCCGCCGAAGACGTTGACGAACACGCTGCGCACAGCCGGGTCGGACAGGACGATCTCCAGCCCGTTCGCCATGACCGCGGCGCTCGCGCCGCCGCCGATGTCGAGGAAGTTGGCCGGCTTCACGCCGCCGAACTCCTCGCCGGCGTAGGCCACCACGTCCAATGTGGACATGACCAGGCCGGCGCCGTTGCCGATGATGCCGACCTCGCCGTCGAGCTTGACGTAGTTGAGGTCCTTCTCCTTGGCCCGCTGCTCCAGTGGATCCGTGGCGGCGGTGTCCTCGAACTCCGCGTTCTCGGGGTGGCGGAAATCGGCGTTCGCGTCGAGCGTGACCTTCGCGTCCAGGCAGAGGACCCGGCCCTCGGGCGTCTTCGCGAGCGGGTTCACCTCGACGAGCGTCGCGTCCTCGCTCTTGAACGCCTGCCAGAGCTTGACCGCGATGTCGACGATCTGGTCCCTGACCTCTTCCGGGAAGCCGGCCCGGTTCACGATGTCGCGGGCCTTTTGCTCATCGACGCCCGTATTGGCGTCAATCGGTTCCTGCACCACCTTGTCGGGCTGCTCGTGCGCCACCTGCTCGATCTCCATGCCGCCGGCGACGCTGGCGATGCACAGGAACGTGCGGTTCGCGCGGTCGAGCAGGTAGGAGAAGTAGTACTCCTCCGCGATATCGGCGGTGGTCGTGAGCATGACCTTGTGGACGGTGTGGCCCTTGATGTCCATGCCGAGGATGTTGCGGGCGTGCGTCTCGGCGTCGGCCGCGTCGTCGGCCAGCTTCACGCCGCCCGCCTTGCCGCGGCCACCCACCTTCACCTGCGCCTTGACCACCACCCGCCCGCCGAGGCGGTCGGCTATCTCGCGGGCTTCCGGCACGGTCGTGGCGACGCCGCCGTCCAGCACCGGCAGCCCGTGCCGGGCGAACAGCGCGCGCCCCTGGTACTCGTACAGGTCCACTGTTACCTCTCTCGGGCTGCTCCTCGTAGCTCTTGCCGCAGCCTAGCGAGGTCGTCACGGCGCGCCGCCGGCCGGGTGCTGGCCGTTCGCTTCCCCGTCCGGGTGACCGGCGTAACCGCCGGGGCGGGGCGTCGTTGAGTGGGGTGCCGGCCTGCTACGCGGGCCGGCGCCAGATACGGCCGATGCCCTGTCGGTCGAGGGGTGGCGGCGGGGCATCGCGCATAGAGGGGCCGGACGTGTGAGGGGTGCGTCCGGCCCCTCCCTTTGCTTGTCGTGGGTTCGGGCGGCGGGGTCCGCCGCTCCGGGCGGTCAGGCTTGATCCCTGCGCGGCGAACCCCGCCGCCCAAACCGTCGTGGTTGCGGGTCCGCGCGTCGGCTCGGCCCTCTATTCGCGACGGGGTGAGTCAGCTTTGTTGGGCTGCCTCTTCTTGTGTGTCGGTGGCGACGTTGGTTCTTACCCAGTCCACTATGGACTGGGTGGTGGCGCCGGGGGTGAAGACCTTCGCGACGCCCATTTTCGTGAGTTCGGGCACATCCGCGTCGGGAATGATGCCGCCGCCGAATACGACGATGTCGTCGGCTTCCCTTTCGCGCAACAGCTCGATGACCCGGCGGAACAGCGTCATGTGCGCGCCCGACAGCACGGACAGCCCGACGCAGTCGGCGTCCTCTTGAATTGCGGTTTCGACGATCTGCTCCGGGCTCTGGTGCAGCCCGGTGTAGATGACCTCCATGCCCGCGTCACGCAGCGCGCGGGCCACCACTTTCGCACCGCGGTCGTGGCCGTCCAAGCCCGGCTTGGCGACCACTACCCGTATCCGAGAAGCCATATGCGAAAGGTACCCTGACCGGCCGTCACCGCGCATGGTCGCCGTGTGATTGCATGCCGCTACCAAGCGGCGCAATCGAAACGGATTCACGGCGGCTTAGGATTGGTTTGCGGGTAACGAAATCCCAGGTGGACGGTGACGAAAGTTCCACGAAAGGACGGACAATCGCACAGGGTAGTCGGCCGAATGCAGGTCTCGGCTTGTGATCGGAGTTACCGGACGCTACGGTTCTCCTCGGCAACCGCGCGAACGGTTGCCCGGCATCCTCCCAACGGCCGAGTTTTCCCCCGGATATTCCCGGATCTGCCGTGGGGGTGCGCGTCCAGCGACAGCGGGAGCGTGAGTGGGTAATCGGCAGCAGGCGGGCCGCTATTGTGGCCGCCGCCGCGCACCGGGAGCCTCTCGTACCCGTCTCGCCGCGGTCATGACATCGGCGTTCGTCGGTGCGGGCGTTGTCGCGCTAGTCACCGGCACGGTAATGCCGGACATGCCGGACCCCAATGATCTCGCACTCGCCAACGCCGATGCGAATACCGCGGCCGACACCGCCGACAGGGCGACGGCCGTCGGCGACGACAGGGCCGCCCGCTCGGACACCCGCGACGTCGCCGGATCGACGGCCGAGATTCCGCCGCCCGACGTCTGGGTCCTGCCGCTGCGTGAGTACACGGTCACGTCGAAGTTCGGGCTGCGCAAGCTCGAGGCCGAGGCCGGCGCCCGCCAGCACACCGGCATCGACCTGGCCGCGCCGATGGGCACCACGTACTACGCGGTCGCGAGCGGCGTGGTCATCCGGGCCGGCAGCTACGGCGGCTACGGCTACGCCATCGAGATCGACCACGGCGGCGGCATCACCTCCCTGTACGGGCACTCGTCGGCCCTGCTGGTGAAGGTGGGCGACAAGGTGGTCGCGGGCCAGGCCATCGGCAAGGTCGGCGACACGGGCTACTCGTTCGGCCCGCACCTGCACTTCGAGATCCACATCAACGGTCAGCGCGAGGACCCGATCCCCTACCTCAAGGGCAAGGGCGCCGACGTCCCCGGCAAAACGGACCCCCTGACCCAGGGCTGAGGCCCGCCGCAGCAGGCCCGCACCGCCCTACAGCTTCTCGATCGGGGCGTGGCGCAGCACGATCCACATGACCTGCTCGCCGAAGTCGATCTGGGCCTGCGCACGTGCCCCGTACCCCTCGACCTGGAGCACCCGGCCCACGCCGTACCGCTGGTGCGTCACCCTGTCGCCGGCGGCCAGTGCCGGCACGTTCGACTTGAGGTCGCTCGCCGTCGCCAGCTTGCTGGGATCGATGCCGAGCCGGCCCGCGAGTTCCTGCGCCCGCGGCGTGCCGCCGACGAACGACGACTGCGGCCGCGATCCGCGCTCGTCACCGCGACCACCCACACCGCCCCTGCCGGACCAGCTCGTGTACGCGGCCTGCGTGCGCTCCCAGCGCACCAGGTCGGGCGGCAGCTCCTCGAGGAAGCGCGACGGCGGGTTGTACTGGGGTTGCCCCCACGCGGAGCGGGTGACCGAGCGGCTGATGTACAGGCGCTGCCGGGCGCGGGTGATGCCGACGTACGCGAGCCGCCGCTCCTCCTCCAGCTCCTTGCGGTCGCCCAGCGCGCGCAGGTGCGGGAACACGCCGTCTTCCAGGCCGGTCAGGAACACCACCGGGAACTCCAGGCCCTTCGCGGTGTGCAGGGTCATCAGCGTGACGACGCCCCTGTGCTCCGGGTCGTTCTCCGGGATCTGGTCGGCATCGGCGACGAGGGAGACCTGCTCCAGGAAGCCGTCGAGGGTGGCGACCGGGGCGGCCGCGGCGGCACCGGCGGCCGCGTCGTCGTCGATCGGCGGCGCGTTGGCCTCGGTGCGCTCGGTGTACTCGCGTGCGACGCTCACCAGTTCCTGCAGGTTCTCCACGCGGCCGGCGTCCTGCGGGTCGAGGCTCTCCTCCAACTCGGTGAGGTAGCCGCTGCGCTGCAGCAGCGACTCGAGCACCTCCTCCGGAGTGCTGTTAGCAGCCAGCTCGCGGGCGGCGTCCATCATCGCCACGAACTCGGTGACCGAGTTCGCGGCGCGGGTGGAGATGCCGGTGGCCTCGTTGACCCGGCGCAGCGCGGCGCCGAACGAGATGCGCTCGCGGCCCGCCAGCGCCTCGATGCACGCCTCGGCCCGTTCGCCGATGCCGCGCTTGGGCGTGTTGAGGATGCGCCGCACGCTCACCGTGTCGTCTTCGTTGGAGACCGCGCGCAGGTAGGCGAGCGCGTCGCGGACCTCCTTGCGCTCGTAGAAGCGCACCCCGCCGACCACCTTGTACGGCAGCCCGAACCGGATGAACACCTCCTCGAAGACGCGGGACATCGCGTTGGTGCGGTAGAACACGGCGACGTCGGCCGGCCGGTAGCCGTGGTTGTCACACAGCCTGTCGACCTCGCGGGCCACGAAGTCGGCCTCGGCGTGCTCGGAGTCGGCGACGTACCCGACCACCTGCTCGCCGGCGCCCTGATCGCTCCACAGCCGCTTGGGCTTGCGCTCGGTGTTGCGGTCGATCACCGCGTTGGCCACCGACAGGATCGTCTGGGTGGACCGGTAGTTCTGCTCCAGCAGGATCGTGCGGGCGTTCGGGTAGTCGCGCTCGAACTCGAGGATGTTGCGGATGGTGGCGCCGCGGAACGCGTAGATCGACTGATCGGCGTCACCGACCACGCACAGCTCTCCCGTGTCGCCGACGATCAGCTTGACCAGCACGTACTGGGCGTGGTTGGTGTCCTGGTACTCGTCGACGAGGACGTGCTTGAACCGCCGCCGGTACTTGTCGACCACGTCGGGCTTCCGCTTGAACAGCTCGACGGTGCCCATGATCAGATCGTCGAAGTCGAGCGAGTGCGCCTCCCGCAGCCGCTGCTGGTACAGCGCGTACGCCTCGGCGACCCCGCGCTGGAACGCACCCACCGCCTTGGCCGTGAACGCGGGCGGATCGATCAGCTCGTTCTTGAGGTTCGACACCTCGGCGGCCAGCGAGCGGGCGGAGTGCCGCTTGGGGTCGAGGTCGAGCTCGCGGGCGACGAGCTGCATGAGCCGGCGCGAATCGTCCTGGTCGTAGATCGAGAAGCTCGACTTGAGCCCGGCGTGCTCGTGCTCGGCCCGCAGGATGCGCACGCACGCCGAGTGGAACGTGGACACCCACATGAACCGGGCCCGGGCGCCCACGAGGTGGCCGACCCGCTCCTTCATCTCGCCGGCGGCCTTGTTCGTGAACGTGATCGCCAGGATCTCGCCGGGATGCACGTCGCGCTCGGCCAGCAGGTACGCGATGCGGTGGGTGAGCACCCGCGTCTTGCCCGAGCCGGCGCCGGCGACGATCAGCAGCGGCGCACCGGCGTGGGTGACCGCCTCGCGCTGTTCGCGGTTGAGGCCCTCGAGCAGGGCGGCCGCGGCGGAGTTCCTGGGGGTATCGGCGAGAGGAAGCATCGGTGCAGAAGTCTATTGCTGTGGTCTGACAGAAACCCGCCTCCGGGATGGCCCTTGCACGGTGGTGGCGGCATGGCATACTTCTCGACGTGATCCAGAATCAGGTGCGATTTTACTTTTACGGCTTCGGGAGTCCCGCAGCCGTAGGTCGCGCCTGAACACTTCGACCTACCGCCCCGGGCCTCCACCGCCCGGGGTTTTTTGTGTCCCGGGGACAGGAGGCCACCAGTGAACCCAGACCCGAAGGACACCGAAGACATGACCACCATGACCGCCGCCGAGAAGGACACCGCCGCCGCGCACATCGCCGGGTTGCGCGAACGCCTCGACGAGATCGACGCCAGGATCATCGAGTTATGGCAGGAACGGGCCAGGATCTCGCAGGAGGTGGGCCGCACGCGCGTCGCGTCCGGCGGCACCCGCCTGGTTCTCAACCGCGAGAACGAGATCCTGGACCGTTACCGCACCGAGCTGGGCGCCGACGGAGTCCAGCTCGCGCTGCTCATCCTGCGCGCGGGCCGGGGTCCGCTGTAGTCAGCAACGCGTCGATCTCCGCGTCTCCGGTCAGCCTGCTGAGCCGCACCGGCGCGGCGAGCCTACGGCGATCTTGGACTTCTATCGGGGCCCGAGCGCCGACAAGAGTCCAAGATCGCGGAGGGACCTAGACCAGCCGGCGATCGGCCGCCCACCTCGAGAGCTCGTAGCGGTTGGACATCTGGAGCTTGCGCAGCACGTTCGATACGTGCGTCTCGACCGTCTTGATCGAGATGAACAGCTCCTTGGCGATCTCCTTGTACGCGTACCCGCGCGCCAGCAGCCGCAGCACCTCCCGCTCCCGGTTGGTCAGCTGGTCCAACTCGGGGTCGGCCAGCGGGGCGTCCGGGCGGGCCGCGAACGCGTCCAGCACGAACCCGGCCAGCCGCGGGCTGAACACCGCGTCGCCCTCGGCGACCCGGCGGATCGCGGCCGCCAACTCGTCCGGGGAGATGGTCTTGGTGACGTACCCGCGGGCTCCGGCCCGGATGAGCCCTATCACGTCCTCCGCCGCGTCGGAGACCGACAGCGCCAGGAACTTCACCTGCGGGTGCGTGCGCCGCATGTTCTCCAGCACCGCCCGGCCCCCGCCGTCGGGCATGTGGACGTCGAGGAGCACCACGTCGGGCTCCGTGCTGGCGATCCGGCTCACCGCCTCGGGCACCGTGCTCGCCTCGCCCACGACGTCGACGTGCGCGCCCAACTCCGCGCGCACGCCGGCCCGGAACATCGCGTGGTCGTCCACCAGGAAGACGCGCAGCCGCCGAACGGCTGCGGCCTCCGCGCCAACAGCAACTGCTTCAGTCATCGCTCTTTCCCCTATCGGAACTCTCGATCCGGGCGGGCTCGCCGCCCAGCCATTCGCTTACCCGGCCGCGGCGCGGGTCGGCCACCGGCATGATCAGCCGGACCTCCGTGCCGTCGCCCGGTTCACTGCGGATCTCCGCCTTGCCCCCGTGCCGCTGCATGCGGCCCAGGATCGAGCCTCGCACGCCGTGGCGCTGTTCGTCGATGGTGTCCGGGTCGAAGCCGACGCCGCGGTCGCGCACGAACACGCTCGTCTGCTCCTCCTCGACCTCGGCATACAGCGACACCGTCGCCACCTTCGCGTGCCGGGCCGCGTTGACCAGCGCCTCCCGCGCCGAGGCCACGATCGCGCCCGTCCGCTCGTCGACGTCGCGGTCGCCCACCACGACGACCTCGACGGTGATCGCGTATGTGTCCTCGACCTCGGCCGCGGCCTGCTCGACGGCCGCGCTGAACCGCTCGGTCGGCGACGCGGTGGACTTGTACAGCCAGCTGCGCAGGGTGCGCTCCTGCCCGCGGGCCAGCCGCAGGATCTGCTTGGTGTCACCGGCGCTGCGCTGGATCAGCACGAGGGTGTGCAGCACCTGGTCGTGGATCATCGCGGCCAGCTCGGCCCGCTCGGTCTCCCGGATGCGCGCCTCGCGCTCGGCGGTGAGCTGGCTGAACATCCGCCACAGCACCGGGGCCAGCGCCAGCCCGACGCCGGCCAGCCCCACCGCGGCGAACACCAGCGCGCTGATGATCGTCTTGAAGCCCTGGTCGGCCAGCGGCTGGAAGAAGTAGGCGATGATGCCGATGATCCCGAGCACCACCAGCAGCCCGCCACCGAGGAACCGGGTGGCCGCGCCGCGCCTGTCGTCGTCGAGCACGGCACCCAGCCAGGGCACCTCGGGCAGCGCCTCACTCCACCGCTTGCGCCGGTTCGGCCCGGCCTGGTGCCAGATCACGCCCGTGCCCAGCGCCACCAGCGCCGCCAGCCAGCCGATCAGCGTGCTCGGCCCGGGCGGCCCGCCGACCACGAAGTACAGCAGCCCGATACCCAGCGCGAGCGCCACGAACGGCACGAGCTGGCGGGTGTTGCGCCGGCCGAGGTTCGGGTCGGTGGGCAGCACGGCCCAGAACACCGCGTAGAGGATCGCGCCCAGCCCGTCGGTGAGCGCGAGCGCGAAGAACGCGATCCGCAGCGCGATCACCGGTGCCCCGAGATGCCGGGCCAGCCCCGCCGCCACCCCGCCGAGCACCCGGTTCGCCGGGTCGCGCAGCAGGCGCGGCGCGTCGGCTGCCGGCGCAGCGGCGGCCGGGGTGGGCGTTGTCATGCTGCGATCGTCACACGGTTCAGGGGGCGATCACCACCTGCGACGGCCCGGAACCGGCATTTCAGGGTCGCGTCAGGGTCGATTCCTGAGGCGTCTCGTCACAACCAGCAGCGACCATCACAGCATGACGAACGAGCCCACCGACGCCAACGAGCCGTTGGCGCCGCCAGCGCCGCCGCCGGGTCCGCTGTGGCCGGGCGAAAGCGCCGAAGGCGCGGCGTCCGCGGGCGGTTGGCCTTCGCTCGATAAATCCGACGACGTGAGCCCGCCCTCCGCCGCAGCCGGGCCGACCTCCGGCATCCCGACCTCGGGTGTTCCGGTATCCGGTGCGCCGACCTCGGGCGCCGCGACGTCGGGCGGCCCGACCTCGGGCGCTCCTGTCTCCGGTGCCGCGCCAACCTCGGGCGCGGCCGGCGGGCTCGGCGCCCACAACGGCGCCGGCTTCGGCCCCGCCGCCACGCCGCACGGCGCGGCGGGCGCCGAACCGGGCGCCGGCCCCGCGTCCGGGTCGTCCGGGTCGCCCGGGTCGCCCGGGTCGCCCGGGTCGCCCGGG
>Ga0070675_100001619_pt1 | contig 16599 bp, 10 predicted proteins | sample KBSM43metaG_FD_65343 | JGI IMG/M metagenome (GOLD analysis project Ga0070675, IMG submission 65343) | Miscanthus rhizosphere microbial communities from Kellogg Biological Station, Michigan, USA - KBS M4-3 metaG | ecosystem: Host-associated > Plants > Roots > Rhizosphere > Soil ...
CACGGTCGGCGCTCCATCCTGACCAGCGAAGATCAGTCCGCCGAGCACTTGTCGCGGCTGTTTGGTGATCGGATCGGTGAACGACATCATGCTGTTCAGCGGGCTGACCGCCGCTTGATCGAAGTTCACCGTGATCTGATTGTCACGCTCGGCGAGGCCGGTCTCACGTTCGAGGCGCACGCCGTAGTTGATGGTCAGCCGCGGGCTCACGCGCCAGTCATCCTGCGCGTACGCGCTGAAGTATTTCACGTAGCCGTCGACATCGCGGTTGATCGGAATGCTGCTGCTTGGCTGCGGGAAGCCCATTAGCAAATCGGCCAGAGCGTTGTTGGTGTAGCTTCCAGTGAAACTGAACGTTCCGGTTGACGCGCCGTAGTTCGCCGACGTTACGCCGATGATGCGGAAGTCGCCGCCCATTTTGATGTTGTGCGTGCCGGTCAGCTTGCTCAACGTGCCGTTGCCGCCGTACTGGTAATAGCCGTTGGCCTGCCGGTTCGTCCAGCCCGAGCCCTTGTAACCCGTGATCGTCATTGTCGGGAACCGGTGGGTGTCGGACATCTGGCTGGTGAGCGAGGCCGGCCAGCCGAGCGATGTCGCGTCGAAATTCAGCGGGTTGCCGCTGCGGTCGTTCAAGTTGTAGTTGTCGTCGAACTTGTTGTAGCCGCCGCGCAGCGTCAGCACCGTCGACGAGTTCATGACGTAGGTGTTGTTGACGACCAGCGTCTTGATCACGCGGTCGAGCTGGTAGCTGCCGCCGACGAAATCGTTAACCGGGTTGTAGTTCGTGCTCGCCTCGTGTGTCACCTGGCGCAGAAAGAAACCGCTCAGCGCGATCCTGTCGTTGAAGTGATGATCGACCTTCGTCGTCCACTGGTTCGCCTTGTTCGGCAGGAGGTCGGTCATGCTGAAGTTCGACTGGCCGTTGTCGACTTGCGTGCCGGCGGGCGGCAGATAGCTCGCGAGCTTGACGCCGATCGGATTCAGGCGGTTCGCGGGAATGACGTTATTCGCGAACGCCTGGCCGGTCAGCGGGTCCCTGACGGTGACCTGCTGGCCGCTGCGCGTCACGCCGCGGAAGTCGCCCGACAACTCCGCCGCCGTCGGCACCAGGAAGGTGCTCGCCTGCGGCTGGTTGTCGACGTACTTCTCGCCCGCGAACCAGAAGAAGGTCTTGTTCTTGACGATCGGCCCGCCACCGCCGCCGCCGCCGTCGCGCCAGTACTCGGGCACGTTCGCCTGTCCCTGAAGCTTTGGAATCAACAACTGGCCCACGAACGATTCGGGACGAATCTGCAGATAGCCCGACGCGCGGAAGTCGTTCGAGCCCGATTTGGCGGCCATGTTCATCACGCCGCCGCCGGTGCGGCCCATTTCCGCGTCGTAGGTGTGGATTTGGACCTTCATGTCCTGCACGGCTTCCATGCTCGGATTGGTGGAAGCGCGGTTCTGCAAGTCGGTGACGGGAAAACCGTCGACGAGATAGTTGTTGGCGCGGACGGCGCCGCCGCCCATCGACATTGCGGAGTTGCCGACCTGGTCCTGCATGCGGTTCCAATGCGCGTTGCCGCTGGTCTGCACGGTCGGCGAGAGATTCGCCATCAGGAAGATGCTTCGGCCGGCGCTCGGAATCGACTCGAGCGTCTTCGTGTCGAGCACGTCGCCGGTCGACGCGTTCGTCGTTTCGATCAGCGGCGACTCGCCGGTGACGGTAATCGTTTCCTCGAGCGCGCCGACCTCCATCGTGACGTCGAGCGCGACAAACGACTGCACGCCAATCGTGAGGCCTTTTCGTTCGAAAGTCTTATAGCCGGGCACCGCTGCCTTGACGGTGTAGCGTGCCGGATCGACCGCCGGAAACGAGTACTCGCCAATGTTGTTGGTGGTTGTTTCGCGGGTGGTGTTTGTTTGTTCGTTGGTCAGCGTTACCGTGACGCCTGGGATGACGCCCTGAGGGTCTTTGACCACGCCGCGAAGGCCGCCTTGCGCTGACTGCGCGTGCGCGAAACTGGCTGTGACCGCAAAAAGGAAAACCGCCAAGCTGACGTAGGAAAAACCTGAGAGGACCCTTCGCATCTGCCCCTCCTGTGTGATGAGGTCGGTCGACGCTGAACGGCGCTGCGGGTGCCTCTAAATAGCACCTTTAGGCCATTGGGGCCACAACTCTTTTACAGATTCTTGTAAATGGATGTCACGGAACGACGCGCTGGCTCCCCCTCTTCAGGCTTCCACGACGTCGAGGACAGGCACGCGGCCGTTGATCACGGCGAGGCTGCGGCGGAGTGTCGCACCGAGGATGATGACCGCGCAGATCATCATGATCACCGTGCAGATGGTATTCACGTAGCCTTGAATGTGGACGTTGGCGTTCGTGCCGATCGCCATCGGCCAGAACGCGTCCACGATATTCAGGTAGCCGGCGGTGAGTGTCGTGATGGCGACGAAGGCACACGGGACCGCGGTCACCCAGACGTACTTGGCCCGACCGATATTGATGATCAGGGTCGACGCTACGGCCAGTGCGACCACCGCCAGCAACTGATTGGCCACACCAAACATCGGCCATACGGTGCTGACGTCGCCCACCCAGATGAAATAGCCCCACGCGAGCACGATCAGAACCGTCGAGCCGAGTGACGCCGGCAGGAAGTCGGCGCGGCCGAACGTTTTCCACACCCGGCCGCCGAATTCCTGCAGCACGAAGCGGCCGATCCGGGTGCCGGAATCGATCGTCGTCAAAATGAAAACCGCCTCGAACATGATCGCGAAGTGATACCAGTAATCCATCAGCGAGGCCATGCCCGGAAGCGCGCTGAAGATCTGCGCCATGCCGACCGCCAGCGACACCGCCCCACCCGGCCGGGCGATGACGATTTCGCCGACCTCGCGCTGGAGTTCGGCGAGGTTGACGATCGGGATGTGCAGCGCCGCAAAGACCTCAGGCGTGGTGTTGATCGCGAAGTAGTCGCCAGGATGGAGAGCCGATGCCGTCACCAGCGCGACGATGCCGACGACCCCCTCGACCAGCATCGCGCCATAGCCGATCGGCCGGATGTCCATCTCCTTATCCACCATCTTCGACGTCGTGCCCGACGCGACGATTGCGTGAAACCCGGAAATGGCGCCGCAGGCGATGGTGATGAACAGGAACGGGAAGAGTTTGCCGTTGATGATCGGCCCGCCGCCGTAGATGTATTGCGACACGGCCGGAGCTTCGAGCTTGGGGTTCAGAATCATCACCCCGATCACCAGCAGGCCGATCACGCCGATCTTCATGAAAGTGCTGAGATAGGCGCGGGGTGTCAGCAGCATCCACACCGGCAGCACCGACGCGGCGATCGAGTAAACCCCCATCGCAATCACCAACTGGTGCTTCGACAGCAGGAACCAGTGCCCGATCGACGATTCCGCCACGTTCTTGCCGAATACGACCGCCATGAACAACACGATCAGGCCGAAGATGGTCGCTTCCTGAATGTGGCCTTTGCGCCACTGGAACATGTAGAAGCCCATGAAGATCGCGAGCGGGATCGTCATGAAGATCGTGAACGTGCCCCACGCGCTATCGGCGAGTGCGTTCACCACGATGATGCCGAGGCCGGCCATCGCAATGACGAGGATCAGGAGGACGGCAATCGCCGCGGTCACTCCGGCGACGGGTCCGACATCCGAGCGCGCAATGTCCGCCAGCGAACGGCCGCCGCGCCGGGTCGAAGCCCAGAGCCAGAACGAATCCTGCACGGCGCCGGCAAGGCAGACGCCAAAGACCAGCCACAGCAGTCCGGGCATAAACCCGAATTGCGCTGCCAGCACCGGTCCAACCAGCGGTCCGGAGCCCGCGATCGCCGCAAAGTGATGGCCGAAGAGCACCCAACGAGTCGTCGGGTAGTAGTTAGCGCCGTCGTATTTCCGGTGGGCTGGCGTTACGCGCGAGTCGTCGAGTGCCCACACTTTGACCGCGATGTAAGCGCTGTAATATCGATAAGCAAGCCATAAAAATATCAGTGCTGGTAGGATGATGTACAAGGCGTGCATTGGCCTAAGGATTATACTCACAACAAGATGAGTCCCTTTCGCCGCCTCTTCGGCTACGTGCGCCGATATCGGCGGGCGTTCCTCCTGGGACTTGGCTGCACCGTCATCACGCAGGCGGTCGCGCTCGCCTCTCCGAAAGTCCTCCAATACGCGGTCGACGATCTGACGCACGGTGTGACCCGCGCCAAGTTGTTCCTGTACGGGTCGCTGCTGCTGGTGATTGGGCTGGTTGGCGGCGTCTTCCGATTCCTGATGCGCCGGATCATCATTGGGGCTTCCCGGGGCATCGAGTACGACATGCGGAACGACTTCTTCGCCCATCTCGAGAAGCTGTCCCCGTCGTATTTCCAGGCCCACCGGACGGGCGACCTGATGTCGCGTGCGACGAACGACCTGAACGCGGTCCGGATGATGATCGGCCCGTCGGTGATGTATTCCGTCAACACGATGCTGACCTTCGTGGTGGCGTTGGGCTTGATGATCGCCATCGATCCGCGGTTGACCCTTTATGCCCTGATCCCGCTGCCATTCGTCTCGCTCTCGGTCAAGTTCTTCGGCAGCGCTATCCACAAGCGGTTCGAGCAGATCCAGGCGCAACTTTCCGATGTCAGCGCGATCGCGCAGGAAGCGTTGGCTGGAGTGCGTGTGGTTCGCGCCTACCGTCAGGAACAGGCCGAGCTCGACCGGTTCCGGCAGTCGAACATCGAGTATCTCGACCGCAATCGACGGCTGATTGCGCTGCAAGGCTTCTTTTTTCCGAGCATGTCGTTCTTCCTCGGTCTCGGCACGCTGCTGGTGATTTGGCTCGGCACCCGCGAAGTCATTCGCGGCCGCATCACGGTCGGCGAATTCGTGGCCTTCAACGCCTACCTGACGATGCTCAGCTGGCCGATGATTGCCTTCGGGTGGGTGACGAACATGCTGCAGCGCGGCATGGCGTCGTGGAAGCGCATGCTGGAAGTTCTGGACACTCAGCCAGCGATTGCGGATTTGGGAATGGGGATTGCGGATTCATTGCAGATTCGCGGACGGATCGAGTTCCGCGATCTGACATTCGGCTACGGAGACCGCCCGATTCTGCGACACATCGGCGCGATCATCGAGGCCGGGCAGAACGTCGCGCTGGTTGGGCCAACGGGCTCAGGAAAATCGACGCTAATTGCCCTGCTGGCGCGTCTCTACGACCCGCCGCCAGGCACGGTGCTGCTCGACGGCGTCGATGTTCGAGAGATTCCGCTAGCGACGCTGCGGACCGCGATTGGCTTCGTTCCGCAGGAGCCGTTTTTGTTCTCGGATACGCTCGCAGATAACGTGGCGTTCGGTTACGACACCCGCGAAGGAGTTGGAACGCCGACCTCTGCGTTCAACTCACGCCGCCAACAGCGAATCGAAGCCGCCGCCGCGGTGGCCCGGCTCGATAAAGACGTCGCCGATTTTCCGAAGGGCTACGACACGATGGTCGGCGAGCGCGGCATCACGCTGTCGGGTGGTCAAAAGCAGCGGACCGCGATCGCGCGCGCAGTGGCGATCGATCCGCGCATCCTCATTCTGGACGACGCGCTGTCAGCGGTGGATACGTATACGGAAGAAGAAATCCTCTCGCGCCTGCAGGCGGTGATGCGCGAGCGAACGTCGATCATCGTCTCGCATCGCATTTCGACCGTCCGCCGCGCCGATCAGATTTTCGTCCTCGACGAGGGCCGCATTGTCGAGCGCGGAACGCACGACGCATTGGTCGGCCGCGGCGGACTCTACGCGGAGTTGCATAAGAAGCAGCTGCTCGAGGAGGAGTTGGCTGCTTCTTAACGTAGAAGTTAGAACTAAGAACTAAGAACTTAGAACTAAGAACTAAAGAACTTGGAACTGACGTCTCGTTCTCAGTTCTCAGTTCTCAGTTCTCAGTTCTCAGTTCTCAGTTTTCTCACTCATTCCTCCCGCAACGCCACCAACGGGTCTACCTTCGTGGCCCGCACCGCCGGCAGCGCGCATGCGACGAGGGCGATCAGAGCCAACGTCGCGGTGGCGGCGGCATAGGTCGGCAAATCGAATGGCTTCACGCCGAACAGCAGCGACTGCATCAAGCCGGTCAATCCGACGGCTCCGACGATGCCGATCATGGCGCCGGCGGCAACCGGCCGCATTCCCTGGCCGACTACCAGACGGAACAGCTCAGAGGGTTTGGCGCCGAGGGCGAGACGAATCCCGAGTTCGCGTGACCGCTGGGAAACGAAGTAGGCGAGCACACCGTAAATGCCGAGCGCGGCGAGGAACAGCGCGATGCCAGCGAATGTGCCCAGCAGGGTTGTCCGGAACCGGTGGCCTTCCATCGAACCCTCGACCACTTGTTTCAGCGTGGTGACGTTGGTCAGGGCGAGGTCCTTGTCGACTTCGGCGATCACGCGACGGGCCATGGCGATCATCGCGTCGGCCGGCTGCGTCCCGCGCACCACGAAGGTCAGCGGATTCTGTTGCCGCTGTCCGATGCTCGAATACACGGTGGGCTCGGCCGGCTTATCCAGGCCGTCCTGTTTTTCGTCGGCGACAACGCCGACGATTTCCACCCACGGCGCGTTGTCCTGCGGCCGGCCGAATGCGACCCGCTTGCCGACCACCTGATCGAGCGGCAGGCCACGATAGTAGCGGCGGGCGAATGTTTCGTTGACGATGGTCACCTGCGGCGTCTGGCGAGTGTCGGTTTCGGCGAACCAACGCCCGGCGAGACGGCGAATCCCCATCGCGCTGAAGTAGTCGAGGGTCGTTGATCCGTGCCGGGTGTCGCGTTCGAAATCGGTGGTGCCTCGTCCTTCAAAGCTGGTGTCGCCGGTCCAGGTGAATCCGCGCAGCGCCAGCGTGCTGGTTCCACCAACGCCTTGCACTCCCGGCTGCTCTTTGAGCCGGCGCTCGATTTCACGAAAGGCGTTGAACCGGGCGCTCGCTTCGGCGTAGCGCGCGTTCGGCAGCGTCATCGTAAACGCAATCGTCTGCTCCTGATTGAATCCCGGATCAACGTCCTGCAGGAAGGCCAGACTGCGAATCAGCAGTGCCGCTCCGACTGCCAGGACGATCGACAAGGCGACTTCAGCGGCGACGAGAACGTTGCGGAGCGTCCGGGCTTCCCGCGGAGACGATTCGGCTCGCTCGGTAACCGGACCGCTCTTCGACGACATCAGCGCCGGGATGATGCCGAACAGCATTGGTGCGCCAAGGGAAATCGCCACGGCGAACAGCAGCACCGTCCGGTCGATCGTGACTTCGGCGAACAGTGGGACGGCGGAAGCCGCGTAGCGGGTGAGCGCCGACTGCGTCAGAAACGCGAGACCAACCCCGAAGATCCCGCCAAGTAACGACAACACCATCGACTCGGTGAACAGCTGGCGGAGCAGACGGGCCCTGGCGGCGCCAAGCGCGCGCCGGATCGCCAGTTCGCGCGAACGGCTCACCGCTCGACCGAGCTGCAGGTTGGCGATGTTGGCGCACACGATCAGGAACAGCAGCGCCACTGCCGCGCTGAGCATCAGCAGCGCGGTTCGCGATTCGCTGGCGAAGGTGTCGTGCAGGAATTCCAGACGTACGCCCATTTGCGTATTGGTGTCGGGATATTGCGCTTCCAGCTGCCTGGCGATGCCGGTCATGTCGGCACGCGCCTGCTCGATGCGGACATCGGGCTTCATTCGCGCGATCGTGCCGAGGAAGTGCGGGCGCCGCTGTTGCGCGATCCGCTCGCGGGTGTAACCGAGCGGCGTCCACAGTTGGACGTCGCGTCCCGGGAAGAAGAACGACCGCGGCATCACCCCGACGACATCGTAGCCTCGACCGCTGAGCGTGATCGTCTTGCCGACGATCTGCGGGTCCGCTCCGAACGCCGACTGCCAGAGACCATAGCTGAGAATGACAACCCGTCCCTTGCCCTCGTAGGTTTCGTCGTCTGTGAAGACGCGTCCGACAAGCGGCGGCGTGCCCAAAATGCTGAACAGGTTTCCGCTGACGGCGACCGTCTTCAGTCCTTGCGGTTCACCAAAGCCGGTCAGGAAGATGTCGTTTGCACCGCTGCCGATCGGATTGAATTGCTCGTAGGCCGCGACGTCGGTGAACGCTTGATTGCGCGTTTTCCAGTCCGCCCAATTCGCTGGCGCCGACGTGCTCTTGGTCCAGTTACGGAGCGGGTTCGTTTCGTAAATCCGCACCAGTTGTTGCGGCTGCGCGTACGGAAGCGGCCGCAGCAACACGGCATGGACGAAGCTGAAGACCGCGGTTCCAGCGCCGATGCCGATCGCGAGTGTGGCGATGGCAACCACAGAGAAGGCCGGATATTTCCGCAGCGCCCGCAGCGTGTAGCGCACGTCCTGCACCGTCGTTTCAACCAGCGGCAGGCTGCGGTGCTCGCGGTTCTCTTCCATCACCTGCATCGCTCCTCCAAAACGGACAATCGCCGTGCGGCGCGCCTCGTCGGGCGTCATGCCGCGGCGGATGTGGTCTGCGGTGAGGGCGTCAAGATGCGAAGCGATCTCGCGGCGAAATTCGTCGTCCAGGCGTCGTGACTGAACCAGCCCACGCGCCCGCGACAGCCACACCGCCAGCCAGGTGCGCATGACTACTGGCCGGCCAGCCGCAACAGCCGGCCGATGACCCCGGCAATCCGCTGCCAATTCTCGGTTTCCGCGGCCAGCTGCCGTCGGCCCGCTTTGGTGATCGCGTAGAACTTTGCCTTGCGGTTGTTGTCCGACACGCCCCAGCTGGCACTAATCCATCGCCGCTGCTGCAGGCGCAGCAGAGAGGCATAAATCGTCCCCTGGTTCAGCTGCAACACGTCTTCGCTGACCTGCTCGATGCGCCGGGCGATTCCGTAACCGTGCTGCGGCCCCATCGCTTCGAGCGTTTGCAGCACCATCAGATCGAGCGTGCCTTGCAGAACCTCCGATTTCGAATCGCCCATCAATCCCCTTTGTGTCCTTGTCGTTCGACAGCGCCACCCTTTTTGTGTCCTTTGTGTCGTGTTTGATGGCCACAGGAGCGTAATGGTTGTCATGTGGGTTGTCAACAGGAAGGGGCGGGCGCATTTGGTAATCTGGTCATCTGGTAATCTGGTCATTGAATTGATCGATTGAGACTGGCGGATTGGCGGCTTGAGCACGCACGACGACGAAGTCCTGGGGAAGGCTTATGACGCACGCCTGATGCGGCGGTTGCTGCAGTTCTTGCGGCCCTATCGGCCGCAGGTGCTTGTGGCGCTGGCCGCGATCGTCGCCGGCGGTGCGGCGTCGCTCGCCCAGCCTTACCTGATAAAAGTCGCAATCGATCGCTACGTCGCCTCGCGGCAGCTCGAAGGGCTGAACAGCCTGGCAATGCTGTTCCTCGGTGTCCTGGTGGTCGCCTTCGTCGCCGAATACACCCAGACCTGGACGATGCAGCTTACCGGCCAGCGGATCATGTTCGACCTGCGCATGGCCATTTACGGACACTTGCAGCGGCTCGATCTGGCGTTCTACGACCGCAACCCGGTCGGCCGGCTGATGACGCGAGTCACCTCCGACGTCGACGTGCTGAACGACCTCTTTACGTCCGGCGTGGTGACGGTGTTTGGCGACGTCTTCGCGCTCGTCGGCATCATGATCATGATGCTGTGGATGAATTGGCGGCTGGCGCTGGTCGCCTTCGCCGTGCTGCCGCTGGTGCTGCTCGTAACCCAATGGTTCCGCCGCAATGTCCGAGACTCGTATCGGGTCGTTCGCGGCTGGATTGCGCGAATCAACGCGTTCCTCCAGGAAAACATCACCGGCATGACCACGGTGCAGCTGTTCCGGCGCGAAGCGTTGAATTTCGATCGGTTCGACGACATCGACCGCAAACATCGCGACGCCAACATCGATTCGATCTTCTACTACGCGGTGTTTTATCCGGCGATCGAAGCGATTGCCGCACTGGCGTCGGCGCTGATCATCTGGTACGGCGGTGGCAGCGTCATCGGCAACACGCTCACGCTCGGCTCGCTGGTCGCGTTCCTGCAATACGTGCAGCGGTTCTTCCGGCCGATCAGCGACATGTCCGAGAAGTTCAATGTCCTGCAGTCGGCGATGGCCTCGTCCGAGCGGATTTTCAAGTTGCTCGACGAACCGGTGTCGGTGCGGCCGCCACTCGAGCCGGTTCGCCGCGGTGCTGCGGCGTCGGGACACATCAGGTTTGAAAGTGTGTGGTTTGCCTACGACACACACGACACAAAGGACACCAAGGATACAAAGGACACAAAGGAGCCGAACTGGGTACTACGCGACGTCAGCTTCGAAGTTCGCCCAGGGCAGCGCGTCGGCATCGTTGGTGCCACCGGCTCGGGCAAGACGACGTTGATCAATCTGTTACTGCGCTTCTACGACGTTCAGAAAGGGCGCATTACCATCGATGGCGTCGATATCCGCAAAATGAATCTGGCGGAGCTGCGTGGACTGTTCAGTCTCGTCCTGCAGGACGTGCACCTGTTCACCGGGACCGTGGCGGACAACATTCGCCTCGGCGACGCGACTATCGACGACGGTCGGGTCAAACGTGCGGCGGAAGCGGTTCATGCGGACACGTTCATCAGCGCGTTGCCGGGCGGTTACGGGGCGAAGATGGCGGAACGCGGCTCGACGTTGTCGGTCGGGCAGAAACAGCTGCTGTCGTTCGCACGCGCGCTGGCATTCGACCCGCGCGTGCTGGTGCTCGACGAAGCGACCTCGAGCGTCGACACCGAAACCGAGATCGTGATTCGCGACGCGCTGCATGCGCTGATGGCGGGCCGGACGACGATTGCGATTGCGCACCGGCTGTCGACCATCCAGGACATGGATCAGATCCTCGTCCTCCACAAGGGCATGCTGCGCGAGCAGGGCACCCATCAGGATTTGCTGGCCAGGCGCGGCATCTACTTCAAGCTGTTCGAGCTGCAGTATGCCCAGTAAGCCGGAGGTCTCGTTCGAGACCGCCTGTGCGCTGACCCAGTCCATTCTCTCGGGCCGCCACCGACGGACGATCGCCGCAACCATGGCGGACGCGCCGACTGTGAACGCGGCGCTGTGGCGGCTGCGCGAGAGCCTGACGGCGAATGCGTTCGACGTCGACGGCCGGCGTGTGTCGCTGGGCCGCATCGTTCAAACCTATGACCGCGACACCCGGGCGGAAGGCTTTCACGTGCTCCACGATTGGGACGGCAAGTCGGACCGCGTCAACGAAAACTCGATTCCGGTCGACGTGCTCGATTACCTCATTCGCGAGCGCGGCGACGATAGGCCCGACGCGGCCATCGTTGCCGTCCTGATTGACTATTACTTCGTCCACATTCTCGAATTGCTGGCGCTGCGCGCCTGGGACGAGGGCGACGCCGACGAGAACCTCGATCGGATTGGCACCCTGCTGGCGCTGCTGCAAAGTCCCGACGGCAGCGGCCAGTCGTTCGTCAACAGTGTCGAAACGCTGATCCTGCTGGCGACGTCGCACTTCGAATTGCATGAGCGTGGCTACGCGCTGCTGCTCGAACGAATCAGAACGCTGAACGCCCCTCATCGTCTGCTGATTGCAATTGGCCACGCGGCCAGCATGGGCAGTCACCTGCGCTTCGGCTTCGAGGCGTCGTACGCACGCGATACGATCTTCATGCGCGACGACAATGTCGCCGACTATCCCTGGCTATGTTTCGCGCTCGTCACAATCATGCGCGAACTCGATAGCACCCAGCACCCAGCACCCAGCCCCCGTCACCCGGCACCCAGCACCAGCACCAGCACCAGCACCCGGCACCCAGCACCAGCACCCAGCACCCAGCACCCAGCACCCAGCACCCAGCAGTTGACCGAGTCTCTTCTCAACGGCCTGTCGGCCGACGCGCGCGCGTTTATCGGCGAGCCACCGGCGTCGCTGTCGAGCGTTGGACACGAGCGTTCCGAATTTCGCGATCGCTTCCTCGCCTCGCGTGACGTCTTGCTGGCGGCCTTCGAGCCATTTCGTCCGTCGGAGCAGGAGTACTCGCCGCTGTCGTTGTTCTTCAACTTCGCGCACAACGTACGGAAGGGAACCGTGGTGGACGCCCTGCTGCGGCGCGATCCCTGGCGAATCAGCTTCGACGATCTGCTGACCAGCCTGCCCTACGGCGACGCTCGGAACCCGCAGAAGCAGCAGCTCGCGACGACGTTGATGAACTATGCACGTCTGAATCCTGATCGCATCCGCGGCCAGCTGATGCCGGTGATTGTTTACGACCCCGCGGCGGGCCGTCAGGCCTTTGGAACGACGCTGCGACGTCTCAAAGCGTGAAACGAGTCTTTAGAGGTGGCTTACGACCCTGATGGCGTCGCGAGCTGCGGCAGGGGTCGTGAGGGCAGCGGCAAGGGCTCGCCCTTCTTGAAGAACCTATCCAGGAAGCTTGGGGTCGTCGCTTTCGGGTTCCATCCCATGCGCATCAGGGTCAGGTGGACCGGTCGGCGGCCGAACGACAGCGCCTCGTTGCAGCTCCACATGTAGACGTCGACTTCACGGCCCTGGACCGCCGGACCGGTATCGAGGACGCTGTAGATGCCGTTGTATTTGGGGGGCAGTCCGTCGAGATCCACGATCGAGCCGACCGGCAACAACTCGGGGTCGGCAGCCAGGATGCCGGTCTGCGCCGGAACGCCCGCGGCGGTCGTGATCCCCTTGCAGTAGGCGGTCGCGCTGAACGCCAGCCGCGACCCCGGAATAGGCAGCGCCACCGCTTCCCGGAGGTTGGCCTGCCGCGCCGCGTACTTCGAGTCCAGAATCGTCACCTCGAACAGCGAGGCGAAGCCAAAGGCTGCCACACTGGTGACGATTGCCTTCCGCCAGAAGGACTTCGAAATGATCACTAAAGGAGATTGTAGATTTGGGACTGCGGATTGCGGATTGAAATTCGATTGCAAATTTGCAATCCGCAATCCCCAATCCGCAACCCTAAATTCTTTTATGTCTATGAATTAGCTTGCGTCTGCTGGTCACGAAGGCAAGGGCCACGGGGTAGGCTGCGAGGGCGAGAATGACCGCGCCAATCATCGAACCGGCGGTATACGGCCAAAGCAGGGGGCGCAGGATCTCGACCAGCTCTCGCCAGAATTCGCCGGTGAAAACCGACAGCTCGAAGAGGCTCGCCAGCTGACGGGCGAAGCCGGGGGGAACGCGGTCGCCGGTGATCATCCCGCCCACCGTCGTCGCCAAAACGTAGTACGGGGCGATGATCCACGGCAGGTTCGAATAGATGCCCAGCAGCACCGCGACCCGGTTCAGATTCAGGAGAAAGGCAAACACCACCCCCAGAATCGTGTGCAGACCCAGGAACGGTGAAAAGCCGAAAAATACGCCCAGGGCGAATGCGGCCGCGGTTCGTTGCGGCGTGTCATCGACGTGAAGCAGGGAATCGAGCCAGCGTCGGATGAGCGCTTTCGTGAGGTGAATCATCGACCCTCGACGTCGCCCGGTAAGACCCTGAGTTTGTCGAAGGGTCGAAAGTGTCCGTATCCGCCCGGCATCGTCACGCCGTCGACGGTGACGCCCGGCGTTGCGACGCACACGCCCACCCGAGTCAGTGGCACGTCCGCCTGCCGCATGACCGCGGCCAGCTGGCGGCGTAGCCTTGGCCGGACCGCGACCAGCAACTCGTAGTCGTCGCCGCCGGTCAGGGCCGCGGTGACCGGATTCTGACTCCGTGACGTGAACCACTCGCGGGCACCTGCGGCGATCGGCAACGTCGCCGCGTCGATTTCCACGCCCACCCCGCTCGCCGCGGCGATTTGCTGCGCGGCGTCGGCGAAGCCGTCGCTCAGATCGATGCACGCCGACGCCACCCGATTGCGGCCGAGCAGCGTACCGACCCGCAGCCGCGGCTGCGGCCGCAGATACCGTTCGGTGCAGCTGTTCGAGGTGGAGGCGTCGTGCCGCAGCATCTGAAGGCCGGCGGCGGCCGCCCCAATCTCGCCGGAGACATACAGAACATCACCGACGCGCGCGCCGGCGCGCGTCAGCGCCTGCCGACGCTTTACGGTCCCGACCGCCGTGATGTCGACGGTGATCGGTCCGGAGGTGCGAGTCAGATTGCCGCCGACAATGTGGATGCGGTGCGCGGCTGCGAGGCCGGCGAAGCCGAGGGCGATAGCGTCAAAGTCCGTGATCGGCAGATCGGCGGGAAGCGCCATCGACACCAGCGCGAGCCGCGGCGCTGCGCCCATCGCGGCGAGATCGCTGAGGTTGACCGCCAGGGCGCGGTGGCCGATCGCGTCGGGCGGGACGAACCTGCGGTCGAAGTGAACACCTTCCACCAGCGCATCGACGGTGAAGACCTCGACGCGGTTCCGCTCTGGTTCGACCACTGCCGCATCGTCGCCAATGCCGACAATCAGCCAGTCAGGGGATGGGGAAAGACGCTGTGCGATCCGGGCGACCAGCTCGCGCTCCGTGAAATCGGACACGGTCGCGCCTCGCGGCTCGTCTCTCGCTTCTCCCTCACTCATGCGGACGGGCGAGTCGCCAGCGTCGAGCGGCGAGCAACGTCACTTCGCATAGTCTGTCGCGCGCGTCTCGCGGATCACCGTCACCTTGATCTGTCCTGGATATTCGAGCTCGTTCTCGATCCGCCGTGCGATGTCCTTCGACAGCCAGATTGCTTCCTCGTCGGAAATCTTTTCGCTTTCGACCATGATCCGGATTTCGCGGCCAGCCTGGAGCGCGAACGATTTCGCCACGCCGCGAAACGAATCGGCAATTCCTTCGAGTTTTTCGAGGCGCTTGACGTACGACTCGAGAATGTCGCGGCGCGCGCCCGGTCGCGCCGCGGAAATCGCGTCGGCCGCCTGAACGATCATCGCCTCGAGCGACGGCCAGTCGATGTCCATGTGGTGAGCGGCCATGGCCATCACCACGGCCTCGCTTTCGCCGTGCTTGCGCAGGAAGTCGATGCCGATCTGCAGGTGCGTGCCTTCCATTTCACGGTCGATCGCCTTGCCGATGTCGTGGACGAACGCGGCACGCACCGCGACGTGCGCGTCGAGCCCGACTTCCCGCGCCATGATCCCGGCCAGCCGCGCCACCTCCGCCGAATGCGATAGCACGTTCTGTCCGTAGCTGGTGCGGAATTTCAGCCGGCCCATCAGCCGCAGGATTTCCGGGTGGAGATCATGTAACCCCAGGTCGAATGCCACCGCGGCGCCTTCCTTGCGCATTTCCTCGTCGGTTTCGTCCTTCACCTTTTGAACGACCTCTTCGATCCGTGCCGGGTGGATGCGGCCGTCGGCGATCAGCCGTTCGATCGCCTTCTTGGCAACCTCGCGGCGATACGGGTCGAAGCCAGACAGAATGATCGCTCCTGGCGTGTCGTCGACGATCAAGTCGACGCCGGTGGCCAGTTCGAGCGCGCGGATGTTCCGTCCTTCGCGGCCGATGATCCGGCCCTTGAGGTCGTCGCTCGGCAGATCCACCACCGAGACGGTAGTCTCCACCGCGTGCTCGGCGCCGCATCGCTGAATCGCCTCGGTGATGTATTGCTTCGCCTTATCAACGGCGCGTTCGCGCGCTTCCGCGTCCAGCCGTTTGAAGAGGTTCGCCGCGTCGTGCCGCGCCTCGCCTTCCATTTGCTTCAGCAGCAGTTCTTTGGCTTCTTCAGCGGTCAGGCCGGCGACGCGCTCCAACTCGCGCTGCTGCGATGCGACGAGCTGGTCGTACTTGAGGGCCGCGGTCGTGGCGGCCTTCTCGCGATCGGCGAGCGTCCGTTCCCGCGCGGTCAGCTCCTTTTCGATGCGCTCGACCGCCGACTGGCGCTCGGCGGCCGCCGATTCGCGCTTGCCGAGGGTTTGCTCGAGCGCGCTGGCCTGCTGCCGCTGCTGATGCGCCTGGCGCTCGGCGTCCATCACCAGCTCGTGCGCTTTTTCCTTAGCCTCGAGGAGGGCTTCCTTCTTGTGGGTTTCGGCGTCGCGTTGCGCGTCGCGGGTGAGGCGCTGTGCCTGCTCTTCAGCGCGACCGACTGTCTCGGCGGCGATCCGCTTCCGGTTCGCGATCCAAATGGCGAAGACAATGCCGCCAGCGACAAGCGCAGCGGCAGCGGGTACGATGAAATTGACGAATATCGGCAACACGCGGTGTCCTTTCTACGGACCCATGCGTGGGGGCTTTAGTTAAAAGCCCCGCTTTGCCGTGTGGGGAGGTCGATGAACCTGCGTAAGCAGGTGGAACCGCTCAAAAAAGCCACGCTTCAGGCTTCCTCGCTACAGAGGCATGCACACCACGCGGCGTCGCGACTCACTTAGTTGGAACGTTGGCTCAAACGAGCCTACCGCCATCACGCGCAAAGCAGGGAACTCGAAAACGGATCTGATGCTACTTCAAAGGTTCGCAAGGTTCAAAGGGTTCGAGGGGTTCAGGAGGTTCGCGAACGAGGTTCGTGGGGTTCGGTGGCAGGAAGTTCACGTGATCGCACGGATCGGCTCGCGGCCTTCAGCTGCGCGAACCTGCAAACCCTTTTGAACCGCGCGAACCCCTTTTGAACCGCGCGAACCCCTTTTGAACCGCGCGAACCCCTTTTGAACCGCGCGAACCCCTTTTGAA
>Ga0070675_100001620_pt1 | contig 16599 bp, 10 predicted proteins | sample KBSM43metaG_FD_65343 | JGI IMG/M metagenome (GOLD analysis project Ga0070675, IMG submission 65343) | Miscanthus rhizosphere microbial communities from Kellogg Biological Station, Michigan, USA - KBS M4-3 metaG | ecosystem: Host-associated > Plants > Roots > Rhizosphere > Soil ...
GCTGAACGGCGTTTCCAGCAACGATAGGACGCTGTCGGGAATGTGCAGCGGAGATACATTGATGTCGGCGAACGAATGTTTCAAGCGGGCCGGCTTTCCTGCCCGCGCCAGCAGCACCAGCCGATGCAGCTCGTCGCGCCACAACTGCTCCGACAACCGAAGGTGGTCGGCGACTTCGCCAATCGACCATCGGCCCGGACGCGGCGCAAAGTCCAGCTGCGCTTGAGAGAACGGCGCGAGGATGGCGAGCGTCTGCCGGCGCGCCGCCTCGAGGCCGTTCAGGCTGTCGCGGACCGCTCCGAACGCTCCATCTCGACCCACGGGTGTTTCCTCACAATCAACTGCAGAATCGGCGTCGTCATCACCGTCGTCACAATCGCCATGCTCACAGGCATCGTGAACAACCGCGTTTTGGCCGGATTCAACGTGAATGTTCGACGAACGACGAGTGGAACAACAACGGAACCGGCGAGGACGTGGGACAAGTGGCGACCGGGCCGCGGGCCAGGTTGAACGCGTCGAACACGACAAACGATGACTGCGTGCGCTGCGCGTCGAACAGCTGGCAGATCACCGCGCCGGCTCCCGCCCGTGCCGGATCGCGGACGAAGAGCGGCTCGCCGCCGAAATAGTGGAGCGCCGGCGCGCGAAACACTTCAAACGATCGAGTCGGCCAGTCGATGCGCACGATTTCGTCGAAGAACTTTCTTCCCGACTGTCCCGAGCTGCTGATGCCCAGCATCCAGAAATGATCGTACGGCAGCCCGGTCAGCTCCATGTCGTGCGCCGGAAAATCGGGTGAATTCGCGTACGCGATGTCGAAACGCTCCTTCACCGCTTGCGCCTGGACGTCGACAGTGAGCCGCATCGGGCGGCCGCGGAACGAGTCGGAAAACAGGTTCGGGATCACCTGGTATTCGGGGTACAGCGGCTTGTCGTAGTCCACCACGTCCACGATCAGCTGCCCGTCGCGCTCGAACGCATTCACCATATGAAGGCAGTAATGGCCGCCCACATCGACGCGGGCTACCTCCTCGCCCGTCTCGCGCGACGCGACGATCAGTTCGCTGCCCAGTTCGGGCTGCCACGAGAGCGCATCCATCACCGTGGCGCCCTCCTGCAGCAGCGCGTCCATGCGCAGCACCAGCGGACTCACGTAGATCACGATGTGGTGCTGGCTGATCGCGAAATCGTGCGTCGATGCCGGATATGGCAGCTTCAGACGCTTCCGATAAACGAGCGCGCCGTCCGGCTGAAAACGAAACAGGTTGATGATCGGGTTCGCCGCCGAAAACGACACGCCGAAGTTGAACAACTCGCCGCTGTGGTGGTCGATCTTCGGATGCGCGCTGAACGGCGTCACGTCGTTCAGTTGGCGGTTGAACGTGTAGAGGCCTTTTGTTTCCAGCGTTTCCGGATCGATTTCCCACGGCAAGCCCTGCTCACCGAACGCGAGCAGGCGCCTCTGGAACGCGTAGGCGCTGACATTCACCGGCGATTCCAATCCGACGCCGCGTTTCAAGGCGTCGCCGGCGAACGAGGTGCCGAAGGTACGGAAGATGGCGCGCCCCTCCGCTTCCTCGCGGGTAAACTTCTCGCTCCGGATGAACCGGTTGGTCAGGCGCGGCGATCCCGATCGCACGTCAAAGGCGCACACCATGCCGTCGCCGTCCAGCCAGTGTTTGTACTTCAAACCGCCGCGTTCGAAGCGCGCGGGGCCGTTGAAATACGCGGTGCCGTTGATGTACGCCGGGATCTGGCCGTCAACCGCGAGCGGCACCGCCGCGTGTTCGACGACGTCGAGCGTGAACGCGCGCTCGATGAGAGGGGCGAGGTCGGTGCTGACGGAGCTCATACGGCGGCCTGCTCGGTCGGCGTCGTCACCTGGCGTGCCGGAGTCTTGAAGCAGAACGCCGCTTCCGGATTCCATCCACCCGGCCACATGTAGCGCTCGCTGCACCCGGCGTGCGCCGCGTAATCGGCAGCCATCTGATTGGGGTTGAACGACAGCCGGTCGAGCTCGATTGATGTCACGAACGACTTGTTCGTCACCGCCGTCGGCTCGTCCAGCACCATCGCATGCACGTGCGCGACGATATAGCGCGCCAGCGTCGTCAGGTTGACCAATTGTTCCTCGAGAACCATACGCGCTTCATCGATCGACACGCCGATCTTGTAGAACGTCTGCTCTGCGGTCATCAGCGATTGGATTTCGTAAAAATCGAAGAAGATCGGCTCGGTGTTCGGCTCACGGTGCGCCTTTTTCCAATGGAAGTACTGCTGCAGCAGCATCTGCAGCTTCATGTTAATCCGCCCCAGCTTCGTGAACGCACGGAGAAACGCGACGATGAATCGGCGATCGGTAAAGAGATCGTTGATGAACGGGAACACATAGAACCCAAAATAGATCGTCAACTCCCAGACGTACTTCAGCGAATGGACTTCCTGATCGCCCAGGCAGTCGTAGCCCACTTCGAAACTGGGCAAGTAGGCGGCGTAGACGGCGCGCTCGAGCTCTTCATAGAGCGGCGCCTTGAGATCGAGATCGGCCTGGTCCTTGGTCAGAATCGAATCGCAGACCAGCGTGTTGTAAATCGAAATGACGTCGCCGCCGGGGCTGTAGAGCGGATCGGACCAGCGCCCGGCCTCGCCGACCATCGCCCAGCGCTGACGATTGATCGTCTGAGCGGCGTCGAACGAGTAGTCGCGGTAGCTGCCGGCATGAAGAATCTTCCGCTTTGGCAGATCGCGGCCGAACGCCGGAAAGTGCTCGCAAATCCAGCCAACCAGCTTCGCTGGGTCGTTGACGTCGTCCGGATTGACGATGCGGCGATCGTAGACCAGGCCAAGGCTGGTGATACCCTGCAGCGGGATCACCCACAACCAGAGCCCTTCTTCGACGAAGTGGTTCGTCGCGAGCCAGAACGGCAGGTGGCCAATGTGGCGCCGCTGGGGGTTCAGCCGGATCTGTTTCGGCGTCGAGTCGGTGAGCGTCTCGTAGTTCAACAGCCCGTCCACCCACAGAAATGACGCGCCGTGCCGGATGTTGTTCGACTTCGCGAGCTGCAGCTTTTTCTGCAGCACATGCGCCCGACCCGCGCAGTCCACCACCCAACGGGCTTTCACCGAGCGGCGTTCGCCGGCACGGGTGTAGGAAACGGTGTGCGGCGCCTCGTCAGTCGAAAGGTCGATCTGCAGATCGAGCGCGTGATTGTGGAACGTGTACTGGCTAGGCTGTTCGACGTTGCGGCGCAACAGCTCCTTTTCGAGCTCGTTGCGATTCAGTTGATAACTGGCGACGTTCGAAATCTTCCGGATGTACGACTGGCTGTAGCTTTCGATGCGGCTCGCGTCCAGGCCGGCGGTTTTCCAGATGAATCGCAGGTTGTATTTCATGAAGTGCTCGCGCAGGAGGTACTCCTCCAACTCCAGCACTTTCGACCAGTAGTAGCCGCTCACCTGAACCGTCGCCTCGCCCACCTTCTGACCGGTTTGTGGAATCTGCTGGCGCTTGTCCAACGCGAGGATCGTCAGCGTCTGGTCCGCCAGCAGCAGCTGGCGCGCGAGCGACAGCCCGGCCAGGCCGGCGCCCACAATGACGACATCGACCACCCCCGACTTGTCCGTCTTCAGCATCCCACTTCCGCCTGGCAGTAATCCGGCAACCGCGCGTGTGCCGTCCAGTCTGGCACCATGCGCCAGACCTGCAGCGAACGCTGCAGCATCTCGTGATGGTGCCGGTAATGCTGTAACAGCATACGCTTCTCCAGTTCGGCTTTCGAAATCCCGAAATGCTTCTCCGCCATACCGCCGGTCAAGGTGTTGGCCATCCAGATATACGCGGCAATCGGGTCGAGACCGTGCGTCCGCAGCGGCAGGCGGTCGGTCACCGCGAGCATCGGGCTCATCACGCGCGACGCCATGCGAAACGTCATCAAGTCGGCCAACTGCACACCCCAGCCAATCGGGTCGACGTCGATGGCCGTGATCCGGTCCGGACGATTCACGACCGACACCGCGCGCGCGCGAATCTCGCCGTCCGCCATCAGCCGGAATCGAACGGTCTGCATGGCGGTATGAAATCGCCCCTGGCTGTCGGGCACCAGCGCGTAGCCGAAGCCGTAATCGGCGACCACGCCCGGCTCGGGGTGATCGCGGTTGGTGACGAACGTCGGTCCGACCACCAGGTAATTCGATTCCTTGAGCGGCAGCTGCAGCCGTGGCGCGCCGGATCCGAACGGCGCGAACGGCAAATCGAACGAGAGGCGATCGGCCTTCAGCACAATCCAGTCGTACGTGGCGCCCACTTCTCGCAAGTCCACGATCGCGGCGCGTTCGGCTTTCCGAAATTTTCCGATCCGTCCAGTCGCCGCGAGCTTGAAAAACAGTTGCTGGGCCGGCGGCTCGCCAGGTTCGCCGACGTGACCGACCCGCAGAAAGTAGCGGAGCACGAATTCCTGCAGCTGGGCGCGGACCATTTCAGCGCTGCCAGCCTTCGGGCGGTCGTAAAGCGACTCCTGCACGATCCCCATCACCGGCATCGGGTTGCCGCGGACGCTGACGACGTCGAAGAAGCCGAGGCTCTCTTCATGGGACGACCGGTCACTGACGATGTCGAAGCGCTCCTGATAGTTCGCGTCGTGCTCGCGGTCGGTCAACACCTGCTGGAGTTCGACGCCGGCCGCGAGCGCTCGTTCGGCTTGTTCGAGAATCGCGCGGTCGCCAGGCAGCAAGGACTCGGCGGTGGTGTCGTCGAATTGAAGGGCCACTGCCGGTAGTGCGGCGCCATTGCTGCGGGCGCCCGCCGGCTGACCATCGTTGGCGCGGAACCGTCCGCGCGCGTCGCTCAGCCACACTGTGTAAACGCTCGGCGCGCCGCCGCTCGCCGACACGGCCGCATCCATCAGCAGCACGCCGCCAGCGCCCTCGAGCGCGCCGAAGCCGCCGCTCAGCGCCCCGTAGGCAATCACCCGGTACACCGGCACGCCGTCCTGATGATCGTGGAACGCGGTGCCCTCGAGATTGTCGGCGATGATCGTGCCGATGCAGCGACCGGCCGCGTCGGCAAACACCAGCTCCCGTCGTCCGTCGAGCAGGCGCCGCGCGCACCGCCGATCGGCCGGATCAAACCGCAAGGGACCGGTGGCGGATCCCACGGCCTCGCCGAGCTGAAACCCGCTTCGGGGACGCGTGGCGTTCGCCACGTCGTTATCGACGACGGCGATACTCAAGCGCTCTTCGAGATGGCCAACCGCGCTGACGCTCGAATGGCCCGCCAATGTCAGGACGGTCGCGTCCCGCACGGTCCCGCTCTCGACGAGCGGCGCCAGCCGCTCGTCGACGGTGAAGGAACCGTCGCCATTGAATCGTCCGGCGATGGTCAACGAGACGATCGATCGCGCGGAGATTTCTCCGGCCACCGCGACGCTGCCGCGCAGACCCTTGAGCATCCCCAACCCTTCGATCACCACCGCGGTGCCGGCAAACAGCAGCCGGCGCACGCCGTCGACGACCGATGGATAGGTTCGGCCTGCCCCGAAAAACCGAACGCCGCTGCCGGTCCGATCTTCGAAGCGAAGGGCGGCGTCGTGCATCACGAACCGCTGCGAGCGCGCGGCATCGAGTTCGGTGGCGGGCGGCGGCGCCGACGCCGTCGCCTCGAATCCGTCGGGCGCGACCAGCCAACGCATCGTCAGCGCGCCGAGCGGTTCGCCGACACGGTTCGCACTGGTGACGCCGCGCTCGGTGGTCGGAGGATGCGCCGCCGCGTCGAAGCGATGGAGGGTCGCCCGGACATCGATGCCCGAGATGCGAACCGGCAGCAACGGCACCATCGACGTCGCGGTCGGTCCGGCGAGCGACAGCAGACCGGTGGACAGCAGTGCGTCGCCGACCGGATTGCTGGCAAAGAGAATCGGCGTGGAGCCGCCAACGCCGATCGTGGTCAGCGACACGTAGGCGGCATGCCCGGCGCCCGACGGGATGCCGGTTGGAGTCACAGCCGTGCGGCGGCGACGAGCAGCCACCCCCCGAGCAGCAGAAGGAGGACCGCGCCGGCGCGTTCGGCGCCGCTGCCGAGCGCCGGCACCACGTGACGCAAGACCGCACCGACCGCCGCGAAGGCGACAAGCGATGTCACCAGCAGCACCGTGCGATTGCGCACGCGCTCGGTGTCGTCGGCTTCGGGCACCTGCACGCGCATCCGCAGACGTCCCTGCGCCGCCAGCGTCAGCACATCGTCGAGCTTCTGGGGCAGATCGGCCAGTTCCTGAATGGCGCGATCGAGCGTCGCGGCAGCGAGGCGCGGATCGATCGCGCGACCGGCCTGCTCGAGGCCGATGCGGAGCCGTTCGTTCTCGAGCGCGGCCAGCATGGTGTCGCGATCGGGCGCGAGACGATTCGCGATGCGGTCGGCGGCGTACAGACCGCGGTAGACATGCTGATGATGCACCGGCACCGCCCACCCGACGGTTTGCGCCGCGCGCCATTGAACCAACGCGTGCTCGGCGAGGCGATCGTCGCCGCTCCACTCGCCGTCGCGGAACGGCACCGCCTGCCGCAGCACGCGCCGCAGGCGGCCTTCGACGTCTGGCGGCGGCGCGCTGAAGGCATCGGCCATCCAACGCAACGCCGAATCGGGATCATCGGCGGCAACCGCGCCAAGATAGGCGGCGAAGCGCTCGCGCTCGACGGCGGTCTGCGATTCGAACGCGGCGTCGAGGAGGACGAGTCGATCGCCGGCAATCACGATGTCGCGTGCGTCAAAGTCGTATGGCACGATCGTGCCGCAGAGCACCTGGCGAACCCACGCCGCCACCACCCGATTGGCGAGATCGTCAGCCAAGCCGGCGTACTGTTCGATCGACTCGCCGGTGACGCGTTCAGTCGTCAGCACGCTACCGGCACAGTAATCGCGATAGCAGAGTGGTGCGTCGAATCCGCCGCCGGCGCGCTTCGCGTCGGCGGCCAGCGTGGACAGCGCCGATGCGTGCTGTTTCTGATCGAGACGCCGGCGCAGCGTCGCGATGTAGTCGTCAGCCGCCGCTGCGACGGTCGCCTCGGCGAGATCGAGCGATGACGCCAGCAGCGGCAGAAGCGGCGCATCAATACCAAGCGCCTCGTCCACGTCCGGCCGGACGATCGTCACTGTGACCGGCACGCCCGGCGAGAGCCACCCGAAATGGCGCTGAGTCCACAGGCCGACGGCGAGCGGAACGGGTTGAAACTCGAAGAACAATCGGTCGAGCGGAGCGCCGAGTTCGCCGTGGATCAGCGCCGCGACCGACACGAACGGCACCGAGTCGCCTTCGTCGGGAATCGCGTTCAGTTCAGCGCGCGTGCGGCGCGGCAGCAGGTCGACCCGCGAGGCGAGATACCGGCCGAATCCGGCGAACACCGGGCCGAGTCGGACCAGAGTGTCGCGCAACCGGATCGCATGGTCTTCGTCGGCGCCGAGACGGCCTTCCGGCGGCGGCGGACGGCGGCCGGTACGGCGTAGCGGCAACAACGCCGCATCAACCGCCTTCCGACGCTGCTGATGGTCGATGGCGGCGCCCCGACTGGTTGGGGCGGACGCCGCCGACGTAGTCGACGTCGCCCACCGGGTCCACCGTGCCATCGCTGGGACGGCGCGCTAGAGCGCCGCCGGGCGGTAGTGAAACACCTGCTCGAGCGAATTGGTGCTCTGCAACAGTGGGTAGGTCGTATGCAGGGCCGCTTCGCATGGGATCGTGATCAGATCGCGCCATGCTGACGCGATCTCCGGGTCGGACGGCGTGTAATGCAGGTATGACTGAATGTGTGGATCGTCCCGGCTGGTGTCGTAACGCATCATCAACGACGAGGTCACGCCGTTAGTGAAGGCGTTTTCGGCGGCCATCTGCGCCGCGTGATGGCGGAGGAAGGTTTCCATCACCATCGGCTGCCGCATGTTGACGATCGACAGCGCCCAGCCGACACCGGCGAGAATATTGCGACGCGCGAGATCGTGCGGCGCCTCTTCGTCGAGACGACGAATAACCCGCCACGGCGCGTTGACCGACGGCAGCATGCCCATCGGTTCAAAGTACATCGCACGGCCGGCGCCGTGCCAGTAGTAGCCGAGCAAGTCCGGATCGACGTGGGGAATTTCCCGATCGATCAAGCGCAACAGATTCGGATAGAGCGTGCGGGTTGCCAGGCCGAGTGATTCGAGCGCGGCGCCAGCGTATCCCGGCCGCGACGAATCGCGGCACAAGCGGACGAAACGCGCGATGCCGGCCCGGAGCGCCTCGGCACTACTGGTCGGCTCGAGCTTCACGAGAACCGCCTTCGCAAACGACATCCCGATGCCCGCGTGCAGCATCGTCATGCTCCAGGGCGCCAGGCCGGCGTACTGCGGATCGGTCAGCAGCCCGGTCGGATCCGGACCGCCCTCGGCCTTGCGGACGGCGACGTCGCCGTACCAGTTGCCGAGGCCCTCGGTCGCCCACACGCGCGGAAAGGTCGGCATCGCGCCGACGCGATCGACGAGCACGTAGAGCGAATCGACGGTGTTCGCATCGAGCCCGAGTTCCGCATGGACGTGCGTGACGAGCATGATGATTTGCAGCTTGTTGTAGAACTCCTGCACCGCCCCGGGCGCGTCACGCCGCGACACGAGGAACGAATCGAGCCAGCCGAGCGGCGGCAGCCCATACTTGACGACGGCCTGAAACATCGGGCCGTCCTGCATCTCGGCGGCCATGTGCATCAGCATGCTCTGATCGAACTCCGGTGTCCGGAGCATCATCAGATCGACCAGCATCGTCTGCATGCTGGTGCCGATTTTGTAGGTCTGCTTCAACCAGCCATCGAGCTGCTGCGCGGTAACGTCGCTGACGGTGTCGAGTGCGTCGGTCGTCCCCGCCAACCGACCTTTCGACGGCGGCGCGAGCAAGTTACTGACCTGCTGTACGCCGAGCATCGAAATCGCCCATGGCAGCGTCAGCGCCGATTTGACCAAGTCGCGCATGGTGGGTGCCTCTTTCATCGGATCCTTCAATGGGTGACCGCGAGCTTTCGCAGTGATTCGCCGAGCACCAGCACGGCGGCGGCCACCAGCGCGGCCTCCGCCGTAAACACGTTCAACCCCCACTGCGGCGCCGGCGCCGTCAGTTCGAGCAACGCCGTAAACGCGACGACGATACCGGCGACCCGAATCGTCCGAACCCGTCGCCGCTCTTCGCCCCGCGCGGTGGTAGTCACGTCGATGCGGCCGAGCGAGCCGCCTTCAGCGACGCGACGCAGCACTGACGCCGCGCGTGCCGGGCCGTTGTCCATCAACCGCCCGCCCGACGCCGCCAACGCCGTCAGGGTGCTGTAGCTGAACGTGACGCGCCGCGCTTCCCGCGCGACCCACTGCTGACACACTTCTTCGAGATGACGTCCCACGCTGAAACTCGGCGCGAAGCGCGTAATCAGCCCGTCCGCAGCGATCGCCGACCGAATGTATTTAATCACATCCCGTTCGGGCCCGATACCCGCCTTGCGCGACAACGTCAGGAAATCGAGCATCACCAGCGTGAAGTTTTTCTTGAACGTCGTCTGACCGGCTTCCCCGCCTTCGTACCATTCTTGTGATGTTTCGGCCAGCATGCGTCGAAACTTGTCAGGATCCGCGTCGCGCCGGTACGTCACCAACTTGAAATAGGCTTCCGCCATCGTGGCGACGTCCGCTCGCGTATACGCGAGCGTCATTTCCACGAGGTGACGACGGGAATAACGGCTCAGCACGCCGGTGATACCAAAGTCCACGTAACCGACCACGTTCTGCGGCAGGATCAGCAGATTGGCGGGATGCAAATCGGCGTGGAAGACGCCGTACTGGAACGCGTCGCCGAGGAAGTTGTCGATGATGTGGCGCGCAAACCGGTTCGGTTCGAATCCCGCCGCGCGCAGACGATAGGTGGTCAGTTCGTCGCCGGACTGGACCGCCCGCAGATAGTCGAGAACAGTCGTTCCCGACATGAACTCCATGACCAGCGTCCGCCGCGTCGTCAAATCCCACATGATGGCGGGCGCGCGTTCGTACGGATTGGTGTCGGCGTTGCGCCGCAGCCGCTCGGCGTAGCGCGCTTCACGACGGTAGTCGAGTTCCTCACGTGTCCAGTCCACGAATTCGCCGCCCGGATCGAGCACCCAATACAGGGATTTGATCCGGAGCCGCTTGATCAGCCGCATCGCGATGATCAGCAGCCGGATGTCGCCGTTGAAGTCGGCCTCGACGCCCGGCCGCTGCACTTTGACGGCGACCGCGCGGCCGCGCAGGACCCCGACATACACTTGGCCGATCGACGCGGTGGCAAGCGGCTCGGTCTCGAACTGCTCGAAGATTTCTGCCGGCGAGCGGCCGAGTTCTTCCTGGAACACCTGTTCGACATGGGCAAACGGAAACGGCGCGATGCGATCGAGCAGGTTGAACAGCTCGTCGCAGTATTCCAGCGACACGATGTCGGGCTGCAGCGCGAGCATTTGTCCGAACTTGATGAAGCTGCCGCCGAGGTCCTCAAACAGCCGCCGGAACCGCTGCGGCCCGTTCAAGCCTGCCAGCGGCACCCAGCGCAGCAGCCACGGCCAGCGGACGGCGCGCGGCGCGACCAGCTGCGCAATCCCGTGGCGAATCAGCACCAGCAGGATATGTGGCAGCCGGCGCGTCACGCGGCGCCTTTCCGACAAAACGCCGGCAATCGTCCTTCGTCGGTCCAGTCAGCCGCCATCCGCCAGACGAACAGGGCGCGCGTCAACAGCTCGCGCTGCTGCAACGCGTGTTGTGTCAGGACGCCCTTCTCGAACTGCTGCTTCGCATCGGCGAGCGGCCGGTCGACCATCCCGTTGGTCATCGCACTGGCAAGCCAGATCGACGTGGCGATCGGATCCAGACCGGTGATCCGCAGGGGCAGCATGTCGGTGATCGTCCGAACCGGGCTCATGATCCGCGACGCGGCGCCAAACGTCATCAAGTCGGCAAGCCTGAAACCCCAGTCGATCGGATCGATGTCGACGCGCGCAATCTGCTTCGGACGATTGACCACGAAGCCACTTCGGACCCGGATTTCACCATTCGCGATCAGCGAGAAATCAACCGTCTGGATCGCCGCGGCGAAGTGGCCGGGACCGTAGGCGATCATGCCGAGGTCGCCGGGCGTGTACGGGACAAACGCGTAGCCGAGACCATAGCGGGCGAGCACGTCCGACGACGGCTCGCTTTGATTGTGGACGAACGATGGACCGATCACCAGATACGACGACTCCTGCAGCGGCAACTGAACGATCGGTGCACCGCTACCGAACGATCCAAACGGGGCAAACGAGATCGGAAAATCGAACGCATCGACGCGCAGCACGATCCAGTCGTAAACCGTTCCGATCTCACGCAGGTCGACGATCGCCGATTGCTGGTCGGCGGCGAATAACCCGATTTTTCCGGAGTCGCGCCGCTTGTAATACAACTGCCGGTAGCCGGCGCCTCGGCGCTGCCGCTGACCGGGCAGCGTCGCTGGACGTCCCGGATCGGCCGCAACGCGCAAAAAATACTTGAGCACGAACGCCTGCAGCTGAGCGGCGCTGCTGTCGTCACGCGCCGCTGACTGACGGTCGAAGAACATGTCGCATACCGCGCCCATCACCGGCACTCCGGCGTTGCCAACAGCGGCCGTGTCGAAGAATCCGAAGCTGCGACCGACGTCGTTGGGCTCGCGAGCGAGCTCGAAACGTTCACGGTAGGTGTTGGCGCGATCGCGTTCCTCCAGCCACAGCGCCATCTCAGTGCCGTCCGCCAGCGCGGCTTCGACGTTTCGCAGCATCGCGTGGTCTGCGGCCGGAATGCCGCTCGCGGCACCGTCCGCGAACCGGAGCCACACGGCAGGCGGCTCGCTCGGGACGGTCGCCGCGACCGCCGGCGGCATCGGCTTGTAGACGTCGGCAAACGACGCGCGGAAGCGGCCCTTCGGGTCGACGAGCAGCAACGAATACAGGGTCGTCTGGAGACCGGCCGGATCGACGGTGGTTTCGAGGGTCAGCAGACCGCCGGCGCCGGTCAGCGCGCCGGTGCCGCGCATCGCAGGACCGAACGCGGTATGCCGCTCGATGGTGTGCCGGTCGCCGACATCACGGCGCGATGTGGTTTCGAGGCACAGCGCCGTAATGCTGCCGATGGTCAATCCGGCAGGATCACAGAAGGTCAGCACGCGCCAGGCGTGCGTCGTCGCTACCGTGCCGACGCGGGCGCCGACACGCAGCAGGCTGCGGACGCGGTGGCGCGACGCGATGTCGGTTCCGACGCGTGCGACGCGCAGCCGTTCGTGTCCGGCTGCGTCCACATCGCCGACCAGCATCAGCATCGTCGACGACAACTCCGACGCGTTCTGATCACGCATCGGCGTCAACGCGTCGGCGCGCGACACCGGACCGCCGGCGTCGATTCGCCCGACCAGCGACAACGCGACCGTCGAGAGCCGCGTCACTTCGCCGCTAATCAGCAGCGTGCCGTGCGCGCCCTCGAGGCTGCCGGTGCCGCCGCTGACGGTGGCGACGCCGGCAAACAGCAGACGGGCCCGGCCGTCAGTGATTGCGGGGTAGGTGCGACCGCTGCCCGAGAACAACAGCGTGCCATGCGCGCCGTCGTAGAACGCGATGCGCCCGTCGCGCATCACCACTCGCTGCGACGCATCGCCCCGCAGTTCGGTGTCTGGCAACGGCGCGCTGTCGGTCCCGTCGAAGTCCTCCGGCACCAGGCGCCACTGCATCGCCAGCAACGCCAACGGCTCGCCCACCCGATTCGCGCTCGAGATGCCGCGTTCGCAGGTCGGCAAATGGACGTTTGCATCAAACCGATGCAGCGATTCGTGCACGTTCAGCCCGCGCGATCCGACGGCGACCGTCGCGCCGCCACCCGGTTGCGTCGTGAGCGACAGGTAGCCGTCGCGCGGCTCAGCCGAGGCGGGCGCTGACGCCGCCACAGCGGCGTGCCGTTTGTGCTTGCCGTGACCGTTATCGCCGGTTTTCATTGGAGAGTCTCCGACCATTTTCGCGCAGCGCGCGAGGGCTTCATCCGCAGGTGACGTGGTGGCGGCCCGCCATCACCGGGCGGCGTCCGGTTTGGCGGCGTCGACGGCGCGGTCGGCGGTCTGCTTGATCGCATCCACGGCGCTGTCAAATCCCTGCTGAATCACGGTCATCCCGCTCTCGACAATCTTGCGTGGATCGGCGGTCTTTAGCAGCGTCCGCGGATCGAGGGCTTCGACCATCTTGCGCGGATCGACGCTGTCCAGCGTCGCCGCGTCGAACACCACGTCCACCAGCCGCCGCTGCCACTCGTCGCCGGCGCGAAACTGCAGCGCCGCCGCACCGAACAAGTGGCTCTGCACCGCGCGCGACACTTCGTCGACTTCCGCGGCGGTCAGATCCGCCGGCTGGGCCGGCGTCGGCGTCATCATTTTCGACAGCTGCTGAAACCCGAACAGCGATACCGCCCAGGAAAACCCGAGCATCGACTTGGCCACTTCCCGCATGTCCATGGACCTCTCTGCGCCGTTAGGCGCTTTTGTCGAAGACCTGACCGAAGAATATCGATTTGCGCCGCAACAGCATCTCGTCGATCGCCGCCTGCATCCGCTGCCGCACTTCCAGCGAAATGCGCCGCACCCTCTTCGGATCCTCCGCCGCTTCCGGTCCGTGCTCCTCTTCGACATGCATCGGCGGCAGAAACTGCGTGTGCCATTTCGAGGGCAACGGAATCGGCGATGCGGTGATCGGCAGAAACGGCCATTCGGTGTAACGCTTGAACCAGCTCCAGTCGACGCGCTTGAGAATTGGATAAATCTCAGCGCTGCCGACCGTGACGAACGGATAGATCGGCGCCCGATTCCGGAGCGCCATGCGCACGAACTCGTCGCGCCCGAACTTGCCGAGCGTGTAAGCGCGATCGTACATCGTGAAGGCGCCGCGGATCCCTTCGGGAAACACCGCCAGCAGCTCGTCACGCTGCAGCACCCAGTCGCCATTCTCCTGACAGGCCATGATGCCGCCGAGTTTGGCCATGAAATCGGCCAGAAACGGAAATTTGGTCAGGCTCGGATGAATCAGGAAACGCGGAATGCGGTTGCGTTTCGTTACCAATGCGTAGAGCGCCATCACGCCGTCAAACGGCATGAAGCCGCGGTGCATGCCCACCAGCACACCGCGCCCCGCCGTCGGTATGTGTTCGATACCGTTCAGCTCGACGCGCCAATAGCCATCATGCATCCATCGAAACAGGTGGCCGCAGTAGCGCCGGATGTAACGCGCGTCCATTCCGAACTCGTCGTAGCCGCCATTGAGCGGCTGCTGTTTCCCGCTCAATTCGAGAATCGCCTGCTCGCTGGTCAGCGCTGGGGTGAAACCCGTGTCGCGCCGGAGCTTGTCGGCGGAAACGGTCCACGAAAACTGGATGTACTTCAGCTGATCCGGCGGCGCAGACAGGCTGGCGCTCGACGCAATCGTCCGCACGGCGTTCTGGGCGAGCCGCCCGAGCGGCAGCCGCGGCACACCCGCGGTCTTCAGCGCGAATTTCAAGGGTATGCCCGCGGCCGGCGCGACGTTATAGGTGCCTGAGGCGCGATGCGCGACGATCGCCGCAACCGCGCTTGCCAGATCGCGCACGCTCAGCAGCTGAATCGTCGGATCGTGGCCTGGATAGGTAATCGCGACGCGTCCGGTCAGCAGGCGGCTGAAGTAGTCTTCGCCGTCGAGCAGTGCGGACGGCCGCAGAATCGTGTGCAACGGCGCCGCCGCCCCGCTGCGTCCGCCGATCTGCGTGCTGAGGCGCTCGACCTCGCGCCAGGCGTCGGCAATTTCGCTGCGGCCTTCAGGAATGAACGTGGTTTCGTCGAGCAGGCCGGCGTTCTGGTGGCTGGGCGAGTAGACCGATGCACTCGACACGACGATCGTCTGTTTGAGCGGCAACGATGCGAGCCGCGAGCATACCTCGCGCGCGATCGTCAGATCGGGACCGGTGGTCGCGCTGCGCGCATGCAGCGGCGAACACACCACCGTGTCGTACCGGCTGAACGCCGCCGCTTCAATTCGTTCGGGCTCGTGCGGCGCCCGCTCGCACAGTTCGACGTGCGGTGACGCCTGCAGCGCGGAAACGAGCGATTCGGCTATGCGGTCGCGACACGCGACGACAGCGATCCGTGCCCGCACCGCTTTGGCTAGGTTCTGACCGCTCCCAGATACTCCTGCACCACGGCGATGGTGTCCTGGACGGTCTGGACGGTCTGAAGGCGCTCCTCAGGCACCTTGATCTTGAACGCGTACTCGATGTCCACCATCACTTCCAGAGCGGACAACGAATCGAGGCCAAGGTCCTCGCGGTAGTTCGAGGAGTCCTGAATGTCGGCATGCGCGATGCCCGTAATGCGGTTCACGCTGTCGCGAATGGTGTCACGAATGCGGTCAACGTCGCTCATAATTTTGTGGATGAATGTTGGAGGAATCGGGGCGGTATATTCGCATACCTCCTGCGAAATTACTACTAGGAAAATACTAGGCGCTCTTGCCGCTGATCCGCTGCGCGACATCGACCGCCGACACGATCACGGGCGTAATGCCACCGCCGGGCCGGGTCCAGTGGCCACATATGTAGAGGTTACGTACCGGTCCCTCAATCCCCGGCCGCCGCGGCCCTAACTGCTGGGGCGACATCTCCCATCCGAGCATTGCGCCGTGCAAGTTCAGCGTGAATCGCCAGGAGGTCAGCGCCGAGGCGCTCTGCCGCGTCACGACGCGGCTCATCACTCCAGGAATTTCCGCTTCCAGTCGCGCCAGCAGATCGTCTTCGATCTGCTGCTTGTGGGCTGGCCAATCCGCGACGTGGGCGTAGTCGATCTCCAGCACCCGCTGTAAGATGATGATCTGCCCGCCGGGCGGCGCCATCTTCGGCTCGTACATCGTCGGAATGAAAATCTTGAACGCGTCGACGACGACATCGTTCGCGTTCCAGGAGCGCCAGTGGTAGCCGGCCGCCGGCTCGAGATCCGACAGCGCCGTGTCGTGCAGTCCCAAATGCACCAGGTAGCAGGGGTTGGTCGGTCGCAGCGCATTGACGGCCGCTATCGCCTCCTCGCCGACGATCGACGGACCGAGCATCCGCTCGAGCGTTAATTTGAGATCCGCGTTCGAAACGACGTGTCTGGCGTTGACGCGAACGGTGCGCCGGGCCGCACCGAGCCCGGTCGCGATTTCGACGCCGACCGCGGCGCCCTGCTCGACGACGATGCGCTCGACCATCGAACGCATCAGGATGTCGCCGCCTGCCTCCTGCACGATCCGCGCGAGGTCGTCGGCGAACACCTGCGATCCGCCCTCCGGATAGTAGTTGCCGAGGAAATACGACAGCCGCAGCATCGCATCGAAGACGAACGACGTTCGCGATGGCCGCGAGCCCCAGTGCGCGCAATCGGCGGCGAGCAGCAGCCGCAGTTTGCGATCCTTGAAATCGGTGTCGAGCACGTGCTGGAGCGTCAGGTGCTGCAGCGCGCCAAACCGTTCATGCTCGCGACCGCGGAAGTAATACAGCAGACCGTAGAGGTATGCGTCGCG
>Ga0070675_100001621_pt1 | contig 16598 bp, 12 predicted proteins | sample KBSM43metaG_FD_65343 | JGI IMG/M metagenome (GOLD analysis project Ga0070675, IMG submission 65343) | Miscanthus rhizosphere microbial communities from Kellogg Biological Station, Michigan, USA - KBS M4-3 metaG | ecosystem: Host-associated > Plants > Roots > Rhizosphere > Soil ...
GACGACAAGGTGATGTACGCCTACGTGCCGGACATGATCCGCTATTACGAGGGCGAGGACGCGATCATCCCGAACGTGCCTACCTATCTGTGCTGGCGTGACACCGATCGCCAGCACGTGCTGCAGAATCTCGAGACGCTGGTCGTGAAGGCAGCCAACGAGGCCGGCGGCTACGGCATGCTCGTCGGCCCGCACTCGACCGCCGCCGAACGCGAGGCGTTCGCGGCCAAGATCACCGCCAACCCGCGCAACTACATCGCCCAGCCGACGCTCGGCCTGTCACGGGTACCGACGCTCGTCGGCGATCAGCTCGAAGGCCGCCACGTCGATCTGCGCCCCTACATCCTGTACGGCGACGAGATCCGCGTCGTCCCCGGCGGCCTGACCCGCGTCGCGCTCCGCAAGGGATCGCTGGTGGTGAACTCGTCGCAGGGCGGCGGCAGCAAGGACACCTGGGTGCTCGAAGCAGGAGGCCGGTGATGCGAAGCGAACCGATGCCGCTCCTCAGCCGGGTCGCCGACTCCGTCTACTGGATGGCACGCTACATCGAGCGGGCCGAGAACGTCGCCCGCTTCATCGGCGTCAACCTCAACCTGCAGATCGATCTGCCGCTGGCGCCGTCGCAGCAGTGGCAGCCGCTCATCGAGACGAGCGGCGACGCCGAAACTTTCAAGGAGCGGTTCGGCCTCGCGACCCAGGCCAGAGTGATCGAGTGGCTGGCCTACGACAGCCAGAACCTCAGCTCGATCGTCTCGTGCCTGCGCTTTGCGCGCGAGAACGCGCGCTCGGTGCGCGAGACGATCTCGTCGGAGATGTGGACGCAGGTCAACAGCATGTACCTGCAGATCCAGACGCAGCGTTCGCTGCCGGAGCCCGAGCGCATGCTCGACGCCTTCCGCGAGATCCGCATGGGCTGCCACCTGTTCGAGGGCGTCACCGACGCGACGATGTCGCACAACGAGGCGTGGCACTTCATGCGGCTCGGGCGCATGCTCGAGCGGGCCGACAAGACCTCGCGCATCCTCGACGTGAAGTACTTCATGCTGCTGCCGTCCATCCGCGACGTCGGAACGCCGTACGACGACATCCACTGGTCGGCGGTGCTGAAATCGGTCAGCGGCTTCGAGATGTACCGCAAGAAGTACGGGCGCATCACGCCGTCGGATGTCGTGGACTTCCTGGTGATGGACAACGAGTTTCCGCGCGCCGTGCGCTTCTGCATCAAGAGCGCAAGCGAGTCGCTGCAGTCGATCACCGGCACGCCGATCGGCGCCTTCCGCTACCGCTCCGAGCAGCTCATGGGCCAGCTGCGCGCCGAGCTCGATTTCACCTCGGTCGAGACCGTGCTGCGCAGCGGCCTGCACGAGTATCTCGACCGCCTGCAGCTGAAGATGAACGGGATCGACGAGGGGCTGCGCGACGACTTCGCGGTCCGCACGACACCGGCCGTCGCCTCGCAATCGCAGACGCAGGGCTCGAGCACGGCCCCCACGGCGTAAAACATGATCCGAGTCGCACTGCATCACAAGACGGTCTATCAGTACGACCGGCCGGTGACGCTCTCGCCGCAGGTAGTCCGTCTGCGGCCGGCGCCGCACAGCCGCACGCCGGTGACCGGCTACTCGCTGCGGATCGAACCGTCGCGGCACTTCATCAACTGGCAACAGGATCCGCAGGGCAACTTCCTGGCGCGCGTGGTGTTTCCGGAGCCCACGACGGCGTTCTCGCTCGAGGTCGACCTCGTGGCCGAGATGACGGTGCTCAACCCGTTCGACTTCTTCCTCGAGCCGCACGCCGAGCAGTGGCCGTTCGCCTACGACGATCAGCAGCGGCGCGAGCTGGCGCCCTTCCTCGAGGTGGCGCCGGCTGGGCCGCGCCTGCAGGCCTTCCTGGCCTCGATCCCGCGCGAGCCCAGCCACACGATGACCTTCCTCGTCGAGCTGAATCGCCGGCTCCAGCAGGACATCCGCTACCTGATTCGCATGGAGCCCGGCGTCCAGACGAGCGAAGAGACGCTTGGCCTCGCCTCGGGCTCGTGCCGCGACACGTCGTGGCTGCTCGTCGAGACGCTGCGGCACCTCGGGCTGGCGGCCCGCTTCGTCTCCGGCTACCTCATTCAACTGCGCCCCGACGAAAAACCGCTCGACGGCCCCGCCGGGCCGAGCGCCGACTTCACCGATCTCCACGCCTGGGCCGAAGCCTACCTGCCGGGCGCGGGCTGGGTGGGCCTCGACCCGACGTCGGGGCTGCTCGCGGGCGAAGGGCACATCCCGCTGGCGGCGACGCCGAGCTCCGAATCCGCGGCGCCGGTCTCCGGCCTCGTCAGCCCCAGCACCGTCGAGTTCCATCACGAGATGTCGGTGTCGCGCGTGCACGAAGACCCGCGCGTCACCAAGCCGTACAGCGACGCGCAGTGGGACGCGGTGCTCGCGCTCGGCGACCGTGTGGACGGTGAGCTCGAGGCCGGCGACGTGCGCCTGACCATGGGCGGCGAGCCGACGTTCGTGTCGATCGACGACATGGACGGCGAGGAATGGAACACGGCGGCGATGGGGCCAACCAAGCGCCGTCTGGGCACTACCCTCTTGACGCGCGTCCGCGACACCTTCGCGCCCGGGAGCCTGCTGCACTTCGGCCAGGGCAAGTGGTATCCGGGCGAGTCGCTGCCTCGCTGGGCGTTCACCTGCTACTGGCGTACCGACGGCGTGCCGCTGTGGCGCGACCCGTCGCTCGTCGGCAATCCCGATCGCGATGACGGTTTCGACACCGACGATGCCCGCGTGTTCGCCGAAGCGCTGGCCGACCGCCTGGGCGTCGGCGCGCAGTACGTGATGGCGGCCTATGAGGACCCGCTCGTCTACATTCACCAGGAGCGGCAGCTGCCGGTCGACGTGGATCCCGAGACCAACGACCTCGACGATCCGGAGGAGCGCGAGCGGCTTCGCCGCGTGTTCAGCCACGGCCTCGGCACCCCCACCGGCTTCGTCCTGCCGCTCGCGCGGGCCGCGGGCAAGGACGGCCCGGCCTGGCAGTCGGGGCTGTGGATGCTGCGGTCGAAGCATCTCTTCCTCATGCCGGGCGATTCACCGGTCGGCTTCCGCCTGCCGATGAAGAGCCTGCCCGCACGACCGTCGTGGGAGGTGTATCCGATCGATCCGATGTCGTCGTGGCCCGATCTCGGCCGACCGGCTGAAGCCGCCGTCGCGAGCCGGCCGGCCGCACACGCCGTGCGCGCGCGGCAGCATCACGCGCGCGTCGAGGGCCCTGACGGCACCACGCCCCGTCAGCAGCAACACGAACAGCCCCAGCCCGGCGCCGATACCGACAGTAGCGGGCCGTACGTGCGGACCGCCCTCACCGTCGAAGCACGCGAGGGGAAGGTGTGGGCCTTCCTGCCGCCGGTCGCGTCGGCGGCGGATTACGTCGACCTGATCACGGCCGTCGAAGACACCGCCGCGGCGTTGACGATGCCGGTGCTCGTCGAGGGCTATCCACCCCCCTTCGATCCGCGGCTCCAGCAGATCAAGGTCACGCCGGACCCCGGCGTCATCGAGGTCAACATCCATCCCTCGCGCAGCTGGCGCGAGCTCGTGGCCAACACGACCACGCTCTACGATCAGGCGCGTCTCAGCCGGCTCGGCACCGAGAAGTTCATGCTGGACGGGCGCCACACCGGAACGGGCGGTGGTAATCACATCGTGCTCGGCGGCCTCACGCCCTCGGACAGCCCGTTCCTGCGGCGGCCGGATCTGCTCAAGAGCTTCGTCGCCTACTGGCTGAACCACCCGTCGCTCTCGTATCTCTTCTCCGGCGTGTTCATCGGGCCGACGAGCCAGGCCCCGCGCGTGGACGAGACGCGCGCCGACGCGGTGTACGAGCTCGAGATCGCCATGGGCCTGCTCCACGGCGCCCAGACCACCACGCCGCCGTGGCTCGTGGACCGCATCTTCCGCAACCTTCTCGTGGACGTCACCGGCAACACGCACCGCGCCGAGTTCTGCATCGACAAGCTGTACTCGCCCGACAGCGCCACCGGGCGGCTGGGGCTGGTGGAGATGCGCGCGTTCGAGATGCCTCCACACGCGCGCATGAGCCTGGCCCAGCAGCTCCTCGTCCGCACGCTGCTGGCCTGGTTCTGGCGCGCGCCGTACGACGCGGCGCCGATCCGCTGGGGCACGCGGCTCCACGATCGCTTCCTGCTGCCCTACTACGTGGAGCGCGACTTCACGTCGGTCATCGACGATCTGCACCGCGCCGGCTACCCGATCGACAAGGCGTGGTTCGCCCCGCACCTGGAGTTCCGTTTCCCCGTGTACGGCCGCGTGGTCTACCAGGGCGTCGAGGTGGAGCTGCGGCAGGCGATCGAGCCGTGGTACGTCCTGGGCGAAGAACCGGGTGCGGGCGGCACGGCGCGCTATGTGGATTCGTCGGTCGAGCGCCTGCAAGTGCGCGTCCGCGGGCTCGAGCCGGAACGCTTCACCGTGGCGTGCAACGGCGTGCAGCTGCCGCTGCAGCCGACCGGCACCGAGGGTGAGTTCGTGTGCGGCGTGCGCTACCGCGCGTGGCAGCCGCCGCGGTGCCTGCACCCCACGATCCCGGTGCACACCCCGCTCGTCATGGACGTCGTGGACCTCGCCGCGCGCCGCGCCATCGGCGGCTGCAGCTACCATGTCGGGCATCCCGGCGGGCGGAACTACGCGACGCTTCCTGTAAACTCGAACGAGGCGGAAGCGAGGCGCCGGGCCCGGTTCTTCGGGTTCGGCCACACGCCCGGAGCGCCGCTGACCCTCGTGATGCACGAGAACCGCGAGTTTCCCTCCACGCTCGATCTGCGGCGGCGCCACTCAATCCAGAGCCCAGCGTGAGCGATACGTCTTCAGCGCGTCCGTCGCGCCGCACGGCGGACTGGAACTACCGGCCGCCGCAGGCGGGGCATTGGGACGAAGCGCTCGATCCGTCGGGACGGCCTCGCCCGCACTGGACACGGCTGGCGGCGGCACTCCGCCGGATGGGGATGCCGGAGTTCTCCCGCCGCTGGGAGTTCGGCCAGCAGCTCATTCGCGCCAACGGCGTCACCTACAACGTCTACGGCGACCCGCTCGGCAGCGCGCGCCCCTGGCCGATGGACCTCGTGCCGCTGGCGATCGACGGCGGCGAATGGGCGCAGATCGAGCGCGCCGTCATCCAGCGCGCCACGCTGCTCAATGCGGTGCTCGCCGATCTCTACGGGTCGCACCGTCTCGTGCGCGACGGCCACATCCCGCCCGAGCTCGTCTTCGACAACCCGGGCTTCCTTCGTGCGTGCCACGGGATCGCACCGACCAACGGTGTCTACCTGCAGAACTACGCGGTCGACATCGCGCGCGCGCCCAACGGCAGCTGGTGGGTGATTTCGGACCGCACGCAGGCGCCCTCGGGCGCCGGCTACGCGCTCGAGAACCGGCTGGTGAGCGGCCGGACGCTGCCGGCGATGCTCGACCAGTGCCGCGTGCGCCCGCTCACCGACTTCTTCGAGGTGACGATCAAGGCGCTGCTGGCGCTGGCGCCGAACCGGCCGGCCAATCCCCGCGTGGTCGTGATGTCGGCCGGCCCCAACAGCGAGACCTACTTCGAGCACGCGTTCTTCGCGCGGCAGTGGGACTTTCCGCTCGTCGGCGGCGGCGACCTCACCGTGCGCGACGGCCGCGTGTTCCTCAAGACGCTTGCCGGCCTCAACCCGGTGGACGTCATCCTGCGGCGCCTCGACGACGAGTTCTGCGATCCGCTCGAGCTCCGCGGCGACTCGCTGCTGGGCGTGCCCGGCCTGGTACAGGCCGCGCGCGCCGGCACCGTGTTCATCGCCAACTGTCTCGGGAGCGGCCTCGTGGAGACGCCGGCGCTGATGGCGTTCCTGCCGGGCCTGTGCCGGCACGTGCTCGGCGAGGAGCTGCGCATGCCGTCGGTGGCCACGTGGTGGTGCGGACAGGACGAGCCGCGGCGCGAAGTGCTCGAGCACCTCGAGACGGTGGTGATCAAGCCCGCCTTCCCCCGCTTCGGCCAGCACGCCGAATTCCCCGCCACGATGTCGGCCGACAAGCGGCACGCGCTGGCGGCGCGGATCGCGGCGCACCCCACGCGCTTCGTGGCGCAGGAACAGGTGGACCTCTCGAGCGCGCCGGTGCACACACACCGCGGTCTCGAAGCGCGTCACGTGGTGCTGCGCGTGATCGCGGCGTGGGACGGCGCGTCGTACGCCGTGCTGCCCGGCGGCCTCACGCGCGTCGCCACCGGCCAGCAGTCGCTCGTGGTCTCGATGCAGGCCGGCGGCGGCAGCAAGGACACCTGGGTCATCGGCGGCGCCGACGACGCGACCTACGAGATCGAACCGTCCCCGGCACCGGGCTTCACGAGTTCCACGGAGCTCTCGAGCCGCATGGCCGACAACCTGTTCTGGCTCGGACGCTACGCCGAACGGCTCGACGCCAGCGCCCGCCTGTTCCGCGTGCTGCTGCCGGCGCTCTCGGGCGAGGCGCAGCAGGGGCGGCACGCCTCGGTGGACACGGTGCTCCACTACCTGCGCGGCCTCGACCTGCTGCCGGCGCAAACGCGGCACGCCACCGTGGCCCGCCAGTGGTGGAACCTGCAGCGGCTGGTGGCCGACATGGTGTTCGACACGCGCCACGTGGCCAGCATCGGCGGCAACCTCCGGCACGTGCGCCGTTTGAGCTGGGAGGTCAAGGAGCGCCTGTCGCCCGACACCTGGCGCGTACTGCAGCAGCTCTCCACGCAGCTGTCGTCGGCGCCGCCGACCAACCACGATCGCCGGTTCCTCGCCGCGCTGGCGGCGCTCGACGAGGTGGTGATCATGCTGTCGGCGTTTGCCGGCCTGCTCGCCGAGAACCCCACGCGCGGGTACGGCTGGCGCTTCCTCGGCCTGGGGCGCCGGATGGAGCGCTCGCTGCAGATGCTGGAGCTCCTGCGGGTGGGCGTCGCGCTGGCGCCGTTTCCCGACGACGCGTGCCTCGAGGTGCTGCTGCAGGTGGCCGACAGCTCCACCACCTATCGCTCGCGCTACCTGGCCTCGATCCGCACCCGCTACGTGCTGGAACTGCTGCTCGCCGACGAAACCAACCCGCGCTCGGTGGCGTTTCAGGCGGTGGCCCTCCTGGACGGCGTGCACAGCCTGCCGCGGCGCCAGGCGGAGTCCACGCCGCCCGCGGAGTACGCACTGGCGAAGCGATTGCGGCAGCTGCTGCGCGAAGCCAGCATGGACGAGATCAAGCGGCGCGACGCCAACGGCCAGCGGCTGGCGCTCGAAGCGCATCTGCAGACGGTGCGCAACGCCGTCACCGACCTGTCCGACGCGATCACCGCACGCTACTTGAGCCACTCGGCGTCGTCGCGCCTGAAATCATTCTGAGGCGCTATGCGAATCATTCAGCGCCACCCTGGTCCCGGGTCCTTGGTTCTTGGTTCGTGGTCCGTCCAGGGTCCTTGGTCCGTCCTCGGTCCTTGGTCCTTGGTCCTAGGCTCAGTCGGGAACGGGCGCGGCAGAACATGGGAGACGGACCAAGGACCTTGGACCATGGACGGACTAGGGACCAAGGACGGACCAGGCACCAAGCACCAAGGACCAAGGACCTAGGCGTGCGGTACCGAGCCACCCACGCGACGAAGTATCGCTACGACGCCGCGGTTTCGCAGTGCCAGAGCGAAGTGCGCCTGACGCCGCGCGCCCTGCCGTGGCAGGCGCTCATCGAGTCGCGCATCGAGGTCACGCCCGCGCCCGCGTCGATCGAGGCGCACAAGGACTACTTCGGGAACGACGTCACCACCTTCACCATCCTCGAGAGCCACGACCGATTCACCATCGTGTCCACGAGCGTGGTGGACGTGCAGCCGCGCCCGGCGCCGCCAGCCAGCGACAGCGCGTGGGAAACCGTACGCGACGAGCTGGCGGCGCACGCGCGTCCCGAGACGCTCGAGGCCTTCGAGTACGTCTGCGATTCCCCGTTCGTGACCGCCGGCCCCGAGCTCGCCGCCTACGCGCGCCCCAGCTTTCTGCCCGGCCGCGGGCTGCTCGCGGCGGTGGACGATCTCTCGCACCGCATCCACGCCGAGTTCAAGTACGAGCCGAACACGACGAGCATCGACACCCCGCTGCTCGACACGCTGAAATCGAAGCGCGGAGTCTGTCAGGACTTCTCGCACGTGCTGATCGGCGCGCTGCGGTCGCTGCACCTCCCCGCGCGCTACGTCTCGGGCTACCTGCGCAGCGGCGCCGACTACCAGGGCGCCGAGGCATCGCACGCGTGGGTCTCCGTGTACGTGCCGGGCAGCGGATGGATCGACGTGGACCCCACCAACGATATCCGTCCCGGAACCGGACACGTGACGTTGGGTTGGGGACGCGACTATGGCGACGTCACGCCGGTGAAGGGCATCGCGCTCGGAGGCGGCCAGCAGCTGGTGGATGTCGAAGTGCGCGTGGAGCCGCTGGCGAATTCTTAACAAACTCTTTACGCCACGATAACCGTCCGCGACGCGTGCCGGCGCCGCCCTTGCTCACTGGGCCGCAAATGGCCCTGATCCATCCCTGGTTGTCCCTTCTCGCGTACAGCACTCGATCCCTGCACAGGACGTTTCGTACTCTCGTGATCACCGCCGTCCTCGGTACCGCATGCCAGGCCGGCGCGCAGACCCCTGCCGTACCGTCAGTGACGCTGGCACCCGCGCCCGCCATCAGCCTGACAGGCGAAGTCGATTCGAACAGCCCGGCCGTTTGGGATCTCGTCGACGGCGTGGAGACTTTGCAGGTGGTGACGTCCATCGCGGGACAGCCCTCCTTGGCAAGCGGACGCCGCTTGGCGCGCCTGGGACCGGCGGAACCGGTGGAGTTCGTCACCCATCCAGGGGATGGCGTGTGGATGGAGTCGGTGATCGCCGACGAGGGCGGCACCTGGTACGGCTACTACCACAACGAAGTGCCCGCGACGCAGTGCGACCGTCCGGACCTGACGCTGCCGCGCATCGGCGCCGCGCGCTCGCGCGATCGGGGTGAGACGTGGGAAGACCTCGGCATCATCCTCGAGGCGCCGCCCGGCTGGCACGACTGCGCCACGCCGAATCAGTACTTCGTCGGGGGCGTCGGCGACGTGAGCGTGGTGCTCGATCGCGAGTCGAAGGATCTCTATCTCTATTTCAGTCAATATTCGCGCTACCCGGCGGCGCAGGGCGTGGCGATTGCGCGCCTGGCGTGGGCCGATCGCGACGCGCCGGTGGGCAAGGTGACGGTGTTCAACGACGGCGCCTGGCTGCCGCCGACGCGGGTGACGAGCGAGGACGACGACGGCAGCACCCACACCAGCTGGATCTATGCGTACGGGACACCCCTCATCCCGGTGACGCAGCCCTGGCACGACGAGAACCCGGGCGACGACGCCTTCTGGGGCGCCTCGGTCCACTGGAACGTGTCGCTGCAGCTCTACGTGATGCTGCTGAACCGAACCAAGGACGAGCAGTTCACGCAGGAAGGGATCTACGTGTCGTTCGCGAGCCGGCTCGACGACCCGTCCGCCTGGACGACGCCGATGAAGATTCTCGACGGCGGCTCCTGGTATCCGCAGGTGATGGGCACCGAGACTGGGGAGGGCAGCGACAAGCGGGCTGGCGCGCGCGCGCGGCTGTTCCTGGGCGGCCGCTCGACGCAGTTCATCGAGTTCAACGCGAAGTAGGGACTAGCTCTCGCGCTTGGTGAGCGTGGCCGTGACGTTTCGCTTGCCGAACGGCGTATCGACGGTCGTTTCGATGATGACGCGGCCGGTGGCGTCCAGCGAACGCACCTGCCGCGCGTGGTACGAGCGCCCCTTGTCGGACGCGCGCGTCTCGGTGACGAGCGCCACACCCTGCCAGCTGGTCTTCGTCTTGAGCGGCGTACCGTCGGCGGCGGCGGTGAAACCATCCGAGCCGTCGAGCGGATAGTGCACGACGCGTCCACCCGCGTCGGGGGCGATGACCACGGTGAGTTCCGTGGCGGTCTGCGTCATGTCGACGCGCTGCCCCCGTTCGAGCCGCGGCGCATCGGCCACCGGCCCCCGGGCCGCGCCCTCGCGACCGCGGCCTCCGCCCGATCGACCACCGCCGCGTCCGAAGCCGCCTCCGCCGCCGCGACCGAACCCGCCGCCGCGGTGCCCCTCGGCGCGATCACGATCGCCGCCTTCCGTCGTGACGTTCTCGACCAGCCACGACCCGGTGAAGTCGGGGTGGGCCTCCTGCGCGGGAAGCCGGACGACGCTCATCAGGGCCACGAGCACCAGGGTGGAAGCTGTTCGCATATGGAGATTTGACGTTACGATCGTCGTCTTGGACGACGCACAAATCTACGAGACCATCGGCGAGGAAGGCTTCGAGCGCCTCGTCGGCCTGTTCTACCGCCAGGTCCCCACCGACGACATCCTCGGACCAATGTATCCCAAGGCGGATCTCGCCGGCGCCGAGCAGCGGCTGCGCGACTTCCTGGTGGGCCGCTTCGGCGGACCGCAGCGCTACATCGAGCAGCGCGGCCACCCGCGGCTGCGCATGCGCCATGCCCCGTTCCCGATCGACCGCGAGGCCCGCGACCGCTGGATGGAGTTGATGGGGCACGCCCTAGACGAGGCGAAGCTGCCGCCCGATGTCACGGGCTACCTGCGCGAGTTCCTGGGACAGGTGGCCACGATGATGATGAACCGCGCCGACTGACCTACCTGACCTACCTGCCCATGTGGGCGGTGCGCCGACGTGCATCGCCCTACTACGCTGGGCCCATGCTTACGGAACTCTCGAACCAATTTGCCGACGCGGTGGCGGCTGCCGCGCCGTCGGTCGTCCAAGTCCAGGGGCGCAGGCGGCCGGCCTCCGGTCTCGTCTACTCCGCAGGCGTCGTCGTAACCACGATGCGCGCGGTGGGTCGCCAGGACGGGGTGCGCGTGCGCACGCACGCAGGCGACACGCTCGAGGCGACGCTCGCCGGCTGGGACCCGGCCACGAGCCTTGCCGTGCTGAAGGTACCGGGACTGACCGCCGCGCCGTTCGTTCCCTCGGCCACGCCGGTCCGCGTCGGGCACCTCGCCCTCGCGGTGGCGCGGTCGTGGAGCAACGCCGTCACCGCCAGCGCCGGCGTGGTGGCCGTCATCGGCGGGCCGCTGCCGACCGGGAGGCGCCGCGCCATCGATCAGGTGATTCGGACCACGGCGCCGATGCACGAAGGCTTCTCGGGCGGCGCGTTCCTCGACGCCGGCGGCGCGCTCGTCGGCATGACCACCGCCGCGGCCATCCGCGGCTTCGGCGTGGTGATTCCCGCCGGCATCGTCTGGAAGACCGCGGCACACGTCCTGGAGCACGGCGGGTCCGCACGCGGCTACCTCGGCATCGTCGGCCAGCCCGTGCGGCTGCAGCAGGACGACGCCGGCGCGCTCCTGGTCACGAGCATCGCGCCGGGCGGGCCGGCCGCCACCGCGGGCGTCCTGATCGGCGACATCGTCCGCGCCCTCGACGGCGCGGCGGTGACCGCGCCCGAGGACCTGCTCGACCTGCTCACCGGCTCGCGCGTCGGCCAGACCGCCACGCTGCATCTGATCCGTGGCGGTTCACCAGCCGACGTGACCGTCACGATCGGCGCGCGACCGTCGTAGCGCAGGGCGGTCTGAAGACCGCCCTCTACGTACAGGCTTGAGCCCTGAGCCTTGAGCCTTGATGTAGGCTATGAGGCTTCGGAGGGCCCATGGCCAAGGTGTCCGTCACTGTCAACGGCAAGGTGCGCACGGCCGACGTCGAGCCGCGCACGTTGCTCGTCCATTTTCTGCGCGAATCGCTCAACCTCACCGGCACGCACGTCGGCTGCGACACCAGCCAGTGCGGCGCGTGCACGGTGTTCGTGGACGGGCGCAGCGCCAAATCCTGCACGATCTTCGCGGTCCAGGCCGACGGCTCGTCGGTGACCACCATCGAAGGGCTGGCCAAGGACGGCCAGTTGCACCCGCTGCAAGAAGGCTTCTGGGAAGAGCACGGCCTGCAGTGCGGCTACTGCACGCCCGGCATGATCATGTCGGCCGCCAACCTGCTCAACGACACGCCGAAGCCGACCGAGACCCAGATTCGCGAGGGGATCTCCGGCAACTTCTGCCGCTGCACCGGCTACCAGCACATCGTCAACGCGATTCAGTTCGCCGCGGGCAAGAGGTAGGTCATGGCGACATCTCCCGTTCTACCGAAGCTCGTGGGCACGCGCGTCAAGCGCCGCGAGGACCCGCGCCTCATCCAGGGCAAGGGCACCTACGTCGACGACGTGAAGATCGTCGGCATGCAGTACGTCGCCTTCAAGCGCAGCGACGTGGCGCACGGCCGCATCCTGTCGATCGACACCAAGGCGGCCGAGGCGATGGAGGGCGTGGAGGCGGTGTTCACCGGCAAACAGATTGCCGAGTTCGTGAAGCCGATGCCGATCGGCACGCCGTTCCCGTCGCCCGAACACCGCGTCGTGGCCACCGACGTCGTCCGCTTCGGCGGCGAAGCGGTCGCGGTCGTGGTCGCCAAGGATCGCTACGTCGCCCGAGACGCTGCCGACGCCATCACCGTGCAGTACGAGACGCTGCCGGCGGTCGTCGATCCCGAGGCCGCGCTCGCCGGCAAACCGACCGTCATCCACGAGAAGTTCGCCAACAACGTCGCCATCGGGCCGATCCCCGGCGGCACCGGCGTGGCCCCCGACGGCTCGAAAGTGGACGACAGCGCCATCGACGCGGCGTTCAAGAAGGCCGAGATCGTCATCTCGCAGCGCATGCTGAACCAGCGCCTGGCGCCGAGTGCGATGGAGCCGCGCGGCGTGGTGGCGCACTACGAAGCGGGCAAGGGGACGATGACCATCTGGTCGTCGACGCAGAACCCGCACATCCTGCGCACGTTCATCGCCATGATGAACGGCATGGGCGAGAACGAGGTGCGCGCCATCGCCCCCGAAGTCGGCGGCGGGTTCGGCGCCAAGATCAACATCTACGCCGAGGAGTACGTCGTCGCGGGCCTTTCGAAGCGGCTCGAGATGCCGCTCAAGTGGATCGAGGATCGGTCCGAAGCGTTCGTCGCCACGATTCACGGACGCGACATCCTGGGCTACGTGGACCTCGCCGCCAAACGTGACGGCACGGTGCTGGGGCTGAAGCTGCGGCTCATCGCCGACATCGGCGCCTACAACATGCTGCTCACGGCGGCCATCCCGACGTTGACCATGCTGATGGCCAACGCCACCTACGCCTTCCCCGCCATCCGCGTCACGCTCACCGAGGTCTTCACCAACAAGACGCCCACCGACGCCTACCGCGGCGCCGGGCGCCCCGAAGCCACCTACTTCGTCGAGCGTGCGATGGACATGCTGGCGAAGGAGCTGAAGATGGACCCGGCTGAAGTGCGGCGGAAGAACTTCATCCCCAAGGACCAGTTCCCGTTCCAGACGCACATGGGCGCGGTGTACGACTCGGGCGACTACGAGAAGGCGCTCGACAAGGCGCTCGAAACCGCCAACTGGGCGCAGCTCAAGCAGGAGCGCGACAAGGCCAGGGCCGAAGGGCGCCTGATGGGGATCGGCCTCTCGATGTACGTCGAGGTGTGCGGCATCGGGCCGTCGGCGTCGCTGCCGACCGGCGGCTGGGAGCACGCGCAGGTGACCATCGAGCGCGACGGCCGCATCACGGCCATGACCGGCGCATCACCGCACGGCCAGGGGAACGAGACCACCTTCGCGCAGATGCTCGCCGATCAGTTCAGCGTGCCGTTCGAGCACGTCACCATCCTGCACGGCGACACCGGCGTCGTAAAGCAGGGCATCGGCACGTTCGGCAGCCGCTCGCAGGCCGTGGGCGGGGCCGCGCTCAACCTGGCAGGGGGCAAGGTCAAGACGAAGATGGCCAAGTTCGCCGCGGCACTGCTCGAAGCCCACGAAGACGATCTGGTGTTCGAGGACGGCCGCATCTCGGTGAAGGGCGCACCGGCCAAGGGCAAGTCGTTTGCCGAGGTGGCGTCGTACGCCTACATCCCGGTGCCGCTGCCGCCAGGCCTCGAGCCCGGCCTCAGCGAAGAGGCGTTCTTCGAGCCGAGCAACAACACCTACCCGTTCGGCTGCCACATCGCGCTGCTCGAGATCGATCGCCAGACCGGCGAGCCACATCTGCGGCGGCTGGTGGCGGTGGACGACGCCGGCAACCTGATCAATCCGCTGATTGTCGAGGGGCAGATTCACGGCGGGCTCGCGCAAGGCATCGGCCAGGCGATGATCGAGGAGGTCGTGTACGGCGAGGACGGCCAGCTCCTCACCGGCTCGTTCATGGACTACGCCATGCCGCGGGCGATCGACTTCCCGCGTTTCGAGCTCGGCAACACCGTCACGCCGACGCCGGTCAACCCGCTCGGCGCCAAAGGATGCGGCGAGGCGGGCACGCTCGGCTCCACGCCCGCCATCGTGTCGGCGGCGGTGGACGCGCTGAGCGAGTTCGGCGTGAAACACATCGACATGATGCTGCGGCCGGAAAAGCTGTGGCGCATCATCCAGGGAGGCCAGGCGTGATTCCCACTTCGTTCGACTATGCACGGGCGACGTCGCTCGACGACGCCATCGCCAGACTGGGCGCCGGCGACGGCGTCAAGCTCGTAGCCGGCGGACACAGCCTCATCCCGCTGATGAAGCTGCGGCTCAGCGAGCCGACGACGCTCGTCGACATCGCGCGGATTCCAGGCCTGGCCGGCATCACCGAGAAGGACGGGAAGATCCAGATCGGCGCGGCGACGACGCATCACGCGGTCGCCACGTCGGCGCTGCTGGCCGACAAGTGCCCGGCGCTTGCCGACACCGCGGCCACCATCGGCGATCCGCAGGTGCGCAACCGGGGCACGATCGGCGGCAGCCTGGCGCACGCCGATCCGGCGGCCGACTACCCCGCCATCCTCGTCGCGCTCGACGCCGAGATCCACATCAAGGGCAAGGGCGGCTGGCGCGCGGTGAAGGCCAGCGACTTCTTCCAGGGGCTCTTCACGGTGGATCTGCAGCCTGACGAGATCATCGCCGGCGTGCACGTGAAGCCGCAGAAGGCGGCCGCCTACGCCAAGCTGCACCAGCGCGCGTCGCACTTCGCCATCGTCGGCGTCGGGGCGGCGCTCGAGGTGTCGGGCGGCAAGATCGGCGCCGCGCGCGTCGGCCTCACCGGCGCGAGCACGCATGCCATCCGGCTCGCCAACGTCGAGGCCGCGCTGGCCGGCAAGGCGTTGTCGGACGCGACGATCGACGCCGCCGCCGCCGTGGCCGGCGACGGGCTCGACGACCTGAACGCCGACATTCACGCGAGCGCCGACTACCGGCGCCAGATGATCAAGGTGTTCACCAAGCGGGCCCTCGACGCCGCACGTGCCCGGGCCTAGGCACAATCCGCCCTCGATCGGACCGGCCACTTCCGGTGGCCGTCCGATCACGGTTGCCATCCTCGACGACTACTTCGACACGCTGCACACGCTGCCCTGCTTCGCGAAGCTGGCGCCCTTCGACGTCACCATCTGGAACGACCACGTGCAGGACGTGGACGCGCTGGCCGAACGACTCGCCGACGTCGAAGTGCTGGTGCTGATTCGCGAGCGGACCAAGATTCAAGCGCCGCTCCTCGAACGGCTGCCCAGGCTTCGCTTGATCAGCCAGCGGAGCGTGTATCCGCACATCGACATCGAGGCGTGCACGCGCCACGGCGTGATCGTCTCTTCCAACCTGCACGCCGACACGCCTTCGTATGCGGCTGCCGAATTGACCTGGGCGCTGGTGCTCGCGGCCATGCGGCAGCTGCCGGAGCAGGTGGCCGCGCTCAAGCGCGGCACCTGGCAGACCGGCATCGGCTGGACCCTGCGCGGCAAGACGCTCGGGATCTACGGCTACGGCCGGCTCGGGAAGGTCGTGGCCGGCTACGGACGAGCGTTCGGAATGCAGGTGTGCGTCTGGGCGCGCGATGCAGCGCGCGCGCGAGCGCGCGAGGACGGCTATCAGGTGGCGACGAGCAAAGACGCTCTATTTGCCGAATGCGACGTCGTGTCGCTGCACATGAGGCTCCTCGACGCCACGCGCGGCATCGTGACGGCGGCGGACCTGGCGCGCATGAAACCCACGGCCCTGCTCGTCAATACGAGCCGGGCGGGGCTGGTGGCGCCGGGGGCGCTCGTCGACGCGTTGCGCGCTGGCCGGCCGGGCATGGCGGCGGTGGACGTGTTCGAGCAGGAACCGCTGACCAATCCGAGCGATCCGCTCTTGAGCCTGCCCAACGTCGTGTGCACGCCGCACATCGGCTACGTGACGCACGACGAATACGACGTGCAGTTCTCCGACATCTTCGACCAGATCGTGGCGTATGCCGCGGGCGCGCCGACGAACGTGGTGAACCCTCGACTTAAGGCTTAAGGCTTAAGGCTTGGGGCTCCGAGGCAATGAGAGCTAGATCAGCCCTTTCGACTCAAACGCGGAGATGACGTTTTGGAGTTGATGTTTTGCGACACTGAACGTGCCGTCTGCCAGCAGCCGCTTCGTCATGAGCCGTGGATCGACAACGAGAACCGTGCGG
>Ga0070675_100001629_pt1 | contig 16565 bp, 21 predicted proteins | sample KBSM43metaG_FD_65343 | JGI IMG/M metagenome (GOLD analysis project Ga0070675, IMG submission 65343) | Miscanthus rhizosphere microbial communities from Kellogg Biological Station, Michigan, USA - KBS M4-3 metaG | ecosystem: Host-associated > Plants > Roots > Rhizosphere > Soil ...
CAGAATGAGTTCGAGGAGATCACTGCCGCGTCCAAGCGCGGCTCGGACGAGCGCACTAAGGCCGGCGCAAGAGCGTAAGCTTCGCCCGGCCAAAGTCGCGCTCCGCCTCGACGACGAAGTCGAGCGGCTCGACCGCATCGCCGCGGGCCGTCTCGACCGACATCCACCCGCCCGGCGCGAGCCAATCGGCTTCCGCGACTGCCTTCACGATGGCCGAGCCTGAGCCTGCGGCGTAAGGCGGGTCGGCGAAGATCAAGTCGAACGGCTCCGACCGCGGGAGAGCGAGCGCCGAGCCGCCGAGGATTCGGACGCGCTCGTATACGCCCAGCTTGGATGCATTGGTCTTGATTGCGGCCTGCGCTTTCGCATCCGTCTCGACGAACGTCGCGTGCGCGGCTCCGCGGGACAGAGCCTCGAGGCCGAGAGCACCGCTCCCGGCATAAAGGTCGGCGACACGCAGGTCCTCGAATGAGCCGACCCGGCTCGCCAGCATGGAGAAGAGGGCCTCGCGAACCCGGTCGGCGGTGGGCCTCGTTCCCAGGCCTGGCGGCGCCTGGAGCGGCCGGCCTCGGAATTGCCCTGCGATGATCCTCACTTGAGTGAAGCCCGGAACGCTTCGAGATCGGCTTGCCGAACCTCGTCAGCGTCGCCGGGCTCAAGGCCTTGCAAGGTCAGCGGGCCGTAGGCCGTCCGGATCAGGCGCGACACCTGCAACCCAAGGTGCGCAAGTACCCTTCGGACTTCGCGATTCTTGCCTTCGGTCAGGCTCAGCTCGATCCAGAAGTTGCGGCCGGTCCGCCGCTCCAGGTTCGCGATGATCGAGCCATAATGAATGCCCTCAATCGTGATGCCCTCGGCAAGCCGGTCAAGCTGTGCCTGGGTGACGTGGCCGAAGGCACGGGCGCGATATTGCCGGACGACTGCAGTCTTCGGGAGCTCCAGCTTACGCTTCAACTCCCCATCGTTGGTAAGCAGAAGCAGGCCTTCGGTCATATAGTCGAGGCGACCGACGGGCATTACCCGGGGCAGCCCCGGCGGAAGCTTGTCGTAGATGGTCGCTCGCCCCTTCGGATCGCGAGCTGCGGTGATCGTGCCCTGAGCCTTGTAGAAGCGAAACAATCGAGTTGCGGACGCCGGCCTGACAGCCTTGCCGTCAACCGTGATGCCTTCGAGCGTTTCGAGCAAAGTCGCCGGAGTCGTCAGCTTTTCGCCGTTGAGGGCGATGCGACCTTCGGCGATCATCCGTTCGATATCGCGCCGCGATGCGATGCCGGCGCGGGCGAGCAGCTTGGCTATACGCTGAGGTCCGTCCTCCCGCGGCTCGGGACGCGGGCGCGAAACATTGTTCCGCGGCCGATGGCGCGGCACAGGTTTCCGTTTCGTTCGTTGCGGGGGCGAAGTCATTGTATTGGGGTCTGGATGCTGTTCGGGAAGCGCAAGCGTGTCGTCAATCGGATTCTCATCGTTGAGGATGAGCCGCTGATTGCGTTCGACAATGAAGTGATGCTTGGCGATCTCGGTTACGAGGTGGTGGCGACTCTCGATAGTTTCGAGGACGCGACAGAACTTTTGGACCGGGAGAAGATCGATCTCATCGTGAGCGACTACCGGCTGAAGAGTCGGAAGACGGGGCTCGATCTCGCGCGGGCGGCCAAGAACCGGGGTGTCGCGATCCTCTTCTGCACGGGGCACAAACTGCCCAAGGAATCGATGCAACTCGCGCTCGGCTGCATCAAAAAGCCCTACAGCGAGCGGACGCTGAAGCTGGCCCTCGAGGCGGTCGACAAGCATCTTTCGGGAGGACGTGCCAAGCCACCGAAGGGTGTCGAGCTGTTCGTCGCTTCGCAGCCGAAGACAGACTAGAGCGCGTCGGCGATGCGGTGATGAAATGCCGCAATTCCATCTTCGAGGGTTCCGACCGTAACGGTTTTCACCATGCCGGATTCGATGCCGCGCTGGCAGAGTGCTGCAGCGCGGAAGTCTTCCGCTGCAAAAGTGCCGCCGTCGAGCAAGGTCCAGCTCTTCTCCCAATGCGCTTCGGCCTCAGGCGTTTGAGGCGGCTCCGGAATCAGCATGAAATCCTCGACCAGGCACGTGCCTACGGACTTCGGCATGACAACGAGAACGTTGATGTAGTCCGGGCTGACGATAAGGATCGAAGTGGGGAAGAAGGCGTAGGTGTAGGTGAGCACATGTCGTAGTGCTCCCCAATCCTCGCGATCGATCTCGGACAGGTAGTCCGCTCGACCAACGACCGCGCGCTGGTGCGGCCCGATGAAATCCGCGACCGCTATCCCGTCCGTGAAGAATTGCGCGATCGTGTCCGCGTGGAGGCGCTGGACGTGATAGCTTTCGAGAAAGGCATCCATCACCTGCTTCCAGTTCGACGCCACCTCGTGAGTTCGGCGGCGGTACAGATGCAGGCCGGACATTCCGAAGGCCTCCATGTCCTCCGCAAGCGTTAGGACGTGGCCGAAATCCGCATCGGGGTCGCGCGCGAACCAGATGAAGCCACCGCTTTCCATCGACGTGAAATGCATCAGGGGTCGGTCGGCCTTGTCGAGGCCGGGGAAGCACTCCGCGCGCGGCACGGCCAGGAGAGTGCCGTCCGCCCCATAGGTCCATGCGTGATAGGGGCAGACGATCCGCTTGGACGACACGATTTCGTCGGTTTCTAGCAGGCGCGTCCCGCGATGCCGGCAGACGTTGGCCATCACATGGATACGGCCATTTGAGTCCCGCGAGATGATCAGCGGCACGCCGTACCCGTCGTGAGCTACCGCCGTATTGTTGTCTGGCAGGAGCGCCGACGGAGCGAGCAAGAGCGGCAGCTTGTCGAAGATCTTCCGCTGCTCGCGTTCGAAGCGCAGCGGGTCGATGTACACGGAGGCGTCGAGTTCCTGGACGCCATGCCGTTCGGGCCGGTCGCCACTCACGATCTTCTCGGCAAGCGCGCGCTGGCCTGCGCTTGGGCGCGAGGTCTTGGCTGGCACGTCCATGCGGCGAGAAGTGCGCTCGGCCGGACAGCCATGCAAGAGCAATCGCTCACCCCCTGTTCAGCGGTGCGCGGGCTGCTTAAGCATGAAAGCGGAAGCGGGGAGGGAAAATGGCGACGACTGCAGTTGATCAGGGGTGGCGCTCGGCGCTGCCGGCCGGTGTCCGTCCTTACACGGAGGCAGCACCGATCGCTGCATTGTTCCTCGGCATTTCGTCGGGCTTTCCCTACGCGATGATCGGAGCGACGCTGACGACGCGTCTGAAGCAGGACGGCATCGACAAGTCGACGATCACCGCCTTCACGCTGGTCTTCCTGGCGTACAATTTCAAATTCCTCTGGGCCTGGATCGTGGACGGAGTGAAGCTGCCGATCCTTGGGCGGCTGGGCCAACGCGTGTCGTGGATGCTGGTCACGGGCGTTGCGGTTATGGCTGCAGTCGTGAACCTCGCGCTTGCGGACCCTGCGGCCGGGATCGGCACGGTCGTCACGGCCGCCATCCTCCTCGGCATTGCGGGCGCCAGCTTCGACATCGTCATCGACGCTTATCGCATCGAACTTCTCGAGCCGCGCCAGCTGGGCGTCGGCTCGGGAATGTCGCAATATGGCTGGCGGATCGGCTCGGCCGGAGCGGGCGCTTTGGCGCTTGTCGTCGCGGCGAGGGCGGACTGGAGCACGGCCTATCTGGCCTGCGCGGCGCTCGCCCTTCCGGCGATGCTGACGGCTCTCTTCATGGGCGAGCCGGAGCGGCATCGCGAACCTGCCGAGAAGAAGGGTATTTCGCGGACGATCGAATCCATCTGGCGGCCCTTCGTCGAGTTCTTCGCGCGGCAGGGCGCCTTCCTCGTCCTGCTCTTCATCCTGCTGCACAAGATCGGCGACACGCTTGCGAACCTTACCTTCCGCCTGCTCTTCGACGACCTCGGCTTCAGCAACGACGAGATCGCGCTGTACGACGTGGGCGTTGGCTTCTGGGCCTATCTCATCGGCATCTTCATCGGCGGAGTGCTCTATTCGCGCTTGGGAATGAAGAGGTCGGTGATGGTCAGCCTCATCCTGATGGCTGTTTCCAACTTCAGCTTCGCCATCCTCGCTGGCGCGGGTCATTCCAACATCGGCATGGCGGGTGCGATCGGCTTCGAGAACGTTGCCAGCGGCATCGGCGGCGTCTGCGTCGTCGCTTACTTCTCGGCGCTTTGCGACCTGAGGTTCACCGCGGCGCAATATGCGCTGATCTCCGCGGCGGCGAGCATTGTCGGGCGCTTCCTCACCGGAACGACCGCGGGCGCTCTGATCGACTACATGGGCTATGTGAACTTCTACCTGCTGACGACCGCAGCGGCCGTGCCCGGCATCGTCCTGTTCTGGCTGATGATGCGGGCTGGCTTGATCGATCAGTCGATCGGAAGCGCGGGAACGGCGGGGAGAGGCGACGTCCGGGCCGAGCATCCCGACGAGGAAGTGCGTCAGTCCGGAAGCTGATCGTTCAGGCGGAGCGCTTCGCCCGCAAGATAGAGCGATCCGGCGACCAGGCGTGGCGCGGGAAGCGCAGCGAGCGCTTCCCTCAGCGACGAGGCCGCGCGTCCACCGGAGCGCTGCGCGAGCTCGGTCGGATTGTGATGCGCATGCTCGGGCACAGGCACGAAGGTCAGCGACAGAGCATGCGGCGCAAGCGTGTCGATGATCGCGTCCGCATCCTTGTTGGCCAGGATGCCCAGGACGATATGCTTTGAACCATGGTCCGCAAGCAGGGCTGCGAGCGCCCTCGCGGCTTCGACGTTATGGGCGCCGTCCAGCCAAGTTTCGGACGTTCCGACGAGCGGTCCCGGCGCCAGCTCCTGAAAGCGCGCGGGCCAGCGGGCCGACGTCAGTCCGCTCAGGAATGAGGCGCGGCCGACCGGCAGGGCGCTCTGCCGTTCGATCATCTGCCAGGCGAGGTTGGCGTTCCTGACCTGATGATCGCCCAGTAGCGAGGATCGAAGCGTCGGATCGATCGACCAGTCTCGACCTTCCAACGCGACCGGCGCGCCGCGCTCTTCGGCCATGCGGAGGATTGGTGCCTCCGCCTCCTCGGATTGCGCAAGCACGACCAGCGGAACACCGGATTTCGCGATCCCCGCCTTCTCACCTGCAATCTCGGCCATGCTTGCCCCGAGGAACTGCTGGTGGTCGATTCCGATCGCCGCGATCCCCGTGACCAGCGGACGCTCGATGACGTTGGTGGAATCGAGCCGCCCGCCGAGCCCGACTTCGATCACGGCTGCATCGGCCGGCTTTTCCGCAAACGCGAGGAAGGCGACGGCCGTCGTGACCTCGAAGAAGCTTGCCTCGATGTCGCCGCCTGCGTCGAGAACCCTGGCGAGCAGGTCTGCAAGCGCTTCATTTTCGATTAGCCCCCCTGCGATGCGGATGCGCTCATTGAATCGCACTAGGTGCGGGCTGGTGAACATGTGCACGCTGCGCCCGGATGCCTCGATCGCTGCGCGGAGAAATGCGCAGGTCGAGCCCTTCCCGTTCGTTCCGGCGACATGGAAGACGGGCGGCAAGGCATCTTGCGGCCGCCCGAGCCGGTCGAGAAGGCGAGAGATTCGGTCGAGGCCGAGCCGGTCGCCGCCGGGCGATAACAGCGACAGCCGGTCCAACTGCGCCTGGACGGCCGGATGGTCCGACCGCGCAAAGTCAGCCATCAGGCCGCCGCTTTCTTCTCCGGCGTGAGGAAGGCGATGAGCTTGCCGAGCGTTTCCCTGAGCCCGTGCCGCGGGACGACCATGTCGACCATCCCGTGGTCGAGCAAATATTCGGCGCGCTGGAAGCCCTCAGGCAGTTTTTCGCGGATCGTCTGCTCGATGACGCGCTGCCCGGCGAAACCGATGAGCGCCCCGGGCTCGGCGAGCTGGACGTCCCCCAGCATTGCATAGGAGGCAGTGACGCCGCCGGTCGTCGGATCGGTCAGGACGACGATGTAGGGGAGACCCGCCTCGCGCAGCTCGGCCAGTGCAACGGTCGTCTTCGGCATCTGCATGAGGGAGAGGATGCCCTCCTGCATGCGAGCGCCGCCCGCTGCGGTGAAGATGATGTATGGCGCGCGATCCTTAATGGCCTGGCGAACGCCGACGACGAAGGCCGCTCCGACTGCGACGCCCATCGATCCGCCCATGAAGGAGAAGTCCTGCACTCCGACGACAGCACGGCGGCCTTCGATCTTGCCTCGCGCATTCTGGAGCGCATCCTTCACCTCGGTGTTGGAGCGGGCCGTTTTGATCCGGTCGGTATATCGCTTGGTATCGCGGAAGCGCAGCGGGTCCTCGCGAACCTCCGGCGCGGCGAGCAGTTCGTACTGGCCTTTGTCGAAGACCTGCTCGAACCGCGGCTTCCAGCCGATGCGGTCGTGATGGTCGCACCGCGGACAGACGCGGAGATTATCCTCCCACTCCTTGGTGAAGACCATCGTCCCGCACTTCACACACTTGTGCCAAAGGTTTTCGACAGTCTGCCTTTTCGGCAGGAAGGGAATGCCGCTGCGGACCCTGCTCAACCAGCTCATTATTGCCTCGTAATCGTGCTGCGGCGCGGGCTAGGCCTGCGGGCCGCGTCATGTCCAGCCCTATAGCGTAAGGGCGATGTCCCGGAGCGCCGCCGCGGGATCGTCCGCGCCAGTGATCGGCCGGCCGATCACCAGGATCGAGGCGCCGGAACACAGTGCTTCGCGAGGTGAGACCACGCGCTTCTGGTCACCGACCGCGCCGCCTGCCGGACGAACGCCGGGAACGACGAAGAAGCCTTCGGGCCATGCCTCGCGCGCAGCGCCGACTTCGGCGCCCGAGCAGACGATGCCGTCGAGGCCGGAATCGCGGCAGAGCGCGGCTAGCGCGCGCACTTGCTCGCCGGGGTCTCGCTCGACGCCGATTGATCGAAGATCATCGCCATCGAGGCTGGTCAGCACGGTGACGCCGACCACCTTCGTTGTCGGTGCGGCAGCCGCCTTGGCCGCTTCGAGCATCGCCCGGCCTCCCGCCGCATGGACGGTCAGCACGGCGGGTTCGAGAGGGCGAAGCGCCTCGACGGCCTTGGCGACGGTATTTGGGATATCGTGTAGCTTGAGGTCGAGGAACACCGGGATGCCGAGCCGAAGGATGGCGGCAACGCCTGCCGGACCGTTCGCCGAGAAAAACTCGAGCCCGAGCTTTACGCCCCCTGCATTCGGAACGACCTGTTCGGCCAGGGTGCGCGCCTGCTCCAGGCTAGGCGTGTCGAGGGCAACGAAGATCGGGTTCATGCGGCGGGCGGATCGATGGGCGCCGGATCCACCAAACGTGCCGTGGCCTGCTGCCGTTCGAAGCTGTCGAGCCGCGACTTGGCGCGCCACAGCCGCGCCCGATGCATGAGGTATGTCGGAAGCCATCCGATCAGGAAGATGATCCCGATGAGGATCGGCAGTTTGATGTCCGCCTGGATGTCGCCCCACAGATTCATGGTGACATCGTGCCAGTTGCGGCTTGCGAGGATCGCCAGGAAAACGGCGATCACCACCCAGAAAAGCGTCTTCAGAAACTGCATCGGGCGGAGGTTTAGGCGACAGTCATCGCCAAGGCTAGCATGGCGTTCATCGTGAGGCGCGGTCGTTTCGCCGCACCATCGTGCTGCACCCGTTGAGGGGATTGTCCTTGAGGGCCACAGCGGCGTCGGGGTAGGGGAAAAGGCGCGTGGAAAAGCCGCATCTCATTGGACTTGGCGCATTTGCGCTGTTGGCTACGGCTGCGCTTGCTTTCCGTGCGCCCGAGCCGGCGGGACAGGCGGCCGCTGGTTCAACCATTCCGAAATCCCATATCCGGCTTGCGTCACTCTCGAAGGCCTCGCGCAAGGACGTCGACTATGCGACGCTGGATCGGCGGCTGCAGCGGCTGATGGAACAGCGCGTGATGGTCGGGCTGGCCGTCGGCGTCGTCGAGAACGGCCGGATCACCTTCCTCAAGGGCTATGGCGAGACGCTTGCTGGGTCGGGCGATCCTGTCACGCCTGAGACGGTGTTTCGCTGGGCGTCCGTTTCGAAGGGCGTCGCCGCAACCATGGTGGCGAAGCTCGCAGAGCAGAAAAAGGTCAACCTCAACGCTCCGGTCGTGAACTACGTCCCAACCCTGAAGCTTCCCGCCTCAGCCGAGTATCGCGCGACCGTCGGCGACATGCTGAGCCACAGGCTTGGTCTCTATCGCAACGCCTTCGATAACAAGCTGGAGGAAGGACAGGACCCGCACCTCCTTCGCCGATCGTTGTGGCAACTGAACCAAATCTGCCCACCGGGAACCTGCTGGAGCTATCAGAACGTCGCCTATGATGGCGCGTCGGAGCTGGTCGAGAAGATCACGCACCAGTCCTATGAGCGCTCCGTCCAGCAAATGCTGTTCAACCCCATCGGGATGACCAGCGGAAGCGTCAGCCAGCAGGGCCTCATGAGCTCCAAGAGCTGGGCCCGCCCGCACAATGCCGGACACAGGCCGCTTCCAGACAGCGACATCTACTACAAGGTTCCGGCCGCCGGCGGCATCAACAGCAACATCAAGGATATGGCGCTGTGGATGATTGCCCAGATGGGCGAGATGCCGGATGTCCTGTCACCCGGCGTACTACAGACGATTCATGCGCCGCTGGTGAAGACGCCGGGTGAGCGCGGCCGCCTCCGCAAGTTCCTGGAGCGTCTGGGTGAGGCGGATTACGGCTACGGCTGGCGAAGCTACGATTATGCCGGGCATCACATCATCGGCCACCGCGGCGGCATCAACGGCTATCGCTCGCTGATCCTGTTCGACCCGCAAAAGAAGAGCGGTGTTGTGGCGCTCTGGAATAGCAATACGAACCAGCCGGGCGGCCTGGAATTCGAAGTGATGGACATGGTCTATCACCTGCCGTTCCGCGACTGGCTGGAAGTCGACTCCGGGCCGGGCCTACGCCCGCAGGAAGTCGCGCAGAACGACGCCGAAGTGGAGAATGGCGACGCCCGCTAGCTAGCGGCGACGCTCTTCCGACTCTATCTTCTTCAATTCCCGCTGCTGCTGGAGATGCGCCATGTAGCGGAAGCCCATGCCGCAGATCGACGTCGCCATGCCCGCAATCAGAACGGGCACATGCCACCGCGGCTCAGAGTCCGTCGGCCAAGCGATCGCTCCGAGCAGCAACACGCTGACAATCGAGACCAGATAGCCGAGGCCTTTCCAGTCCATGCCTGAACCTCCTGGAACGACTAAACTTTGGTGACGCATCGCCTGGAGGAACACCAAGACCCAAGGTTGGTTTCACGTCCAACAGGAGGAACCATCCATGGTCAGTACGCAGTCTCAGGAAGCCATTGCGCTCCTCAAGGAGGATCACCGAAAGGTCGAGGAGCTCTTTGAGCAGTTCGAAAAGGCCAAGGGCGACGGCCGCAAGGAGAAGCTCGCACTCCAGATCTGCAAGGAGCTTACGATCCACACGATGCTGGAGGAGGAAATCTTCTACCCGGCATGTGAAGGGAAGGTGGAGGAAGACCTGCTCAAGGAAAGCTTCGTCGAGCACGACGCCGCGAAGGTGCTGATCGCCGAGATCGAAGCCGGCGGTCCGTCGGACGAATTCTATGACGCGAAGGTCAAGGTGCTGAAGGAAGAAATCGAGCACCACGTCGAGGAAGAGGAGCGGCCCAAGGAAGGGCTTTTCGCCCAAGCGCGCGAAGCTGACATCGACATGAAGGCGGTTGGCGATCAGATGCTGCGCCGCAAGTCGCAGCTGCAGGACGAGATCAAGTCGACCGGGCTGCCTGAGCCGGAGACGACGACCCTCGATAAGGTTGACGTCTAGGCTTCTAAACTCGAAAGATTGCTGCGGGAGCGTCCTGCCTCGTCGGGCGCTCGTTTCGCCGCGAGCATAACACGCTGGGCTGCTCCGCAGACGGAACAACTGTTTCCGTAACGATTCGGAACGGCAGAGCGATTGTGCTACCCGGGCCCAATTGGCGCCGATTATCCCGCAGGCAGGGCGCTAACGACAGCAGCCGAAGCTGCCGCTTGTAAAAGCTGGAGTACGGCCATGAGCCATGAGGATATGGCCTATCACCGTCAGCGCGAGCAGCATTGCCGCGAAATGGCGGAAACTGCCTCGGACCCCGATGTCCGCAGCCGACATGAAGAGTTGGCGAGCTTGCATGCAAGCAGGGCCTCGCAGATCGTCGACGTGCAGTCCTGATCAACGCGGCCTCTCGCTACGCTATCGCTAAATGAGTGCAAAGCCGGAAATTCGCGGGTTCTTCGACGACCAGACGAATACGATCACCTATCTCGTCTGGGATCCTGCGGCGCGACAAGCAGCCGTTATCGACCCGGTCCTCGATTATGATCCGGCCGACGGGACGGTCGACACGCGTTCTGCGGAAAAGGTACTCGACACTGCCTCCGAGCTTGGTCTCAGGATATCGTACGTTCTCGAGACGCATGCACACGCGGATCACCTGTCGGCTGCCCCTTTGTTCAAGGCAAAAACGGGCGCCGCGATTGGCATCGGAGCCCATATCAGGGACGTGCAGAAGGTCTTCCGGCCGATGTTCAGCGCTGACGACCTCAAGGTCGACGGAAGCGACTTCGACCGCCTGTTAAACGAGGGCGATCGGCTTTCCGTCGGAGGGTTCGAGATCGAAGTCATCGAGACGCCAGGCCACACCGCCGCGGACGTCAGTTATAAGGCGGGCGACGCCGTTTTCGTCGGGGACACCTTGTTCATGCCCGACTACGGCACCGCGCGGACGGACTTCCCGGGCGGAGATGCCCGGCAGCTCTATCGGTCCATCCAGAGGCTGCTTGAACTGCCTCCGGAAACAAGGCTCTTCATGTGCCATGACTACAAGGCGCCCGGCCGCGATGAGTATCGCTGGGAGACCACCGTCGCCGAGGAGCGCCGGAACGTTCACCTGGCCGCATGTCTGACGGAGGATGAGTTCGTCGCCATGCGCGAAGCACGCGACGCGACGTTGTCGACGCCAAAGCTGTTGCTGCCGTCAATCCAGGTGAATATCCGCGCCGGTCGGCTCCCGCCGGCCGAGGAAAACGGGATCTCTTATTTGCGTATTCCGGTGCGCTTCAAAGACGGCGCGCATCTCGCCTGAATGTGCATCCGGCCTCATCCACCGACTTATGCACAGAAGAGTCCGACTCCCTGAAGATTCGTGCTAAGTTCCGGAATTGGAACGCGCGACTCGGGGCGTAGTGGGTCGGCGGCGTAGTAGGTGGGGGAGATTTGCAATCGATCCTGCCTTCGTGCGCGCAGATCAAGCTGCGTTCGTACGCATGACTTGCATTGAGGCTTCGGCCGACATGCAGGCACCGGAAGGTGATGGGACGGGAGCCTGACACCCCACCCTCCACCCGGACGGCTTTCGGCTCGTCACCTTCCGAATCCTTTTGAGGCGCGCTTCGGCGCGCCTTAGTTTTTTGGGGGATCCGCGAAGTAACGCTGGCCGCGCGCTTTCATCGCGCCGGTGTTCAGCCGGTCCGAGGTCTCCTCGGCGGCGTCCGGAGTTAACCGGACGTCCACATCGTCGGGTCCTTTCAACGAGACGATCCCGTCCTCGGCATCGACATCTCCGGCCTCCTCATAGATGACGCTGTTGTCCTGCATGTTCATCGCTTCCACCTTGGTTGCTGTGAAGGGTCAACGGTTGTTTACTGGCATCAGTTGCTTTCGTTCCGGGTTCGAAGCGCCGTGGCGTTTCGGCGTGTATGTTAGCCTGACCGCATGCGGCTAGCCCCGCAGATGTTGGACGGGGCTAGCCGCTGCGGGAAGCCATCAGGCTCCGATCAGGACCGGTGTGCCGACATCGGTGACGCTATACAGCTTTTTGGCAAAGGCGCTTGGAAGGCGGACGCAGCCGTGGCTGGCCGGGCGACCCGGATTGAAGCCCGCATGCAGCGCAACGCCGTAAGTGTCGATGAACTGGGTGAACGGCATCGGTGCATTGTCGAACTTCTTCGAGCGATGCATCGGCTTCTTGCCAAGAACGGTGAAGATGCCCGTCGGCGTATCGCGTCCAGGCTGTCCGCTGGAGATGGTCGATACGGCCATCAGTGTTTCCCCGCGATAAAGATAGGCGAGCTGATCCGCGAGGCTGATCACGACCCGTTCCTGCCCGGCGCTCGAGGGCACGTCGCGCCATAGATAGTGACCGGGCTTCAGCTCTTGATCGCCGAAGGCTTCATACATGTCTTCGCGCGCGAGCGACGCAGCCGAGCTGGCCGTCATTTTCGCTTCGACAGTCTCCATGGACGCAGCGGTCGCAGGAGTGCTGGACAGGCTAAGGACGCAGGCGGCCGACGCCGCAAGCGCAAACGCTAGCTTCATTTTATTTCTCTTTTTTATATTGACTTTTGCGTCGTTAATGCATGTTGCCCGATTCGGGTTCCTTCGTCCCTCTCCGAAACACCAGGAGGACGACGCCGACGGATCGCTACGTCCGCGGATGCTAGATGCGAGAGAAAGCCTCTACGCGCTCTAGCGCGTGGGCTTCCGGTCTTCTTCCGCCTCGATCGGAGCGACGGCGATCAGGGTTGCGCCTGTTGCCACGAAGCTCACGGCAAGCACCCAGGCAAACGTCGCAACGATCTCGCTTGTCCTTCCGAACAGGCCCCAAACGACGATCGCGATTGGCATTCCCGACAGGAGGAGAACTGCGAGAATGAAGTCGGTCGCCGCTGCGACGAGGAACCAGTTCTGCAATGAGCCTCGGCAACGTATTGCCGCGAAGGCGAGCGCGGCAGCGCGAACGACAAGCCAGAGGATGACGAGATTGAGCACGGGAAAAAAGCCCGCGCGAGGATCGAGGACCAGCCGCAGCCCCGCGAGGACAGTCGCAGCGCCCGCGGCCGAGGCGCTTGGGCGGTGAATGCGCCGCGCAAGAGCAACGATCAGCTCAATGGCTCCGGAGGCGAGAAGGAGCCAGCCGACGACGAGGCGTCCCTCAAGGTTCCGCTCCATCGGCAGCAAAGCGGCGCCGAATGCGAGCAGTATGATCAGCACGCCTGCTACGCGGATAAGATTCTTCCGGCTGATGTCGGACAGTTCGGCCTCCGTCGCGAAGCCAAACCGATTGTTACGGTGCCGGTTCCGCCGCGGACTTGATGCCTCCGAGCCAGTGACTGAGGTCTCGGCCCATCAAACGCCCGAAAGCTAGCGTGTCGTCGCGTAGAGTCTCGCGAATTTCAGCCTCGAGTTCGGGGCTAACGTTGGTCTTTGGCGCGGGGGCCCGGTTCCAGTGCAGCAGTTTCAGCCGCGTATCCATGACCTTGCGCGAAAGCCAGGACGGCCGGCGCTGCGGCTTCGATGACACACGCTTGCGGAAGTGCTTCCCGGCAAGGACAGTCCTGGCGATGGGTGGCCGCTTCAGGAGGCGCTGGAGCCATCCGATCTTAAAACCGCGCGCCGGCCGATGCTGCTGGTCTTTGGGCATTGGCGCAGGGTCCAGGCCCAGGAACGGCAGCAAGTCGTCGTAGACCTTCTTTGGATCGGCTTGGAGGTCGTCGAATAGGACGACGTGGCAGCGATCGCGGCCAACCAACTCGAAGAACTCGTTCGCATATTTTCCGAAGCGGCCGGCCTCGTCGTAGAACAGTTGGCGAGCGTCGAGGCAGGTGCGAGGTACCTTCTTGCCTTTCCTGCGATCCCCGATGAGCGCCCAGGCCTTGCCCAGGTCGGTCACCGTTTCGTCGCCTTGGTAGACGAGCCGCTGGTGGAGCGAAGGAATCTGCTGAAGCGGGTCCCTGGCAGCGATGATGAACTTCGCGTCCGGCCAGAGCCGAACAATCGCCCGCATATGCTCTGGCGCATAGAGATAGGAAACGGACCCTTCCACCATTACCTTCGCGGATGCGGGGACGTGCGGGAAGTAGCGGGCGAGATAATGGCCCGCGACATAATCTCGTAACTCCTGGTCGTTCAGCTGGTCGAGATCGACCATTGAGAAGAAGTGCGGCTCCTTAACCGACGAAAAGCTGACCTGCGGATGCTCCTCCAGCAGACGGGCGAGCGTCGTAGTACCGCAACGAGGGCCGCCGACGATGCAGGCGAACGGCTGGGTCGGCCAGGCATACCCCTCAGCGTCAACGGCCGCGCTGCTATCCTGTTCTTGGCCGGTCGTCATGATAGCGGGGCAGTATCCGCTGTTTATGCTCAGAAAAAGGCGGTTTCATTCGACTCCGAGCTTCGTCCGCCACGCCGGATCGAGCAGGTCCTGAACCTCCTCATGCTTTTGCATGTAAGCGGCGAAGAAGGGGCATTTGGGGATCACCAGGAGACTGCGCTTTCGCGCCTCTTCAAGCGCGTGGCGGATAAGCGCCGAGCCGATGCCCTTTCCCTCATGCTCCGGCGGGACCTCGGTGTGCGTGAAGATGATCCTGCCCTTCAGCAGGAGATATTCAGCAAAGGCGAAGCTGCCGTCGTCAAGGTCGGCCTCGAAGCGGTGGCGCTCCGGATTGTCGCGGATGACGAGATCGCTCAAAGCGCGTCGATGTGCTCAGGCTGGCGGTCGAAATGGTCGTGACGGCCATCGACGTAGCGGATGTTCTTGGCAAGGAGGTCCTGATCGACGCCTTCCAGCGTCGGAACATTGATCGCGACCGTGTGCTTGCCGTCCGGCCCCATGCCGTCGGCATGCGTGCGAATGCCGCAGGTCGAGCAGATGTGATAGGTCAGGTTCGGCTGCTCGCGATTGGGCGGGGTCCAGCGATACTGAATCTGATCGGCCTCGCCGCCCTTCGTGTACCGGAACCCCTCGAACGGAGCGAAAGCGAACCAGGCGCGCGCCTTGCTACACAAGGAGCAGTTGCAGCGCATGGTGCCCTTTTCGAGATCGAGATCGACTTCGTAGCGGACCGCGCCGCAATGGCATCCGCCTTCATATTGCTGTTCCGCCATTCGTGCATTCCTTAGCGTGATTGCGCTGCAGCAATAAAGAGCAACGACGGAGGAGGGTTCCGGCCCTGCGATCCGCGCTGCTCGGCCGCGGAATCGAAGACGGCCGACGGCGAATGTTCCCAATGTTCGCAGTAACGGCGGTGTTTGAGTATCGCGATGTTCAGCCGTGACAGGCTAGGCGCGACACGCCGACGCGGGCGTTGCGGCGGAGTCAACGGACCGATCAAAGAGCCGCGCGGTGCCAAGCACAGAATGGGCGCTGTAGGACAGCACAAAGTGCCGAGCGCAGGTGAGCGATTGCGAAGCAATCGGGAGGCAGCGCGAAGAGACACTGGTGCCGGCCGGCGCGCGAGCGAGCGGCCTAAGCCGAGCTGCGATCAGCCGCAGCCGCCATGCCGGGGGCATGGTGGACCGGATGACCGTCCAACGTGACGGGATTCCTCCCGTGACGGCTATCCTTCTAATGTCCGCAATGGGTCGAAAGCGGACACTACGCGGCAACTGCACCGCGCCCGTCAGCGCGCGTCGTTGAGTTGCGCCACCTGGACGGGACCAGCGCAAGCGGCCCGTCACCAAGAACGACCTGCAGGCATAGGAGGGCCATCCAGACCAGTGGCAGCTCCGCACCCGATTTCGTGAAATAGAAGCCGGTGCGTATCAGCCAATAGTGTGCAGCACCCGCCATCATCGGGATGGCGTAGAGCGCGACCAAACGGGGGAAGATGCCGGGGATCAACAGCAGTGCGCCCATGACCTCAGCCGACAGGACATAAGCGGGCACTACAGCGGGGTAGCCGCTGCGCAGGATACCATTCCACCATGCAGGCAGCCCGCCAGGAAGAACCGCGAGCTTCCAATAGAGATGCACAATGAACAGCGAGCCAAGCAGAACTCGAAGTAAGAAGGCTCCGAGGTTCTGTCGCTCCCGCTCGGTTCGCACGCATGCCCCCTTTGGCTGGACCGCAACCTAACAGCGCAGCTTATGTCCGCAATGGGTCGAAGCCGACATTGGAAGCGCCAGCGATAAGAGGTGGGTCCTCGGGCGATCTCAGGGAGTTTTAGGGGCAACTCGCACGCAAGATTCGGTAGGCTGCCATCCATCATAAGTTGTACCGAGCGCCTCCCCGGTCGGGTGGACGATGAGAACCAGCGCACGCCTGATTCCACTTCCAGTGCCATAGAGAGCCATCGGAACTCCGCCCCGTACCATCATACTTTCACCAGCTCCCACACGGATTTTTCCCTCCGGAGTTTCGAGGCATTGCTCACCTTCCAAGACCACCCAGGCCTCCGGACCTGGATGGGTATGAACCCTGCTCCGCATTCCTGGAGTGAAGGTCGCTTCCATGAACGATGCCGTCTGAGGGAGCGGTGAAAGCGGCTGCATTGGCCCGACGGTCGCGACATGGCGTCCACCTCGCGCTCGCCATTGCTCGGTAGCTACGGCCTCAAGCCACACCCGGCCGTACGCCTCGATTATCCGACTGTGTTCGTCCCCTGCCTTTTGCGCCGTCTCAACTGACCGAAATTCGTAGACGTGCCAGTAGAGGTCCGTGCCAGCTGGAGTCGAAATTGGAACGCTTCCGAGTTCCCAGCATCCCGGTTGGCCCTGGTGACCATTTACGGGAATGCAAGCCACGTGCTGCGG